>ERZ1034419.47-NODE-47-length-29235-cov-39.160521_pt1 | contig 29235 bp, 35 predicted proteins | sample MGYA00520531_ERZ1034419 | MGnify/ENA primary metagenome ERZ1034419 (study PRJEB33736, sample SAMEA104288485) | Azolla nilotica | place: Sudan | collected 1982 | study: EMG produced TPA metagenomics assembly of the PRJEB19522 data set (Is there foul play in the leaf... | reverse complement strand
AATGGAATTACACCCCTAAACCAGAGTTACAGGTTATTTAATCCACTATCCTTAGAGCTTATAGGCGTGTTTGATTTTGTGATATTCTCCCTTGGTAGTGCTACCAGTCGCAGTTTTGAGAGTAGGTTCTAAAATATCTTTTGAAATAATCTCCACATTAGCATCTTTGGGAATTTAATTTTCTTTAAAATCTTGTCCATAAAACTTTTTCAGAGTTGCAATATCAGGAATAAACCAAGCTTCCATTGTTTGTACTATTAAATGGCAATTATGATCATCAACTACTGCTGGTTTATCCCAATTATCCCTAGCTTTCAAATGCTCCCAAGGAGAATTGATTCTCACAGGTGCTTCTGCATCAACTAACAACAGATTAAAAGCATCGGGATGAGATTTTCAAGCATTCTCAAAGTCCCTAAAAGCATTATTACAAGTACCACAAATAATAATATCCCATTTAATTTTTTGACTTCTTGCGATATCAGCAACAGGTTGTAAAAAACGTAGAAATCCTTCCTTGATCAATTTTTTTGTATTTTTAGAATCTCCACCACCTTCTATATAAATTCTAATCTCTTTTACCTTCCATCTACCCCTCCTATCTACCCATCTAAATTTTACCAAAATCCCTCCAATGAACCTCAGCGAACCTCTGCGTTAACCTCCTCACACCTCTGCGTTTCAATTACCTCCTCAACCCTTCTCAACTCACCCGCCCGCGAACTATCAGCAATATCTTTAATAAAACTAGCGATAGGAATAGCCACCAACAAACCCAAAACCCCGCCTAACTTCGCACCAATTAACAAAGAAATCACCACCCAAACAGGATTTAAACCAGTCAAATTACCTAAAATCCTTGGTGCAACAATATTAGAGTTAATTTGGTCAATTGTTACCGCTATCGCTGCAACTTCTACCCCTTCCCAAAAATTTTCTAACGCTACCAATAAACTGACAATACCAATACCTATTCCAGTTCCAAAAGGGAAAAGAGAGAAAATACCAATACCTATTCCAAACAGCAAAGCTAAAGGAATTCTTAACGCTACAAATGCCAAAGTAACTGTCACCGCTAAAATCGCTCCTAATGTTGCTTGACCGATAAAATAATTCTGAAAATCCTCTTTGAGTAATTCTCTTACTTTGGTGCTAATATTGGAGGGAAACCATTGATAAATCCCATTCCATAATTTTTCACCATTTAAGATTAAATAAATAGTTAAAACTACTGCTAATAGTAAATTAACTAAAAATCCAATAGTATCAAATGCAAAACCAAGAATCTTACCCGTAAAAGATTGAAATTGACTAGAAATTCTTTCCAATAACTGTGTAGCTAAACCACTGATATTAACTGGTAAATCTTGTTGTGTAGCTGCCCAATTCAAAAAAACTTGTAATTGTTTAGTTCCCGAATCAATCCAAACCGGGAGAATATTAACTAATTCATTGAGTTGTTGAAAAATTAAGGGGACTAAAATTACGCCTACAGCCCCCAAAATTACTATTGCTATCAGTAAAACTCCCACAATCGCTAAGTTACGTGGTACTCCGCGTTTATAAAAAAATTTGATAGGATAATCCAAGACAAAAGCTAATAAAATGGCAACAGAAATAACACTGACTAAAGGTTGAAAATATTGAATAACTTGGATTAATAACCAACCGTTAAGAATGGCAATAGGAAAAGCCAAGCCTATACTTAACCATCTTGGTAATTTGTTAATTGTTTGCATGAGTTTTAATGTTCTTGATTGATTCATTTGATTGAGATATTTAGAATGGTCTCTTGATTTAGTCCGTGCTGTACTAATTGTTTGTTAAGCAAGTGTCACATTCAATGTCTGTTGTAGGGTAGATCAAATGTTGAAAATCTTTTGATACTAACCAATTTATAGTCCTGACGCCCCCTACTGAATATGCTACTCGCTTAATTCCTGAAGAAAATCCAGCATAATCTGTTCATGGCGAATTCGTAAAAGGCCTTACTTCTTCAGCTATTGTTGAATAACAACTACCTTGGAGAATATCTTCTGGTGTTAGTAATCCCATATCCCACCCTTCATTTAAAACCAATTGATCTAATCCTACTAATAATGGAGCTTGAGAAACATGACAAATAATTTTGTCATCGGCATACATTCCAAATTTGCTAAAAGATGGTAGTTCATAATTAATTTCTTCAATAACATCCCTCACAAGTCTTGTTTCTGGGGTTTCTCCTGGTTCTAAACGTCCACCAAATAATCCCCAACAAACAGGATGGGCAATATGAGGAAAATTATCCCGCAGTTGCATTTTGGTAAAGAATGGCGATAGCTACTTCCTCAATTTGATTGTTCAAAACATTATATTATTCTTCTTCTCAATATTATTCTTCTTCTCAGTAAACTTCACCATACTCCTGTCCAGATAAGGGAATACTTTTGTATTTGATTCTGCCCTTGAATACCGCATCTTGTCATACTTACAGATTGCTTTGATTAGTCACAACCCAAATTTTCCTCGTTAAGTCAGCAATTTTATATGCTCGTTGCTTAATTAAAGGAGCTTGTTTTTCTACTTTCCCTTGGATGTAAACTATAGTCTTATTATCCTGTAGTGGTTTAATTTCTCGAATCGGTGTGACATTAGCACCAATCCTCAAATTATTTAAGTTCAATTCTGTAGGTTTCCCATTACCACAACTACAAAATCCCATTACCAGAAGAAGAAGCAATCCTTGGTGAAAGAATCTTAAATAAGAAAGTTGTGCTTGTTTCATAAAAGCCAGCGAATGAGAGATTTTCCCATTAATCCTTACCTTGTCACCAGTTTCTTCAAGTTTGTATTCATACTATCTATTCTTTATCCTTCAGTTGACACAGCTAATCTGAGAAAATAGTCGTTGACTTGGAAATTCTGAACTACTGAATTTCTCAACTCCTGATAGGGGAGCGTGGTGTAAGCCATACTTCTGATAGTGTTTACGTAGTGTGCTGTAGGCATAGCGTGGTGTATGACTCCTACCTCGTCACGCAAGGTATAGTAAGATTCCTAAACTTATTCTTCTGAATTAATGACAATGGAAACACAAACTGCAAAAATCCTTGATGGTAAAGCATTAGCTGCTAAAATCCAGAAGGAATTGGCTGCTACCATTAGAGAATCACAACCGAAAATTGGACGACCTCCTGGTTTAGCTGTGTTGATGGTTGGTGATAACCCAGCTTCGGCAACTTATATCAGCAACAAAGAAAAAGCCTGCACCAAAGTGGGAATTACCTCTTTTGGTAAGCATTTTCCCACGCAAACTAGCCAAATTGAACTAGAGGATGTGATTGCTGAACTTAACCAGGATGAACAGGTAAATGGGATTCTGGTACAGTTGCCCTTGCCTAAACATTTAGATGCAATAAGCCTTTTACATAGAATTGCACCAGATAAAGACGCTGATGGACTTCACCCGGTTAATTTAGGACGACTGGTGCGGGGTGAAGCAGGTTTACGCAGTTGCACCCCTGCTGGAGTGATGCGGCTGCTAGAAGAATATAAAATTCCCTTGGTGGGAAAACAGGCCGTGGTAGTAGGACGTAGTATTTTAGTTGGTAAGCCAATGGCATTGATGCTGTTAGAGGTTGATGCGACAGTTACTATTGCCCATTCTCGAACCCAAGACCTAAAAACCATCACCCAAAATGCTGATATTCTGATTGCAGCAGCTGGTACTCCTGGATTAATCACTGCCCAGATGGTGAAACTGGGTGCTGTTGTGGTAGATGTGGGGATAAATCGCATTACTGATAGCAGTGGTAAGAGTCGTCTGGTTGGCGATATTGACTTTTCCACAACGGCTATGGTGGCAGAATATATTACCCCTGTTCCTGGTGGTATTGGTCCGATGACAGTTGCTATGTTGTTGCAAAATACAGTATCTAGCTATTTGCGGGCAACCAGTAATTAAGGAGTGATAATTTCCCAGCTAACTGGGCCGATTTGAGATTTTTCGGTCGAAGTTCCTAGTTTCAACTATGGAATCACACCAAAATCTAAAATCCAAAATCCAAAATTGAAACCCTAGTGAGTGTTTCTGCTCCACCACACCGTAAAATTGTCACACAGATCAAGATCAACTGAAAACTTTAGGAATTGCAGTATGGTAGCAACGGATAACTTTCAAAAGAAATCAGAACAAGCTAGGTTTAACCTAGCTGCCTATCTTAAAGAACGACAAAGGCTTTGTGATACTGCCTTAGACCAAGCTATTCCTGTCGTTTATCCAGAAAAGATTTATGAAGCCATGCGCTACTCCCTCTTAGGCGGAGGTAAGCGTGTACGTCCCATTCTCTGCCTTGCTACCAGTGAAATGATTGGCGGTACACTGGAAATGACTATGCCAACAGCTTGTGCGGTGGAGATGATCCACACCATGTCTTTGATTCATGATGACTTACCAGCAATGGATAACGACGATTACCGTCGTGGTAAGTTTACAAGTCATAAAGTCTACGGTGAGGATATTGCGATTTTAGCCGGGGATAGCTTATTAGCTTTGGCTTTTGAGTTCGTAGCCACTCAAACCCCTAAAAATGTGCCATCAGAGCGATCTTTACAGGTGATTGCCCGTTTGGGTAAGGCGCTTGGGGCTGCGGGTTTAGTTGGTGGTCAAGTTGTAGATTTAGAATCGGAAGGTAAATCAGATATTTCCCTAGAAACTCTGAATTTTATTCATAACCACAAAACCACCGCACTTTTAGAAGCTTGTGTGGTGTGTGGGGGAATTACCGCCGGCGCATCCGCAGAAGATATACAAAAATTAACTCGTTATTCTCAAAATATTGGGCTGGCATTCCAAATCATAGATGATATTCTCGATATCACTGCCACTCAAGAAAAACTCGGCAAAACTCCAGGTAAAGACCTCAAAGCTGAGAAAGTCACCTATCCTAGCCTGTGGGGAATCGAAGAATCACGAGCTAAAGCACAACAACTAGTTGAGGAAGCCTGTGTAGAATTGGCATTCTATGGAGACAAAGCAATTCCTCTCCAGGCCATCGCACACTTTATCATTAATCGCGATCACTAGCGTCAAAAGACAGAAGAATTTTGGATTTTGGACTAACGATTTTGGATTTTAGATGAACCTATCCCAAATTTAAAATTGCAAATACAAAATTTAGTCACAAAATCATCCACCAAACTGCTTTGAATGCTCAACGCTGACTACTGGTGTAAAAAACTGTTCCTAAACACACAACTGCTGCTCATACAGCAGGAGTCAGGAGTCAGGACTAGAACTCTCTTGCTGTCTAGGTTTCAATTTAGATTCTGTACCTCATTGATCTGCAATCTGCTGTAATTTAATTCACCTTAATCAAAATACCATGCAGGACATAGGCGACATTTTCAACAACCGGGTGCTGCTGGTTGCTCTTGTAGCTTGTTTTGTGGCTCAAGGATTAAAACTCATCGTAGAAGTGATTAAACATCGCAAAATAGATATGCGTGTCTTAGTCACCACAGGAGGTATGCCCAGCGCCCATTCAGCCTTAGTAACAGCTTTAGCTGCTGGTGTGGGGCAAACTCTGGGTTGGGCATCCCCTGATTTTGCCGTAGCTGTAATTTTTGCCATCATTGTCATGTACGATGCTGCCGGAGTGCGCCAAGCCGCTGGTAAGCAAGCTCGAATACTTAATCAAATGATTGATGAATTATTTCATGAAAAACCGGAATTTAGCCAAGACCGACTCAAAGAACTCCTGGGACATACACCAGTTCAAGTAATAGCCGGTTCAGCCTTAGGTATAACTATTTATTGGCTATCTAGAGCCGCTTATTAGTCATTAGTTATTGGCAATAGGAGAGGAATAATCACCAATTACCAATTCCCAATTACCAGTTACTTAGAATTCACAACTGAACGCAGTAATATGACTTTTCGACCATCTGCTAAGAGGGCAAAATAACCATTTTCATTTAGTTTTTGTAATGTATTATATGCCTCTGTTTGATTGGTAGTATAAACAGCCAATAAATAAGAGCGTTGTCCATAAGAAACAAGACCCACATTACCCCCAACTGCTCTTTGAACACTATTAGCCAGTTCGGGGCGGTTGAAATAATCTACCAATACAGCAAAACCATCTCCTAAGACTCTGGGATTATAGCTAAGTATCTGATTTGGAACAACTGCTGATGAGGTTATTGCTGGTGCGATTGTTAGTGCAGTTGGTCGAGTCGTGATAATGGCAGATAAACCGACAATATTGTTAACATATTTTGCCCAACGATTAGCATCATCAATCTTTTTAAAACCACCAATCCGGGTTACTGTTTGATTCAAATATTGACAAGTAACAGTTTTTAAATCCGATGGTAAAGCACTGCGTAATTGCTGTTGACTATTAGTTGTGGGACTAACAACTAATAAAAGATACTCCCCCGTACTAGGAGGTTGACAAAGAGGAATAGCTAGTTGGGCAAAAATAGGATTAATGCTACTAATTAAAGGAGCGATGCCTGCGGTGAGTGTAGTTATTGCTAATAATAAAGCACTTGGTAAAGAATGAGATTTTTGCACAAACATTGGATACCTAATATTATATGTTTGTAAGCATTCAGCACCAAGCCAGAATGCCTACATAGATTCTAATTTATTACACAGTTGTTAAAGATGCTAAAGGATCAGGAATTTGTGGTGAAGGAGCCTCAAATTGTCCAGTAATTACATACTCTAGACGCAATTTCAACCAATTAATAAATTGATGATTAGTGGAAATAATTGCTACTGGAGGTCTAGGACACTTAGATTTATTTTCTGCCATTTCTGGCGCTTCTAGAAAAGCTGGGTTTTTCACTAACCAAAAATCAATTTCTTTTTCTTGTTCGTGATAATGACGGGTGCGTTCCTTCAACACTTCGTGTATTGGTTCTTCTTCCAGTAGAAAGTGTTGACTAGCCAAAACGTAATAGTACGTTTTCATTGTCTTCCTTTAGTTACTATTTAATAATTTATAGGGTACAGTACGGCTGCTGTACCCTGAACAGTTAACTTTTTTTGAATCCCTTAAACCAAGAACTGAAGGGACAACCACTAGCTTTCTTATCGTTTTCACTATTGACCAGTTTGCCACCTGCTGTCAGCTGTTCTAAGAACAAGTTGTTGTCAAAATAGTGTTCTACGGACAGAATCTTTAAATCATCAGTAACATGAGCTACACTTATACCGATAATCTCCACCGTTTCCCCCGTAGATGCAAAATCTTTGTAAGCACCTTGGAAATGTCCCCAGTGTCTCCACTTAAATGTAACATTAGGTGGTCCTGAGTACACTTGTAGCACTTCCCAAGGAAAACCTTGTGGAAATGTGCTGTGGAATATTTTAGCTGATGATTCAAAACTTTCTTCCGAAGCTTTGTAATGTTCGGAATCAGCTATAAATAGGTTATAAGTACCTTGGGCAGATAAATCTGCTGCTGTATACTCTTTACCACCATTGGTACTGACCCGAAATTTGTCACTTACCACAGATAACCATTGCTGGGGGTTACTTTTGAAAGATACCTCCATCTCGAAGGTTCTCACCAAGTTCTGTACGATCGCTTCTAGCGTACCTTCTAAGTGATTGCAGGTACTTTCTTTAGCTAGATTTTCTTTGGAACGAGTATAATCCGGTGGTGTTTGATAGCGCCATTCGGCATGGCTACTGTATGCAATCACTGTATCCCGGTCTTGTACCCAAAGAGGTAGGTTGTTAGACTGTGTGGAAGTCATATAAGTCTTAAGTTGCAAATGTGACTCTAATTTTTTAGGATTACGCAGCTAACACCCCGCTAATACCATTCAAAATGTTTCTTCATTTTGAATTTTGAATTTTGAATTTTTAATTGGAGCGCGGCGACATGGCTTCTTTCATTTCTCGGACAGCTCTTTCTATTCCCACTAAAGCCGCCCGACTGATGATAGTATGACCAATATTTAGTTCTTCCATGCCTGGAAGTGCCGCTACTGGATAAACGTTCCAGTATGTGAGTCCATGACCGGCATTCACTCGCAGACCAGCTTTAATTGCTTGCTCACATCCCTGTGCTAATAAAGCTAGTTCACGTTGGCGGATTGTTTCATCTTTTGCTTCAGCATATTGTCCTGTGTGCAGTTCAATAAATTTCGCCTGTACCTTGATAGAAGCTTCGATCTGTGCTGATTCGGCATCAATAAACAAACTCACGGGAATGCCAGCATTTTGCAATCTATCAACTATCTTCCCTATTCTAGCAATTTGCCCGACAATATCCAAACCGCCTTCTGTGGTTATTTCTTCGCGCTTTTCGGGAACTAAAGTTACATAATCTGGTTTGATGTCGAGGGCAATTCCTAACATTTCATCGGTTGCAGCCATTTCTAAGTTTAAGTGCGATCGCACCGTTTGTCTTAAAATTCTCACATCTCTGTCTTGAATATGTCTTCTATCTTCCCGTAAATGTACGGTAATTCCATCTGCACCTGCTAATTCTGCCAATACCGCAGCCGCTACAGGGTCCGGTTCTACAGTCCGTCTGGCTTGGCGAATATTAGCGATATGGTCAATGTTTACACCGAGTGTAGGCACGCCTGGTTTCTCCTGTTTTACTGTCTTTCAAATGTTGATCTTACAGGAAATACCAATTGAGTGGTGAACGTGGAAGCTAGATTTTTATTTTTGGACATATTTTTAAAGAAAGACAATTATCCAAAAATTGACCAATAATTCCTTGATGCTAAAAGCCCCCGGATTTATCCGTGGAATCAATCTAAAATGTAAAATCCAAAATTAGGATGACAATCTCTAAGGCGATATGCTTTTATAACTGCAAAAAATTATTGTCAAACCAGGTCAACAGATGTTACTAAAAAATAGTAATTGGCAGCAATTAGAAAACATTCTATAAGAAATGGGAGAAAAGTGTGCTGCACGTATTTCTTATAGAGAAAGCTGGTTAGAAATTATGGTTCCTCTACCCGAACATGAAAAAGATAAAGAACTTATTGGTGATTTAGTTAAACTTTTATTAGACGAACTAAAAATTGATTTCGAGCCTTTTGGTTCTACAACACTTAAAAATGATCGAATGCGACAAGAAAATGGTTGGTTGTGGTGTAGACGTTTGGGTTTTTGGTTAAGAACTTGGGAAGGAACTATAGATAGAGGAAGTGCAATTTGGGTGCGGTTTTATGATGTTGTGGGAAATCTAGTTTTGTTACCAGAAGAGGCAGCTAAATCACAAGCAGAAATTGCAGTTGTACAAGCTGAGGAAGCTAAAGCACGAGAGGAAGAAGCCAAAGCTAAAGCAGCTAAATTGGCTGCTAGATTAAGAGAACTGGGTGAGAATTCAGATATGTTGTGATCACTTTTCTATAGGTTTGGGATTCATCGCCATGGACGGATTCCCAGGCTTGAAGCGAATGGGGTTTGATGCAAGGAAACCCAACATTTATAGCAGGAGTCAGGAGTCAGGAGTAAAACTCTCTTCCTGTCTAGGTTTCAATTTAGATTCTGTACCTCATTGATCTGCAATCTGCTGTCACTTTCATAAGTACCTGGGCAAAATTAATTAAACATTTTTGGTAAAAACAGAAATCTCTGTATTGCTTATCTCTTCCTTCTTCCCTCCTCTAAATGTGCAATTTATTTTGCACGACTACTTGTAACTAACTTGAAGCACTAGTATAAAACCTTAATGCAAACCGCCAAAACCAAGTAGAAATGAAAAATAATATCACCGCTAATATGGCTGCACCAAACAACCAACTTAACTTACCTTGGCCTAACATTGCCTGTGCAGGAATGGTGGATAAAAATGCCACTGGTACTACAAAGGTAAAGAAAACTCGGTAGGTAGCTGGATAAGCTACAATTGGATATCTGCCAGCTTCTAATAAACCCTGCAATACTTCAGTAATATTGTATATTTTTACAAACCAAATTGTAGTAGATCCCAACATAAACCACAGGCTGTAAAGAATTACCAAGCTACAACCCAAGGGAAATATACTAAGTAGGTATTTGTCTATTCCTAAACCCAGATTTTCACCTGCATAGCCAATGATGATACAGCCAAAGATTAAATCTGGTAATCCCCACGGTGATAGGGTATGAGTGGAAAGCCAAAACTGACTGCGGATAGGTTTTAATAATACAAAGTCTAAAGTACCTTCTTGGACATGACGAACAATGCGGTTTAAGTTGGGTGCTAGGAAAGTGTCAGAAAAGCCTTGCAATAACGTAAATATTCCTAAAACTATTAAAGCGGCTGACCATGACCAACCAGTAAAGGTGTAACCGTTGCGGTAAAACAAGAATAGCCCAAAAATATTGCCTGCGAGATTGCTGATACTGCTGAAGGTGGCGATAATGAAGTTGAGACGGTACTCCATTTCTGCGGCGATCGCAGCACTCCAAAATAATCGTAGCACTTTTATATATCTTTCCATCTTGTTCCCTTAAACTAAATATCTACAACATCTAAAATAACTTTATATAATCTTAATACTAATTTTTATTTTCTGAAAATTTTGAACGTTAAGATGTTGAATGCAACTTATTGAGCAGGTTAGATTTCATGCACTTTAATTTACCAGATTTAATTAAATCACTGGGATACTTTGGGGTATGGGGAATTATCTTTGCTGAATCTGGCTTACTGATTGGTTTTTTTCTCCCTGGTGATAGTTTACTATTTACAGCAGGATTTGTCGCTTCTCAAAAATTATTGAATATTTGGGTGCTAATTTTTGGTGCGTTTGTTTGTGCTGTGTTTGGGGATAATGTGGGCTATTTTACTGGCCATAAATTTGGCAGAAAATTATTTGATAAAGAAGATTATTGGTTATTTCATAAAAATCACGTTGTTCAGACTCAAGCTTTTTATGAAAAACATGGCAAAAAAACTATTGTTTTAGCAAGATTTATCCCAATTATCCGCACCTTTGCCCCAATTGTGGCAGGAATTGGTTCTATGCACTATCGCACATTCATGTCTTACAACGTGATTGGTGGTTTTGCTTGGACATTTGGCATTACTATGTTAGGTTTCTTTTTAGGTAACTCACTAGCACCAGAAACAGTAGATAAGTATCTATTACTAATCATTGGTTCAATTATTATTGTTTCTTTATTACCTTCGATTATTCATGTAATTAAAGAAAATAGAGCCAATAAATCATGATAAGAAAATAATTACGCTTTTTTTTCTATAAACTCAACTAAACGGTTAGATTACAATTAATATATGGCTAAACTGTCTAACAAATTACAAAGCTATTTTTCTGAAGAAGAAAAACATGAAAACGTAACTTTGGCAGATATTTTATTGTTAGCTGTAGAGAGGATTTTTAGTTCTTTGCTGGTAATTTTATCTCTACCTTCGGCTTTACCTGTTCCTACTCCTGGTTATTCAACTCCTCTTGGTGTACTGATTTCTCTGTTGGCGATACAGTTAATTTCCGGTGCTAAAACTCCTTGATTGTCTGAAAAAATGCTGAATCATCCTCTTCAACTCACCACAGTGCAAGGTTTTCTGAAAGCTGGACTGCCTTGGTTAAGAAGAATTAAAGCAATAGTACGTCGTCGTTTATCCTATATTTGTACTACTTTACCAGGTAGAATCACTCTTGGGGTGGCGATCGCTCTCATGGCTATTTCAATGATGATTCCCATCCCAGGGGCCAATAATCTACCTACCAGCAATAGGCATTTTTGTAACTGCCTTTAGTTTGTCAGAAGATGATGGTCCCATTAGTTTAGAGGGAAGAGGTTTTGGTCAATTTTACTTTTCGTTACATATGACTCTCCAAGGAGTCGCTGTGCGTCTACAGTTTTCTTGTGCCTTTCTACTTAACAGTTATCAGTTATCACGGCAAGTTGATAAATTGAAAAAAGAGAAAATATTTTTTGTGGAAGTTTAAGTTTTGGACACACACTCTAATTCACGATCTAATTATTGGCAACTTTTACCTTACATTCGCATCCAGTGGGAACCCATCACTAAGGGTTTTGTGGGAATATTAGGATATGTATTTGCGACTTTAACGCTGATTAATCTAGCGGGTAAGTTGGCAGTTCCCTTTGGACAGGGTAATGTAGTAGCGATCACCCAATTAACCGGAATGTGTGCTTTAGTATTTCTTGTGCGCGGCTTTTTCCAGTCGGTACAGGATTTATACATGGCACGTGCAGCTTTAAGGGTTGCTTTTCATCTCCGTCAACAGGTTTACGCACACTTACAAAAACTGAATCTTAGTTATTTTGAAACCGCGAAATCAGGAGATTTATCTTACCGTCTCACAGAAGATGTTGACAGGGTTGGGGAAGTTATCAATAAGCTTTTTCATGATTTTGTACCCTGTCTTTTGCAGTTGGTAGCTATTCCCATCTACATGATTTATTTAAATTGGCAACTCACTCTTGCTACAGTGATTGTTGCCCCAATTATGGGAATTTTAATCGCTTGGTTTGGGGAACATTTACGTAAATATTCACTTAAAAGTCAAAATCGTATTTCCGATTTATCAGCCATTTTAACAGAAGTATTTAGTGGTATTCGTTTAATTCAAGCTTTTGCAGCAGAAAACTATGAAATTGCTAGATTTAGCCATGAAGCAGAACGTAGTTTAAAGGCTAAATATTCAGCAGAAAAATTAAAAGCGATTCAAATTCCCATTGTGGGATTTTTGGAAGCTTTGAGTGCTTTATCTTTGCTCATGGTGGGAGTATGGCAAATTTCTCAAAATAATTTAACCGTAGGTGAATTTTTTAGTTATTTAGCAGCAGCAGCTTTGTTAATTGATCCTATTGGGCATACGACTAATAACTTTAATGAATTTAAACAAGGTGAAGCATCAGTTGACCGAGTTTTTGAGTTATTAGCAATTCAACCAACGGTGTTAGAAAAAGATGATGCTTTCAATCTTCCTAGTGTTACTGGCAAAATTGAATATTTGAATGTAACTTTTGCTTATAAACCAGGAGAAATTGTCTTAAGTAATATTAATTTATTGGTGATGCCAGGACAAGCGATCGCACTTGTCGGTGCTTCTGGTGCTGGTAAAACTACTTTTGTAAATCTGTTACCGCGATTTTATGATCCTGAAATTGGGGAAATTTTTATAGATGGTGTCAATATTCGAGATGTGACACTAAATAGTTTAAGAAAACAAATTGGCATTGTTCCTCAAGAAACGATTATGTTTTCAGGAACTGTTGCTCAAAATATCGCGTTTGGAAAAAAAGGTTTTGATATTTACGCAGTCGAAAAAGCTGCAAAAATTGCTAATGCCCATCAATTTATTCAGCAACTACCAGAAGGTTATAATACTTGGGTAGGTGAACGTGGTGTGAATTTATCTGGTGGACAAAGACAGAGAATTGCGATCGCACGTGCTGTACTGTTAAACCCACAAATATTGATACTTGATGAAGCGACATCTGCATTAGATTCTGAGTCAGAAGCATTGGTACAGGAAGCTTTAGAAAGATTGATGAAAAACCGGACAGTATTAATTATTGCTCATAGATTATCGACAGTGAGAAAGTGCGATCGGATTTTAGTATTAGAGAAAGGACAAATTGTAGAATCAGGAAATCATGAAGAATTGTTAACCTTAGAAGGTAAATATGCGCGGTTTTATACCCAGCAATTTTCTTAAACAGAACTCCCATATTTAGTAGGATGCGTCAGACCTAGGAATTGGTTAATATCAACAGATTTTCAACATCTGACGCACCTTACAAGAGACTTGATTTTTACCAGAAATTCCTTGATCCTTCAAGCCCCCGGATTTATCCGTGGAATCAATCCGAAATCCAAAACTTTATGACACATGCATACGCAATGCTTACACCGTATTCATTTTTCCTTTTTCATTCACGGCGCTACTAGTACAGTACGGTGTAAATAAACCAACTATTCCAAATATCTGAAAAGCTCACGCCATATTCATTTTGAATTTTGTTGGCGCAGCCTGCTGGAAGCACTATTTTGTTAGCGTAGCTCTTCTGAAAGAAGCATTTTGAATTTACGGCGGTACTAGTCTTGCATTACTAGTCTTGCATTTAAATATCAAATTTAACAGGATCATTTGATCTGTTATTTAGCGTTGTAGCAGAATATAATAATTCTGTATTATGTAATAATAGAATAAGTCATTTTTACAAAAAGAAAATTAAAATCTTATGGTTTTGATTTGCTTATTTTTACATAATTATTTACGTTAAAGGATAAATATATGCGTTTAAATGCTAATTTTCTTAGTGAATCAGTTATAACTGTGATGATTGGCTAGACCAATATTTAGGGAACACTAGAAAATTGCCAATCAGCGAAAGCTTTTAGAACTCAATTGTTAAGGTTTAATCATGGAACCTGCAAACACCTCACTATCTGACTTCGGTAATCAATGCATTCAGCGTCACTCTGTGGTAGTCAATCCAGATGCCTGTCTCATGGATGTCCTACAAATGATGAGTAGAGTGGGAGAAACAGTCTCTAACTCAAATACCCTTCGTGCTAGTTGCACCTTTGTATTAAATAACCAGCAACTAGTTGGTTTATTAACAGAGAGAGACTTGGTGAGACTAGCTGCACAACAACGCAATTTAAGAACAACCAAAGTCTCCGAAGTCATGACCAGGAATTTGATTACCTGCCAAGAATGGGAGGCGCAGGAACCGATGAAAGTGCTCAAATTACTACGTCAGCATAGGATTCGTCATTTACCAAATTTACCAATAGTCAACGAACAGGATCAACCTGTGGGTTTAGTCACACAATCTAGCCTTTGCAGTGTGCTACAACCAGCAGATTTACTCAAATGTCAGTATGTCAGACAGGTAATGGCAGAAAATGTGATTCATGCCCCTCCTACAGACACAGTTCTAGAGTTAATACAGCTGATGGATTCTCATTATCTCAGTTGTGTTGTCATTGGCAGAGCGATCACACCTGGAAAAATGCTACCTCTGGGAATTGTCACAGAACGAGATATTGTTCAATTCCAACTTCTAGAAATAAACTTCAGGGAATTACAAGCCCAATAAGTAATGAGTTATCCCCCGTTGTTAGTCAATCCTGAAGATTCACTTTGGGAAACTCATCACAAAATGCAGCAGCAGAATGTACAGCTATCTTTGGAATACATAAATGTATCACTGACCCAGCTTCCCAGGATCAGCAAATTTGAGAGTGGAAACGTGATTAAATTGAACTATTAGAAGCCGTAGCTCCTCAAGTAGGAATTGCACTAGCTCAAGCCACTTTATTAGAAAAAGAAACTACTAGACGGGAAGAACTGACGCTGAAAAATTTAGCATTAGAAGAAGCGAAACGGCAATCCGAAAGTGCTAAGCAAGCCAAAAGCGAATTTCTAGCTAATATGAGTCACGAAATTCGTATACGCATGAGTGCTATTCTTGGTTTTGCAAATTTATTACAACCTGAAGTTATAGAACCTCATATAGCCCCTTATGTTCAAGCTATTACCTCCAGTGGCAGAACTTTATTGGCACTGATTAATGATATTCTTGATTTGTCTAAAATTGAATCATGTAAGTTAGCACCTCACTATGAACCTGTCGATTTAAGAGGATTAATTGGAGAAATTTTACAAATATTCAGCCCAAATACAACTGATAAAAATTTAATCTTGCGTTCAACCATTGAAGATACCGTACCTCAAACTATTTAAATTGGTGAAGTCCACTTGCGACAAATCCTCTTTAACGTTGTCGGCAATGCTTTGAAATTCAAAGAACAGGGATATATTCAAATAACTATCCGCGCTCATCTTTATTGTAGAAACTTAGAAGAAAAAGTTTGGTTAGAAATTGCTGTTAAAGATACAGCTATTGGCATAGCTGGTGAACAGCAACAAGGTATTTTTGAGGCATTTATTTAAAGTTCAGGTCAAAGCCTTCGCAAATATGGTGGTACAGGGTTAGGACTAGCAATCACTAAGCGATTCATGAATATTATGGGTGGAATCATCACACTCCAAAGTGAATTAGGAAAAGGTAGTATTTTCACTTTTGTTTCTCCAGCAATTTCTCCTGCAAATAGTTCGATATAAATAGTTACATAATCACACCAAAATGATGATTTAAACCAGTTTCCACCCAGTACAATTTTAGTTGTAGATGATGTGGCATCAAATCGGGAATTAATTCAGGGTTATTTTCATAACACTCATCATCTAGTTTTACTTGTAGAAGATCAACATCAAGCGATTAATTTAGGTCAATTACATCATACCAATTTAATTTGGTGAGATTTGAGAATGCGTCTTATGGATGGGAAAGAAACAGCACAACATCTAAAACAGCATGAAAAAATTAAAAATATTCCTATCGTTATTCTCACTGCTTCATCTCAAATTCAAGAGAAAGATGAATCTGAGAAAATTTGTCAGGGTTTTTTATCTAAGCCTATTAGCTGTATCCAACTCGTTCAAGAAATCAAAAAACGTTTAAACGCTGTGAGTAATGTTGGAAATTACGACCAATTAGATAGATTATCTACTCATTTGGAAGAACCATATTTATTAAATATTTCAATTAATCTACCAGAACTATTAATCAAATTACAGGAAGAATAAATGGTATGGAATAGTTTATGTAGGACTTTAGAAATACGGTAAATAAAGAAATTTATTCAGCGTTTATAAACTTGGGGACAGGAGTATCACTATCAGTGATTGCTGGAATATGCTGATCCTGTGCAAACTAATTTGGATGCTTTTGATATGGAGCAACTATCTTTGATAATTGAGCAATTTCCATCTTTGGAACAAACACTAGAAAACCTAATTGACAGAGAGAATAAAAAGTGTTTGTAAATAACTTAGAGTTGCTATATCATATCTAGTACAGCCGTGAATTCAAAATGCTTCTTTCAGAAGAACTACGTTAACAAAATAGTGCTTCCAGCAGGCTGCGCCAACAAAATTCAAAATGTATACGGCATGAGCTTTTCAGAGATTTGAATCAGCTTTGGTAATTGCCTTTTTCCTAGTTTTGGACTAGAAATGCTCATGGGGGAGCTTTCACCTCCTATCTTAGTCGTATAGTCACTTGATCAGCATATCTGGGTTCTATAAAGTGCAAAAGGCAAAATAGACGCTAAAATCGATCCAGCCTTTGTATTTTGGTGGTTTTGTCCCAGATAAATCAGAGTGCGGTTCACTGCATAAATCCTAACTGTCAACGTCCCTATCCCCAACCTTGGGGAAACAAATTTTGTAATAGCTGTGGCGCACTGCTACAGTTGTTAGACCGCTATTACCCAATTAAACCTTTGGGCTCAGGAGGTTTCGCCCAAATTTATACAGTTTGGGATGAAAAAAACCAAACTGAAAAAGTGCTGAAAGTATTAGTGGAAGACTCTCCCAAAGCTTTGGAATTATTTATTCAGGAAGCGGAAGTTTTAAGTAGTTTCCATAATCCTGGTGTTCCCAAAGTTGATGCTGATGGGTATTTTCAAATCAATTTGACTCTTCCTAAACCACACCAGTTGGCTTGTCTGGTGATGGAAAAAATTGATGGCCATAATTTAGAAGAGATTCGTAGAAATTATCCCCAAGGATGTCCAGAGGATTTGGTGCTAAATTGGTTTGCACAAGCTGTGAAGATTTTACAGGAGTTGCATAAACGCCAAATTATTCATCGGGATATTAAACCTTCTAATTTAATGTTGCGTACTCCTTCACCTACTGCACCTCTACAAGCGGAACAATTGGTGTTGATTGATTTTGGTGGTGCTAAACAATTTAGTAGTGCAATGTTACGATCGCACTCTCCCTCGACCCGATTATTTTCTTCTGGGTACAGTCCACCAGAACAAATGATTGGCGGTAATGTGGGGCCTGCGGCTGATTTTTATGCCTTGGGACGCACAATAATTGAATTACTTACAGGTAGGTATCCCCAACAGTTGGAAGATCCCATTACTGGAGAATTACGTTGGAGAAATCGGTGCAGTGTTAATCTACGTCTCGCAGATTTACTAGATGAAATGATACAGACGGATGTGCGATCGCGTCCAGCCCATGCAGCTATCATTCAAAAACAGTTACTGAAAATTGTTCCCGCAGAATCAAAACCAGAGTTATTTACCCAATTAAAAAACACCGTTATCCAAACCGTCACCCAATTTACCCTAGCTGTGGGTAACACAACCCTATTCACAGTTCAGGCAATTTTCAAATTCTTACTAGCTTGTCTGGGAACAATTTGGGCGATGATTTTATGCGGGATGGGTGCTAGTTTAGGGACTATCGCTGGTTTTCTTTTGGCTTATCAAACTAAATTAGGCGCTTTCGTTGCAGAATTTGTCTCACTTCAATTACCCGAATTAATTCAAAATTCCCAAACTGGTTCTGCAAGGGAAATTATAGTATATGCAGTTACTGGTTTGGGAACTGCTTGGGGAATTACTCTATCTGGAAGTTTTGGTCAAAAACGACGATTTTTAGTATCAGCTTTCATGGGTTTAATTGGCTATAGTTTAGGTTGGATAATTTGGCAATTTATCAAACCACATGATAGTGCAGAGGGTTTAGTTGCATGGATGCTGGTGTCAATTTCCCTGCTAACTCTGGGTTTAGGTCTTCGCACCCATTCCCTAGCTTACGCTTTTATAGCTGCCTTTGGTAGTGCCAACATCATCGCAGCTTTAATACATCTAGGGTTAAAAATTTCCTTTATCCATTTTTCCAGTCAACCAAGCTTTTTAGAGTTATTTTTACCTATTGCTTTTTTTGGTTTTATAGGTATTTTAATCAGTCTTTGTTTAGGGTTAAGTTATTACCTCATTATACCTTGTTTGCGTTGGTTGGGATGGCGATAATTAGGGTTTGCGGAAAAAGTCTTTTCGTAAGGGCTAGGAGTCAGGAGGGAGAATTAGAAGGAGGTAAGAATAGTCTCGAATCTGGGAAAGTGATTGGCTATTGGCTTACGCCACGCTACGCTATCGCTAGTGCCGTAGGCAATCAGTTTTCGATGGTTTCAAGGCTTATTCCTTGCACCTTATTCACCTTTTCAACCCCTACACCTAAATGATGGTTAAAACAAGATCCCCCTAGCTGTTTTTTCTTTAAGCCAGGGGGATCACATATTTGGTAGTCTATAAATCTTTCGGTATAGTCAACTAAAATAAATTTTATATCATTTATTTGGCTTTGGCTAGTCTTGCCGTTATAATTTTCACGAATTTTATATCTTCTTCATAATTCCCGAAGTGATATGTAGGGCTTGCTGAAAAAGTTCTTCGTGACGATTAGGAGTCAGGAGTCAGGAGTTAGGAGGAAGAAGAGCAGGATTTAGAATAATCTAGAATCTGAAAAAGTGTTTGAGTTTTCATGGTATCAACGCTTATTTCCTACATCTTATCCACCTTAAATAACCCTTAAACTATTGATTTATCCAGGTTTTCCGTTTCTATGGCTTAAGGCCACGCTACGCTATCAGCAAGCCCTATCTATCAGGGTTTTCGTGAAATGGTATTACCCTGCTTCTTAGGTCAGGAAGAGCATTTTCCTAATTAACACTTATCTATCATGGGAACAACACTTATTAACTAGAACCAATTCCATGCTGACCCGGATTAAAGACTTAGCTACCAACCTAGCACCCCGCTTACTGGAGATTCGCCGCCATATTCACTCTCACCCAGAACTCAGCGGACAAGAGTATCAAACGGCTGCTTTTGTTGCTGGTGTGTTGTCTTCTAGCGGTTTGCACGTGGTAGAGGGGGTTGGGAAAACTGGTGTTATTGGTGAATTACAAGGAACTCAGCACAATGAAAAGGTGTTGGCAATTCGCACGGATATGGATGCATTGCCAATTCAAGAACGTAGTGGATTGGAATATGCCTCTCGCAATTTGGGGGTAATGCACGCTTGTGGACATGATGCTCATACTACTGTAGGGTTAGGTACGGCAATGGTGCTTTCCCAAATAGCAGAGGAGTTGGGGGGGAAAATCAGATTTTTATTTCAGCCAGCAGAAGAAATTGCCCAAGGTGCAAGCTGGATGGTAAAAGATGGGGTGATGAATCATGTTTCAGCAATTTTAGGTGTTCATGTTTTTCCTTCTATTCCTGCTGGTTATATTGGGATTCGTTATGGTGCATTGACAGCAGCAGCAGATGATTTGGAGATTATGATTATTGGTGAATCTGGACATGGTGCGCGTCCCCATGAAGCTATTGATGCGATTTGGATTGCTTGCCAAGTTATTACTTCATTACAACAAGCTATTAGCCGCACTCAAAATCCTTTGCGTCCAGTGGTTTTGAGTATTGGTAAAATTCATGGTGGGAGAGCGCCAAATATAATTGCTGATCAAGTACAGTTATTAGGTACGGTGCGATCACTCCATCCAGAAACTCGCACTCAACTGCCAAGTTGGATTGAAAATATTGTTGCTAATGTTTGCAATTCTTACGGTGCAAAATATCAAGTTAATTATCGTCAAGGTGTACCCAGTGTACAAAATGATTACGCGCTAACACAATTATTGCAATCATCCGCAGAAGAAGCTTGGACAAGTGATCGCATTCAAGTGTTATCAGAACCTTCCCTTGGCGCTGAAGATTTTTCCTTGTATTTAGAACACGCTCCCGGTTCCATGTTTCGTTTGGGTGTAGGCTACGAAGATCGCACTATTAATTATCCTCTACATCATCCCCAATTTGAAGTTGATGAATCTGCAATTGTTACCGGGGTTGTGACCTTGGCTTATGCGGCTTATAAATACTGGAAAATCAGTAGAACGACGTGAAAAAACAAAAGTGTGTAACAAAATATAAATTAGCCTGAAAACCTCTTCACTCTTGCATGAGTGCCTTTTACCCTTCGGGAAGGCGAAGCGCCTACATGGGGGAAACCACGCCACTTGCTTTATACCGGGAAACCCGTCCTCCACCCCAGCGGCTTTCCAAGACCGCACTGCTTCACCTCTTTTGTCATAACGACAATTTTTAACACCCACTTACTGAAAATAAATGCCTTTTCCAGCATTGAGTTGTAATCAGGTGTGATTGTAATACGCTTGCTGGACATTCAGCGTCAACGACAAAGATATTAATTAATTTTATGCGTTGACAATTTATTTACAAATATGTGATGTTGAAGAGGTTGCGTTATTGCTTTACTCTAAGACCATTTACTGCAATAAATTATCTCTAGGTGAAAAACATGGCACAAAAATTATTTACGAAACAGTGAATGACAACGGAACAAAACAAACCGGAGCAGGATTTGACAACAAAATTATGCCACTAGTAGAAACTCTAGAATCATCACCACAACCTATTAGTAATAATTGCCATTTATTAACTGTGCGTTCTAAGAGACGAGAAGTTTTTTCAAAAAATCTGAAATTTGCGATTGAACAAAATAAACTAGAAGAATTAGTTTTAGATATTAAAATTCCTCAAGATTCCGTGTATGAAGATATGGTTTTACTGAATCTCACTAATTTTAAAACCGCCTCTACATACCGACAAAAAGTTGAATGTTTTCAACACATAGGACGAAAACCATTACAATCAGCACAAGTTAATCGAATGTTAGGTATTGGGTGAGTCAAATAATGAACAACAATACCCCCGATTTTGTATAGAAGTCGGGGATATGATTTTCCGATAAATTCTAGACAGTTGCTTCTGTTCTAGTTCCTCCCATTCTTTCTTGAATTCTGCCCTTAGCAGCTTTAAATTGTGTAGCTAATTCCTCAGCTTCTCGACTACTCATATTGTTGCGAATAGACGCAAACATTGTGCTTTCTTCTTGGCGAATATGGTCACCAATTCCATCCCATATTTGTCTAATTCTGTCTTTGAACTCAGGTGCAGAAGGGCTAATAGTTCTCAATTGCTCAAGTGCTGGACCCCAGCGAGCCTGTTCATTATATAATTCTTGAGTATTCTCTTCACCGTAAAAAGGACGTACTCTAGGATAGACAACTTCCTCTTCCGCACCTGCATGGGCGCTGAGATCCTTAAAGATTTGTCCAAAATATTCTTGAATTTTTTGAGGGTTATCGCTTTGTAGTAATTCTGTAAACAAGATATTTACCTTATTGTGATCCATACGCAGAACATCTTGGATATTCATATCCTGTTTGTCAGAAGTTTGGGTGACAGCACTACCTACAGCACCACTAATAGCTGCGATCGCATCTTGAACTCTAGACCAAATTCCTTGGTCTGCATCTTGTCCAGTCAATTCCCGCACACCCAAAATTTCTAAAATTCCTTTCAGTTGTTCTTGATGAGCGCGGTTTTCAAAATTCATCGTATTTAAAGGGCCAATTGCAGCCATGACATCAGCACCAACTTTCTGTACAGCTTTATGAATTGTCAGACCATTCATTACTTGTTGATGCTTCAATAACTCATGTTGAAATACTTTTTCAAAGAAGCTTAATTCATTACCTTCCATGAATTGACGAACTTTTTGCACCACTTCTTGTGCAGTTAAATCTGCATCTTTGTGGATGCCATATTGAACCACTACAGTATCAAGAATACCTAGATTTTTGCGATCATCATCTAGCATTCTGCGGAGACTATCAGCAATTTCTCCATCTGTACATTCTCTCAAAAATCGTTCTTCATTATCAATAAGCAACTGTTGCAGTAATTTCATATCTGCTAATTTTACTGCTATAGCGTTTCTTTTGGTATCATCTAAAGTTACAAGCATTCTCAGCTCTCCTAGCCAAAGTAATCGTATTTATTACCAATACCAGGTTCGCATAATAATTAGATAATTTGCATCTTTCTTTTGAACGATTACCTTCATAACTCAGGATATAAGAATATAAATAATTACAAAACAATAGCCGTTAGTTATGTTCATTTATACTTGAAGTCATAAGGATTTTTATTTTCTTATCTATCTAAGGAGAGATAAATTATAAATTATAATAGTTAATTTTATTAATTAACTCAAAGTATAGTTAACAAATTAACTCATAATGTCAGAAACACCAGGAATAGGAGAAAAAGCACTGAATAAAGCCGCTGGAATAGGATTATCTAGGCAATTGGATGAAGTAGAAAATTTAGAAGTCAGCATTAAAACTGAACCACTCAAACTGACTTAGGGAGAAGTTGAAAAAGTATACATTTCTGGTGAGGGTTTGGTCATGCAAAAAGACCTCGCCATGACAGAATTAGAAATGCAAATTACCAGCGTTGCTATTAATCCTCTAGGTGTTGCTTCTGGGTCAATTGAACTGACAAAACCAAGAACAGGGAAAGCTGAAGTTCTTTTAACAGAAGCGGATATTAATCGAGCGTTTAATTCAGAATATGTGAGGGATAAACTACAAAATCATCAAATCAGTGTCAATGGTCAAGAAACAGCGATTATGCCCCAACACATAGATTTTCATCTACCTGGTGAGGGTAAAGTTGTCCTCAATGCCAGCATATTATTAAGAGGAACTGGTGAAACTAAACAAGTTGGCTTTTCCGCAGTTCCTTATATTAGTGCTAATGGTAAAAATATTTCTTTAAAAAATGTTGAGTATGGGAAAAGTCAAGAAATTTCACCAGAATTAACACAAGCTTTGATAGCAGAAACAGATGAAATTTTGAACTTGAGAAACTTTGATTTAGAATGAATGAGTCTACGAGTCTATAAATCAGAGTTAGAAAAAGGCAAATTAACCTTACAAGCTGAGGCTGATGTTGATAAAATTCCTACTGCTGAATAAGAGAATGTGAAAGAATGGAAACTACAGAACCAAATTCGACACCATTTCCCAATGTCCCACCAGTTATTGAAAGCGACTATAGAGAGTATCTAGATAGTGGTGTACCCAGCACAGTGGCGATCGCTGGACATCCCCTACATCCCCTCAGTATCATATTTCCTATCGCCTTTTTAGCCGCAGCTTTAGGTAGTGACTTTGGCTATTGGTTAACACGAGATTTTTTCTGGGCTAGGGCTTCTCTGTGGTTAATAGGACTAGGTTTAGTTACTGGTATCATCGCTTCAGTAATTGGCATGAGCGATTTTTTACAAATTGAAAGAGTTCGCAAACGTACCGCAGGCTGGGTACATTTGATTGTGAACATTTCTATTCTAGTTTTCACAGCCCTCAATTTCATCCTGCGTTGGGGTGATCCTGAGTCACGTATACTACCTTGGGGTTTGTTACTTTCCCTGATTGTGGGGACATTAACTAGCATTACCGGGTGGTTTGGTGCTGAACTTTCCTATCGTCATAAAATCGGTGTAGTAGGTGCAGGTAGTAAAAGATATCCATAACTTAAACTTAAAGCCATCGCGCTATCTTAAATCATGAAGATCAAAAGAGTGCATTTTTGATGAAAGGTCAACAAGTTTTACTCACTGGTGGTACTGGTGGACTGGGTTTAGGTGTCACACCCGCAGTTTTAGCCTAAGGTGCTGAGGTGACAATTCCTTATCGTAGCCCTAAAGATGTAGAATGTCTCAAAGGAATTATCTCACCAGCCGATATTGCTAGAATTCACTTTATTCCTGCTAATTTGGAAGATGAAGCATCTGTAGATAAACTCATCAGCCAGATGACAAAGGTGGATGTGTTAATTCATTTGGTGGGTGGGTTTTCGATGGGTAAAACTCACGAATACAGCTTTTATGACTGGAAACGCGTATTAGAATTAAATCTGAATACAACTTTTTTGACTTGGAAATATAGTCTCAAAAGTATGTTAGAAAACGGCTATAGATGCATTGTTACTGTGAGCTCTCGTGCTGGTGTTGAAGCTGCGGGACAACTAGTGGCTTATTCTGCGGCTAAGGCTGGTGTGATAGCATTAACGAAAGCGATCGCAGACGAAACCAAAGGAACTAACATCACTGCTAATACTATCCTTCCCAATTTCATTGACACCCCCACCAACCGGGAAGAGATGGGTGCAGACAATGCATATAAATGGGTAAAACCGGAATATATCGCTCAATTTATCTGCTTTTTAGCTTCAGAAGCAGCTAAAGATGTACGTGGCGCAGGTGTTCCTGTTTACGGGAATATTTGATTATTTAATTGCAGATTTTATTTAAAAACCCACCCAGATAAATCACTGGATGGGTATTTTTTGTTGTTGAATAGTTGAATAATATCAGTTTCGGCTAACATTGCCAGAGGATTTGGTATAATGTCTCATTGACAATGAGGATTTAACGCAAGTTGTAGAACAAGACTTACTTAAGTTTATTAGCAAAGTTTTCGATCATATCATATCATAAAGTAAAAAGTCATGTATAATGTATATAAGAAAAGTTGAAATTAAAAATTTGTGGGGAAACAATTTTTCATGGACACTCAATCAAGACGTAAATGTTTTGATTTGTAAAAACGGTTCAGGGAAATCAAAAATACTAAACATGCTTAACGAAGCAATATTACCGTTTGAAGATAGTCAACTTAATTTTAGGTTATTTGATCCATCGCCTTAGAAGACGATATTGTCATCAGAGTTGATCGTGAAAACAGAAGTATTAAAGGAATAAAGGAAATAAAGAAGGTATAAATTACACATTAAATACATCATTTATTAATACTTTGACTTTAGATCGAACTCTCACATTACTTGATTATCACCTGGCTAGATAAGTTAAAGCTATAATTCGTTTCTTATCAAAGAAAAGATATTGATCAAATCAAGTATAAGCATTGTTTAAAGAACATCACAGAGAAATAAGACTAAATCAATTCGCTAAAATTGAAGCTATATTATGAGCCAAAAAAAATATTTATTGATATCATAAGTGAACTATTTAACTATACAGAAAAGAAATTTTGATGAAAAGGAATTTTACTTTATCAAGACAGGTATCCAGACACCAATATTACCCAAGAATCTCTTATCTGGTGAAAGACAAATACTGATTATTTTATTAGAAATAAAACTGCAAGACAGAACTGAATTAGTTTTGCTAATATTTTCAGTCAATTTCTGATAGACACTATTTAGAAAACTATAGGTGATTGCACTCCCAAAGATCACAAATCATTGATAATAAATATTTTGTGCTGGGAAAGTGATCGCCTTCAGCAAACTTTAGAATAATATTTGAGGCGATCACATGGAAGTAAAACCTTAACGTTTAACCGGCGTACCGCAAGGATAAGTAGCTACTTCCTCAGCACCTTCTTCCTTAACGACTGGCTTGTCTTTAGCCGCAAGGTAATCTTTTTGCAAAGTCTCTAACAATGCTTCCCGTCTATCATACAACCGCTTCACAGGACGAGGTTGACACTGATTCAACACATAAGCCGTTACTAACGGTATAGCGATAGTACTATCGGTATAACAAACAATGCTGCTGGGTAACTCATCTGGGTCAATCTTACCCCAACTCACCGCTTCCGATGGAGTCGCACCCGATAAACCGCCTGTATCTGGACGCGCATCGGTAAACTGGACAAAGAAATCATGTCCCCTTTCTTCCAATCCGAGAACTTCGTGAATTTGCGGTTGGGTTTGTAATAAAAAGTTCTTAGGACTGCCACCACCGAGAATTACAGCGGCACTTTTACCATCGGTTTCTCGCGCACCGTAGGCGATCGCAGATGTTTCATTTACATCAATAGCTGGATCTAACACCAACTTTGAACCTTCTAAAGCCAAAGCCGCCACATTCATCCCTATAGAACTATCCCCAGGAGAAGAAGTATAAATAGGTACGCCATATTCATAAGCTGTCACTAATAAGCAGGAATGCTGCACACCCAATTGCTTTTCTACTTCCCGCACATACTTACCCAGCAAATAATGAAACTCAGCCGTTCCCATGCGCTTTTGAAAAGGTTCTGCTTGTAGAACTTTGCGGATAAATGCATCTGTTTCTAACAGCACATCATAACCAAAAACAATGTCATAAATCCTGATTGTTCCTTCTTCCCGTAATTTGACATCATCTAAAAACGGACTACCAGCAAACAGTTCAAAACCCAAACCATAGTGTATATCATGGTAAAGATTTGCACCAGTGCTAATCATCCAGTCAATAAAACCATGACGAATCAAAGGCGCAAGGGCGGAAACTCCAAAACCCGCTGGTGTCATCGCCCCGGAAAGACTAACCCCGACTGTTACACCTGCTTGAAAGATATCTTGACTCAGCAGTTGACAAGCTTCGCGCAAACGGGCTGAATTATACGCGGTAAAGTAGTTATTGATTAACTGGACTACACTAGTATCCGCTAATATGGGCATGGGTGTGATTTTCTTACCTTGCAGTTTTGACATTTTTGCTCACTTTCAAATAAATGGTAAATACCCCGCATCTGCATCTAATGTTATCTAGCTTTTCAGCAATTATTTCAAGTCTTCTTGATACATAGGGTTAGCATCTTGGTTAAAAATCACAATAATTACGTATTTAGGCAAATTAAAGCTTTGTTAAGAGCCTCTCCAGACAAGGGTTAAAGCATTCTTAACCCTTTAGTTAGATTTGCTGATTCATTTCCTGTGCGTTTAACGTCTCTATTTTGGTTAAAATTAAGGTTCTTTTTATTAAAATGTCGACGAAAGATTAATTTATTTCTTTGCTAGAAGAAAATATGTTATAATCAATAACATGTTTTTTATTTTTATTGATAAAAAGATGAAGAATAATAATAAAGATGAAGAATAATAATAAAGAAGTAATTAAGTGTATAAATCACCGAGAAAGGTAAATTTTGACTTGTAAAAGTTGTTGCTGGATAAAATATATAGATGAAAAACGACACCCCAGAAGAATTAAATTCAGATCAAGAAATTTCGCGTTTGATCGATGAGGTAATATCATCATCCCTGAATGACGACCAGTATCGCCAAAAGATGCAGCGACGCAAGGAAATACAGGATAAACGTATAGCCAAAGCCATACCACAAAAAGGGTTAATTATTATCAATACTGGTCATGGTAAGGGTAAAACTACTGCTGCTTTGGGAATGGTAATGCGATCGCTTGGTCATGGCTACAAAGTAGCGATCGTTCAATTCATCAAAGGTGCCTGGGAACCTTCAGAGAAGCGGGTTTTCAGCCATTGGCCAGACCAACTAGAATTTCATGCAATGGGTGAAGGCTTTACCTGGGAAACTCAAGCTCGTGATCGCGATTTAGATAAAGCCAGTGCTGCTTGGGACAAATCATTAGAATTCATCCGCAACCCAGATTTTAAATTGGTACTATTGGACGAAATTAACATTGCACTCAAACTAGGTTACTTAGAAGTTGAGCAAGTATTAACCGGTTTGGCCCAAAAACCACCAGATAAACATATCATCCTAACAGGTAGAGGCGCACCACCAGCTTTAATTGAAACAGCAGATTTAGTCACAGAAATGACCTTAATTAAGCATCCTTTTCGAGATCAAGGGATTAAAGCCCAAGCCGGAATTGAGTATTAAACTACTGACCAGCACTGCTTAAATATTGACTACAAGCCTGTAAAATTTGCTGCTCATTAGGACTGACAGAATTTAACTGATGATAGTCTTGCAGTGCTATGGAATGGGTATAAGTGATAGCATTTTCATCAGTCAACCTGGGTATTCTACTAGCTGTTGAAACTTGAGTTAAACCAGCTTCACCCGGAGAACTAGTTACCGTCATTGCCAATTCTCCCGACTTAGCAAGCGTACCCTGAAAACAGCTAAACTCAGAACTGGGCATATACAATGCACCAATTACCTTACCATGATGTTTTTGAAAGACAATATAACCTTGTCCTAACTTGTTTGGTGCTGAGGACTGACCATAAAGATAAATTCCATCTTTCTCAGGGAAATTTACTGGTAATGTGCCTTGTAATTGTCTTGTATTTGTAGGAATTGTTGTGGGAATATTTATGATTACAGATTGAGATGATAAGTTGTTACAAGCAACACTATTTAATTCAACTTGAATTTTTCGTTCTCTAATATCTTTCGGCTGTGACAAAAGAGAATTTGTATCACTAATTTGAATTTGATTTGTATAGCCTGGTAAATCGGCTACTCTAGCGGTAGATTTCAGGTTGATTTTCGTCATTTCCCCAATTACACTCAAACCTAAAATCCCACTGGTAACAAGTAGCCCTACAACAGGAAATTTTAACTGACGAGAGGGAATGAATTTAGAAATATTTTTAAGCACCTGATTTCTCCTGTAATAAAACTAACTACTTACCTGCAAATTTAGAAATATTTTTAAGCACCTGATTTCTCCTGTAATAAAACTAACTACTTA
>ERZ1034419.46-NODE-46-length-29353-cov-39.268721_pt1 | contig 29353 bp, 29 predicted proteins | sample MGYA00520531_ERZ1034419 | MGnify/ENA primary metagenome ERZ1034419 (study PRJEB33736, sample SAMEA104288485) | Azolla nilotica | place: Sudan | collected 1982 | study: EMG produced TPA metagenomics assembly of the PRJEB19522 data set (Is there foul play in the leaf... | reverse complement strand
CCTTATGTACGGACTGATTACCGTGATTCAACTAACAATGAATCGCACCTATACTATTGTTTATTTCCTGAATCTTTGATAATTAGGGTTTTTTGCTTATAACAAAATTCATGACATTCACTTTTTATAAAGAAATCGTTACACATCTTTCAATTATCTAGGTTGAGTAAATCATTAAAATTGTCGTTAATTATACTGGATGCGCTATATATTTTTTCAGCTTGAATTAATTTTAATTCTTAATTCATAATTGATTCACAGCGAATTTCATAAATTAAGATAAGCTGAAATGCGATCAGGAACAATCAAGCTTTTACTATTGACAATGCTTTCTACCGCTTCTCGTTCATTACCAACTTTACTTTTAGCGACTTGATGAGCATATATAAAGATTGTTGAAAGGAGGTAAAATGTAGGGACTATGGGTGATTATAATTATTTGATTATGATAAAGATTTGCTAATAAACCAATTAGTTCTACAATATCACTTTGGGTTTCAGGATAAAGATGTGCTTCTGGTTCTTCAAAAACCATAAATACACTCGTTTCATCTAAAATATATCCAAATATCAGCAATAAAATCCAAACGGACTCTTACTGTCCTGATGAAGGATATTATAGTTTAACATACTGGTTATTTAAAAAAAAAATTCTTTCTTTATCAATATCAGCATTAAATCTATATTCACCCTTTAGGATTATTTTTAATAATATTGATTTATCAATACCTATATCTGAAGCAACATCTTTTTTTTGAATAAAAGTATTTAAATCATCTGTCAAATCAGATTTGAATAAATTAATTCTCTCTACAAATAATTTAGTAAAATAGTCTGAAGTATGTGGGTTTTTAATATCTTGAAGTTGATCAATAAATGTAGACATCAAACTTCTACCCGCACCAATAAATACCGGATAGTGTGTTTCTTCGAAAATACTATCAATGCATGATTTAAAATTCTTAACCTGTAATCTTCTGGTTGATTCTAGTTCTCTTAATTCCTCTAATGACTTACATTTATTATTCTGTTGTTCTTTATAAATAATTCTGTAATTTAAAATCTCTCTAATTTCTCTAATTAGCAAAATTAATTTTTTGTATAATGAAAAGCTTAATTTTATATCTAGATTATCTTCAGATTTATAAATTGTTAGTTGTTTTTCACTTGAATATTGATATGTAATCCTAAATCGTTCTGAATCTGGGTTCACTCCAAAATATTGGAGAAAATATATTTTTATAAACATTATTAAGGCATTATATATATAATGGTTTGATATATAATGGTTTGGAAAATACTCTAGATTTTATGCATATATATAACTAATAATTTCATCTTTAATAGACTTCAATATAAAAATTGACTTACTGATTGTGCTTTTTCCCCTTGCTTGCGTTCCAATGAATAACATTACATCTGTTACATCAGCCTCAAACCTTTTAACTGGTCCAAAATTTTCTATAGAGATTCTTTGCAGAATTATAATATTGAGATATTTAGATGTAGACTCACATAGTTAATGATTATTAATAATATAGCAAAATATTTATTCTATATGGATATTTGTTTTAATAAAATTCTTACTCAAAGAGGAATAAATTTACTAGAGAAAAGTAAAGATCAGTGAATCCTGTAGTCAGGAAGTGCGTAAAGACAGCATCTCACTAGAATACTGACCGTATTGAATGAGTTCATAAATTGTTTAATTTGTAAATACTTAAACTATAGCTAAAAGTATAATTTTTTACTAGATGTAACCATTTATATATTTTTATGAAACTAAAACTATACAAACTATAATTTATGTAACATTAAATAAACGAAACGAAGATCACAAGGAATAACTTCATGCCCTATACCAACGAAGAAGGCGGTCTTATCAACAATTTCGCCCGTGAACCCAAGGTTTATCAAGCCGAACCTCCGACGGATGGGGAAAAGCGTACTTATGTTATTTTAGGGCTTGCTGCTGCGCTTTTAGTTGGTGGCTTGATTTTTGTCGCCTTCTCTGTTTCTAACCTCAGTTAAACTCAAAATATTTTAATGAAATTTAATTTTTTGGCATCTCAGGTTCTCATATTAGGATGAGCCTGATTTTTCTATTTTTTGTTAAATTTTTATTTTTTGTTAAATAAAATTTAAATAAGTAAAATTCAATACAGGGTGTCTTGTCAAGCTTTGAAAACTCGATTTATCCTGAGCAGAAAACATTTACTTGAAAATCAGAAATATGAGATTTTCTAGTTAAGTTTATTTACCTGACTTTAAAATCTATAGTGTATTTCGGCTTTTGTAGCCACCATGAGCGTGAATGAAATCCTACCTCCAGATATTTTTGCTTGGAATCGGCAAGTATATCAACGCCTAAAATTTGCCCTGAGTATTGGCTTGCGACGACAGATATTTTTTGCTGTATGTGATGACTTACATTTAAGAAATCAAATAGCTACTCGGTTGCATTCAACCTTGGCTTATCCAGTGGGACAAGTGCTATATCAACCAGCAGAGACTGGGGGAATTAGCACTCCAGCTTATCCAAGGTTAGTAACATTGCGGTTGAATTTAAATGATCCCAATCCTATAGCACAGATAAATCAATGGTTAGCTAATTATCCTCCACCGATTGTTGGGGAATCAAAAGACACTCCTGGCCGTCCGTTACCAATACCAGCATTTCAAATTGTTGGTGTGGAGTTGCTAACTAAACAATCAGTAGCGGTACAGCGTTTATTTCTGCAGTATCTTAGTTTGAGCGAGCAGTATTTTGCTACCCAAGAACCTAGTTCATTTCTAGAATCTAGCCTGCTATTTTGGGTTCCCCGTCCTTGGTTGCATGCTATCCAGCAATCAGCACCAAAATTTTGGCATTGTCGGACAGGTCTATTTATCTTTGTTGGAGAACCGACACCAAGTATTGATAATCGAGATCATCAAAATTTCTCTAGTTTACGAAGTGTAGATTTAGGAAATTTGGAGATATCTATTGTTGATGAATCAATTCCCTCTGATGAATTCTTAGACAAAACTGTTCAAGAATTCCAGTTTATTGAAGATGATGTTTTTCTAAACCGAACATCAGAGATTCTTGAAAATCAATCAGCCAATGCAACAATAATATCTCCCGTTAAAACTAGTATTCCTCTACTTTCATCTTTCTCACATATTAACAATGAGTTAATTTCTTTAGTCAAATCAACATTCGACCAAAATATTGCTGAAGATGTAGATGAAAATTTGCAACTAAAACAACTTCTTTGGGTAATTGAACAATTACAAAGACAGGAAGCTAGCGCGGAAGAATTAGCAACAGCTTATAATAATTTAGGGAATTTATATCGGCTTCGCATTGAGCAAGGACAGTCAAGTCTGGAAAACTTAATGGTGGCCATTATTGCCTATCAGGAAGCAGTTAGCTATGATGATACTTCACCACAACTCCCAGATACTTTAAATGATTTGGGAACACTTTACTGGATGCTGCACCGCACACCAGGGAGTGGTGATGATGGCAAAACTTATATAGAGCAAGGAATAGAATTTTATCACTTGGCAACTAAGCTAATTTCACCTGATAGTCAATCGGAAATTTATGCTCGTGTGCAGAACAATTTAGCGACAGCTTATGGTGATTTAGCGAGGTTTTCTAACCCTGTGGAAAATTGGCAGCAAGCAGTTACAGCTTACAATGAAGCACTTCTGTACCGAACAGAGGAAACTGATCCTTTGAAATATGCTGCTTGTCAAAATAATTTGGGAACTGCCTATTGGCATTTAGGGCAACATATCCAGCCTGTGGAACATCTCAAACAGGCGATCGCAGCTTATAATTCAGCAGTTACTTACTATCAACCTGCTGATGAACCTCTCAAGTATGGCATGATCCAAAATAACATTGGTACTGCTTATTGGAATTTATCCCAATATGAAACACCATTGGAAAACTTACAATTGGCGGTTGATTTCTACCTGGAAGCTTTAAAATATCGTACATCGGCTCATGTTCCTAATGCCTGTGCAGGAACTCGCAATAATTTGGGTACTGCCTACTGGCACATAGCCAATCTGCCACAAGTAACTAAAGAAATTCGTCAAAATTTCCTGCAACTATGTATCAAAACATATCAAGAAACCTTGAAAATAGCTGATTCTTTGAGTCACACAAATATCAGTTTTGATGTGTTGGCAACACAGAATAATTTGGGTTTAGCTCATTATCAATTAGTCACAGATCCATCTTTTACTGGTGACAAAAAAATCCTTTCTCAGCATTTAGAAGCCTCTTTGGATAATCATCTACATTCATTACATGGCTTGGATAAGAACACGGAAACTTATTACACAACTTTTACTCACATAGTCAAAATTATTCGGACCTTCCATAATGAATTAGGTATTCAAGGACAGAATCTGGCTTTATCCAAAGTTCCTGGTCATTTAATTCCAGAGATTTTACGGAAGTTATAGGGGACTGGGGAAAAGAATTAATTGATGATTGTAACCAATAGTTACCCATAACCGGGACACAGAAGGGGATTTGCAATCTAACATCCAAAATCGTGTAACAATCGGTAAAATTACCGCTATGGGTGATCAAAAGCTGAATAAGTCTTTTGTTATCTTTTCCCGTTCCCCGTAATTACTACCCCATATTTATGAAAGAAACTATCCTAGAGGTTCGCAATCTACAAGTTGAATTTTCCGGTGATGATAGCGCAGTTAAAGCTGTAGATGGGATTAGCTTTGAATTAAATCGAGGTGAGACTCTAGGAATAGTGGGAGAGTCTGGGAGTGGTAAATCAGTAACGGCTTTAGCTGTGATGGGTTTGTTGCAATATCCCGGTAAAGCTAATGAAGGACAAATCTGGTTTCGTCCCCAGGAAAATGCCGAACCGCTAGATTTACTGGCTTTACCTGCCCAAGAAATGCAGCTTTACCGGGGTGGTGATATTGCTATGATTTTTCAAGAACCAATGAGTTCTCTCAACCCAGTTTATGATATTGGGTTTCAGCTGACAGAAGCAATTATGCGTCATCAAAATGTCAGTCCAGTTGAAGCCAAGAGAATTGCGATCGCAGGTCTACAAGAAGTTAAACTTTTACCTAGTGACGAAGAAATTCAAGAGCAATATCTTGATAGTAGCCAGTTAACTGACTCTAAATTATCTCCAAGCAGTGATTATCAAATAGCGCAGTTGGTGAAAGAACACAAAGAAGCCATGCTGAAACGCTATCCCCATCAACTTTCTGGGGGTCAGTTACAACGGGTGATGATTGCAATGGCAATTTGTTGTAACCCATCACTGTTAATTGCTGATGAACCGACCACAGCTTTAGATGTGACAGTACAAGCAACCATTGTTGAGTTGATGCGGGAATTGCAGCAAAAACGCGACATGGGGATGATTTTTATTAGTCATGACTTGGGTTTAATCGCGCAAATTGCTGACCAAGTAGGGGTGATGTACAAAGGTAAAATTGTGGAATATGGTGCAGTATCGCAAATTTTTAGTAATCCCCAACATCCCTATACTAAAGGTTTGGTAGCTTGTCGTCCTACTCTACATCGTCGTCCGCACAAACTCCTCACAGTTTCTGATTACATGAGTGTACAGGAAGATGAAACTGGACAGGTAGTAATTCAAGCCAAAGAACCAGCAAAACCACCGCAAATTACTCAGGAAGAATTTAACCAAAGATTGGCAAATCTGCAAGAAAAATCACCTCTTTTACAAATTCATCATCTCAAAGTTGGGTTTCCTGTCCGCGGAGTATTTGGCGGCACAAAACGCTACAATATAGCAGTGAATTCTGTCTCCTTTGATGTTTATCCAGGCGAAACTTTGGGATTGGTAGGAGAATCTGGTTGTGGTAAAACCACTTTGGGTAGAAGTCTGCTCAGATTAATTGAACCCATGAGCGGTCAAATTACTTTTAAAGGACAAAATATCACTCACCTTAAAGGAGAATCGTTGCAAAAATTGCGGCGAGAAATGCAAATTGTTTTTCAAAATCCTTTTAGTTCCCTTGACCCCCGGATGAAAATTGGTGATGCAGTTATGGAACCATTGTTGATTCATAGTGTGGGTAAATCAAAACAACAGCGAAAAGAAAGAACTATAGAACTTTTAGAAAGGGTGGGATTGAGTGCGGATGATATGAAACGCTATCCCCATCAGTTTTCAGGTGGTCAACGTCAACGGATTTGTATTGCGCGGTCGTTGGCTTTAAATCCTCAGTTTATTATTTGTGATGAGTCGGTTTCGGCTTTGGATGTTTCAGTACAAGCGCAAGTTTTGAATTTGTTAAAAGAATTGCAAACGGATTTTAATTTGACGTATATTTTCATTTCCCATGATTTAAGTGTGGTCAAATTTATGAGCGATCGCATTTTGGTAATGAATCAAGGGGAAATAGTGGAAGAAGGGACAGCAGAAAGCATTTATCTTCAACCCAAAGAAGAATATACTCAGAAATTAATCGCGGCTATTCCGACGGGGAATAGGTGACAGGTGTCAATTAACTAACGGGATCAGAATGCGGCTAAAAACATTCAAATGCTTGGGGCATCAACCATTGGGTTAGGTTATATCAGACAGGCCTAAGCCTGCAATTGCTGTTTGACCCCAGAATCTCAGCCCTTCTAGGGCGGGGAGTATGTCAATCTACTTTGATATTGAGAGCGTATTCTTTGAATCTCTCTAAATCTGCTTGAATTGTTGATTCAACAACTTTTCCTAGAAATAAATTATCCATCAGTTTACCCAAAAAACCAGGGATAGCGTAAGAAATAGTCATTTTTACAATACTCCCAGCATGACGATCATAAAAGCGAATTGCGCCCTGATTTGGCAAACCATCAACAGATTCCCATTGGATAATCTGGTTAGGAACAACTTTGAGAATTCTGGATTTCCACTTAAATTCTAAACCTCCTGTACTCAACTTCCACAGAGAAATATCTGGATCATCCGGCGAAATTTTCACTGAATCAATCCATTTCATCCACTTAGGCATTTGTTCTAAATCAGACCACAAACTCCATACTAATTCCATAGGAGCCTCTACTTCTACCTGTACGCTATGTTCTAACCATTCAGCCATTGGATTTCAGACTTTAGATTTTAGATTTTAGATTGGTAACTAGTGATTGCTGATTGGTGATTAAATTACTATTCCCTATTCCCTCTTAACTGTCACCTGTCACCTGTCACCTAATTATTCAGACTTCCCAGAATCACTTTAGCTGCAAGTCTTCCAGAAATAGTTGCACCTTCCATGCTGTCAATGTAGTCTTGCTGGGTATAACTACCAGCTAGGAAGAAGTTGGGTATAGGTGTTTTTTGGTCAGGACGGTAAGCGTCCATTCCTGGTGCTTCTCTATATAAGGATTGAGCTAGTTTAACTACACTGTACCAAGTCATGTTCAATTCTCTTGACGATGGGAATAGTTCATGGACTTGTTTGAGGACATGCTGTGCGATGGCTTCATTACTTTCTTTAATAAAAGGATCTCCCGGTGTCAATACCAGTTGCAACAATGAACCCTCCCTAGGACGATAATAGTCTGCTGGACTGGTTAAAGCTAAATCAGCAAAACAAGAAAAATCAGCATCGGCAGTATACAACAAATTATCTATCCCTTCGGCCTGATTTAACTGTTTCCGTTTTTCCTCATCTTCCAATTCGGTTACCCAACCATTAAACCGTAGCTGCACTGTAGCCACTGGGACAGCATCAAGTTTATAAATATTGTCAAATTCTGACCATTTCCGCCATGCTTGCGGTAAAATGCGCTGAATTCCTGGGACATCACAAGCACAAACGTAAGCGTCAGCGGTAATTATTTCTTCTGTATCACCTTTGGCAACAACGATACCAGTAACGCGGGTTTCTGCCTCTGATTCAGCAAACAGAATTTCCCGCGCTTGATGACGGGTATATATTTTTGTGCCTCTGGCTTCAAGATATTCAATAATTGGCTTGTGTAAATATTCGTGAGGTGAACCTTCCAGCATTCGCAGAATAGAAGCTTCAGTTTTGAATGCAAAAAACTGGAAAATTGTCAACATACAACGGGCAGAAATATGATCGCAGTCGATAAAACCGAGAGCATAGGCAATAGGATTCCACATCCGTTTGATGCTGCCTTTACTGCCACCATGACGATAAAACCACTCAGAAAAGCTAATTTTATCTAAATTGCGGATATTTTTCATTGCCCCGTCAAAGTCTATTAAACCCTGAACAATGGGGCTAGTTCCCAATGCGATCGCATTTTGTAATTTATCCTGTACGGAAAGTTGGGAAGTGGTTAAAAATGCTTTTAAGCCATTAAAAGGCGCACCGGTGATGAAACGAAAATCTAAAGCCCCAGTACGTCCACCTTTGTTGATAAAAGTGTGGGAATGTTCCTTAAGACGTAAATTTTCAACTGTTCCCACCTTTTCCATCAACTCAAACAGATTGTAGTAGCAGCCAAAAAATACGTGCAACCCCATTTCAATGTGGTTGCCATCACCATCTACCCAACTACCGACTTTACCACCAACAAACGGACGAGATTCAAAAATTTGTACCTCACAACCCGCTTCAGCTAAATCTACAGCAGTGGACAGCCCAGCCAGTCCCGCACCTACAATTGCAACACGCATTCCCTAGTTCCTTTATGGCTTACGCCACTCCGTGCTATCAGTTTCTTTACAGATTGTAACTGAGTTAATGTCAGAATTTCCGGCTGATTGGGGATTGAGGATGGGGAGGATGGGGAGGATGGGGAGAAATTGTTCTAATGCCCTATGCCCTATGCCCTATGCCCTATGCCCTATGCCCAAAATTAGGATTTTTCGCACCCTAACCTTGAGTCGTCAGTTAAGTTATTTTCCTCTGTTGCCCCTAAACTCTAAACCTTATTCATTTTTTATCACCTGTCACTTATCACCTCTTCCGTGACGGGTAAACTTCTAATCAGTTCTCGAATCACATCAGTAGCGGGTCTACCTGTCTGGTGACAATATTTTTCTAGTTTTTCCGCTTCTTGCGTTGCTAGATTAACAGTTATACGTTTAACAGCCCATTTTTTATTTGTCATTATCATGCAATTTGCTGTATTTTAATAGGTTCAGACGAATCGGTCTACAAAATGAAAAAATGATAATATCAGAGTTAGCTTCCAGAAAATAGCAAGGTCATAAATAAATACAGTTCTTTGTAGAAAAATTATCTGTTGAAGTAGAATGTAGAAACAAAGGGGACAGGACTAGAAAAAGCTTTTTTCCTGTAATCAACTTACTAAAGTCAGTAGGTTGGATTACTTGTATTAGAATATAAGCAGGATCAAAATACCAAATCAAAATACCAATCTACTACTATAAGTTACTAGAACCTAGATAATAACATTTTGGATTTTAAATTTTGGATTGTCTGATTAAGTCTCTCATTTACTTCAAGTAAATTTTCTTTACGTCCCTTCATCTGGATGTCTGTGCTTTACTCCTCATTATGGGTAATCATGTGAACGCAATAATATGCAGAATTCACTGCTCATCACATTGAGGATTGTTTTTGTGGCAATCATTTTTTTGATTAACATAACTCTCTTTTAAAGAATTATGCAGCAAGAAACCCTCTAATGTAATTGTAGAAATCCACAGATAAATCTAATGTATTGATGTAGTAGATATATATTACTTTGTGGTAATTACATAGACTACAATACTATTACTATTAAGGTAATTCACAACAAATCAGAGGAAAAATGTTTAATATTCTCCATGTTAATAACTAGCATGGGTGATTATTCAAATTGTAGTTGAGGCATCAGTTGCAGTGTACCAAGACCTAAATCTTGAGGAGAAAGCGATCGCGCTTCAAACAGAGCCATCATGTCTTTTAACTGTGGATTACCACGTGAAGCTCCCCTTAATCCCTTAGCAATAATCACACCGCAATAACCATTGGTATTTTTACATCGCTGAGTCCATTTTTTTCTGGCTTCCACATGGATGGGGTCATTATCTAAAAATTCCCCAAACAAGAACAGTTCCCCATTTTCAGTTTGTAACAGCCCTAAATCGTATCGTTCACCATCCAAGGGATTTGCACCTGGATTAAAGCAAATGGCGTTCAATCCTCCAGCATCCTGAATATTTTCAATTACAGTTTTGGCTTTGGGACGGGAAGTTTGAATTAAAATCACGGGTAAACCATCACCAACTTCCGCAATTTCCTCTCCTGTGTGGTAATTCACTTCCTGACGTAGCGACTTCAACATTTCCCAAGAAATCACACCCACGCTGAGAAAAGAATCTTCAGGGATGAGGTCATCTCGCAAAGACCGATACTCTCTAGTATCAAACTCGTCTTGATCAGAGATATCAAAACCTGCCATTTCTTCCAACTCTGCTGCCAATTCCGGCATAGTGGAGACAGTCACAGATACTGATTTGGTGGCTTCATCTGCATTTGGGACAGAAATCCGATAACGACGATTGATGGAGGGGAAGTCATCTTCATATAACTGATGACGGTAATCTCGGATAAAGCGAAGCAGGCTTTCCAAAGACACAAACATTACTAAAGCTTCATCTTCATACAAAACTGATCGCAGTCCTTCCAAGGGATGAATATTCCCAAAGGTGGGTTCAATTTCCGATAACGGTAATTCTGCTAAATCTTCATCTTCGTCTTCATCTTGCTCAACTTGCTCAAAGGTCAGAAATAAGCAGTCTTGCTTCAGAAAAGCCTCTTCTAAGCCTTCATTTGGTTCTTCATCATCCTGTAACACATCTGCGCGAAAACGCTTGAGAGAATCCTCGGAGCGATACAACAAGATCCCATACTCCATCCCCAGCATTCCCATTACTGAAGCATAGAGTGTCCCTACATCCCATGTATTAATTTCTATGGACAAAATTTGCTGTTCTTCCAGAAAATTCCAAGGTGCTGCTTCCCAGGTGGCAAAAGCCTTTTGGTGGAGGAGCTCTGCATACTGTGGAGGTAAATTGGGAATTTGGCTATCAATAATATCCGCAAAAGAACGAAACAGTTCATCAATTAAAGGTAGTTCTGATACATAGTCAATGACAATATCCAAATCTTGCAATACCCCGCGCAGGTAAAATTGGATTTCCCTATCTCTGACTACAATTCTTTGTGGTCTAGCTGGTTTAGCCGGACTGTGAGGATGCTCCATTGCTCGCATTAAGGTGCGAACTATGGCTTCTGGACCGAGTTCTGGAGATACCATGTCCATAGCTCTAACAATACCTTGAGAGCCATCCACCCATAAGATACATTCCCCCTGGGACTCTTGGGAGTCTTTGGTTTGGGTCTGTGATGATGATAACGGACGGCGATCGCCCTCCCATATAGAAGGAATTTGGGGTAACTTCTTCAAACGACGACTGGTAGAGCGATTAAAACTTGTCATAGAGTAAGTTAATCAAAAAAAATCTATTTTAGAAGTTAACTGTAGGGAATGGCTAAAATTCGGATCACACACATTTTCCCTGCTGTAGGTTAAGAGTGGTTGCTGCTCAGACTGCTTGTGGCTGAAACTGGAAATATACCCCATCTCTCAATACACCGAACCTCTCAATTCTAGAATAAAAATCCTGAGCTGCTGTTGATAAAGTGTTGAGAATTTAGGTCACACCTATCAATGCAGTTAGAATAGAACAAAATATTGAAAGAGCAGCCCCAAAGCTAATAACAGCATATACAGGGTATTATTTAAAATAATTCAGGAGTGGAAACAGCAGATGACACAGGCAACTCAAACTCAAGAACGCGGCATTTTGTTAAGTGAAGCAGCATTGCGCCAGGTAAAATCTCTCCAAGCCAGTCAAGGCCAAGACTTATATTTACGGGTGGGAGTTCGTCAAGGTGGTTGTTCTGGCATGTCTTACATGATGGATTTTGAGGACATTAGTAAGATCACCCCACAGGATGAAGTTTTTGATTATGATGGCTTCAAAATTGTGTGCGATCGCAAGAGCTTATTATATCTCTATGGACTGATGCTAGATTACAGCAATGCCATGATTGGTGGGGGTTTTCAATTCACTAACCCCAATGCTTCTCAAACCTGCGGTTGCGGTAAATCCTTCGGAGTGTAATATATCAATGGTCAGATGTCAGCGGAAAAAGGCAATAGGTAATAGGAAATAGGTGATAAATTACGTTTTCCCTACAGCCTAGAGCCTACACCCAATGACCAATGACCAATGACCAATGACTAATGACTAATGACTAATGACTAATGACTACCACAATTGAAGAACTTTTTGATACAGGTTTAGAACGCTATAAAGCCGGAGAATCACCAGAAAGCCTCATCCGTGTATTTAAAGAGGTGTGCGAGCGCTCTCCCAAAGCCAGTTCAGCTTGGATTTGTCTAGCTTGGCTATATCTACTCGACAACAAAGCCCACTTAGCTTACAAAGCGGCAAACAAAGCAATAAAATTAAACCCACAAGACCCACAAGCCAGAATTAATCTGGCCTTGGCCATGTTAGAAACCGGTCAGAAGGGTTTGCGCGAACACATTGATTGTGCACAGCAGTTGATTTTTGTCAACAAAGAATGGGAAGAAGAAGTTAAAAAGAGCATTGAAGACGGATTAACTAGAAAACCCGATTGGCAAGGTTTGGCTAAAGTCAAAAAATGGCTGTTTGAAGAATAATTCGTAATAGTGCCCTCCAACTTCCTTGAGGGATACGTAATTCATAATTCGTAATTTGTAATTACGAATTACGAATTATGATAATTAATCTTCTATAATTCCCTTTCTTAATAGATAAAATAACGAAACCAAATGGACATGAAAGATAAACTATTAAATTGGCTCAACTTAATTTTAGTTGCTGATGTTTTCCTGGTGATTTTAGGTTTTATTTGGTTTGCTGTAGCCGTTGCTGGTAATGCTTCAGGAATCAATTTAGGTTTAGATTTATGGCATAAACTATGGATGCCTGTATTTAACCCAGCTATTGGCATCCTTATGGGTGGCACGCTTGTGAGTGGAATTACCAGTTGGGTTTCTAAGAAATTTATGAAAAACTAGTTATAGCAGATGAAAGGTGACAGGTGACAGTTAAGAGGGAATAGGGAATTAGGGAATAGGAAATATGATTTAATCACCAATTACCAATTACCAATTACCAGTCTAAAATCCTAAATTGAATTACAAATTAATTCAAGATTTCCGTTAATGCTGATTGCAAATTTGGATATTGATACTGAAAACCCGATGATTGAGTGCGTTGAGGGATAACTTTTTGACCCTCCAAAACCATAATTGCCCCATCTCCCAACATCGCTTCTAAAGCAAAAGAAGGAACAGGCAACCAAGAAGGACGATTCATCACTTGTCCCATCGTTGTGCTTAAATCTGCCATAGGCACAGGATTAGGCGCAGTAGCATTATATGTGCCTTGCATATTAGGCTTGGTTAAAGCTTGCAGAATCAAATTAACAATATCATCTATGTGAATCCAAGAGAACCATTGCCGACCACTACCAATTGGACCACCTGCAAAAAGTTTGAAGGGAGTAATCATCTTACCCAAAGCGCCACCATGACCCAAAACAATGCCAAAGCGCAAAATTACCAAGCGCACATTAGCATCTGTTACCTTTTGTGCTTCTGCTTCCCACTCTTGACAAACTTGGGCTAGAAAATCTTGACCTGAAGGGCTATCTTCATCAAAAGTAGCAGTTTCACTAGTTCCATAATAGCCAATAGCTGAAGCGTTGACTAGCACAGTGGGTTTAGGGTTAGCTTTGGCTATAGCTTCCACAATTTTTTGTGTACCCAGTTTGCGGCTGTTCATAATAGCTTGCTTGCGTTCTGGTGTCCAACGTTCCTCTGCAATGGGTTCTCCTGCCAAATTTACCACACCATCACAACCAGCAATCGTATCTTGCCAAGCACCAGATACACCTGGTGTATAGCCCATAATTTCTACATTTGGGAAAGCCTGAGAGGGAAAAACCTTGTGGGCAGAATTGGTATTCCGGCTTAACACTAAGACTCTATTCCCTTCATCTTGCAGCCGTTTTACCAAACGACTACCGACAAATCCTGTTGCTCCCGTGATTACTACTTTCATTTTTAACTCAAGCTAAAGCACATTGCACAGTCTTAACTGTTAACTTAATTTAACAATTTTTGGGTCTGTACTGTCTTCCTGTTAACTTAATTTCTCTTCTGTCACCTGTTACCTGTGACCTGTCACCTGTATTTTGTTAACTCGCGTTTTCCCAGTCACTGAGTGATTCACGTTCTTGCTTTTTCGCTTTGCTTTTGCGGACTGGTACTTTAGGAGTAGCAATATGAACAGGAGAAAAAGACTGTTTTGTCTTTCTAGCAGATTTTTTTTCTGGTGTGTTCGTCATGGTTCAATACCTTCCTGAAAAACTCAGTTCTAATTTAGAACATCAAATTTTGTCAGACACATTCCGAAAGGAAGATTTTACTTTTTTGGAAGAATTCATCAATTTCCAGAATGTGGAGAAATGGTGGGATTGGCTACAGAAAAACCCTGTCTTGTTGGTTGAATATTTCCTACCTTGACTTCAAATTTTATTTGCTGGTGCAGCTTGCTGCTTCTGGCTTACAGAGTCTAACTTCCAGGGCGTAATTGCCAAAATATCTCATTGTTTGATTGTGTATTTGATTTTGCAGATAACTTTCTGCCATTTAGCCACCACTCTATAGACTGATGAGAATTGCCAGCAACTTTAAATTTTAGTTTTTGCTGTCCTTCTGCACCGGGGGAAAGAAGAAATAAATCGCCGTAACGGGGAAATAAAATCCTTAACTCATCAGATGAAAAATTTGTTTGTGGCTGTTTTGCTAACCATTCATCATACATAGGAGATACATGAAAATCAGCAGAATTTTCATAGGCAAGTTTATCTTCTAAGGAGAAATATTCCTGCACTACTGAACTACAATCAGGTGTAGGGTTTAACCCTGTATTAGCACAGATGGGTAACTGCACTAATCCTTTTGATGGTGAAAAATCTACAAGTGCTTGATTTTCATGCAGATGTAACATGATGCGGTTCTATAAAGGTGCAACCCCGGTAATACCAGATACTTGACGCATTAGGTCACTGTTGAAGTTACCCACCCAAGTGGCCACAGTATAGTCTGTGGTCAAGCTGACAGTCCAAGTATCCCCGTAATTTGAGGAATTGCCAGTGTTAATAGCAACAGGGTAGGGAGGGTCAGTTTAATATACTGAGTCTACACCAAAAGCAGTTGCACAGGCATAGCGATCACTCAACATATCAATAATTAATTGCCAGTTTATGGAGTTAGGGACTGGGGACTGGAGACTGGGGAATTATTTAATATACTTACCAATGGCGTACTTTTCCCCAACCTGGCCATAGTTAAATAAGTCCTTGCAAGTTCCCATAAACTCACCTCAGCACTACGCAAAGTTAAACCCAAACCGTAATATTCGGCACTTTGATTGAGATGTGTGAACTCCAATTCATGCAACCGATTTAAAAAAGTTTTTACACCAACTTTTTCTAGCACCTTTACCGCAGGTAAGTAGGTGGGCGGAACAATTTATGACTATGTCATAGCGAATGCAGCAAAGGGGAATCAAGCAATCCCAAGGGTTTCAAGTAATTTACATTTTGTTACATAGTTATGTTTATTTGTGTCTACCTACTTACATTTAAAGAATTTGCTAAAGCAACTCTTACCCGTACAGGATCGAGAAAACTGTTAGTATAATCTGTAGGGCTATATAATTTTGCAGCCGGAATCTCATAATTAGAAGGAATATCCGCCAAAATAGTATTAGGTTTAATAGAGATTGATCCCCCCTTTTTTCCCCCTTTCTAAGGAGGGATAAATCTAATATTTCCCTAAATGTTAAAAAAATATCTTCCCACAAATAGGAGGTTTAAAAATTCAATTAGCTAGTACCTTAATTCACGAAATTAAAGCACTAGCAAACCAAGTTTCAGCATATAATAATTTACAATTTGCCGAACCAGCAGCGATTCAATTATTAATTGCTGCAAATTTGCCAGATATCACCCAACAATATAATCAAACATTTGTAGAATTTAATCCTCAACAACAAGCTAACCTAGCCATAGAACAACTGAGAAAACTACAAATTGCTGATGGTGCTTTTACAGCTTTACCAACTGGACGTACAGTAACCTTGAATTTACCCCAAAGTTGGAGTTGGATGAATTGACAACAACCTAATCCCAAGCATTACGGTTATTTTTTGACTAAAAAACGCCACCAGCAATCATTGATAAATTATTTGAGAGTCTGTTGAATTTACGTCGTCATGGTACGTGGACAAGAACTTGTAATAACGCCCAATGTTTAACAGCTTTAGCAGAATATAGTCAACTCCAACCCACACCATATAATTTTGTCGATACTGTCAAATTAGCAGCTAAAAAGTTAGGAAACACCAGATTTAATGGTTATCAAAATCCTAGTTTACAGGTAAACATTCCAATGGATAATTTACCCCGTTGTCGTCATGATTTGCTGTTGTAAAAATTTGGAAAAGGTAACTTACATTATTTAGCTGCTTACCGTTATCGCTTACAAGGAAATCAACCGATACGATTTAAAAGTTTATGAGTTACTAGAGAAATTAGCAAAGTTAATGCAGAGGAAACTCTGCACAAAATCGAAATGTACGCTATTGATAAACCTTATGGAAATGTATGTTATTGATAAACGTTTGACTTTAGCACCACGAGAAGTGTATGATATTGGTTTAGAAAAAATCACAGATCATCCAGTAGATCATCTAGTGATAAAATACCCATTACCACACATTGAAAAGCAGTAGATGAAAGTTTTCAAACTGCTACACCAGCATTACAAGCAAAAGCCGATAATTGGTGATTGGGATATAAAACTATATATAAAGATAGGATGATTTCCTATGCAGATCATTTGCAAGCAGGAATCTGTAGTTTGCATTATTTAGTAGGTTCTGTCACTCCTGGAACATTCCTTTGGCCTGGTGCATAAGTAGACTTACAATATGCACAATAAGAGTTTGGACGCAGTGCAGATTCTACTTTTTAGAAGCAAAAAATTAATGACATCATCCTTATTAATCTGCGTTTATCTACGTTGATCTGCGTTCAGAAACATGAAATTTTTTAGAATACCAAAACTCTTTTACAGGAGTTTTCATGTATTTGCATTACAATTCATAGACCTAACCCCCAACCCCTTCCCTTCTAGGTAAGGGGAGAAAATCAAAGCCTCTCCAAAAAATAAAAGTTATTCCTTTCCCCTCTCTTACAAGGAGAGGGGTCTAGTTATAGTTCATTATTACTATCTTCCCAAAGATGTACTGATAAAGAAAAATTAATAATTAACAAAAATCACAATACAAAATTATTATTTCTACAACACAACAGGGAAAATAGGCTATTCCTGTATTAACCGAAGTATTTCTAGAAACAATATATTATAAAATCCACTAAGATCTTACAAATTCTTTTATAAAAAATCAGCAGATGCGTGTTAAGGTTTTATTTCCGTTGTCTTCCTCCATCTCTTTTTGAGTGCTTCTGCCCATGCTTGTGGATTATTTACACCCCCAACACCTTGAAGAACTTGTTCAAGATAGTGGTATAGATTTACACCTAGCACGATTAAATTTTAGATCGCTGCAAGGTGTGAACGCATATCAGTATCTACTCATATCCGAACAACTCCCACGCACCAATACTGGCATGATCAAAAGTTCATGGTTGCAACGTTACAGCCATATTACAGCAGGTGGTTGGTGGTGTTCTGGAAGAGACCCCCTGAAAAATTGGCAGAAAATGGAATGGGGATGTTTTAAACCAACCCAACCGCGACAAAACAAAGATGGTAAGTATATTAAATATGAACATCCCCCCAGCACAGCAACAAGGGTATTTTGTCTGCGTGTAACTTTGCAAATTTGGCAGCAAGTTTCCCAACTTTATAATATTCCCATGCCTGAAAATATCTTCATTACTGAAGATGGTGAAGCAGAAGGTTTTTGGCAATGGATAATGGAATGTAATATCTCAATAATTATTTGTGAAGGTGTTAAGAAAGCTGCCGCTCTGTTAACACAAGGTTATGCAGCTATTGCCATTCCGGGAATTACTAGCGGTTATCGAGTCGTGAAAGATGAATTTGGTAAAGTTACCCGTCGTCAACTCACTCCTGATTTAGAAGTTTTTGTTACAAGAAAACGAAGTTTTTACATATGTTTTGATTTTGAAAACCAAGCCAAAAAGATGGCTGCTGTTAACAATGCAATTTCTCAACTTGGTTGTTTATTTCAACAACAAGATTGTCCTGTTAAAGTTGTCGAGTTACCGGGAATGGAAAAAGGTGTTGATGAGTTTATTGTTGCTAAAGGTGCGGCTAATTTTGAGAAAATCTATAGTCAAAGTGTAGACTTAGAAATTTACCTTGCTCAAACTAAACCTCACGCGGAATTAACAATTACTCCTGCACTCACTTGTAACCAGCCTTACTTAGAAAAAATCCCCTTTCCTACTTCTGGCTTGGTAGGAGTGAAATCCCCTAAAGGTACAGGAAAAACCACTGGACTGCAAGCAGTGGTCAATCAAGCTAAAAGTCGTAATCAACCAGTTTTATTAATTACTCATCGCATTCTATTAGGGAGATTTTTATGTGAGAAAATTGCCATTCAATGGGGAATTAGTCATGAAGCATGGAGTATCGAAGAAGAACCAAAGTTACCAATTAATAATTATCAATTACCAATTACTAAATCCTTCGGTTTATGCATTGATTCTATTTGGAAACTGAATCCAGAAGATTGGCATGGAGGCATAGTTATATTAGATGAAGTAGAACAATCTTTATGGCATTTACTTAATAGTAATACTTGTAAACAGAGGCGGGTTAAAATTCTTAGGATTTTTCAGGAATTGATTGCTACCGTTCTCACAACTGGGGGTTTAATAATTGCCCAGGATGCAGATTTAACAGATATTTCTTTAGAATATTTACAAGGTTTGGCAGGAACTAAAATTACGCCTTGGGTGGCTCTTAATCAATGGAAGCCACAGCAAGGTTGGGATGTAACCTTTTATGATTCACCTAACCCAACACCTTTAATTCATCAGTTAGAATTAGATTTAATTGCTGGACGTAAATGTTATGTAACTACTGATAGTCGCACTGGACGTTATAGTTGTGAAACTATTGAACATTACCTCAAAGAAAGATTGCATAACTTAAGAAAGGAATTTCCTGATACTTTGGTTGTTAGTAGCCATACTACTAATACACCTGGTCATGCTGCGGTTGATTTCATCACGGCTATTAATCAGAAAATTACAGATTATAATACTGTATTTGTTACTCCTAGTTTAGGGACAGGAATTAGTATTGATGTCCAACACTTCGAGCGCGTTTATGGGATTTTTCAAGGAGTAATTACTGACTCAGAAGCCCGTCAAGCATTAGCACGAGTTCGGGATGATATACCCCGTGTTGTTTGGTGTGCTAAACGCGGTATTGGTTTAATTGGTGGTGGTAGTACAAATTATAAGTTATTATCTCATTGGTATCAAGAAAATCAAAAAGAAAATTTAGCTTTACTGAGTCCTTTACACAAAATAGATGTAGATTTACCTATGGTATATGACCCGGTGCATTTACGAACTTGGGCTAAATTATCAGCTAGGGTAAATGCTTCTCTTCGTCTCTATCGGCAATCGCTGCAAGATGGTTTGATTGCTGATGGACATCAAGTTATGATGCGGAGTAATACAGTCCAAAATAATATTATTCGGGATTTACGCTTGGCCTTCTTTGCTACTGATGCTAGTGATTTAGGAACTAGAAAAAGGTTGATTATGGAAATTGTCAAAGTCCAGAAAGATTGGGTGCAAAGTCGTCAAAAAGCTAAAGATATTAAGCGCAAAATCAAGGAAATTAAACAAGACAATCAATTATTAGCTGCGAAGGCTGTAGCTAATGCTAGTGATATTGATTATTGTGAATATAATCAATTGTTAAATAAACATTCTCTTAGAGATGAAGAACGTAACCAAATGAATAAATATTTGCTCAGAGATATGTATGGGATCGAAGTAACTCCTATCCTAATATTGCGCGATGATAAGGGTTATTATGGACAATTATTAACTCACTATTATCTGATCCATGAAAGTGAATATCTCCATGTCAGAGATCAACAAGAGTGGCATCAACAATTATATTGGGGTGAAGGAAAAGTCTTTTTACCAGATTTAAGAACTTATACTCTAAAAGTTGAAGCTATGCGAGCATTAGGTATGTTGCAATTCTTAGAAAATGGTAGAGTATTTAAGGAAAATGATGCTGATTTGATTTGGTTGAAAAATATGGCTGTGCAAAGTAATAAACATATTAAACGAGTTTTGGGTATTGATGTGGTGCATGGGAAGGAAGTAGTTTCTGGAATTAAAATCCTGGGCAGACTTTTAAATTTACTAGGTTTGAAGTTACATCAGTTAAATGATATTTATCAAATTGATTCGCAAACATTAAATGATGGGAGAGGAAATATATTTAGTGTTTGGCAACAACGTGATGAGTTGCGGTTGTACAATTTGTATTGTGATAATACTACAATTTTTGATGATTCTTTAAATTCCCAGTCAATGGCACTGCCAGTAATGTAATATTTATGTTGGTAGCAAGATTAGAAAGGTAAAAATGCTATGAATGGTGATCAGTTGATAAAACAGGGAGTGCAGAAAAATTTATATGGAGATTATGAAGGGGCGATCGCAGTTTTGAATGAAGCTATACAGCTGAATTCTAACTTGGCTGAAGCTTATTATCACCGTGGTTACTCCTGCTTGGAATTGGCAGGATTTGACCAAGCGATTGCAGAGTATCAACAGGTCATAAAAATACTCAAAAATTCTGCTGAATTACCTGAAAATATCAATTCTTATATTGTTAAAGCATTCCATAACCGTGGTTTTAGCTGCTTTTCAACGCGGAGATGATCAAGCCGCTGTTACAGATATCAACTAAGCCTTAAAATTATATCCTGAATTTATCGCTGCCTATAGTAATCCTGGTAATATTCTGCACATTCTTGGCAAATATACAGAAGCAATTTCTGATTACAACGAAGCAATACAACTAAATCCCCATCTGGCAGCAGCTTATCATAATCGAGGTAATAGTCGCTATGCTCTCCAAGACTATCAAGGTGCGATCACAGATTATAATCAGGCATTAGAAATTAATCCTAACTTTGCTGAGGCTTACTATAATCTTGGTTTAGTAATGTCTCATCTCCAAGATTATCAAGGTGCGATCACAGATTTTAACCAAGCAATCCAACAGAATCCTTAAGACATTCAAGCATACTCCGAAAGAGGTTTGATTTACAGAACATTACAAGACTATGAAAACGCCATTCAAGACTATAATCAAGTATAACAAATAAATCCCACCTTGCCCACAGTTTACGGCTTACGAGCTAATGCACGTCGTCACCAGAAAAATCATCAAGGTGCAATTGCAGATATCAATAAATTATTACAACTAAGTCCTCATTCAGTAGAATGATATTGTGCTCGCGCAGTCTCTCGTCGTTTTTTAGGAGACTATAACGGTGCGATCGGAGACTATAACCGAGGATTACAAACAATCCCAACCTAGCAGACGCTTACTATGCTAGAGGCGAGATTTACCAACATTTGGGAGACATTCCAGTAGCCATTGACGATTTCCAAAGATCTCCTAATCTCTTTGATCAAGAAGGCAATAAATTATACTCTCAAGAGATTATCAATTTAATTGCCAAAATTCGGAAATGGGGTGTGGAAGTACAGAGGTAAAGGTAAGAATTCAGGAGTCAGGAATCAGGAGTTAAAAAGGTTGTAGAATATAGGGCAATACGGTTCAAAGCATTGTCCGCTGATTCGGGAAACTCATGATTTAATTAACAGCGGTGCGAACGAAATCCGTCATCAACCAGAAAAAGCTTTAGTTGCTTAATAATTAGAAATGGAAACAGATGGCTATACACGGTGCAGTCATCGTTGTTTAAATTAATTTAATTAAATCAATTTTCATCCCTACCATGAACCTGAGCCGGAGGACTAGTAGCCTCAATTGCTGTAAATGTTTCCAGGATTTTATAAGAATGCCTAGCACCTTTTGGTACTACCCAAGAATTTCCCTTTCCTAGGAAAATTTTTTGCCCTTCAATGTCCAACTCTGCGCGGCCATGAATTACAAAACCAACAGTCTCATATTCTCTTTGTGTTGGGAGCTTATCTTCCTCTGGTGGTTCATTCTCCCATAATCGCATCGCCACATTTTTACCAGATGCAAGATACTTTTGACCCAGTCGACCAGTTGGTGAATAACTAGAATCAACTTTTTTAACACTCGTGTCACTCATAATGTTTTCACCCCCAATCATTATCAAATAGCTAGTACTGCCGTGAATTCAAAATGGTTCTTTCAGGAGAGCTACTCTAACAGAGTAGTGTTTCCAGCATGCTGCGCCAACAAAATTCAAAATGTATACGGCGTGAGCTTTCTAGAGATTTGGAATGGTTGGTTTATTTACGCCGTACTGTGCTAGAAATATCAAGTCTAAATTACTCAGGGAGCAGGGGAACAGGGGAGACGTTATTATCTCTTACCTATTGCCTATTCCCATAACTATCTATTATTTCTAACTGGACTTTCCGGGATATTATCTTGGTAATACCCACGGTTACCACCAGTAATTGGCTTGACCGTTTTTTCAATGTTTGTTTGTACATCCTGTAAAAACTCTTTTGTTGAATCAGGAATTGGTTCATCAAGATTGAGTTTTTCTCTCACATTTTCAGTAGTTTCTTTAAGCCTTTCCTGAGCATTTTCTAACTGCTGGTTATTTCTAACTCTTTCCGTATCAGGAGTACCTTTGTAATAAATACCTTCTGGAGTCTTGACTGTATCAGCTTGTGCCAGTGGGATAGATTTACCATAGTTCACAAATTGGATGCCAAAGAAAGTCAAAACTAACAGAGAAATAATCACTATCTGACGTAAAATATTCTTCATAAACAACCTCAAATGTATTATACAAAAGCAATCAGCAGTAAGAGGATGTTTTCAAAATAGAGGATAGATAGAGGATAGGTATAATTCGTCATTCGCTATCGCTACATACCCTGCAGGAAGCAAGCTACAGTATGACATTTTAGACTTTTAAAACATCCTCTACTCCCTTCCCAATATTAAATTAGGGGTGTGGGATTCCACCTTACGCAGAAGCATTATCCCTCTACCCTATTACTATGACCTTATTCTTTTAGTGGGAAGGGAGTAAAAACTGATTGTTTAAACTTGAGTGACAGCCCCCCTAGAAGTTGTTGGTTTAGGAGGCCTCACACCAGCAGCAATCCGCGCTCGATAAAGCTCAACCAATCGCTGTTCATATTTACCCAAATCGTTGTGAATTTCTTTGAAAATTGCCGTTGCTACTGGGTCAGTAAGCATTGCAGACAAATTGCCAATATCACCAATTGCTGTTTGTATATCACCTAATGCACAACGAATTTGATAGATATTCTCACTACCCGTTAAAGCTGTTTTCAGCTTAGCGTATTGATTAGCAATATTTGCAGTCAAAGACGGTTTTTCATGCAAACGATGAAGATAACTTTCCAGCTTTTCAATGTGCTGATTTTTATTAGCTATCATCTCTCGAAACAGATTTTTCACTTCCTGATCTGATTCTTTTTGTAAATATTTTTCTAAAGCTTCTAACGAATAACGCTCACCACCTAAAGCAGTATTCAAACCTTTAACAATTTCGTTTTTTGTTGAACCACCCCAAGCATCAGCTAATTTCCACCATTCAGCACCAGTATCTTTTTCATTAGGTAAAACAGCATCTTTACCACCATAACCTAAACTATTTAACAGTACTGTTGTAAAAATTGCCAAGTCTCCAGGTTCACGAGATGTAATCAAATTACCATCCACAACGACTGGTTCATCTAGATAATTTGCACCAGCATTAGTTATATCTTTGCAAATAGCAGCAAATCCTGTTACTTGTTTACCTTTCAGTAAATCACCTTCAATTAAAAGCTGTGGACCGTGGCATACTGCGGCTATTAATTTACCTTGCTTCATAGCCTCCATTACAAAGCAAACTGTATTACAATTGCGGCGCATTTTATCAGGAGCCATACCACCAGGAATTACCACTGCTGCAAATTCATCAGCCACAACTTCTGTTGTCGTTGCATCAGCTTGGATGCTGAGTTTGCCTCGTTTACCTTTATATTTTTCATTCATCCGTGAACCAAGCACTACTACCTCTATTCCTGCTTGTTTCAAAGCATTAAAAGGAACAAGAAATTCTACATCTTCCACTCCTTGTTCAATCAGGATAGCAACTTTTTCATTTCTAGAAATATGGTTATTATTTCTCATTAGGTTTCTTCCCATGGTTGATTTCAAAATTCAAGTTACCAAATATTCTATTAAGCAATATTCAAGCATTGAACGGGCATTTAATTTGTTGGTCATACTGCAAATAATTCTTCATAATCATGTGAGAAATAAGCATGGAGTTTTTTAAATTTCTCAGGAGTAACCGCATTTTGTAAGACTGCAAACACAGCCCGCACGTGCATTGCTGCTGTCGTAGGTTCTATGTTTTCTTTATGACTAGCACGTTCAATAAATTCTTGCAAATAGAAAGATTGACTAGCTTCAATTTCTCTTCCTTGCAAATATTCACTTAATTCTGGAGGTATTTGTGCTGCTAATTCTTGTGCTTGATGTTTAGGTATAAGTTCTTTCAGAGTTTCTAATGTTGCACGAGTAGCCATTTCTGCCTCTTCACGGGAATTTGATTGAGCTAGACTTTGTACATGGGTAATAAACTCTGTATATTCCATTTTAGTTACCTCCTTTGTTTTAATTCCAAATTAATAGTGATTATTAAGGATTAATTAGATTACATAACTCCAGGACTTACGCAACTGGCATATTAGTATGGTGCATCAGATGTCGAAAATTTGTCAATACCAACAAATTTATAGGTCTGACTCACCATACAAGAGAATTGATTGTGACACTTGCATAAATCCTAAACTCTCCAAAATCTCTAAAACAACTAATTCCTAAATACATAAAATACATTCTTTGTAATGGCCCATTTATAAAATAAAAATATTAAGTGGGGTGTGTTAAGGCTATGTGAAGATTTGGGAATTTGAGAAAGTAAAAATTAGCTATGACGCACCCTACAATTTATAATTTACTTTATAAACCATCTTTAAAAATCAATCATTTTTATTTATGAATTATCATCTACCAGACTAATCTTTAATAATTGACAAGACTTCGGTCTCTGGAGATAGATCTTTTATAACTTAGGTTATAAATCGCTAGTTAGATAAATATATTTTAGTCAAGCGTTATCATAAAAATGATGAAAGTGGCTATTCTCATGAATAAAAAACAAGAGCAACATGAAAATAAATCTGATGATTTGCCACAGAAAATTACTGAATCCTACGGTACGGGTGTAAAAGATTTACCCGGTTATAATGTTGCTGAACATTCCCGACAAGAATATACAGAAAGCAGTCCTGAATTTCCTGCTGAATTCACCATTACTGATGATGAAGTTGATACTTATTGGCAAGAAACTGTAGGAGATGAAGCTGTTGGTGGTACTGTTGCTACTCCTGAAAAAAATGTAACTGAGGAATTAGCGAAAGCAGTCAGTTTAGAAATGAATGATTATGCCTTTCTTCGCACCAACGAAATTGTAGAACATCGTGATGAGGCTCGTTGGGAACTAGATCTAACGTCCGCTGAAGATTATCAAGAAAGACGGGAATAATATAGCGGTTTTCATTTCAACAAGAACAGATAGTGATCTTGACATTTAGATACAAAAAACTTTTAAACCTATTCCCTATTCTTTCCTATATCAATTTTGGATTGGATAGGGAATAAATTTATCTGAAGTTACCCATAATTCTTGTTGGGTACAATCTAAGCCCCCGGATTTATCCGTGGGGTAACTCCAAAATTGGATAACTCCTCCACCTTGCTCAGCATTATTTATGCTTTATAATTACCTCTTTAGGTAATCATAAATCCTAATATTTTGGCAATCACTCCGCCCAATTTAAGTTCTGTTCTTATGTTTAATTCTTCTTGTTTTTAGAAAAGATATATCTATCTTCAGTAGGGTTTTAAATAAGTATGTTTTTGTATAAATGAGTAATATAATCCATTACTTGTGACTGATTGGAGCAGTGATGACATTTACACAAACAGGTGATCCTGTTATTCATGAATATATCCAATGTTGGCGTACATTGGATGTGGAACAACAACTAGGTTTATTTTGGTTTACTTATCAAGAAATGGGTGATTCAATTACACCAGCAGCCCCTTATGCCAGCACTATTTCCTCAGAAATTGCTGAATGTTTATTTCATCAAGTTGAAAAATTATCACCAGAAGAACAGCTACAAATTCAACGTGATTTAATCAATCAGTCAGATAACTTAATTTCTCGTGAATATGGTTCTTTGAATGATACCACTAAGTTGTTATTTTGGTATCTACTAGCGCAAGGAATAGACGGTCAGACGATTATTTCTACTCGTGCTAATTTCGAACTTTCCTTAGCAGCAGAGAATCTGTTCAACAGAATTAAAGAATTATCTTTTGAGCAGCAAATTACTCTTTTCCGCGATTATGTTTTCCCAATGGGTACTTAAACAAAAACTGGTGGTGACATTTAAGTTTAATAGTGTCTATATAAAGTAGGATTGACGCAAGTGTCATACTCAAGTCTTTTGTAGGGTGCGTCAGATGTCGAAAATCTGTTGATATTAACCAATATAGAGGTCTGACGCCGCTAATATCCCAATTGCGTAAGTCCTGTAGAGAAACACAGAAAAACACAGAGTAATAAGCATAGTTTTTACTCTGTATTTTTTATTTTAGTGCTTGAATCAACTGCACCCTTAAATCCTAACGCCCTTTGCTTATTATTTGTTAATCTAAATTTATTTATATTTGCCTTCATCTGTCTTTTGGCTGGTTTGAATATATTAGATTGAAATTACTATTTTGCCTTCTTATACTTTGCTAGATATTGCTACATCTCCAACTTAAAAAACGTTGAAACCTCAAAATATCGGAAGTTTTTAGGTTTCAACTTTCGAGTTTTTAATCTACTTTTTTATAAGTGGTTAACTTTCCAATTTGCTAAATCTGCCAAAGCGCGATCACGATAACGTCCATATTTTGCCGGTTTACTCTTGATTTTCACTCCCAAATCTGGCAAAATGCCGAAATTAGGAGCCATCGGTTGAAAATGCTTAGGTGAAGCGGATCTGATAAACTCAAACAAAGCCCCCATCATAGTTGTTACGGGCAGAATTAGAGGTTCTTTACCCAAAGCTAACCGCGCTGCATTTGTTCCCGCTAACCAACCACCCGCAGATGCAGCAGTGTAACCTTCTGTTCCTATTAATTGTCCTGCAGCTAATAAAGTTGGACGTTCTTTAAATTGCAAACTTGCAGACATTAACTGTGGTGCATTTAAAAAGGTATTGCGGTGCATGACTCCTAATCTGACAAGTTCGGCTTTTTCCAAACCAGGAATCATTTGGAATACTCGCTTCTGTTCACCCCACCGGAGATTAGTTTGGAATCCTACCATATTCCAAAGTTGACCGGCTTTATCTTCCTGTCTTAATTGAATTACCGCATAAGGACGTTCTCCTGTGCGACTATCCGATAAACCGACCGGTTTGAGAGGTCCATAACGCATGGTATCTTCCCCCCGTCGTGCCATTTCTTCAATTGGTAAACAAGCTTCAAAAAATTTCGCTGTTTCCTTTTCAAAGTCTTTTAATTCTGTTTGTTCGGCTTTACGTAATTCTTCCCAAAAATGTAAATACTGCTCTTTATTCATGGGACAATTAAGATAAGCTGCTTCACCTTTGTCATAACGGGAAGCCATAAATGCAACATCTTTATTAATAGAATCTCCCACAATAATAGGACTGGCAGCATCAAAGAAATTAAGATATTCCATCCCGGTAAATCGTTGTAAATCTGCGGATAAATCCGGACTGGTTAAAGGACCACTTGCCAAAACTACAATACCTTCGGGAATTGCTGTCACTTCTCCCCGTCGGAAATCAATTAAAGGATGATTTCCTAACGTTTGGGTTAAATCTTCCCCAAATTGTGCTCTGTCTACTGCTAATGCACCACCAGCGGGGACTGCGTGTTCGTCAGCTTTAGCAATAACAATAGAACCGAGTTGACGTAATTCTTCGTGTAATAATCCTGCCGCGCGATCGGTCGCTATGGACCCGAAAGAGTTACTACATACCAATTCTGCCAAATTTTCGGTATGATGGGCAGGACTGAAGCGTTGAGGGCGCATCTCGTGGAGAATTACAGGAACGCCAGCTTGGGTAATTTGCCACGCCGCTTCTGTTCCCGCTAGTCCACCGCCAATTACTTGTATCGGTTGTTGTATCATAGTTGTTTTTTTATACTATCAATCATTAGGACGATGCCAATCACTGATTACCCAGTGTTTACGAGCAACTATAATCACTGGGTTATTCATGCGTAGCCTAATTATTGTAGCGCGACCTACAGCAGTTATACTTTCCACCCGTGTACTGTCAGCACTCCACACAAAATTGTCAGCGCATTTCTTTTTACGAGGGTTAAAAAGCGGTGAAAATACACCACTTAAAGGATCTATATATTCAGTTAAGTTACTCTTAAATCCATTACAAGAACGACAGGCTAAACAAATTATACGCTTATATATTTTCTTCCCAATCCTCAATTTGTAAATTTTCAATTCTGTCAAAATCTCTAGTATTATGAGTGACTAAAATAAGATTTTTGGCTAATTTAATAGCAGCTATTTGAAAATCATAAGTACCAAGAGGGGTCCCTAGTTTGGATCATTCAGCACGAATTCCACCATAAATTTTACCTGATTTTCCATCAAAAGCTAAGCTGATATATTGGGAGAAAAATAACTCATACAATTCTAAATTTTGTTCTTTTTTAAGACTACGACAAGCTCCATCGTATAGTTCTGCTTTGACAGTAGAACATAAACAAATATTTTGACGTGGAGTAGTTTTGAATTTATTAATTACATTGTCACTACTTACTGTGAAATATTGAATACAGGAGAGACGGCCGAAAATTTACAAAGGAGTATGTGTCTAGCTTTGCATAGTGTTAAGATTAGGACAGAGCCAAGGAAAGAATCAGGGTTGGGAATAGTAA
>ERZ1034419.45-NODE-45-length-29757-cov-38.298835_pt1 | contig 29757 bp, 35 predicted proteins | sample MGYA00520531_ERZ1034419 | MGnify/ENA primary metagenome ERZ1034419 (study PRJEB33736, sample SAMEA104288485) | Azolla nilotica | place: Sudan | collected 1982 | study: EMG produced TPA metagenomics assembly of the PRJEB19522 data set (Is there foul play in the leaf... | reverse complement strand
TTGCGTCATGTCTCATATTTTATAACGCCCTGTGTCCCACGCTCAACTTTTTCTTCTTTTCTCTTACCCCTACTTATTGAGCCGATACAATTGAGTGTTAATCCCGCAGATTCTAAAAACTGTGAAAGTTATATCAAGTATAGTTCACAAGGAAAAATTTTTTCTGATGATGAAAACATAAATTATGAATTAGATACTATTTTGAATCTCAATATTCAAACTATCCAAGAAAATCGTAAAGTAGCTTTAGATGCAATCATTGAGGTTTTAAATCAAAATTTTCCCAAGAAACCTTGGTCTAAAGAAGCTCTTAAAAAGAAACTCGAAGAACTGAGTAGCAAAGATGTAAAAGGTAAATATAGTCGATACTGCCAATATATTGCTTGGTATTTAGTCAAAAGGTTAAATAACCTTTAAACCCTGTAATCAGGTACTCTCTTATTACTGTCGAACCTGATATATTCCTGGCAATCATCTAGAAGTTTTCAGGAAGATTAATGAGTAGAATTAACGGGTTGATAGGTCGTCGTAACTTCCTAAAATTTGCAGGTTTAACTACCTTAAGCATTGGCAGTATTACTGCCTGTAATGGCATGATTACCAACCGAGAAACAATTACCATTCCTGAAACTAATCCTAATCCTAAACCAGTCAGTGCAAATGAAGCCCGAAGAAGATTAATAGAAGGAAACAGAAGATTTATAAATCAAAATCGTCGATATCCCAACCAATCAAAAAAACGTTTACAATCTGTTGCCAAAACACAGTATCCTTTTGCAGCAATATTAGGATGTGCTGATTCTCGCGTACCACCGGAAATGGTTTTCGATCAAGGACTGGGAGATTTATTTGTTGTGCGTGTAGCTGGTAATGTTGCTAGTGATGTAACCATAAGTAGTTTAGAGTATGCTGCGGCTACTTTAGGGACACAACTAATAGTTGTTTTGGGTCATAAAAGATGTGGTGCAGTTCGAGAATCCATCAATAATACACAATTTTCCAATAAAATTAGATCTGTTCCTGACAGTATTGATGTTCCAGACAATATTGACAGTGTTGACAGTATTGAACCACCCTTTTCTTAAAAGCAAACGATAACAAATTCAGACAGATAAATTGCGGCAGAATTCATCAGCAGTTTTAGAACGCTTGATTCAGGCTGGTAGATTAAAAATTGTTAGTACTTTTTACGATATTGATACTGGTAAAGTTCAATTTTTAAGTTGATTTTTGCCCTTCTCCTTTCTTCTTGAGATTTGATAGAAGAAAATTTCCAAACAACATCCATAATAAAACCATTTAAATATTTGTATAACCTAAATTTAGCTGTTATACTATCTTCTTATATATGCTAGTAATACCCAAAATTTTTTGATCGTGAAATTGAGATAAAAAATAGTTATGCATCTTCAACTCAACACGAATCATCTCCAAACTATCAAAAACCACGCTCAAACAACCTACCCAGACGAATGAATGTTGTGGGCTAATCCTGGGCTATCTAAGTAGTGAATATAAAACGGTGGTAGAAGTCATACCTACAGAAAACGCCTGGAATACGAAAGTGTCTAATTATACATAAACAACACAGAGTACCAAGCGAAGATATGCGATCGCACCGCAGAGGTCAGGGGTTAGAGTCTCCTATTCTCCATTTGTACATTTTCACATTAAATAATTACTTATATCTCGCAATTGAGCGATTTTTTGATTCATTCATTCTTTCATTCCCGGTAATTACAATAATAGTCACTTTGGTGTTAATTCAAGTTCGGTGTTTTGGCACTGTGTGTATCTGGATTATTTTTTTCTGCTTATCTACATTTGGCAGTAGACATATTTTATTGTTATGTAATTTGAGTGGTTTCTAACCATAATTAATTTTACTTTTTGTAATAAATTCGATTTTTGAATTTTCAAAAATTACATAATGATGTATATATTAGAACATAATTTATTACCATAGTTGATATAACAAGAATAATGATAAATAAACAACCGATTTTTATCTCCCTTTTCACAGGTACTTATGGTTTAGACTGAGGTCTAGAACAAGCAGGATTTCATACAGTAAGTGTATTAGAAAAAGACCGGGATGCAACCAAAACAATTGCTATAAATAGATCTTATCTCCAAGAAAGTGCTATTCCTAGAGCAATAGAAAAAGTCAGTTCCCAAAAGTTGCTTGAAGAAGGGGGAAGAGTTTTAAATTTAGGTCGCGATTTACGGGTTAGTGAGGTAGACTTAGTAACTGGTGGTCCCCCTTGTCAACTATTTAGCACCGCAGGAAAACGCGGTTCAGTTATGGACCCTAGCGGTAGTTTATTTATGGACTTTATCCGCATTGTCAAAGAGGTCCAACCCCGCTTTTTTTGATGGAAAATGTCAGAGGTTGACTTTCTACTTCTCTTCATCATCGGCCAATAAACCTTAGAGCCTGATGAAATGAATGGTGCTGCTTTGAAAGTAGTATTAACAGAAATGAAGGAATTAGGCTATAACGTAGTTTACAATGTTTTAGAAGCAGCGGATTATGGAGTCCCTCAAAATAGAGAAAGGGTTGTTTTTATTGGTTCTAGAGATGGTGAATCTGTTACATTTCCTCTAGCTAAATAGAGCAAAAAAGGTAAAATTTTACCGAAATGGTGGACTTTAAAAGATGCGTTGACAGGTTTAGTTGATAACGAACCAGAATTTATTGCTTACGCGGAAAGTCATTTCAAGTTTTTAAGATTATTAGAACCGGGATAGAATTGGAGATATTTACCAGAAGAATCGAAACCAGAAGCAATGGGAGGTGCTTATCATTCTGGTGGGGGAAAAGTTAGCTTTTACAGAAGATTATCTTGGGATAAACCTTCACCAACTGTTACAACCAGTCCCCAGCAAAAAGCAACTGATATGTGCCAACCAGTAGAACTGCGTCCTTTAACTGTGAGTGAATCTGCAAGGATTCAAACTTTTCCTGACGATTGGGTTTTTTATGGTTCAGTCACTTCTAAATATAAACAAATCGGTAATGTAGTTACTGTATTGCTTGCTAAAGAAATTGGTGTTGATCTTTTAAATTTAATGCTAGGAAATCAGGCAAAAGGAAAAGAAGTTGCTGAACAACTTTCTTTATTTTCTCTATAAAACTTAATTTGCAGCTAAATCTCCAAAAGCTATATCAATCTTCTGTAACATATTTATTATATGGTTCTCAATTAGGTTATAATCCATGTGAATTTTATCCCAAAATTCTTTGCGAGCTATGCGAGGAATTTTAGAATCGTTAAATTTCCATCTACCCAAATTAAAAGCTGCTATAAATAAGGGAGAATCATGAATTCCTAATTCTTTTTTATATCTATTTGTTTGCGAACCAGTCAAAGTACCTTTTAAAGTTTTTAATTGTGTAAACTTAATCTTTTCATCTATTAATATAACAATATCTATTCCTTTAATTTTCACTCCAAACTCAAATTCTGGCTTAATTATATAAGGGCTTATATCAGCTACTTCTCCCCAAAGTTGACCCATTTTTGGGCTAAGGCTTCTTATGATTGAATTACTAGTAACTAGCAATCTTTCTCCACAGATTTCAAAAAGATTTTGCGGGTTAGGATGATGATCAAGAATTTCACTTTTCTTTTCAAAATCTCCTTTTAAGGATTCAATACAATTATCTCCAAATTTCTGTGTTTTCTGGCTGATTAATAAGGACAGAGACGTTCTGATTATCTTGTTAAATTTGATATTCACAATAGTCTGATGCTATTGAGGAAATGACTTTCCCATGTTTATATGCTGTATACAAATCTTCATCCGTCATGTGAGTAGCATCAATTAATTAAGCATGATGTAAAATTAGTTATTTTCTTTCTTGTATAGAAAGTGGTATGAGAATCTCAGCAGTTAACTTGATAGGCATAAAATACTTGTAGTAATCTATTTTTATATAAAAATCATATAGTGGTACTGATATATGAACATCACAGAATTAAAACTAGGCAAATATCTCACATTAGAAGAATTCTACACCTGCACCCAAACATATCATAAATATGCCCAAAATATTAACCAATTTCCCTAAAATATCAAAGAAGTAATTACCGCATTACAAGACCTAAATAAATATATCATCGACCCAATTATTGATAATTACGGAATCGCCAACTTTCATCTTACCTATGGCTTTTATTCACCAGACTTAAAAAAATCTCTTGAAAAAAAGACCCAGTGAAAGGTAAAAAGAATTCTCGTGTTGCACCTAATTTAGATCAACACATAAGTCATGAAATTAATAACAATGGTAAGTACTATTGTGAAAGATTAGGTGCAGCTTGTGATTTCTTCATTGCATATTCACCCACTGAACAGATCGTAGAATGGATTCTACAAACTAAACTACTCTTTGATTCTCTCTATTTTTACGGAAACGAAAGACCAATTCATATTAGTTATGGACTCCAGGATAAACGAGATATTTGGACATTCAATCAATCAGGAACACCAACAGAAAAAGGAATTGAAGATTGGGTTAAGTTAGCTAAAACGTACAGCTATAATTCCTGATTTAAAAATTATTCTGACTCCTGACTCCTGACTCCTGACTCCTGCTGAATTTTTAATTTATCTTTACGACTTCTAATAGCAGATTGTAATATATTCACTTTATATGGATCAGCATCTTTACGCGAAGATAACTTATAACTGTGAAGAGAAGCACAGTGGTCTTCTAAACATTTATTCCAACCAGAAAGATGACTGATACTACGCCAGTTTTCGAACAGTCCCCAATCATCCTCTTGACGAGTTAACTTAGCAAATTTCTCATATTGGGGATAATCAGGAGTCACCAAACTATCTATTTGATGTAAAATTAACGGATCATCATTACCATCAAAATCTCGATGAGTTACGTGCAAATTTCGTAAATCAATTTCCATGGCTCTATATAATCTGGGATGGGGATTATAATCAAAATCAGGATAATATAAGTAGGAAATTCTCGGCGTTTTCAAATGAAATCTAATCACATTTGCTTCTTATAACCGCCCAATAGTCCGATTATGCACAACCTTCATAAAGACGTAACAAAGGATCAAGAGCTTGCAATGCAGAAATATGAACCCAGAGAGAATTAGGTAGTTTTTTACCAATCTTACTTTCTTGATAAAGTTTGATAATTAGTTCTGTATTTCCCAAGCTGCGTAACATTTGGTCAGCATCCAGACAAGCTTGTTTATAACTGCTATATAAACCAACTATATCTTCTTGTACTGCTGGTGCTAATTGTCATAAATTGGGACGACGACTAAAATTGCATAATGCTAAATAAACCATTAAATCTTGACGACGTTTATCTGCGATCGCATCTCATTCTTCTGAGTCAGTCGCCTGTATAATGACATGAAAAGGACGTCTTAAACTCCCAAACTCTGCACAAATTTCTGCTTCTTGGACTAGTTCACCCTTGCTAGAAATTCGTCCCCGTTCAGTGATAAAATCCATGAGCGGTGTTAAAAGTTCTCGAAATTCTTCAAACCGCTTCACACAAGCCCTAACTTTAGGAGTAGTAGCACGAGAACGGAAACGAGAAGCCCGAAATAACTCCGTTTCAGCATCATCTCGAAACACAAAATACATACCCAAAGCCACAGGAATAGCATCAACCCCCAGCACTTGGTCAATGTAAATTTTTAATTCTTCCTGTTCATAATATTTCTGAAATGTATTACGATTAGTAATAATCCCATCACCATAAGCCACAAAACCTCTTTGACTATCAGCAATTCAAACCTGAGCCGATACCAACAAAACTTTCTGTGTTAACTCCCAAGCTTTAATCAACGCTTCCCGTCCCTCACTTTGGTTCTCAATGACATTAATTACAAAACCAATATTATTGACAACATCCGCAGATCTACAGGGAGTTTCTGGTGAATAATAAGGGTCCCAGCCGGAACTAATATAACCCTGTTCTGCAATCCGGTTCACATCACCACCATGTCCACAACCATAATCAAAAAACGTAGTTTCTGGACTAAACAAACCAGCATCCAAAGCTAACCGCACAGGACGGGATAAATCATGACGAACAATAGCTGCTTTATGTCTTTCTATTTTTGGGATTAAATTAGCTGCAATAAAATTTATAGGTTTTTGAATCAAGCTATGTCCCTGTATTTCTACACCATAAGCTTGTAACCGCTTTTCCCAACCCGACCTTGTACCAATACCTCTAGTGTTATCTAGCAAACCTAAAGCCTATTGAGCGCGTGTTAAGGCTGCAAATTCTTCGTAAAGCGGATAATCAGGAGTAACAAAAGTTTCTTTCCGATGGATAATAGGAGGATTTTCTGTGTCTCTATAATCTCGATAGTTAACAGTGAGAGTTTCTACGTCAACTTGAATACTGGCTTGTAACGCTGGATGAGCATCAGTATCAAAATCAGGATAAAACAAGTAGGAAATCTTGGGTTTAGTAGTGGTAAATTTAACTAGTGTTGCCTTCTCCCCTTGAGGTACAGTACTGCGAGCGCGGTTTTAATATTTCTGAAGGTGTATATCAAGGGTATGCAGCGCCAAAATATGGATGTAAAAAGCATCAGGTAAAAGTTTACCAAACTGGCTGTTGTAGCAATAAGCCGCGAACGCCGCAGGCATCGCGGAGCGTCTCGAAGAGAGCGAAGGGATCGCACTAACCTCAATCTGCTCTGAAGGTAGGCAGATTTTCTCAAGGGTGTTAACGCTGTTGTCAGACTTAACCATTGCACTCAATAGTAGAAAACTGCCGCGATCAATAATCTTAAAAGCGATATTTTAATCTCAATTTTCTTATCATAATGATGATCTGATGTTTTTGTGATCGAAAATATTTATTATTTGTCAAGTTACCCACAACTGACATTCCTGAAACCAGGATTATAGCTATAATTTCACTCTGACAGATAAATATTATCAATATAATTGCTGAAATTTCATGTAAAATCAACTACTTTTATCTCTAGTTTGTTAAGCTCCATTTATAGTAAATCTACTCTAGTAAGTTCTTGCTAAACTCAGATTAATATTGACATTATACATTATATAAATGTTGATTGAAATAACCGAGAAAAGGAAATAGCTCAGTTATAATTAGATACATCTCTATTTCCTGACCAATAACTACAAGCCAACCCTAAGTTAAGTTAATTTTCGTTAAATTAAATGATAAGTATTTACCATTCTTAATCTTTATCAAGATATAAATCTGTTTATTAAATTTTTGATAATAGTTGTCTCAACTTGTGGATTAATTGGGTCAGCTAATATCGAAATTGTGTAATCTGGAAACAACTAAGCTAATAATTTAATAGAGGTCTGATGACTCCTACGATTATGCGTCAGCTTTGGTCTATAGTTGAAGCCGCCCAAACGGTAACTCTTTTGCAGCTCGACGATGCCAGCTTGGTACAGTGGTTAGTTAAACAAACCACAAAACAAGCCTTATTAGACCCCAATGAAACGGATTTTCTTTGTGACTACATTCGCGCTCGGCTCAGTCTCATCCGTGATCTTGCTTATGAACGTCAACAGTCATAGGGGAATAGGGACTGGGAAAATTAATTAACTTTTGCCTTTTGCCTTTTGCCTTTTGCCACTGACAACTGACAACTGACTATTGACTTTTTTCTGGCAAATAACCTTGTACTAAACAGTCCGAACCCACCACACGCCAACAAACGTTTTCTAAAAGCAAAGCCTCTGTCATGGTGGTAAAACCTAAGTCACCTACTGGTGTGGGAGCATGACTACCACCAATGATTTTGGGGGCGATAAAAGCCAAAATTTTTTGAACCGCACCTTGAGCGATCGCACTAGCAGCTAAAGTACCACCACATTCCCACAGCACGGTACAAAAACCACGCTCATACAAATGAGCCATAACATGATCTGGTGTGAGTAAGGGCAATTCTATCACTTCCACACCTTTGCCATGCAACATCTTTTGGAAGTCTGGGGAACTGCCCACCTCAGTCAACACCAAAGTCGGAGCTTCAGCAACGTTCCACAACCGAGCATCTTCTGACAAATTCAAACTACGACTCATTACCACCCGCAGAGGATTATTCCCATCCCATTGATGACAAGTTAAAAAAGGATTATCCTGCCTGACAGTATTTCCACCGACAATTACAGCATCACAAGCCGCCCTCAGTTGATGAACCTCACTGCGAGCATCTGGATTTGTAATCCAAGCACTATGACCAGAACTAGTAGCAATTTTGCCATCCAAAGTCATAGCATATTTCAAAATTCCCAAAGGTCGTTTGTGAACAATGCGATGGATAAAACCTTCATTCAACTGTCGACAAGCAGCTTCTTCCACCCCCACCAGCACTTCAATTCCCGCCGCACGTAAACGCGCAATACCACCCCCAGCTACCAAAGGATTAGGGTCAACCATACCCACCACCACCTTAGATATACCAGCCGCTATCAAACCTTCCGAACAGGGAGGAGTGCGTCCATAGTGATTACAAGGTTCAAGACTGACATAAATCGTAGCTCCATGAGCCTTTTCTCCTGCTGCTCTGAGGGCAAGAACCTCAGCATGAGGTTCACCAGCACGGGGATGAAACCCTTCTCCCACAATCTCTCTATCCTGAACAACCACCGCCCCCACTAATGGATTTGGTGAAGTGCGACCCAAAGCACGCCGAGCTAGTTGCAAACACCATTGCATCATCAGAGAGTCAAATTCACTGCCTACCATATTTGAGGATACTGCTGTTGGGGTTAACATCCCTATTTTCCACCTACGAATTAGTAATTAGTAATTACTAATTATTAATTAATTTCATCTGTTGCCACCAGTGATTTAGAGGATAATAAACTACAGGAGCCCACAAACTACTAAGAATCGCCGAAGCTAAAGCAACACGCTGGTAATAAGTCCAGATATCTTCAACTTTACGGATGCATTCTTCCCCACAGCTACCACCCATTAAAGATAACTGCACAGCAAAAATAGTATCAGCTATAACTGCCATCCCAAAGACGATTAAAGCAATAGAGATAAAATCTTCTTGAATAAAACGCTGCTTCTGAATCAGACTCGTCAACATTCCTACTATTCCTAAACTCAGAGCATGGGTAGGATTAGGGGCTGTCAAAGCATCTTGCAGTAGACCTAAAACAATTCCTGCTACTGCACCCTCAAAGACAGAACGTTTCACACTCCAAGCCACCACCCAAATTAGTAACCAGTTTGGACCAATGCCTAATAATTCCATACCTGGGAGTCTAGTAGGCAACATTAGTAAACATAACAGCACAGATCCAAATATCACCAAACAATCCAACAATTGACGCACACGCGGATGCCAAAGCTTCCACTGCGGAATCAAAGATTTGAAGTTTCGATCTGGCTTTGTGGCTATCTTATTTTTGTTGCCCAGAAATCCAGGAATCTTCATTGTTTTACAAAATTTTCAAGAATTAAGAAAGATATTTTTCTGCTCAGAATCCAGAATCTAGACTGGAGTTTAGCAGCCAGCATACTGACTCCTTAAACCTGACTCCTTAAACCTGACTCCTGAATTCTTAACTTTTATGGCTGTTTATTTTCCACGTTTGGTTTTTCCGGATCTCTGTTTTCTGTCTTTGGATATAGAGTTACCCAATCCAAATAACGAATGGGTGGAAATAGTTCAACTTTGGCTACTGATGCCGGAAGTTTCTTTAAATCTAAAGACTTTATTCTTCCCACCGGCACACCAGCAGGAAACTTCTGACTATAAGTCGAAGTGGAAACTAAATCTCCTACCTTCACATTAGGAACTTTTTCATAAAACTCTAGCACTCCTTCAACGGAAGAATCACCACGCAAAACTCCCTTCGCTGATGTCCGGCTAATAGTAACACCCACTTGACTTTTCAAGTCACTAACCAATAAAACACGACTGGTATTAGGTGTAACAGTTTCTACTAAACCTACCAAGCCACCATCAGCCTTGACAACAAAGCCTTCCTTAATTCCAGCGTTTTTACCAATATTCAAAGTCACTTGCTGCCACCAATGGTCAGCACTGCGCCCCACTACCCGCGCTATAATCGGACGTTCTGTCAGCGGTTCTTTTTCTATGTAACCCAATAAACTTTGCAGTTTTTGGTTTTGACTTTCTAGATCAACTATCCGCGTTTGTAACTCCAACAACCGGGCATCACGAATACGATCTTCAGGACTTATCCGTGGCTGTAACGTCTGCAAAGGACGGGTAATGCCTTGGTATATTTCCATTACCACCGCACCCTGGGTCTGTCGTAGCATCCAAGCACTACCCACAACCAGAGTTAACAAACCTATTTGTAATGCTTTATGTTCCCACCAACGGCGTGTAGTAAACATTTATACCTGTATATATTTGCTAAATTATTCTAGATAATGGATGCCATATTTCCTGGATACAGAATCCATAATCTTTTTAACTTTTTGGTTACATATTGCGAGAACGACCACTGAATACTCGTTCTAGCTGCTTGAAGTTTTCTAACACACGACCAGTTCCTAAGACAACACAACTTAGGGGATCGGCAGCAATGTGAGTGACAATACCCGTTTCATGACTAATTAAGGTATCTATACCTTTAAGCAATGCGCCACCACCAGCTAACATGATTCCCCGATCAATAATATCTGCTGCTAATTCGGGAGGTGTGCGTTCTAATGTCCGTTTGACCGCTTCTATAATTATTGATAGCGGCTCTAACATACTTTCTCGAATTTCTCCACCTTTAATAGTAACTGTTCTCGGTAAGCCAGAAAGCAAGTGTAAGCCACGAACCTCCATAATTGCGTCATTATCATCGTTGGTCGGATAGGCCGAACCAATGCGAATTTTGATATCTTCAGCAGTTCTTTCTCCAATTACCAGGTTATGAAGTTTCTTCATGTACTGTATAATTGCTTCTGTTAATTCATCTCCAGCAATACGTACTGACTCGCTAATCACAGTTCCTTGCAGACTGAGTACAGCGACTTCTGTTGTCCCACCACCAATATCAATGATCATGTTACCAGTGGGTTCAGCCACTGGTAAGCCTGCACCAATCGCTGCTGCTACCGGCTCATCAATTAAATATACTTCTCTAGCCCCCGCTTGAGTAGCTGCATCCATTACGGCTCGTCTTTCTACCCCTGTAACACCGCTGGGAATACCAATCACAATCCTTGGTAATATTAGGGATCTGCCCTCGTTGACTCGCTGAATAAAGCTTTTGAGCATCAATTCAGCGGTATCAAAATCAGCAATAACACCATCACGCAATGGACGGACGGCTATAACATTGCCTGGAGTCCGACCAAGCATTTTTTTGGCATCTTCTCCTACCGCCAGTGCTACTTTTTCATTTTGATCAATGGCAACTACGGAAGGTTCTTGGAGTACAATTCCTTTACCAGATACATAAACTAGGGTATTAGCTGTACCGAGGTCGATACCCATATCCCATGATGAGCGAAAGTTCCTAAAAAGGCCCACGCGTCTCTATGCCCCCTATTTGTTCTAATTTGTGAGTTTTGTGAGTAATGATAACACTGAGAATTTATTGTGCTGGATTCGTATGATGTCTTGCTGCCTGACTCCAGTAAACCAGACTATTTTTTTCTATAATTTTTGTCAATCTTAATGGATGTTTTAGCCATCTTATTTTCTCTATTCCAAACTTACTCACTATAACTGTATAATTTTGACAATTATGATAAGTAATTTTTAAATCATTTTTTTGATTCAACAATATATATTGCTAAAGGATTAACATATTTTAAGGAATTTTACAATATAACTTAAGAAGGGAGAAGAAGGAGTTCAGGAATCAGAAGGATAACTGCTAACTTGGGTTATTATAGAGTTCAAAATGAATAAGTACACTTGTACTTCAAGGTAAAATCCATGAGCATCAATGTTGTCACCCTTGTTGGTCGTGTAGGCGGAGACCCAGATATAAAGTATTTTGAGTCGGGTACAGTTAAATGTCAATTAACATTAGCAGTCAACCGCCGATCGCGTAACAATGATAAACCAGACTGGTTTAATCTAGAACTCTGGGGTAAAACCGCTGAAGTTGCAGGCAACTATGTCCGTAAAGGCAGCCTAATCGGGGTTAAAGGTTCCTTGAAATTTGATTCGTGGAGCGATCGCCAAACAGGTACACTCCGTTCCTCACCAGTTATTAACGTTGAACAACTGGAGTTACTAAGTTCTAAGCGTGACGGAGACGGCGGTATGTCCGATATGTCTCCAGATAATTTCTAGTTTGTCAGTTGTCAGTTGTTTTTTCTTTACTACAGACCACTGTAGGGGCGGGATAACCCCGTCCCTACTGACTAATAACTAATTTGCAATGTTACTGATGCTTGTACTTCCTGCTCACCAGCAACTATTGGGGTAGAAGCATCAGCACTAGCCAGTTTCATCGCTTCAGCCCTTTGTAGCATTTGTGGCGTTGGGGCACTTGCACCATTAATTTGAATACCAAGTATTTCTTTCTGTTGTAATCCTAAACTGCTGAGAACAGCTTTAGCTTGCTCTTTAGCATCCTGGGTAGCTTTTTTCAGTGCTTGTTTTTGGCCATTTGCGATCGCTTCATCACTAGCCACAAAACTCACACCACTAATTTGTGTTGCCCCAGTTTTTACAGCTTCATCCAATAATCTACCAGCTTGCTCAGTGGGAATGCGAAAACTCACACAGTTGCTGGCGGCATAGCCAGTAATTCGCCGTACATTATTGGTGTAGCTATAAACTGGGTTAAGACGAATACCCGTCGTTGTCAATTTTTCTACATTTCTGCTTTTCAGGAAAGCCACCACATCTGATGACCTGCGAGCCGCTTCTTTTTGTACCTCCTGGGCTGTTTTTCGTTGAATTTCTACACCTAAACTAACTTGTGATAAAGTTGTAGGAATGGCTTCCATACCACGACCACTTACAGTCAAAGTCCGCCAGAATTTTTCTTTTTCTTGGGCTGAAGCAGGCAATGTAAACATCACAAATAACAGTAAAATCAAAGACAGTTTTTTCCCAAAGTTCCCAGGATGAAAACGAGAACCAGATAAAGTAGTTCCAAGCATTAGATATACACTCCTCAAAAATTTATTAATCTATAATGTAGTGGCTATAAGCGTTACAGGATAACCAGCCAGTGGAATTCCTTGATTATGAACTCCTTCCTTATAATTTGACACTGCTAAACTCAAAAAGTTGCTTGGTTACAATTTTGGCAACTAGAAAAATCACATCAGACTCGATAATTTATTAACAGGGCTGATGCAGCTATTGTTGTCGAGGTTGAGAATAGGGCATAGGAAGTTATGACATTGGAGATTTTTCATACCCAAAGCCCAATGCCCCATGTCCTATTTATCGTTGCTGTTAGGACTCCCAATAATTTTATAATCCCTAACCTAAGATGGAAAAATGAATCTTTTTTAAGTAATGCTGGGGAAAAGTTACCGGAGGCTAAATTTCATCCCCGACTTAAAAGACTATATAAAGGTAAAAACTTTTTGGCTTTTTAGGGTTCTATTCCGGGGTTTTCAGCCTCTTTTTTATAAAAGAGTAGTAAAAATAAAGATAAGGATATTCACAGAACCAATGCAGTTTTTCAGCACAATAAATTTTACTGTTCCCCTGTTGGCTAGTGCCACAGAGTCAGCAGACAGTTCAATGGTGGTAGCAGCCGTACTTCTGAGTTTAGTAGTAATTTACTTCGCCAGCAAAGTTGGTGGCGAATTATCTAACAAAGTAGGTTTGCCCCCTGTCTTAGGTGAACTTGTCGGTGGCGTTATCATCGGCACATCTGTATTACATCTATTGGTATTCCCAGAAGGTGGTACAGATAGTTCTAGTTCATTAATTATGACTTTCCTGCAAATCACTACTGGTTTAACTCCAGAAGCCACGCCAAAGGTGTTTGCCGCACAGTCAGAGGTCGTTTCTGTTTTAGCAGAACTGGGTGTGATTATCCTGCTATTTGAAATCGGTTTGGAGTCCAATTTAAAAGACTTAATCGCAGTTGGTATCCAAGCCGTCGTTGTGGCAGTTGTGGGCGTAGCAGTACCCTTTGCAGCAGGTACTTTTGGTTTAATGACTTTATTTGGTATCAGTGCTGTACCTGCTATTTTTGCAGGTGCGGCTTTGACTGCGACTAGTATTGGTATTACCTCCAAAGTCCTTTCAGAAATAGGACGCTTGAATTCTAAAGAAGGCCAGATTATTCTCGGTGCAGCGGTGATAGATGACATATTGGGAATTATTATCCTGGCTGTAGTTGCTAGTTTGGCGAAAGATGGTGCAGTGAATGTAGGCAATGTCATTTATTTGATTATCAGTGCTACTGCTTTTCTCATCGGTGCCATTGTTTTGGGCAATGTTGTCAATAAGTCCTTTGTAGCGATCACAGAACAACTCAAAACACGGGGTGAACTGGTTATACCAGCTTTCATCTTCGCCTTTGTCATGGCCTACCTAGCCGACATTATTCACCTAGAAGCAATTCTTGGCGCTTTCGCAGCAGGCTTAGTCCTCGAAGAAACAGATAAACGCAAAGAACTGCAAAAGCAAGTAATTCCCATTGCCGATATGCTGGTGCCAGTTTTTTTTGTCGCCGTCGGGGCAAATACTGATTTGGGAGTCTTAAACCCAGTAATTCCCAGCAATCGGGAAGGCTTCATTATGGCAATCTTCCTGATTACAGTCGCCATTCTTGGTAAAGTGATAACAGGTTTAGCCGTGTTTGGTCAACCTGGAATTAACCGTCTAGCAATTGGCGTGGGTATGATTCCTAGAGGTGAGGTAGGTTTAGTATTTGTCGGTGTTGGTGCAGCTAGTGGCGCTTTTCCAAAACCACTAGGAACAGCAATAATTATGATGGTAATTCTCACTACCTTTTTAGCCCCCCCTCTGTTAAGATTCGTCTTTCCCGAGCCAAAAACAGCTGCTGCTTTAGATAGTTCTTCTAACACATCATCACTCTAGCAATAGCAAATGATGAAAGGAGTTTGGCAGTTACGTCAGATTCTCTGGATAGCCTAAATAAGTAGAAGTAGTCTTCTTCTGATATATACTTGTCCATTCTTGATTATGGACAAGTATATTTTGGTTTATTGTCTCAGTGCCTGATATTTTATAGCAGTAGTTAGGAGTCAAAGTCTCTTTATATATGGCTTTTTACGTAAATTTTTTACCTCTTTCAAGTGGATACCGCTATAACTAGTACCGCCGTGAATTCAAAATTTAAAATCTCTGAAAAGCTCACGCCGTATTCATTGAAGGAGATATTTTGAATTCACGGCGGTACTAGTTCTACTCACCTGTTATATCCTGAATATTTATTCAAACATTAGGAAGTAATACGCAACAACTGGACTTCATCAGTATTATTGAATTTGGGACAACGTCAATACTATATTTTGCTTGTCTTTGCTGTAGACTGTTGTTAGGTATTAGCTGACCGCTGAATACTGATAAATTGACTCTTGATCAATTATCTTGTTTCTTACCTACAGTGAATAATTAGCAACTGGGGTTATTATTTAAAAATAATTTATTATGTCTTTGTATTTCATTCACAACTTAAATTCTAATATCCAACTTTGTCTGCCGAGAATAACCTTGTGGCAGAGAATTTTAATTTAAAATCTCCCATCCGAAATTTAAACTTGTTACAAGTGTTGACAGTGTGTAAATTTGCCAAAATTTTGAGATATTGATCGCTTCTATAAATGCAATTCAGGAGAAATAACTGTGAAATTACAGTGGTTACTACCCGGTACTTTTGGAACTGTTTTACTACTATCTTCGCCAACTTTAGCTGCAAAGTTGGAATCTTGGCGGTTTGACAAAAATCAAAACAGATTAGAAATTAACACTTCCGGTCCGGTACAACCCCAAGCACAATTAATTTTTAACCCAACTCGATTGGTAATTGATTTGCCCAACACTCAATTCGGGCGATCGCAGTTAACACAACCAATAGGTGGCAGTATTCGGTCAATTCGAGTTGGCCAGTTTGAAAAAACAACAGCCCGCTTAGTAGTTGAACTCGCACCTGGTTATACCCTCGACCCCAAACAAATCAAATTTGTCCCCATAACTGCTAAACGATGGACAGTACAATTACCAAAATTAGAAGCAGAACAACTACTATCCCCGAGCAGCAATAAAAGTAATAACACTTATAGTTTAGCAACCATAGAATCCCAGCCTAAACCTGAATTTTCCCCAGCAACCACCATCTCAACCGGCATAACCCAAATTCAGAAATTACAAAGCACAGGAGACGGGTTTTTTATTCGCACCAGCGGTGGCAATCCTCAAGTTAAAGTCAATCGTAGCCTTGATCGCACCACCATATTCATGGATATTGCCGCCGCTACTTTATCACCACTGCTGTCCCAAAAAGATTTACCCATCAATGAGCATGGTGTTAGCCGCCTCGAATTTACCCAACTGCGAACAAGACCAAGCAGTGTCAGATTGACATTACGGGTGGATAAAAGTAGTCCCGATTGGCAAGCAAGTACAAGTAGTGTTGGTGGACTGGTTCTACTACCGACCAAAGGTGTTGTCCGCTTACCTCAAACTCTTAATTCATCAAGACCTATTATCACCTCTGAAAACCCAATCTTTACCAACTCCCCAGCTACCATTGAGTCTGTAGAATTAGCTGGTAATAATACACAACTACTGATTAAGTCCGACCAAACTTTATCTGCTCAAGGTAGTTGGCATAGAAGTTCTGGACTATTTCGCATCACCATTCCTAATGCTAAATTAGCTCCCAGAGTCCAAGGGCCAACTTTTAATGGCAATAGCCCTGTTCTTAGGGTGCGTTTGCAACCGCAAGCCCCCAACACAGTAATTATTTTTGTCCAACCAGCTTCAGGAGTTACAATTGGAGAACTCAACCAGGTAGGTAATCAACTTTTAGCTCTACAATTACAACGATATCGTCAAGTCAGACCTCCAATTAGTTTACCTCCGTTACCATCACCCAATAATGTAGAACTGCCAAACCCGAATATCAGAACTCCCCAGCCCCGTATCCGTCCCATTGTTCCCAAAGGAAAATTATTGGTGGTAATCGACCCCGGACACGGTGGTAAGGACCCAGGAGCAATTGGTATCAGTGGGTTAGAGGAAAAAGATATAATTTTACCAATTGGTAGGAGAGTGGCAGCAATTTTGCAGCAAAATGGCGTACAAGCAGTAATTACAAGAGATTCTGACTACTTTGTCAGCCTCCCAGGACGAGTAGAAATGGCAGAACGAGCTAACGCTGATGTATTTGTCAGCATCCATGCTAATTCAGCGGGTGCAAACCGTCCCGAAGTTAGTGGCTTGGAAACGTATTATTACGACAACGGATTGAGCTTGGCTAGAATTGTCCACAATAGAATTCTTCAAAGTCTCAATATCAAGGATAGGAGAGTCCGAAAAGCTAGATTTTATGTTCTTAGAAAAAGTTCTATGCCCTCAATTTTAGTAGAAACAGGTTATGTAACAGGCAGAGAGGATGCAGCCAAGCTCAGAACTTCAGCTTATCAAAATCAAATGGCAGAAGCGATCGCTCAAGGTATTCTCCAATACTTAAGGCAAAGATAAGTCATGAAGCTTCAAGACAGGAAGTGAAAAGTGACAACTGACAGTAGGGGTTTAGCAATGCTGAACCCCTAGTACTGATGAATGGGTAAAGCTAATTTTGATAGCTATTTTCTGGTGTAATCTAATGCTTTGCAGGTTAAATTGGTCTACGCTCATAGCATGGCAAAATTCTGAGTATATGCTATAGTTTTACACCAGTAGTTTAGTTGTATCCCGATACCAGCACAAAGCCAAAGTTTGGGCGGTAGAGGTGTGAGGATTTGCCAAGATGTTGAGATATTGACGACTCCCATGAATGCGAATCAGGAGAAATGACTGTGAAACTACACTGGTTAATACCCAGCACTGTTGGAACTATCTTCATGCTATCATCGCCCGCAATGGCTGCAAGATTAGAATCCTGGCGGTTTGATACCAATAAAAATCGACTAGAAATTAACACATCTAGTCCTGTCCAACCTCAAGCACAACTGATCTTTAACCCGACTCGGTTAGTAATTGATTTGCCAGGTACTACCTTTGGCCGTCCGCAGCTAACCCAACAAGTAGGTGGAGCAATTCGCGCTCTCCGCATTGGACAGTTTGACGAACAAACCACACGCCTAGTTGTAGAACTAGTGCCAGGTTATATTCTAGACCCCAATTTAGTAAAATTTACAGCCAATACTGGCAGTCGCTGGCTAGTACAATTACCACAAATAATAGCTGAAGCACTTCCTTCCTCTGGAAATGTAGGCGAACAAGCAACAGAAACACCTGCATTTATACCCCCTCAATCACCCTTTACTCCAGCAGCCACCGCCAGCAATACTTACAATATGGTGACAACATCTCCTGTCACCCTGCCTAATCAAGAAGTGGCTATCAGTCCCACAGGAAGGGTTACTCAAATTGAGAATTTGCGAGTCACAGCGGATGGTTTTTTTATTCGTACTAGTGGTGGAAAACCTCAAATACAGGTTAATCGCAGCCCAGATAACCGAACTATAAATCTAGAAATTACAGGCGCAGCTTTATCATCAAATCTAAGACAACGAGATTTGTTAATTAATCGCTATGGTGTTAGGCGCATTCAATTTACCCAAGTCTCAAGTAGAACCCCTACTGTTCGCATGACTTTGCAGGTAGATGGCAACAGCGCCGATTGGCGAGCAATAAGTAGCGGTAATGACGGTTTTGTTGTACTGCCTAATCGTTTTACCAGATTACCAGACAGTCAACCCTCTACACAAATTCTCAGTAACTCTCCGGCGACAATTCAGGCTGTGGAATTGGCTGTTAATGGCACGCAATTACTAATTAAAGCTAACCAATCTGTATCTGCTACAGGTGGTTGGGATAGAAGTTCTGGTTTATTTCGCATTATTATTCCTAATGCCAAGTTAGCTAGTAGAGTACAAGGGCCTGCTTTTGATGCGAATAGTCCTGTTCTTAGGGTGCGTTTCCAACCACAAGCGCCTAACAATGTAGTTGTATTAGTTCAACCTGCATCGGGTGTACAAATTGGCGAACTCAACCAAGTGGGAGAACACATTTTAGCTCTGCAATTACAAAACTCCCGTCGTTTACAAGCTCCTATTACTCTGTCTCCCTTAGCAGGAACTAGAGGACAGCTACCATCTATTGAAGAAAATCCTCAACCACGTCAACAGCCCCGTTTATCAGTTCCCAGAGGGAAATTAATAGTCGTTATTGACCCCGGACATGGTGGTAAGGACTCTGGCGCTCCCGGTATAGGTGGGCTATTAGAAAAAGATGTGATTCTGCCAATTGCTAGGAGAGTGGCTACAATTTTGGAGCAAAATGGCGTAAAAGCTGTAATGACGCGAGATGCTGACTTTTTTGTGGAGCTGCAAGGGCGGGTAGATATAGCCAAGCGGGTAAATGCTATTTTGTTTGTTAGCATTCACGCTAACTCTGTTGATAGTCGTCCTGATGTAAATGGATTAGAAGTATATTATTACGACAGTGGTTATGATTTAGCAGAAGTCGTTCGCAAGACTATTCTCCAAGATATCAGTACTATCAAAGATAGGGGAACGCGCAAAGCCAGATTTTATGTGCTTAGAAAAAATACTATGCCCGCAATTTTAGTGGAAACAGGCTATATGACAGGTCGTGAGGATAATCCTCGTTTAGGATCACCAGAATACCAAAGTCGGATGGCTGATGCGATCGCTCGTGGTATTCTCAAGTACCTACAGTAAAGATGAAAAAATAGGGGACTGGGGACTGGGAAGAAATGAATTCAACAATCCCTACACCCTACACCCCATAATCTATTTCCTATCAATAGTAGTCAATTATCAGATTGTCTGCTAAATTTTTTATTTTAAATAGCAAACTCTAAATCAATATTATTTGCCTGTGTATTCATCTTCCATTTTTGAAGGTAATTTTGACGATTTTTCTGACCAAAACTCTCAACCTGCCATTGGGGTGTTTGATAGTGGTGTTGGAGGTCTAACGGTATTACGACAAATTTATAAGCAGCTTCCCAATGAATCTATTATTTACTTTGGAGATACTGCTCACCTGCCTTATGGTATTCGTTCACAAGCAGAAATTTTACAATATGTGAGGGAAATACTGAAATGGATGCAGCAGCAACGGGTGAAAATGGTTATTATGGCTTGTAATACCAGTTCTGCCCTAGCTCTAGAAAATGTCCGCCAAGAATTTGACTTCCCCATTCTCGGAGTAGTGTTGCCAGGAGCAAGAGCCGCAGTACAGCAAGGCAAACGAATTGGTGTCATTGCTACTCCAGCTACTGCTAAAAGCAATGCCTACCGTCAGGCTATTATGGAAATACAACCTGATGTTCAAGTCTGGCAAGTTAGTTGTCCAGAATTTGTGCCACTAATTGAACAAAATCGCATCCATGACCCCTACACCACAGAAGTAGCTAAATCCTATCTAGAACCTTTAATAAAACAGGAAATTGATACTTTAGTTTATGGTTGTACCCATTATCCACATTTGGCACCTGTATTGCGATTGCTCCTCCCTTCCTATGTTAAATTAGTTGACCCATCTGTTCATGTTGTGGCAGCTTGCGCTCAAGAGTTAGATCTATTAAGCATCAGAAATACTCGCTTACCAATGCCTACTCGCTTTGCTGTCAGTGGTTGTCCACAACAGTTTGCTCAGTCGGGATTACAGTGGTTAGGCTACACTCCTCTGGTAGAACAGGTCTACCTGACTGATGCCACAGTCTCATAGTCATTCGTCATAAGTCATTGGTCAAAACGTCAACCAATGACCTGTGTTATTGGCTATTAGCTACCTCAGTCACCTTTGTTCTTAACCCTCTTTCCTGCTTGTGCTGTTCCTGGATAACACAATTGCTACTTTTAATAACATTATTTCTACCTGTTCGTTTTGCTAATGCTAATAATAAGTAGACAGTAAATAAATATCCAGAAGCTAAAATAAATATCATCATAGGCATATTTCCATAAATCATTGTTCTAGCAACATAAATCATTGTTCTACCAACTCTGCTTTCAAAAGAATATAAAATTCCATACGAAAATAGCAGAACTACAGCAAATCAAGAGTGTGCTTGATTTGCTGTAGTTGGCTAGGCAAAGCCAACCAGTAGAGTCATTATCCTCTCCGGTCAAGCAATTTATTATTTAATTTGCTTGTTCGCAGACCACACATCCGACAGCAGTAAAATTGCTGTTCAGCAATTTTAAACTGCACTCCTCAGCAGTCTACCCAGTCTGCGTTATTTACCCTCACACCAATCAAGTAAGACCTACACCCATACTCAACTTAAGATTAATGAGTAGTGTAGTGGCTTCCCTCACAGGAAACACATAATCCAACCCAAGAGGTCTTATGGCCGGACATCAAACAATCAGGAATCATTCCCTTCATTCTGTCGGCAACTGGTTATTTTAGACTCACAACTCCAATGAGTAAAATCACCTAAAGATGGTTTACTTTCTTGGGAGTGAATATCTGAAAAGATTTAAAATTCCTATAATCTAGCGTAACACAACAGACCTGCATTTTTAGCTAACTTCTAGACTAAATTTCAAATTTCCTCAATGTTGACACACAAGCTTTTCTAATTTTTCATAGTGCGCGAAAAATTGTTAATAAAAAAAGGTTAAAGAGAAATTATAAAACGTAGCTTTATGTATCTAAGTACACTAATAGGAGGGATAAACTGAACTATGTAAAATTTTGTAGGGGATAAGGAGAATGCTTCAAACGTAAAGGTTTTCCCTTTTCCCCTTACCCTTCTTAATATAGCTATCATTACTTACGTCTACCTACTTAGGTAGTAATTGTTAACTTTTCGCCTACTGTTAATTAACCTTCGCTTTGACCCAGACGACAAGGGAAGTTATTTGTACTAATCTGAAAAGTGGGACATGGGAGTTCCATATGAAAACTTTGCGCTGGCTATGGTTTATCTTAAAATGAGTAAAGGATATGTAAACTTTCGTAACCTAAGTCAGAGTCCGCCCATCCATGACCCCAGCCACCTCTCTGTTTACCCCTGTGGAAGCAGACCTGCAAATACTAGCAGATAACCTCACACAGCTAGTTGGAAATCGCCACCCCATCCTCTATGCAGCTGCCGAGCATTTATTCGGAGCTGGGGGCAAGCGTATCAGGCCAGCAATAGTGCTACTGATATCGCGGGCAACCATGCTAGAACAAGACATTACACCCCGTCATCGACGCTTGGCGGAGATTACGGAGATGATTCACACAGCCAGTTTGGTACATGATGATGTAGTCGATGAATCTAATGTACGGCGTGGTGTGCCGACAGTTCATAGTTTGTTTGGAAATCGGATTGCTGTATTAGCAGGAGATTTCCTTTTTGCTCAATCTTCCTGGTATTTAGCTAATCTGGACAATTTGGATGTGGTCAAACTGCTTTCAGAAGTGATCATGGATTTAGCCGCAGGGGAGATTCAACAGGGTTTGAATCGTTTTGATACAAATCTTTCTACAGAAACCTACCTCAAGAAGAGCTATTACAAAACAGCCTCACTAATTGCTAACAGTTCTAAAGCTGCTGGCTTACTCAGTGAAGTTTCACAAAAGAGTGCTGAAAATTTGTATAACTATGGTAAGCATCTTGGTCTGGCATTCCAAATAGTAGATGATATTCTAGATTTCACTGGTTCGACAGATACATTGGGTAAGCCAGCCGGATCGGATCTTAAAAGCGGTAATCTAACTGCACCAGTGCTATTTGCCTTGGAAGAACAACCTTACCTAGAAGTTCTGATTGAAAGAGAGTTTGCCCAAGAAGGGGACTTAGAGCAAGCAATAGGGCTGATCTTAGATAGTCAAGGCATACAGAAGGCCAGAGAATTAGCTGCTCACCATGCTAAAGCATCTGCTGAACATATTGCCACCCTAGAACCCTCAGAACCACGGCAAGCACTAATTAACATGACTGATTATGTACTGAGTCGGCTTTATTAGGGAATTTTGGATTTTAGATTTTAGATTTTAAGTTCAATTCCAAATCCAAAATCTAAAATCTAAAATTGGTTCAAGCGATATTGGGAGGCACTTGTTGATTGGGTTTTTGCGGTTGCAGGCACTGCTGAATCAGGTTTTTCAACTCAGTTCGCTGCACTTCAATAGGGTTACTGGTCCTGCCAGGAGTCTCAAAAAAAACTATACTATCTACTGGTTCTAATGCTACCAGTTGAAACAAAATATTAATTACAGGAATGGCTTTACCTGCTACTTGAGGGTTAAGCCCAGCAGATGAAGAGAGGGAAATATCCTGTAATCTAGGAAAGGCGTAAACTACGTGCTTCTCCAATTTTGGATTTTCCTTGTTGCTTAATGTAGTTAAAATCCACCTTTCCTGCAAATTTTGGAGAATATAGTATTGAGAGTGGCGTAACTTTTGAGCGATCACTCTCAGAGCCGGAGCAATTGTAGCCACAAGTTCTGGTGTCTTACCATCATGAGGTGCATTGTCAATCAACAATTGAATTTGTGCTTCTAGATCAGTCATGACTTGTAAATGGTTTCTGATTGATGTCCAAAATATTAAATCAGGGAACAGGGAGCAGGGGGAACATAATAACTGATAACTGATTAGCTGATATGCAAAATCTATTAAGCTAACACCCACAGCCCTACAGGTTGTGTTTAAGTATGTTAGGGTCTTTTTCAAATTCTGACTATGAATTCAGCCGCAACTGCAACTACTCAGGGAGACAAATCTATCGGCGTGGAGGTTATATTTCAATTTCTATTGAAAGAACTACAGCAGTCAACCAAGGCTACTCAGAAGAATTGCCGCGACGTGGCATTGCGAATTACGGGTGAAGTCCTGCGGATTTGCAATGAAAGTAAACGCATTCAAGCTTCTGGTGACATAGAAAGCTCCGCCATGACCCTAGCTCGACATCGGCTACAACAATGCCTTCGGTATTATCAGCTGGGGTCGAATCGTAGCAGGGTGGAACTACACAGTACATTAAGTGCCATAATTTATCGTTACATTAATCCTCCTCAGAAGCAATTGAGCTATCAAGGGCGGCTGACTATCATAGAAGATTTTCTTCAGAATTTTTATCTGGAGGCACTAAATGCTTTTCGTAGGGAGAACCAACAAGAACCTACCTATCGCCCCCAAACCCTACTAGAATTAGCCGAGTACATGGCATTTACAGAACGCTATGGCAAACGTCGTATTCCCTTACCCGGCCGTCAGCAACAGCTAATCATTCTGCGAGCGCAAACTTTTTCGCAACAACAGCCGCCGGAAACTAGTGTGGATATAGAGCAAGCGGCCGAAGGCAGTGGCAATGAAACTGACAGTTTTTGGGAAGAACCAGCTGTGCAACAATTGCGTTCTGCTATGGCTATGCAAGCAGAAGCTGAACCGGAAGAAGATACTTTGCGTTCTGTTGTAGTTACCGAATTAATGAATTATCTCGAACAAAGACAACAATCGGACTGTGCTGATTATTTCTCTCTCCGTCTCCAGGATTTATCAGCACAAGAGATTGAGTCAGTTTTGGGTTTAACTCCGCGTCAACGAGATTACTTACAACAGCGTTTTAAGTATCATTTAATTCGGTTTGCACTTTTGCATCGTTGGGAATTAGTTCATGAATGGTTGGAAGTTTCTTTACCCACTAATTTAGGATTAACTCCCCACCAATGGCAAGTCTACACAGGAAAGTTGGACGATAAACAGCGGTCTTTGTTAGATTTGAAGCAACAAGGACAGTCTGACGAAGCTATTGCCAAAACTTTAGGCTTATCAATGGCACAACTGCAAAAACGGTGGTTTAAGATTTTGGAACAAGCTTGGGAAATTCGTAACTCATTTGTGTCCGGATCTGGTGCATCTACCCATGAATAGTGACTCACAACCCTTACAATACCAGTAACTCGTAGGAGCTTGACAAATAATGTCAAACCGGCGAGCATCCCTCGGTAGAGTATGAGAAAATTGATGGGGTAGAAGACCCTCTCAAGGAAGCCGCTACATTATTAAGTGGTAAGGCAGAGTTGGGAGGACAACCCCTAACCTTTCAACTAGGAGAAATTCCTACTGTGCAAGAACGTTTTCAAGCCGTCCTCAAGCGTCGGTTACAAGTCGAAATCCAAAACCACCCACCTTTATTCCCTTGGGAAAGCCAGTTAATAGATTATCCAGAATTTGTGGAAGAGCCGTCGATTGCCTTAGTTCCTGCCTGGGGGTGGTTGGCACAGCAATCAAAGCTCAATCTGCCAGTTTCTTTACCAGATAAAATTTTTCAACAATTAATGGAAAAGTGTCAGTTATTACTGACATCTTCTCTGCCTTTAGGACCTAAGCTGGTTCAGGCAGTAGAAAGCCTTTTTCCGGAAGATTACCAGTTAATTAATGATTTAGCTGGATTGGTACTCAGAACTTCCTATCGCTCTGTCGATGCGCTGGAGACTATACCCAATATTCAGAGTGATTATTCAGATTTACAACCACGTCAACAAATGGCGTTGTCATTAATAGCAGCTAAACAACTGCTGGAAAATCTGACGTTGCCAATTTCTTTCACTAATCCGGTGATTGAGAAACAATGGCAAACTAATGCTGGAACTCTGAGTATTCGAGTAGAATTACAAGCTTTGGGTCAGAAAACGAAGTTATGTGTTCATGGTGAGTTACCCACTTCAGGCATTTTGAAACTGCACGGAAATAGTACCCAAGTGATTGGCAGCACTAGTGCTGGAGGTAATGCTCCTGGGACAGGGGAGGTAGTGGCAGAATCTGCGAATTTAGCCAATCCTAGTGTGGAATTATTCTGTGAACGCGCCAATAAAACCTATACTCTGGAAGTTGAATGTCCAGAAATAGAAGAACAACCTCTGTTCTTGGCGATTAATCTCATGATGTAATCCTAGTTACTGCTGCCAGCACTCTCAGTTGATAAACGCCAATAAAACAAGATGATAATCCTGGTTTTCAAGTTTACTCCTCTTTGCAAGAAACACTAATTAGGTCATCTATAGTAGGTAGCTATGAGCAGGACACTTCCTAAAACAGCGTAGATTCCCTTAGATACCTAGAGGGAGTCTAAGGCTAGGATAGAGTAAGCCTAAGGTTGAAGACAAGGTTATTAGCTTTGATTCCTAGCATTGTGTCCTTAGCGTCTATATCATAGTTCTACTTACTTGAAAATGTTAAATTTTTCCAGGATAAATCGGTTTTGGCGTGTACCCGCAGGTGATTACTGGGGACAAAATAAACAAAGGTCGTCTTCAGCAGAAGTGGAAGATTCTATTTCCTTGCGGGTGCTGGTGCTAGGGCTCGTGGTGTTAGGAACTGTGGCGACGGATATTGCATCTGAGACTAATTTTAGTCTTTGGGCTGTTCCTTTGAGTATAGTTGGTGCAATTTGGAGTTACTACCGTCGCCGCAATGCTAATATTCCGGTTAAGTTCTGCATTGCTATTGAAATGTTGGTCGCTTTGGGGGCTTTTTTTGGTAGGTTTTTGGGCGACTGGAATGATACAAGGATCAATTTGGCTCAATTACTGATTGAGCTTCAGGTGCTGCACAGCTATGATACTCCCCGACGCAAGGATTTGGGTTATTCGATTGTGATTGGGTTAATCTTGTTGGGTGTGGCTGCAACTGTGAGTCAAACTATGGGTTTTGCTCCTGTGTTGCTGTTATTTTTGGGTGTGGCTCTACCAACTTTGGTTTTAGATTATCGGTCACAGTTGGGTTTGAGTCCATTAACAAGAGAAGGGTTGGGCAAAAAGAATTTTACGAGTGCCAATTTTAAACTTTTAATTGTCAATTTTTTACTAATTTCGGGGCTAGGGCTAGGAATTTTCGCTGTTTTTCCCCCTTTTCCTGGTTATAAATTACGTTATTTTCCTGTGAGTGCGCCGATTGATGTCAATTGATGTCAAGGGTGATTTTACAGGTCGTAATATTAATAATCCTGGTTATGTCCGTCAAGGTAATGGTGAAGATGATGGGAATGGTACTGGACAGGGAAGAAGTGGTGAACCAGGAAAAGTAGATAATAATTTTTATTACGGTTTTAATAGTGATATGAACCAAAATCTGCGGGGGGAAATGAAACCCAAGGTGGTGATGCGGATTAGATCCCAAGCAGAAGGTTTTTGGCGTGTTTTGGCTTTTGACCGTTATACAGGTAAGGGATGGAAAATTTCTCGAAATGATGATGTTATTACTTTGAGGCCTTCTTCTTGGTCTTACAGAATTTCTCTTGATCTGCCACTAATTACAAATCCTACGAAGGAAGTAGTACAAACTTATAATTTGGTATCAGATTTGCCTAATTTGATTCCTGCTTTGTCTTATCCGAAGGAAATCTATTTTCCGGGTCCAGTGATTGCGGTTGATCAGGAAGGGGGTTTACGATCGCCTGTGTAATTATCGGAAGGGACGACTTATACGGTAGTTTCGGAAGTTCCAACCCGCGATCGCACTTTGTTGGGTAAGGCGGGAAATAAATACCCACCAGATATTAAAAATTATTATTTGCAAATTCCACCAGAAATTGCTGATAAAGTCCGGCAAAAAACCGAGGAAATTCTGGCAGGATATAATCATGAACGCGTTTCTCGCACTCAAGATACTAAAACCCTGGATTCAGCTTACAAAAAAGCACTTTACTTAGCTCAGTATCTCAAGCAAAAATATTCTATCCCTGAAAATCCTTTGGGATTACCTTATTTTGGATGCAAAAGAAGATTTGGTAGAAGCCTTCTTGTTTAAACATCAAGGTGGCTATCCAGACCATTTTTCTACTGTGCTAACTGTTGTGCTAACTGTTATGCTGCGTTCTATTGGTATTCCGGCACGGTTGGTAGCTGGGTTTGCACCCGGAGAGTTTAATCCGTTTACAGGAATGTATATTGTCCGTAACACCGACGCTTACTCCATGACCGAGGTGTATTTCCCTAAATATGGCTGGTTCGCGTTTGATCCTATTCCTGGTCATGCCTTAATTCCTGCTTCTATTGAAGAAGACTGGACTTTTAGTGTATTGCGCCAGTTTTGGAACTGGGTGGCTGGTTGGCTACCTTCCCCAGTGACAGGTTTGCTTAATGGTGTATTTGGGACATTATTTAGCTGGTTGTTTAGAGCGATCACTTGGTTTATAGCTTTATTCTCTCAAGGTTGGTTAAGTGTTTTAACTGGTTTAATAGTAGGAACAACTACAGCTTTCTTAGGTTTGTTGGGTTGGGTATAGTGGCAAAAACGCGTCAAAAGTAGGTGTTTGAAGAAATTACACCAGTGGAAAGTTTGTATCAAAAAATTCTGCAATGGACAGCCGCAAAAGGTTTAGGTAAACATCCCTCTCAAACACCTCTGGAATACGCCCAAGTGTTATACAACCAACATCCCAGATAAACAGCTCAAATCATTGACTAAATTTGTCAAGCTTATGTGAGTTGGCGTTATGGTGAACTTACTCCTAATTGGCAAGAGTTACAACAACACTGGAAAGAGTTGCAAAAGATGAAGACTATAGGAGGTGACAGGTGACAGGTGACAGGGAGATAGCAGGGTGAGAAAATTCCTACTCAGAACTCAGAACTCAGCGCTCATTACTCAGCACTCTGCTTATAACTAAGCGCCCACCATGCCAAATGGGTAAACTGGGCGCACTCAAACGAAGTACAACTAAAAGCCAAATAGGCTATGACTAATGCTTCTATTCCCGGGTATGGTGATTTAATTACCTGCCAAAACACCATCCTAATAGCCCTAAATAGGCAGCTAAACCAAGTAAACCTACAGATAAGGATGTATCTAAAATTAAATTATGTGCTTTTGTTGTGGGTAGTGGCAACGTTTGCATCTGCCCTTTTTTGTCCAAATAGTCAAAGTTCAAATCACCTAAGCGAGTTAGCTTACCTGATGTCACACGACAGTAAATATGGGCATAAGCAACACCGTAACCATTGCTCCCCGATCCAAAAAAAGGACGTTCAAGAACTCCATAATTTGCTATCTGCCACAAATGAACTCGAGCTAATGTCAATCAAGGATTTGATAAAGACCCATGCACCGAGTAACAACAGTCCTAATGTTGATGTAGACTCGGGTACAGAGGTAGGTGATTCAGAATCTTCATTAATCTCGATTCCATCATTTCTTGTTTCTTGTTCAGCAGCCAAGAAGAGTTTCTAAATTTCAAGAAATAACTCGTCTTGTACTTCATACCATTCTGGCTCATTGATATCAAATTCTGGTATTTCTTCATCAATCCAGTTCATTTCATCAATATTGGAATAAAAGTTTTCCTGATTTATGTTCTCATACTCAAATATCTCATCTGTTTGTTTTTTATGGCACCCACCAGTACAAACAGGTGGTGGTGGATCACAATTTTTACTCAGACTCTTAGCTGGACAACCTTCATCCCACATTCCGCACTTCAACCACTTCAATAAGTAGCATAAATAAACTACATTCATAGGCAATTCAGAGCTTTTTTTGTTAAAAATCCACTAGCCATGAAAATATAAATTATGCACGTCAAAGTTCCAGCTTTCTTATTATGTAAAAAAAGCTAGTTAGACAACAACGTTTAAGTTTAATTAGAATTTTTCAATCACTTATGAAAATACAAGACTATGCAAT
>ERZ1034419.43-NODE-43-length-31898-cov-39.008322_pt1 | contig 31898 bp, 33 predicted proteins | sample MGYA00520531_ERZ1034419 | MGnify/ENA primary metagenome ERZ1034419 (study PRJEB33736, sample SAMEA104288485) | Azolla nilotica | place: Sudan | collected 1982 | study: EMG produced TPA metagenomics assembly of the PRJEB19522 data set (Is there foul play in the leaf... | reverse complement strand
CTGGACTTACCAGTTCTAATATTCGACTCCTTACTGTTTTTTCTATGCCTTCCAAGTCTGTTATCTGATCTTTTGTCTAACAATCTTGCCAATTCTTCTAAGCAGGCTTTGAGCCGTTCTTTTTTATTCTGGTTCGTGGTTGCTAATCCACACTTGTTTATCCTTATATTCTCCTAAAACTTGTGTCTCTTCCAATAGTGGATGCTCCCTTTTACTTGATCATTTATTGAAGTGGGAATATCAACCAGATAAACACAGTCTGAGTTGCTTAGCAACTATATAGAATTCAAAAACGAGATATTTTAAAGTTACTAAATGATAATCCTAGTTTATAGTCTTATCTTGTAGAAGCAATTACAGAAGCTTATCAAAATGGTAGAGATTTAGCAGTAAGTGAAACAAATCTTCAGTGCTGATTTAGATTAAACTGGCGCTTTTGGAGATTGGCCAAAGGATTTTGGTGATGTATCTCTACAACTAGAAAACCGTTATTTAAGTGCTGCGGAAGCTCCCTTAATGCAAGGCATACATGCGAGCTAAAGTAAATCTAAATGTTTGGTAATTGATGCTTCCGTGGCTTATTATGCTGGTGATGAGGGAGCTACTTATTCAACATCAGTTCACTGTCGTCAATTTCTCTTCGCAGTTTTAGATATCTGCCACAAAGTTGTGATTACACCATGTATAAAAGAAGAATAGGATAAGCACAAGTCAAAATTCGCACCCACCTGGCGACGACAAATGGTAGCAAAGAAAAAGTGGAACTATCTGACAATATCAATAAATGATAGTTTATCGACTCAAGTAGAAAAAATTGCTGGAAGCGTGAGTAATACAAGAATTGAAGAAATGACAAAAGACTTATGTTTATTAGAAGCAGGAATGGCAACAGATAAAATTGTTATATCAGTTGATGATAATACCACTATAAAAAAAATTTTTTAGTGAAGCGTCTGTTAAAATGGATGAACTCAGGAATATTGCTTGGGTAAGTCCCGATAAAATTGAAGGAGAACAACCGATTGAATTGCTAACAAATGGGGCTGAAGCAGAAAACTCTTGCTTACTAATCAACTATAACGGCGACCAGATCAATTGATTTATTGCGAAAAAGTTCGGCTTGACCTAAAAATTAAACATATTTGTGCTACCCTAGTATAGTTATCTAAAATTCCGCACATCCGGGAATTCGGGTGTTTCTGTTATGGAAATGCACCTGGGTGGAGGTTTAACCCGAAAAGGAGTAACAAAATATGGCAGTCGTTTCTTTGGCTCAGATGATGGAGTCAGGTGTTCACTTTGGGCATCAAACCCGACGTTGGAACCCAAAGATGTCTCCTTACATCTACACTTCCCGCAATGGTGTACATATTATCGACTTGGTGCAAACTGCGCAGTTGATGGATAATGCCTACAACTATATGCGATCACAAGCAGAGCAAGGGAAGAAATTCTTGTTCGTTGGCACAAAGCGCCAAGCAGCAGGGATTATTGCTCAAGAAGCTACCCGTTGTGGTTCTCACTACATTAACCAACGTTGGTTAGGTGGAATGCTCACTAACTGGGCTACTATCAAAACCAGAGCAGAACGTCTTAAAGATTTAGAACGTCGGGAAGAAAACGGCGCACTAGATTTATTACCCAAGAAAGAAGGGTCAATGCTGCGTCGGGAAATGACGAAGCTGCAAAAATACTTGGGTGGCATTAAAAATATGCGGAAAGTACCTGATGTGGTGATTATTGTTGACCAACGTCGGGAGTATAACGCAGTTCAAGAATGCGAAAAATTGGGTATTCCTATTGTGTCCATGTTGGATACAAACTGTGACCCAGATGTAGTAGATATTCCCATTCCAGCAAATGATGACGCAATCAGATCAATTAAGTTGATTGTCGGCAAATTAGCAGATGCTATTTATGAAGGCCGTCATGGTCAGCTGGAAGCAGAAGGAGATTACGAAGATTACGAAGGCGCTGAAGACGATTACGATTACGATGAAAGTGAGTACACTGATACGCTGATTCCTGACGAGGAAGAAGAAGAATAAGTAGAAGTTAGTAAGGGTGTATGGCAATACGCCTTCCGAAGAATAGCCTATGAAACTTCATCGCTTTTCTTCACCAGCCCTGAGTAAGATAGAAATACTCAACACCCGTGAGCGATCACAACTCTAGGTCAAGTTAGGAATTGAGGCAACATGGCGGAAATATCTGCAAAACTCGTCCAAGAGCTACGCCAAAAAACCGGTGCTGGCATGATGGACTGCAAAAAGGCGTTGAAAGAAACTGAAGGCAATATTGATGAAGCTATAGACTGGCTGCGTAAAAAAGGTATTGCCAAGGCAGATAAAGCAAGCGATCGCATCACAGCAGAAGGTCTAGTAGACACCTACATTCAGCCTGATGGTCAGGTGGGTGTACTGATAGAAGTCAACTGCCAAACAGATTTTGTTGCCCGTAACGAGGCTTTTAAATCTTTAGTCAAGAACCTGGCAAGACAAGCTGCAACAGCTGATAGTGTGGAGTCTTTGTTGGCCCAACCCTATATTCAAGATGCAAGTGTGACTTTAGAACAATTTATCAAACAAGTAATTGCTACCCTGGGTGAAAATATTCAGGTGCGTCGCTTTGTTAACTTTTCTCCAGCACCAGGGGCATCAGGTATAGTGGACAGCTACATTCATACTGGTGGTCGAGTAGGTGTTTTGGTTGAACTCAATGCCCAAACTCAGTCAGCTATTGGTAATGAAGATTTCCAGAGCCTGGCTAGAAATACAGCTATGCAAGTTGCGGCTTGTCCTAATGTCGAGTATGTCAGCATAGACCAAATCCCTCCTGAAGTTGTCACAAAAGAAAAAGACATCGAAATGGGTAAGGATGATTTGGGTAATAAACCAGAGAATATTAAAGAAAAAATTGTTCAAGGACGAATTGACAAACGCCTTAAAGAAATGACTTTGTTGGATCAACCTTATATCCGTGACCAAAGTATCTCGGTGGAAGAGTTGGTGAAGCAAGTTAAGTCTAAAGTAGGTGAAGACATCCAAGTGCATCGCTTTGTGCGCTATGTACTAGGTGAAGGGATTGACAAGCAAGAGATTAGCTTTGCTGAAGAAGTTGCTGCTCAAATGGGCGCTAAGTAATTTACTCATTAGTTATTTAGTCATTAGTCATTGGTTAGTTTTTATACATTCATAATTAATAATTAACTAAAGGCTTTTGACTATCAGCTTTTGAGTAATTATTACTGAAATAACAGGTCTAGCAAGCTTTGCTGGCCTGTATTTTATTGGAATTCAGTACACTAGTACACTACGGCGTAAATCAACTAACCATTTTGAATTTTGTTGGTGCAGCCTGCTGGAAGCACTATTTTGAATTCACGGCGGTACTAGAGGTAATTGAAAATCTCAAATCCTGTATTTTTAAATGTGCCAGAGATTTGCAGTGAGCAATTGTTAACATTTTTGTATTGGTTCAGATGGAAAATAACGAGAAGATATGGCCAGAGCAATTGAACGAATAGAACAGGATATTACAATGCTAAAAGAGGCGATTAGAGTGATCGCCACTGAACTCAACAGCAATTATGTTAGTTATTTAAATAACCTGGGCAAATCCTTACAAAAACAGTTGATTTTCGCATCTTATCACCTTTGTACTCAGGGATATCCTGACAAGTTTCTGAAGTTGTCACTGAATCAGCGGCAAAAGTTACAACAAGGCATTCGTAAATTAGGCCAAAAAGCGGCTGAACAGCTGCTAGTTTATATTCAGGGAGAGGCAACTCAGGTATCTCAGGAAAATGAGACCAATAAAGAACATCGTGAAATTGAGGAATCCCAGGAAATTGACGAAAGTGAGAACAATCCCGTCAGCTTAAGCAGTCCTCCATCGATAGAAACCACTAATACAGGGGGTGCTACACTAAAATCCAAAATCCAAAATCCAAAATATTTAGGCCCTTCCAACCCTGTAGAAGTGGCTGAATGGCATCAGGACTTGGAAGCAGGAATTCAGGAGACGCTGAAAAGAATTTCCCATGATGCTAATGTTTTGTTTCAAAAAGCTGGGATTTTACCCAACAAATTACCAGAACCAATGTTAGCAGCCGCAGCCTCAGCCTCAGAAGCTTCTGGTGAGATGATACCAGGACCACCCAACCTATTAAACATAGTTATAGAAATCAGTAGTGAGCAGGAATCAGAAAATTCTCCTTTGACGCAACTGATGACTATTAACTTGCGACTGGGAGAAATTGAATTTGCTGATACCACACTCTTGTCAGGGCGCAAGCAAATCCGTAATACTTTACTACAATTGAGTAAGTTGGGACGAGATTATCAAAAAAAGCAACGAGAACTAAAAGTTGCAGAAGCGGAAGCTGCCTGGCGTGCTAGTTGGTTTGAGGACTAGCTGTAGGCAATAGATTACAGTTGACAGGGAAGAGGTTTTTACTAATGACTACTGACCACTGACTAATAACTAATGACTAATGAAAAGCCCGATTGGATCAGATTGCATAAAGCCTTGGCTCTAGAGGCTGAACATGGCTTTACAGATTTGGTGGGTAAGCAATATCGCTTCAGTGAATTTCTGAGTTTGACTTTTGGGAAATTCCCCCCAGGTTTACCACCAAAAGAGCGATCGCACTGGCACCAAATAGCAATGCAATTTGATGAATATCCAAATTGGGAAGTACAAGTCAGACAGCACTTAGTAGCAGAAGTCAGAAGATATCTCTACCAATTACAAAAATATCTAGAGGAGGTAGACCAGAAAAGCGAAAGGGAGGAGGGGAGAATATACCCAAGCAAAGCCCAAAATCCCACAACCCCAATCGTTGCAGAAGTTAGTCGGCGACTCGCTCCCAAAATTGATCAAAAACTCAGCGATATAGCAGAAATTGGTATTAGAAAAGCTGAAAATTTGGCCCGTTTGGATTTATTAACTGTCCGTGATTTATTGTTTTACTATCCTCGTGATCATATTGATTATGCACGTCAGGTGAATATTCAAGACTTGCAGGGGGGTGAAACAGTAACAATAATAGCAACAGTGAAGCGTTGTAACTGTTTTACTAGCCCTAAAAATAGGAATTTATCAATTTTAGAATTGATGCTCAAAGATAATACAGGCCAAATTAAAGTTGGTCGTTTTTATGCTGGGGCGCGATTTAGTAGTCGTGCTTGGCAGGAAAGTTTAAAACGCCGTTATGCTGTGGATAGTGTGATAGCGGCTTGTGGTTTGGTCAAAGCTAGTAAATATGGTTTAACCCTAGATAACCCAGAGTTGGAAGTGTTGGCAAATCCAGGAGATGCGGTTAATTCGCTAACTATTGGACGACGGGTTGTGCCGATTTATGCTTTGACTGAGGGAGTGATGGCAAATACAGTGAGACAAGCTGTAATTGCGGCTTTACCTGCTGCGGTAAATTTGAAGGACCCTTTACCTGCTGGTTTGCGGCAAAAGTATGGTTTGATGGAATTGAAGGATGTGATCGCCAATATTCATTTTCCTGAAGATAGCGACACCTTAAAAACTGCCCGCCGTCGTTTGGTTTTTGACGAATTTTTCTATCTCCAATTAGGTTTATTGCAACGTCAGCGAAAAGCTAAAGAAATTCAAACCAGTGCCGTCCTTGCACCAAAGGGCAAATTATTAGAACAATTTAACGAAATTCTTCCTTTTAAACTTACCAACGCTCAACAAAGAGTTATCAATGACATACTCAACGATTTACAAAAACCTACACCGATGAATCGTTTAGTTCAGGGTGATGTGGGTTCAGGTAAAACAGTCGTTGCTGTGGTTGCTATTTTAGCAGCTATTCAATCTGGTTATCAAGCAGCCTTGATGGCTCCAACGGAAGTATTAGCAGAACAACATTATAGGAAGTTAGTGAGTTGGTTTAACTTACTAAATTTACCCGTTGAATTATTAACAGGTTCAACAAAAATAGCGAAAAGACGAGAAATTCATTCTCAGTTAGAAACAGGTGAACTACCTTTATTAGTAGGAACTCACACGTTAATTCAAGACAAAGTCAATTTCCAAAAATTGGGTTTAGTTGTCATTGATGAACAGCATCGTTTTGGTGTGGAACAAAGAGCAAAATTACGACAAAAGGGTGAACAACCTCATGTTTTAACCATGACTGCAACTCCAATTCCCAGGACATTGGCTTTAACAGTACATGGTGATTTAGATGTTAGCCAAATTGATGAATTACCACCAGGTAGACAACAAATTCAAACAACTTTGTTAATAGGTCAGCAACGACACCAAGCTTACGATTTAATACGGAGAGAAGTTGTCCAAGGTAAACAAATATACGTGGTTTTACCGTTGGTGGAAGAGTCAGAAAAGCTCGATTTGCGATCGGCTGTAGATGAACATCAAAAATTACAAGAAAGCGTTTTTCCTGATTTTCAAGTTGGGTTATTGCATGGACGTATGACTTCAGCGGAGAAAGATGAAGCAATTACCAAATTTCGGGATAATGAAACGCAGATATTAGTTTCTACTACTGTAGTTGAAGTTGGTGTAGATGTGCCAAATGCCACGGTTATGCTAATTGAAAACGCGGAAAGATTTGGTTTATCGCAGTTGCATCAATTACGGGGGCGTGTGGGTCGAGGTGCAGCGCAATCTTACTGTTTATTAATGAGTAGTTCCAGAAGTCCGGATGCTCAACAACGATTGAAGGTATTGGAACAGTCTCAGGATGGGTTTTTTATCTCGGAAATGGATATGCGTTTTCGGGGGCCTGGAGAAGTGATGGGAACTCGTCAATCAGGGATAGCGGATTTTACTTTGGCTAGTTTAGTGGAAGATGAGGATGTTTTGCTGTTAGCGCGACAAGCAGCAGAGAAGGTGATTGATATGGACGTAAGTTTGGCGCGTTGGCCATTGATGGAAGAGGAGTTGAAGTATAGGTATGCGCGGTTAATGGGTGGAGCGATTTTAACGTAATATATTTGGGTAAAATATTAATTACAGGTAATAAAAACACTTTAATGGCAAAAATACCTTTTACAGACAAAGAAATGGAGAAAGCCTGGCTAAGAAACATATCTGCTTATCAAAAAATACCTATACCTTGTAACTAATGCCCATCACTTATTATTATTTTACGCCGTTGAATGTGGTCTTAAAGTAATGTTCATGAAAAAAAAGTGTTGTACTTCCACTGGTTTAGATTCATTCCAAGAAATCATTGAATGCGGACATAGTATAAATAATATGTTAGATTGTATAGGTGCTAGTCGAAACTTAAGAATACCTGAAATATGCATAGAGGATATACCCGATAAGAGAAATAATAAGAAGAATAAAAAAGAAAAGAGAAAATTAGATAGTGGACAGATTAATCAAATATGGAGATATTGAGTCACAACACCAGCATTTAATTGACGAGCAATCGCACCAACACAAAAATGGTACTGGCTCTTGGGCAATTCTTGAAAAAGATACAAAAAAGATTGCGGGGGCCATGATACTCTGCCAACTGCTAGATGAACATCACGTACCCACCCAAGATATAGAAGTAGGATGGCATTTAAATCGGTCTGTTTGGGGTAAAGGATATGCTACCGAAGCTGGACGCGCTATGCTTGACTACGGCTTTAGTAAATTGCATTTATCAGTCATTTATGCTGTAGTGAAGCCAGAACATTATGCTTCTATCCATATTACTGAAAGATTGGGAATGAAAGCATTAGGATTAACAACTAAGTATTACGGTATAGAACTGCTTTTATTTCAACAAACTGCATCTGATAAAATCGAGAAAATAGAAAATAAGTAATAGGGAAATTAACCTCTTGCCTTCTTCCACTGATAAATGATAACTGACCAATGAATAAAAAACGGTTTCGGATATGTATGACAGCGATCTTCATCCTGTCATTTAGCTTACGATTTTGGGGATTAGACCGATTTAATACCCTCGTATTCGATGAAATTTACTTTGCTCAATTTGGTAATAACTATCTTACCCATACACCTTTTTTCAATGCTCATCCTCCACTGAGTCAATATATAATTGGTCTGGGTATTTGGATTGGTAATCATATTACTCTTTGGCAACATACTGTCAATGGTTTAACAGGTTATTCATTAACTCCTTGGAGTTATCGTTGGGCAAATGCTTTTACAGGTTCATTGATTCCTTTAATAGTTATTTTACTCATTTATCAGTTAAGTTATCTTCGTAGTTTTGCTTTATTGGCAGGATTTATGACGGCTTGTGATGGTTTATTCTTGGTAGAATCTCGCTATGCTTTAAGTAATATTTATATAGTTTTTCTTGGTTTGATTGGACAATGGTTTTTTCTGTTAGCTTTAGAAAAGCAAAATAAACAACGTTGGTTTGCTTTAGTTATTGCTGGGATTAGTTTTGGCACTTCCGTTGGTACAAAATGGAATGGTTTATGGTTTCTAGTGGGTGCCTATGGGATATGGATAGCAGCTTGGATAATTCGCCGCTTGCAATCTTTTGCACCGTCATCTCGTGTTCCCTCATTTTCTTATCTACATCCTTTAATTAATTCTACAAACCCTCAATTTAACAGTGATGAAATTAATCTTCAAACCCCACTACAAAACCTAACTCAAATCAATATTGTACAGATGTTATCCTGTTTGGGAATTATTCCCGCAGCAATTTATAGTCTAATTTGGATTCCTCACCTACAACTAGATACAAGGTATGGATTTATAGAGGTTCATAAACAAATTCTACAGTTTCATCTTCAGTTGGGTGGTAATAGCTCTAGTGTACATCCTTACTGTGCAGCTTGGTACAAATGGCCGTTATTAACTCGACCAATGGCTTATTATTATCAAACAACTCAGAGTTTTAAAGATCCCCTTCCTGTACTTGGACCACCCTTACCTCCTGGTGTGGGGAAAGTTGTTTATGATGTCCATGCGATGGGTAATCCCTTTTTATGGTGGTTCGGCTTGTCAGCAATGATATTTTTAATAGGGATGCTATTTGCAAAAATAGTTATACCAGGGATACAACAAAAACGGGTATTTATTCCCAAAAATATGGCTGTTGATACTTGGATTGGTTTATATATAGTTATCAACTATGCTGCTAATTTTTTACCTTGGGTGAAGGTAAATCGCTGTGTCTTTATCTACCATTATATGTGTGCAGTGGTCTTTACATTTATTGCGATCGCATGGTTTATTGATAAGTGTCTTCGTAGCTATTATCGGAAACTGCGTATACTTGGTATAACAATCACCTTCACTATCATGGTTGCTTTCATTTTTTGGATGCCCATTTATTTGGGGTTACCTATTTCTACCGATGATTATAGAATGCGGATGTGGTTTAATTCTTGGATTTGATTCTTACTTAACATAGCTACATAAAATAGCGTTTAGCCAATCACCTGTATTTCACATTTCTTATTGGTATTTAGGATAACTGACTGTTAAACTGTATGCAGTTGGCAAATTAGGGTAACTCTACCCAATGACGACTAATACAAATAATGATATTGATGAGACTAGAAAATTAAAAGAGCATGGCGAATTAAAGATTAGCTCAATAGCTGATTTAGTTTTCGCTAGCTATATTGGTGGGATTTTTATAAAAGTGACAGCATATTTCTGAATAATCTGCAAATTAATTGAATAGTGCTAAGAGAGTTACATTCGGGTAGGATACTAAACCTGACAGGTGAGAGAATCCATCGCGCACTCCACTCTTGATGCACCTAAATAATAGAGGGGAACAGTGATGGATATCGGGTTACAAGAGCAAAATATTCCAAGTGTTAATATAACTAGCTTGAAAGAAGCACCAATTCATATTTCGAACAAAATTCAACCTCATGGAATTATATTAGTATTGGCAGAGCCAGACTTAAAAATATTACAAGTTAGTAATAACACCTTAAATGTTTTCGGAATATCTCCCGAAAATACGGTCCAAAAAAGATTAGAAGATTTAGTAGATCCCTACCAGCTAGAGAGAATTAAATCCGGGTTATCAAAACAAAATCTGGATTTTATCAACCCTACCAAAATTTGGATTAGACAAAAAGGTGATGATTATACTCTATTTGATGCTGTATTTCACCGGAATTCGGAGGGATTTTTGATCATAGAATTAGAACCGGCTATTTCTCAAAAAAATATTCCCTTTCTCAGTTTTTACCATTTAGCAGGAGCATCTATAAATCGTTTAGAAAGTACGAAGAACCTGCAAGAATTTTATCAAATTATTGTCCAAGAAGTGCAGAAAGTGACCGATTTTGATCGAGTCATGCTTTATAAATTCGATGATGATGGACATGGTTATATTATTGCTGAGGAGAAAATAGCCGACTTAGAGACTTATTTGGGATTACACTATCCAGAGTCAGATATTCCCAAACCTGCGAGGAAGTTATTTATTGAGAATTCTATTAGGTTAATTCCTGATGCTAATTTTGAACCGGTAGAAATTTTTCCTGTCAATAATCCTGTAACTGACCGTCCAGTGGATTTAACAAAATCTAGTCTGAGAAGTGCTGCCAATTGCCATGTAGAATATTTACATAATATGGGTGTTGGTGCTTCTTTAACTATCTCTTTGATTAAAGATCAAAAGCTTTGGGGTTTAATTGCTTGTCATCATCAAACACCCAAATATGTTTCCTATGAATTGCGGAAAGCGTGCGAATTTTTAGGAAGAGTAATGTTTTCAGAAATTTCTGCTAAAGAAGAAACAGAAGATTATGATTATCGGATGAATTTGACATATATTCAAACACTGTTAGTTGAATATATGTCCCAAGAAGATAACTTCATTGATGGTCTGGTGAAAAACCAGCCCAATCTTCTAGATTTAACCAGTGCTAAAGGAGCTGCTGTTTGTTTTGGGGAAAGTTACACCTTGATTGGTGAAACTCCCAAACAAGAAGATTTGAATTTTTTGGTAGAATGGCTGAGGAATAATGTAAATGGTGAAGTATTTTATACGGATTCTCTTCCTAGTTTATATCCAGATTCAATTAGTATTAAAAATATTGCTAGTGGTTTGTTAGCTATTCCTATTGCGCAGCGAAATTATGTTTTATGGTTTCGTCCAGAGGTAATTCAGACTGTTAATTGGGGTGGTGATCCTAATCAGGCTTTTGAATTAAATCAATCACAGGGAAATTTACGCCTGTCTCCCCGAAAATCATTTGAACTGTGGAAAGAAACAGTCAGATTAACATCTTTACCCTGGCGATTTGTAGAAATCAAAGCAGCATTAGAATTACGGAAAGCAATTGTCAATATTGTTCTGCGTCAAGCGGATGAATTAGCGCAATTGGCGCACGATTTAGAAAGGTCTAATGCGGAATTGAAAAAGTTTGCTTATGTGGCTTCCCATGATTTACAAGAACCTATTAATCAAGTAGCTAATTATGTGCAGTTATTAGAAATGCGCTATGAAGCTGAACTGGATGAAGATGCGAAGGAATTCATTAATTATGTAGTGGAGGGAGTGAGCTTGATGCAAACCTTAATTGATGATGTATTAGCATATTCCAAAGTAGACACTCAAGCGATCACATTTCAAGCAACAGAAGTAGAATCTTCCCTGGAACGGGCTTTAAGCAATTTACGCAATCGTATTTCCGAAACCAAAACCATTATTACCCATGATTCCTTACCCACCGTCATGGCTGATGGAACCCAGCTGATGCAGCTATTTTTGAACCTGGTAGGTAACGCCATCAAGTTCCGCAGCAACGAACCACCGCAAATTCATATAGGTGCAGAAAGACTAGAATATGAGTGGTTATTCTCAGTACGCGATAATGGAATTGGCATAGATCCGCAATTTAGCGATCGCATTTTTATCATCTTTCAACGCCTACACACACGGGATGAATATCCAGGAACTGGTATGGGCTTGGCAATTTGTAAAAAGATTATCGAGTGCCATCGGGGGCGAATCTGGGTAGAGTCACAACTCGCTCAGGGTGCAACCTTCTACTTTACCATTCCAGTCGGAGGACGTGAACGTGAGCGTAGAAACGGAAGAAATACAGAAAATAATCTTTTTAGTTGAGGATAATAAAGCAGATATCCGCCTCATCCAAGAAGCATTAAAGACTAGTTCACTACCTCATCAGGTAGTGACAGTTAGGGATGGAATAGATGCAATGGCCTATCTGCGTCAAGAAGGCGAATATGCCGATGCACTACGCCCGGATCTCATCCTTCTCGATTTAAACTTACCAAGAAAGGATGGACGAGAAGTATTGGCAGAAATTAAAGCTGACCCCAAACTCAAACGCATTCCTGTGGTAGTTTTAACAACTTCCAAAAACGAAGATGACATTTACAACAGTTACGACTTGCACGTAAACTGCTACATCACTAAATCCCGTAACCTCACTCAATTATTTCAAATAGTCAAAGGTATTGAACAATTTTGGTTTTCTACCGCTACCTTACCATCCGAATGAATTCAAAATTCAAAATAGAGCCTCCGGCACGCTACGCAAACGTAATTCAAAAAGTTCTGACTTTTGACTTTTGACTTCCCGAAGGGTAAATCCTGAACTCCTGATTCCTAAACTCCTGATTCCTAAACATGATGGCTGCAACCTGCTCACTAAAAATCTTGTTAATTGAAGACAGCTTAGCGGAAGCTAGGTTGTTACAAGAGTTGATGAAGCAAGCCCAATCTAAAGAATTTAGTTTAGTTCATGTCCAAAGATTACGAGACGCATTTCATGAATTAAATCAGCAGACCTATGATGTAATTTTGTTGGATTTAACTTTACCTGACAGTCAAGGATTATCATCCCTACCCTTGTTGATAAACCAAGCACCTAGTACACCAATTATTGTTCTTACCAATACAAATGATGAAGAATTAGCTATTGAAGCCGTGCGACAAGGAGCGCAAGATTATTTGGTGAAACGACAAGTAAATCCAGATTTTTTATTGCGATCAGTGCAGTATGCGATCGCTAGAAAACAAGTTTTAGAACAATTACGTACAGTCAATCAAGCATTAGAAACTAGAGTTGAAGAAAAAACTGCTGAATTAGTAAAAGCTCAAGAACTATATCAGTTCAAATCTGAATTTGTTTCCATGCTTTCCCATGACATTCGTAATCCGTTGAATACTATACTCCTAGCTGCAGGTTTGCTGCAAAACAACGATGATAAATTAACTAAAGAAAAAAAAATTAATCATTTACAGATGATTCGTTCTGCTATCAAAAACATGGCGCAATTGTTGGATGAAGTTTCATTCATTGGTAAAGCTGATTCTGGTAAATTACAAAGTCAACTCAGACTTTTAGATATAGAAGCTTTTTGTCATCAAATACTAGAAGATGCTCATTTAACTGCTTTAGAAAAGCACGTGACAATAGATTTTACAAGTACTGGTGACTTTAGCTCAACCCTTTGGGATGAAGGTCTGCTAAGACACATTTTAGGAAATCTTATCACTAATGCTATTAAGTATTCATACCCTGATAGCAAAGTTGAGTTTGAATTAACCAGACGAGAAAAAACAGTCATGTTCAAAATTAAAGATTGGGGAATTGGCATTGCTAAGAAAGATCAAAAACAAATATTTCTTCCCTTCCATCGGGGAGAAAACGTTGGTAGTATTTCCGGTACAGGTATGGGTTTAGCAATTGTGAAAAAGTGTGTCAAAGCCCATGATGGAGAGATTTTTTTTAAAAGTCAAGTTGGTATTGGTACAACATTTATTGTAACTTTACCATTAATAAAAATATCAGCTCGTTAGATTTTGGAACCAGTTGTTATGTAAATTCAAACTTAATTTTTGGGAAAACTACATAGTAAGCATTCAGGAATTAGGAATCAGAATATTTGAGGAATTGCTTATGTTAGTTCTTGAATAGAAAGTTAAAGGTAAAAAACAACAATATATTTCAATTGACGATGCTATTAGAACTACCAAATTTGTCCGCAACAAAGCGATTAGCTGTTGAATGGACGCATCTCATGAATTAAAAGTTGACAAGTTTCCCTTGAATAAATATTCCACGGAACTACGCAAAGAGTTTAATTTTATTGCTGACTTAAACTCAATGGCGGTACAATCAGCTGCAGAACGTGATTGCTTCACTATATCTAGATTTTACGACAATTGTGAGTCTAAAAAATCTGGCAAAAAGGCTACCCATAATTTCAAAAAAATTGTCAAAGTGTTGAATACAAAACATCAGGATGGAAGCTAGACTCAACCAAAAGACGCATCACCTTTACCGATAAAAAATATAGGTGAGCTAAAACTTCTAGGGAAGTGGGACTTACATACATCTAATGTAAATGTAAAAGATATAAAACGAGTACGCTTAATCCGTCATGCTGATGGTTATTATGTACAGTTTTGCATTCGCGTGGATGTTGTAGATATTCAACCAAAAACAGGCAATGAGATTGTTTTAGATGTTGGCATAGAGAGTTACTACACTGACTGACAAGGCTATCAGGAACCAAACCCCAAGTTTTTGAGAAAAGCTGAAAAATCAATACAGCATTCTCAGAGACGGATTTATAGAAAAGTAAAAGGTTCATTATGTATACGTAAAGCAAAAAAAATCTACTCTAAAAAAAAACACTTGAAACTAACTAGGCAACGTATAGGACTCTCTAAGAGAGTAGCGCGTTGCGTAATCAAGTCTAACGACTTAGTAGCCTATGAAGATTCAAGAGTTGCCAATATAGTTAAAACCCACTGTTTAGCAAAATTAATTAGTGATGTTAGTTGGTATTTGTTTAGGCAGTGGTTGGAATATTTTGCTATCAAGTTTGGCAAAGTAGCCATAGCTGTAATGCCACATTACACTAGTCAAAAGTGTAGTAATTGTGGTGTAATTGTCAATATTGGAAAAGCTAGGGTTGGGCAAACCCAAAGTAACGCTAACGGACTAGCAACCTCTACTTTGCTTGGTGAAAACCTGGTCGAGCAAGTGACTAAGGTGAAGTTAGAATCTCAGCGTCTAAAGACGCTGAGAGTGTCAATTATTACGGCAGAATTTGCGATCACCATCATGTTCTGGATGTTGCCAAGAATAAGCAAAATGGGTGACTGCCCTGATGCGGTGAAAATTTCCGTAAAGCTGCCATCTGCACTTCCAAGGGTGGACGGCCAGTTATTGGTTCTCCCCATTTACCAGCTAAAGCGGGAATTACCTGTCTACCCGGTTGTGCCATACTCAAAACTCGTTGCACCTGCTCCATAATACAACTGGCATTACCACAAGTAGCATACGACATAGGATGTCATTCCAAGGAATTAGGAAATCTATCCCAAGGTTGCAAGCGAGAATCATAACCTTTTCCGACGGTGTGATTACCATCTCGGTAAAATACCACCCCAGCAGGAATATTATTTTTATTGGCTGGATAACTGGCTAAGGTGACAAAATCTATTATACCTTGCATAGCGTGAGCTACTGCCAAAAGCCATAACTCCGACTCTAAAATGGGTTGTCTCTGGTTTGGTGTCAGCAGTGATTTTTGTGGAACTGGAGGGTTACGGCCTTCCCACATTGGTTCATCTTCTTGGGGATAAAGTTTATCAACTTCACCTATATCTCCTGCTGTGATATATCCTTTACTCAAAAAGCGACGGATGAATTCTAAGCCTTTATAATCTTTGGGAAGACGCAGTAAAGCTTCTTGTGTTGCGGGAGTAAATACCCATAGATCTGCAACTTTAGTAGCAATAGAATCACTTCCTGCTTGTCGGGGATAACGTACATAGTCGAATAACAAACCATCAGGACGACGACGCATTACTTCTTACACTATTTGGTAATAGTCGTTTTTTGCTTGCTGGTTGTAGGGGTCAACAAATACCTGGGAACGGTTATGTACAACTGCTATGCTATATTTGGCCTTTACGATTACGTGCGATCGTATCTTTTCTACTCGGAATCTGTCCGTAAGTATAGCCGAAATTCATCGTAAACATCCAAGTATAAACCTTTAAACCCTGTTCTTGCCCTTTTTTAATTCCTGTGGCTAATAAATCTGCCTTTTCTTTACCAGGAGTGCGAACCACAGCAGGCCAAACCGTGGGATTAGCTGCTGCTGGTAACAATACCTGACCATTATAAAATGCTTCCAAATAAACTTGGTTATAGCCAGTGTTGACCAATCTCATCCATAATCTGATCAATTACTCCCGACTGAGTTTCACAAGGATATAAATGCAACCAGATAGCTTGGGTTTGAGGCTAATTTCAACGGCGACAATCTTGTAATTTTTGTGAGTGTTCTTTTACTAGCTTTTGGTAACGACCTTGATCATCTTTATTCCCTTTGAGTGCTGATAAACGTAGTTGTTGTTTGTCCTTAAGTGCTTTTGGTGATAACTGACAAAACTCGATTACTTGTGCTGCTGCTGGTTGAGTACAAAAGTTAGGCATCAACATACTACTGCTAAACAAAGCAGCAAACAGAGTCCGACACAATGATTTTGCTGTGGGAAAATTTAAAGGAGCTTTGTACATATTCCTATATTTTTTTATACTTTTGCTAAGTTTCTTAACTAATATATAGGAACACGAAAAATTTACACCAGCAGGTGCCTACGCCAAGCTACACGGTCAGCACTCAGGATATTTACAAGTACATTTGGAATATTTTAGAATAATATGCTGAATTAGAACAATTAGGGGAGTATGAAGATTAATGAATCAATACAGCATGATTGTCCAATAGTCAGAGGAAGAGCAGCTTTTCTTAGTCGCAATCCCAGAATTTAGCGATCACTTCAGGCACCACACCCATCGCGTAATTATGTCTCTTACTCACGGTAAAACTGGTGAAGAAGCAATTTGTCATGGTAAATTTATATCCCCGACTTCTGACATAAATTGATCATTTATTTACAAGATACAAAATTTACAAGATACAAAAAAAGAAGTCGAGGATCTTAGAGCGTTAGGCTATTAACTATAAGCTTCCATAGGTAAACAAGAACAAACAAAATTCCTATCACCAAAAGCCGCATCTATTCTTCCCACACTTGGCCAGAGCTTATATTCCTTATTCCAAGGTGCAGGATAAGCAGCCTGTTCACGAGAATAGGGATGATTCCATTCACCAACAATCAAACTTTCCGCAGTGTGAGGTGCATTTTTCAAAACATTATCTTGAATATCCATTTCACCAGATTCAATGGCAGCCACTTCTTCACGAATTGCAATTAACGCATCACAAAATCTATCTAATTCCTCTTTAGATTCGCTTTCCGTTGGTTCGACCATAATTGTACCAGCCACAGGCCAAGATACAGTAGGTGCATGGAAACCATAATCCATCAAACGTTTTGCAACATCATCAATTTCGATATGCGCTGATTTTTTCAAAGAACGCAAATCTAAAATACATTCATGTGCGACTAAACCATTTTTTCCCTGATATAAAATTGGATAATACAACTCTAATCTCTTAGCGATGTAATTAGCATTGAGAATGGCAATTTTGGTTGCTTCCGTCAAACCATCTGCGCCCATCATGATCATATACATCCAAGAAATAACCAAAATACTCGCACTTCCCCAAGGTGCAGCAGAAACAGCACCCAACTCACCACCCATTCTAACTACAGAATGTCCTGGTAAAAACGGTAAAAGATGGGAAGAAACACCAATAGGACCCATACCGGGACCACCACCACCATGAGGAATACAGAAAGTTTTGTGTAAGTTCAAGTGACAAACATCCGCACCAATATCACCAGGACGACAAATACCCACTTGGGCATTCATATTAGCCCCGTCCATGTAAACTTGTCCGCCGTGATTATGAACAATAGCGCAGATATCCTGAATTGCTTCTTCAAACACGCCATGAGTTGAAGGATATGTAACCATTAAAGCAGCAAGTTCATGACTATGTTTTTCTGCTTTGGCTTTTAAATCTTCAACATCAATATTACCTTGCTTATCACAAGTAACTCCGGTAACTTTCATGCCACACATTACCGCGCTTGCAGGATTTGTTCCATGTGCAGATTGAGGAATTAAACAAACATTTCGATGTCCTTCTCCTCGACTATGATGATATTCATGAATTACTAAAAGTCCTGCATATTCACCTTGAGAACCTGCATTCGGTTGTAAGGAAATTCCCGCAAAACCTGTAATTTCTCCCAACCATGCTTCTAGTTGTTGGAAGACGATTTGATAACCTCCGGTTTGGGAAATTGGAGCAAAAGGATGTATTTTACCAAATTCAGCCCAAGTAACAGGAATCATTTCTGAAGTTGCATTTAACTTCATTGTACAAGAACCCAAGGGAATCATAGATGTTGTTAATGATAAGTCCTTGGTTTCTAGTTGATGCAAATAACGTAATAAATCGGTTTCTGAATGATAGCGGTTGAAAACTGGATGAGTGAGATATTGAGTTTGACGAAGTTGGGAAATGTTCGGATAAGAAGAAGTTAATTTTTCTACTGTAAAAGGTAATTCATCTTTCAGAGCGAAAATTTGCCATAGGTCGATTAAATCTGCTTCTGTGGTAGTTTCATCTAAGGAGATACCCAAGTTTGAATTATCAAAAATGCGTAAGTTAATATTTTTCTTGTTGGCAGCATCAAGAATTGCATCTAATCTCGTATTTCCTAATTCTACCCGTAAGGTATCAAAGAAGTTTTCAGAACTAATTTTATAACCTAGTTTTTTCAATCCTGCCGCTAAGGTTGTAGTTAGTCGATGGATATTTTCAGCAATTCCTCTGAGTCCACCGGGTCCATGATAGACTGCATACATACTCGCCATTACTGCCAATAAAACCTGGGCTGTACAAATATTACTGGTGGCTTTATCTCTGCGAATGTGTTGTTCACGGGTTTGCAAGGCGAGACGGTATGCAAGTTTTCCATGAATATCTTTTGATACCCCGACAATGCGACCTGGAACTAGCCGTTTATACTCTTCTTTGGTGGTAAAATAGGCCGCGTGTGGTCCCCCAAATCCCAAGGGAATACCGAAGCGTTGTGTGCTGCCTACGGCAATATCAGCCCCTAATTCACTGGGGGGTGTGAGTAATGTTAAACTCAAAGGATCTGCTACTATAGTCACCAATGCACTCTGAGCATGGCACTTTTCTATAAAATGGCGATAGTCGTAAATTGTGCCATCAGTTGCAGGATATTGGAGAATTACACCAAAAATGGGTTCTTGAAAATCAAAACTCTGATGATCACCAATAATGATATTTATCCCCAGAGGTTTTGCTCTAGTTTGCAATACGTCAATGGTTTGAGGATGACATTCACGGGAGACAAAATAGTTATGTGATTTATTTTTGCAGATATCATAACTCATACTCATAGCTTCTGCTGCTGCTGTGGCTTCATCCAATAAAGAAGCATTAGCAATTTCTAAACCTGTTAAATCAATAATCATGGTTTGGAAATTTAACAGTGCTTCTAAACGTCCTTGGGCAATTTCTGGTTGATAAGGTGTGTAAGCTGTGTACCAACTGGGATTTTCTAGGATGTTGCGTTGAATAACTGTTGGGGTAATGCAATCATAATACCCCATGCCGATGTATGAACGGTAAACTTGATTTTTATCAGCTATTTGTTTTAATTTTGCCAGTGCTGCATATTCGCTTTGTGCTGCTGGTAATTGAAGGGTTTGACTAAGGCGAATAGCTTGCGGTACTGTTTTATCAATTAATTCGTCAAGGTTTGTCAAACCTAATACTTCTAGCATTTGCTTAATATCACCAGAGTTTGGTCCAATGTGTCTTTGGGCAAAACTAGTTAATTTCTGACTGTTGTCAGCCAAAATGTTGCGACCAGACTGAGGATGAGGGGGATTAAATACCACAAATTGTTCTCCTGATGCTACTAATGAATATATTGTAATGATTACTGTTGTTCAGAAAGAGACAACTTTTCTATATTATCTAGAACTTCATAATTCTTTGATACATATAGAGACGTTTCATGAAACATCTCTATATGTTAGAGATTGTGAATTTTGAATTCTACTAAGTTGAAAAATGATTGCAACATATGGAAAGATAAAAAACTTACAAGTAGTCGTGCAAAATAAATTGTACATTTATGAGAGGGAACTCTTAATAGGGAACAGGGAACAGATAAGCATTATAGAGATTTTTATTTGTTCCAAAAATATTCAATTAATTTTGCTCAGGTACTTATCGCAAGACTTTCACAATCCAAAATCCAATATCCAGAATCCAAAATGTATTACTTACTCACCTTCCACTAAAGCGCTATACTCATCAGATGTCAAAGTATCATCAATTTCGCCAAGGTCATCAACACGCACTTTGATAAACCACCCTTCACCATATGGGTCATCCGATATTAGTTCAGGATCAGCAATTACGCTGTCATTGCGTTCTATAACTGTACCACTGACTGGTGCATTGACTTCTTCAACAGCTTTCACAGATTCAATTGTGCCGAATCGCTCTCCTTTGGAGATAGCATCACCAATTTCTGATACATCCAAAAATACAATGTCACCTAATTGTTCTATAGCAAATTCGCTGATACCAATAGTAGCGATTTCTCCATCTAGGCGTACATATTCATGAGTATCTAGATAGCGCAAATCCTGCGGATATTCAGACATAAAACTTCCTCTTCCACGTTAAAAAATTGGTGTTACCAGAGTAACCCAAAAGACATTATTCCTCAAAAACCCCAAGGATTATCAGCTAGTAACACGATTTTGTGAACGATAGAAAGGACGTTTGACCACGACTGAGGGATAAGCTTTACCGCGAATTTCCACTTCTATCTGCTGTTTTGTGGTTGCTAACTGGCTAGGAACGTAAGCTAAAGCGATGGGATAACCAAGTGTAGGTGAGAAAGTACCACTAGTTACTTCTCCTACTGTTTTACCCGACGATAATACGGGGTAGCCGTGACGGGCAATATTTCTGCCTTGGGTTTGCAAACCTACAAGTTTACGCTGCACTCCCTTGGTTTGTTGCTGTTCTAAAACACTACGCCCAATAAAATCACGTTTGGTATCTAAATGTACTAGCCAACCCAAACCCGCTTCTAGGGGTGTGGTGCTATCATCGATATCTTGTCCATAAAGTGCCATTGCGGCTTCGAGACGCAGGGTGTCTCGACAACCAAGTCCACAGGGGATAACACCAGCATCATAGAGACGTTGCCATAATTCTATTCCGATTTCTGAATCCACCATGACTTCAAAACCATCTTCCCCAGTGTAACCTGTACGAGCTAGGAATGCGCGTTGTCCAAAGATTGTTGTTTCTAGGTGTCCAAATGCTTTAATGGGGGTTAAATCTGCTGTCACCAAGGACTGAAGATAGCTAGTAGCTTTTGGTCCCTGAACGGCAATTAAGATTTTATCCCCTGAATGGTCTTGAAATTCGACTGTTTGAATATCAAGGTGTGTCAATATCCAGGATTTATCTTTATCCGTGGTTGCGGCATTGACTATAATTACTACCTTTTGTGTACCAGTGGTGTCTAGACCTTGGTAGTAAATAATTATGTCGTCAATAATTCCTCCTTGGGGATTTAATAATACTGTGTATTGAGCTTGACTGGGTTGCAGACGACTTAAATCTGAGGGAACTAAATTCTCCAGTTGGTCAATGATGTTTCTCCCTTTGAGAGTAAATTTACCCATGTGGGAAATATCGAACATTCCAGTATTGTTTCTAACAGCTTCGTGTTCTTTGGTAATACTACTATATTGTACAGGCATTTCCCAGGCCCCAAAGCTGGTAAAACGGGCTTTAAGTTCTACACCGATTTGATATAAAGGGGTTCGTGCTAGAGATCGGGTGATATTTTCTTGATTAGCCACAGGTATTTTAGGCGATTGCACATCAACATAAATCTATCCTACGGGATTATCATTACTTATGTTCCCCAGTGCTGTTTACTAAATAAATAGTGTAATTGTTGAGATTTATTAAGCAAAAGTTATGAAGTATTGGCAAATACTCGCTAGTTTGGTTTTAGCAGTAGTGTTGTTTGTGTTTCCCCTGTCAGCACAAGCAGCAAGTTCTTCCAGCATTACCCGTTCTGCTGGGGAAAAACTACAAGGGCAGGATTTTTCCCGACAAAGTTTAATTGGTGTTGAGTATACCAACGTGAAGTTACAGAATACGAAATTTAGCAAATCTGACTTACGGGGTGGAGTTTTTAAAGGTACTTTGTTGGAGGATGTAAATCTCCATGGTGTGGATTTTAGTCAAGGTATTGCTTATCTAGCAAAGTTCAACAATGCTGATTTCAGTGATGCAATATTAACAGATGCAATGATGTTGCGTTCAGTTTTTGATAATGTTGATGTCACTGGTGCAGATTTTACTAATGCAATTTTAGACAGGGTAGAGATCAAGAAACTCTGTCTTAAGGCTAGTGGTGTAAATTCTAAAACTGCTGTAGATACTCGTGAATCTTTAGGATGTAGATAAGAAATGGGTGTAAGAGTGTGGGGTGTAGGGAAAGATAGTTTGTCCCACCTCATATTTATTGATGAAGAAAACAAAAATGTGACTCCAGACGCACAGCATCAGAAATACAAAGTCCTAAGTTAAAACCCCTGATTTTAATCATGGGGTTCCCCACACCCTACACCCCTTTGACTTTTGACTTTCGCCTTGCGGTACTAGTACAGTACGGCGTAAATAAACGAACCATTCCAAATCTCTGAAAAGCTCAGTCCGTATACATTTTGAATTTTGTTCGCGTAGCGTCTCCGAAGTAGATATTTTGTTAGCTTAGCTCTTCTGAAAGAAGCATTTTGAATTCACGGCAGTACTAGTTGTATAAATTCCAAACCGTATTGTTCAATTGTGTCAGCGATAGGGTCTTTTAGCTTAACCTAACCTAAGAGAAGCTTAAATCTGACCTGATAGGGCAACTTGGGATGAATGTTGGAACAAAAACGGTTATTATGACCCAATGCTGATTAGCACAGATGAAAATTGTATAGTTTAAGCTGTCAATTATTGATTTTTCCTGGTGACAAGCTTTTCAGATAGGAAAAAGAGCAGTTGAAAGGCAAAATATGCCAACACGATCAACAATATTTGACATTTTAACAAAAATCGAGGAATTAAATATGCTGGAATTATTAGGTTCAGGTTTGGTTTCACTTTGGCTGGATATGGCTGGAGTCAAAATCCAACCTTTAAATGCTTTAGATGCATTGGCTTGGCAAAGTAGTCCTGGCTTTGTCATTGCCCCTGATCCAAACCCAGCAGGAGCTATGACAGTGCAGGAATATCTCAAAGACTTGATGACTTCCAAGCTAGTCACGCCAAATTTAATCAACCATCAGGGAATTTGGTTGCAGTCTGGACCGATGTTAATGGCTAATCACCAAGGAACAATACCTCTACCCGCAGCATCCTTAACTAAGGTGGCTACTTCATTAGCTGCTTTTAAAACTTTCGGGCCAGACCATCAATTTGAAACTTTGGTTAGTGCTACAGGCCCCATAGTCAATGGGGTGGTAAATGGTGATTTGGTGATTAACGGAACTGGTGATCCCATGTTTGTGGGTGAGGAAGCGATCACACTTGGTAATGCTCTCAACAAAATCGGTATCAAGCATGTCAACGGAAATTTGGTAGTTGTTGGCAATTTTGCCATGAATTTCCAACGTCAGTCTCTCTTAGCTGGTCAAATGCTTAAACAAGCACTCGATCACAAAACATGGAATCGTGCTGTGATTTACCAATACTCACTTATGCCCAAGGGAACACCTAAACCCCAAGTGGTGATTTCTGGTGCTATCAAAATAGCAGCACAGCCCAACCCTAAACAAACTATACTGGTGCGTCATCTCTCCCTCCCGTTAAAGGGAGTAATTAAGGAGATGAATGTTTACAGTAATAACCATATAGCAGAAATGTTAGCGGAGTCGGTCGGAGGAGCAAATGTAGTAAAAACAACAGCAGCGGCTCTTGCCAATGTACCACAGTCGGAAATTCAGTTAATTAATGGTTCTGGACTAGGACGAGAAAATCGGATTTCCCCCAGAGCCGTCTGTGCTATGTTCATGGCATTACAAAGAGAAGCATCTGTCCATAAGTTGACTTTAGCTGACTTGTTCCCCATGTCCGGGTTAGATCACCGAGGTACATTACACTCTAGACACCTACCCGGTGCAACAGTTATTAAAACTGGAACTCTCAGCGATGTCAGTGCTTTAGCAGGAGTTTTACCAACACGCGATCGTGGTTTAGTCTGGTTTGCTATCATCAATCGTGGTTACAACGTCTCCAGTTTTCGGGCTGAACAAGATAAACTTTTACAACATCTGGTCAAACAACTGCAAGTATCATCTAGTATTCCTACCGCGCTTACTCCTCACTCACCGAAAAGTACTTTACCAAAATTAGGCGTACCCAGCCGCAATGAAATTTTGTATAAAAATTAATCATGGGGAATAGGTGACAGGTGACAGGGAAGAGGGAGCAGAAAAGTAGAGGAGTAGAGGAGTAGCGGAACAGGGGAGAAAATGACGAATTACGAATTACGAATTCATTCCTGCAGAATAATTTCTGTTACCACTCTGTCGTTGGAACTGCCACCTTTAACAACAATATTTTCTGTTTGTAGATTACCGACTGCGGTTGCACCTTGAAAATTTAACGGTGGATCAACTTGACGATAAACCACATTGCCATGGGCTTCTAGTAATTTTTTTTCTAAAAACCAAGTAAGTAGATTTGATTTTAAAGATTGCTTGCGTTGTCCTACAGCATTCACATTACCTGTTAAATAAACACTTTTTTGTGGAATCTTTATTTCTGCTTTATTGCCAGTTACAGTCACATTCTCAGCTTGGTGAAAAACATGCACAGGGGAATTTGCCTTAACAATTTCTTGATTAATATTCCAGGTTATAGAGTTACTAACTATCTGCATAGGCGGTTCTATTAACTTTAGTGCGGCTTTAGGTTCAATAGTAGCAATTTTGGTTTTTAAGTTAATTTCTGCGGCATTGCCTTGACCATGATCAGTGATTTTATTATCCTTATAGCGGTCAATTTGAATGGGGCGATCACCAATTAATTTTTCTTCTTTAATTTGCCAAATTAAGCGTTCAGTTCGCATTTGCAACTGAGTATCAGCAGATTTCGCAACTACTTTACCGACAAATTCTATTAGTTGTTCGCGGGTTTTTACCCTTACTTCTTGAGCCGTTGCTTGTAGTTGTTTATGAATCCCATTTAATTGATTACGAACAATTAATAAATCTTCCTTCGGTCGCCATTCTAATTCATTACCTTTTAAAATAGTACCATTATGGGGATCGGTAGCAATAATCTTACCTTTAAGGAATAGCTGTTTTCCATCCTGCTGAATATCAGCTGTTTCAGCTCTAATTGTGTAAACTACTTTACCATCTTGGTAAAGTTCACCATCGGGATTTTGTGCTTCACCAATTTCTTTTTCTTTGGTATATTTTGCCTTTTTAGCTTTGACTTTCCAAATAGGTCTACCTACTTCATCAAATTGTTCTAAAGCAACGCCAAAAAAACTTAACTTACTATTGGTATCCTGGTTAGATGAATCCCCTGTATTTGGTTTATTAGGAGAAGGATTACCACAAGCAAACAAACCAATGACCAAAAATAAGGTCAAAGGCAGGTAAGACCAATTTTGTGGTAATTTTAAATTATCATCAGAATAGAAGCGGGGAAATTTAGTTTTACTTCCCCCCTGAAGTTGTGAATTTGTGCTTCCATTCGTCCTGCCTTGTTGATGTTGCATGATTATTCGGGAATTTCTAGATTATTCGGGAATTTCTAGATGTCCTTCGCTATCTCTAGAATCGTCTAAGAATCCCAGACTCGATAATGGTCGATAGGGATAGCTTTGACGGGGTGTTTTTTGAATATCTTCTTTGATGCCTTCTAAATCAATATAGCGATCACTCACATTAATTAAGCTATCACTAGTCATAGATCGCAAGCTCACCACCTCTACCCTGACACCCCGATAACTGACCGAATTTACAGCATAAGCCAAATCGCCATCACCACTAACTAAAACAGCGGTATCATAGGAATCAACCAACGCCATCATATCAACAGCTATTTCCACATCTAGGTTAGCTTTTTTTGACCCATCTGGCAGTTGCACCAAATCCTTAGCAATGACCCGATAGCCGTTCCGACGCATCCACAATAAAAACCCCTGCTGTTTTTCATTCGTCCGGTCTACACCAGTGTAGAAGAAAGCCCGCAACAGTCTTGATCCCCCAGTTAAACGGCATAAAAGCTTAGTGTAATCAATTTCGATTCCTAATTGTAAAGCAGCATAAAATAAATTTGAGCCATCAATAAATATGGCTACACGACCACGATTTTCTAAAACCTGTTCCGGCGTGAAAATAGAATCATTTTCCAAATTATTCAACATCATTGTCATACCTCGGTTGTTATCCCTGTTATTTTTGGTAGAAATCACGAGTACCATTATGGATTATGGATTATGGATTATGGATTATGGATTATGGATTATGGATTATGGATTATGGATTGGAAATCGCTTTATGCGTTTAGGTTATGTACATCCATTTGTTACGATCATTTTTCTTTCTCGGTATAAGTTTTACATAGTTGTTAGATTGGCTTATGATAATTTGCCGGTATAGTTGTTAGATTGGCTTATGATAATTTGCCGGTGCTGAATTTTTTTAGCCCCGTTCAGTCTTTAAACTCAATCAAAAATGGAAAGTGTTAATCGTTTTTTAGGGTATCTATCCGTTTAAAAATGGGTTGGGGTGTACCCAACTGTTGTTTATCTGATAGCAAGCCCCATATTGCATGGTTACTAAAAGGCGCAACAATTGAAGTTTCTATTTGATCGTTAAAATTAATTCCCCAGCCTAGTTGCTGATAAATATCAGTGCTGATATTAGGAATAATCGGGGATAGGAGATAAGCTGCTAGTCTCACAGATTCAAGAACTGTGTACAACACCACTTCCACTTCTTCCTGCTTTCCCTGTTTATATGATGACCAAGGAGCTTGTTCATCAATAAACTTATTACTGGCTTGTACCAGCGATAAAACATAGTGGCAGGCTTCATTAAAAGCTAAAGCCGTGTATGCTTGTTTAACCTGTTCTCCCAGATCTAAGCCAATCGCTTTTAAAGCATTCTCATTCGGAATCGCTCCTGGATCGACTGACGGCACTTTACCAGTGCAGTATTTCTTCACCATGTTCAAGGTACGATTTAACAAATTACCTAAATCATTTGCCAAATCTGCATTAAGAACATTGATGAACCTAATTTCATTAAAATCTCCATCCTTGCCAAATTCGATTTCCTTAAGGAAGTAATAACGAACGGCATCACTACCATAACGTTGGACTAATGAGATAGGATCAAGGGTATTACCCAGAGTTTTTCCCATTTTTTGACCATCTTTAGTCAAAAAACCATGCCCAAATACTCGGTCTGGTAAAGGTAAACCAGCTGACATCAGCATTGCTGGCCAATAAACTGCATGGAAACGCAATATATCTTTACCGATTAGGTGTAGATTAATAGGCCACCATTTTTCTAAAGCATTGGCTAAAGTCGCTTCTGCATCAGGTTCTAACAATGCTGTTACATAACCAAGCAGGGCATCAAACCAAACATAAAGGGTATGTTTAGGATCTACCAACACTGGAAAACCCCAATCCAGATTTACGCGCGAAATCGAAAAATCTTGTAAACCTTGACCGACAAGCTTGAGGACTTCATTACGTCGGCTTGGTGGTTGAATAAAATCCGGGCTAGATTGGTAAAATTCCTCCAGTTTGGTTTGATACTTGGATAGACGGAAAAAGTAATTCTGTTCGTCTCGCCACTCTACTTCTTTGCTAGTATGTATAGCGCAGCGTTTTCCATCTAGTAGTTCTCGTTCTTCCTTAAATTCTTCGCAGGATACACAATACCAGCCTTTTTGTTGTCCTTGGTAAATGTCGCCATTTTCCCAAACTCGCTGGAAGAATTCTTTAACAATGGCGTGATGGTTCAAAGCAGTAGTGCGACTAAAGCGATCATATTGAATGTTGAGAACCTGCCACAAATTGATGAAACTGGGTACAATTTGATCACAAAACTCCTGTGGTGGTTTTTGTAAACTTGCTGCTGACCGCTGAATTTTTTGCCCATGTTCATCTGTACCCGTAATTAGCAGTACCTGATGTCCTAATAAGCGTTGAAACCTAGCTACAACATCCGCAGCCATTGTCGTGTAAGCACTACCAATATGGGGTACATCGTTTACATAGTATAGAGGTGTGGTCAGTGCAAAGGTTTTTGAAGTTTTATTCACTAGATTCATACACAATAAAAAACAAATTATTAAACAGATTTCTTGCTTAGTTAATCCTGTAAAACCAGGTAATTATATAACATTGCAACTATTTTTTCAAACACCAACTTAATATTAGCAAATTTCTCACCTCAAGAATTTTTTTCTAGTGTCTAAAAATTCTACTGATTCATCCAAAAATTACGGAGAATACTTGTTATTTATCATGTTATAAGCTATTTATTACTCAATTTTGATGGTCCTATAAGCCGATTAAAATCTATAAAGATTAGGCTTAATCACTCAAATATGTGTTTTATACATTTCTAGCTGATAACCCATCATAGCGTTATTAATAGATGCTGAACCTTATGGTAAGTAAATGTAAAAAATACATCAAGGAAAGATGCGAAATTTTTACAAGAAATATACTAATTGACTGGGGATAGGAAATTGGGGACGAAGAATAACTTTTATGAATTATGAATTATGAGTTACCTGCCTTAAGTGAGTTTGTGAAGGATGGGTTAAGCGATTTCACTTATTCATATATAATTCATTCAAACTTCACTAAAATCTGTAATCATAGTTTCAGACTCGGCTGATTTTTATCTCGAAAAGCTGATTTAGTCATTGGTTCTTGGGAATAGGGAACAGTGAACAACGATAAAGTGCGATAAAGTGCGATGGCTGATAACTGATAACTGACCCATCTCCCCATGATTGCCAATGAAACGGTACAGTAAAACCAATACCGTCGCCAAAATACGAGGGTGAGTTGATGATGCTTTAACCATTAACTCCCATTTCTTTGAGGCTTGGCAAACACAATCAGTCTTAAAAATTCCTTCCAGGTTTCCTACAAGGGTTTTTTAACCTACTAACTGCAGTATAAGGGTTTGAGATTCCAAACTAACTTTTAAGCAGAACGCTTATGTGTGTTTAATTTTGCTGACTTTGCCAAAATTTCTGTAGCCTTTTATTTTGGCTAAGGTATTGTAAAACAAGATTTAATAGATTGTAGATACATTGGCAAAATGGCAGACGTTGAACTTAAACCTTGTTTCCTGACTCCCAAACGAGTGCAACTAGAATATCCGCTGTTTGTCTATTTGCCTGGAATGGATGGAACTGGTCAACTGTTGCGATCGCAAACTGCTGGCTTAGAAATGGGCTTTGATGTCCGTTGTTTAGCGATCCCCAGAAAAGACCTTACAACCTGGGAGGTGCTGACTAGTAATGTTTTGGACTTGATTCACGCAGAATTAGAAAGAAGCTGTCACCGTCCAGTTTATTTATGTGGGGAATCTTTTGGCGGTTGTTTGGCTATGAAAGTCGCTACCCAATCACCACATCTATTTAAACGTATTATTCTAATAAATCCCGCTTCAGCCTTTCAACTGCGCCCTTGGTTGAACTCCTTATCTCAACTAACTGATTTAGTACCATCATGGTTTTATGATTTTGGTGCATTGGGATTGTTACCATTTTTGGCATCGTTATCACGGATGTCTAGTAGTATTCGCCATGAACTACTCAGAACTATGCGTTCTCTACCTGCAGAAACGGTAAATTGGCGTTTGTCATTATTGCGTGAGTTTCATATTGAAGAGGACAAATTGCAACAACTCAAGCAGCAGGTCTTACTTATAGCCGGGGGGAGTGATCGCTTGTTACCTTCTGTAAGTGAGGTAGGACGGTTAGATAATATTTTACCTAATTCTCAAAATTTAATCTTACCTGATAGCGGTCATGCATGTTTGTTGGAGGAAGATGTGAATTTGTATGTAATTTTGAAAGAGAATGAATTTGTGGAAACTGTAAAATACAGTCATGCTACTAGAATTTAAGACAGAACTCGGTGTTGTTGGTTAAATAAGCTATGAGGTTTTTAGTATCTAGTTGAGAGCATTATGAGGGAGTAGCCCCACCACGCCATAGCCCGGAAGCTGATCCGGCGCTCATTTTACCAGTAAAAATTGACTGGATGCGCTCAAAAGCAGATTGAGTCTGTGCCTGTGGTAGAAAAACAGGGGACAGTAAACTTCCAGATAACAGGGTTGTGAGTGTGCAGATGGTTATAGTTTGGCGTAAGAGCGATCGCTTGATCATCACTCAATAACCTCCTGAGTAAACTAAACTTTTCGTAATTGATAAGTTAAAAAAAACTCCTCCACCAGCCAGTAATGCTAAGGTGGTCGGTAAAAAAGGAATCCGACCACTTTGGTGAACTATAATCAGATAGCAAACATTGATGAGACTCAAAAACAGATGGTAAATCTTGTACAATATTCTAATAACCGTAAACTAATAAATGTTTTACCCAAACCCACCACATCAGCAATGATACAACCTCGGTGTCTTTCAATTACTTTGACGGCTCGACGGCTCTTTGAAACCCTTCTTGTTCAAAACTTGCTAATTCTAAGGTTGTATCAATCTCACCAATAATGGTTTCATCTTTAAATAGTTAGTATAGTACCTTGATAAATATCTGATAGGGTTTATATGCTTTATTACCAAATTTGGAGGCATTAAGAGTATCAATTAACTTGGCTTTGTAGTCAATATCAACACTGGGGTCATTATATAATTTTTCAAACCAGTTATGTCTGAGGTCGTGAGCGATCACCCCAATTTTATTGACAATATTTAACACTGTTTAAGCCAACAAGTAACTGTTGTGGAAGCGGCTGTAGATGTCTTACAAGTCTTAAAGGAGCATGGATTGATACAGGAAGTTTTTACAGAAACTCAAATTGCTGCATTACGTCAACGCTTTAGAGAAATTATCAGAGAGGGAGATACTCATTTAAATAGGTAAATTGTATATCTCAATGACTTAATCCCATAATTTAAATGAAGCTTTACATTGGTAAGTTCTGAGATCAGATGGAAGCCTTTCATAGTAGGAGGCGAAGGTTCTTACGTAGGTCTTTATGGTCTTGGAGTGCCCTTACCCGATCCCAATTTGGGCATCCCTCGAAATCCCTTTGGAAGTCCAGGTGTAACAAAAAATCCTAATTTAAGACTTCCTCCTGCCCATGACGGCAATACAGTGACGTTGATTGAAGATCCTCAGAACCCTGGCCGCTATATTCCTAAATATAATCCCCGAACAGGTGGAGCTTCTAGACCTTCTTCTCACAAAGGTGGTGCGATCTTTCCTGTCAAAAATACACCAGTTAATACTGACTTATCAGTACCTTCTTGTCAGCAAGGTGGAGTGATCGCATCTATAAAAGCTTCACCCCCTGCCAACAGGACTAACAACACTGGGGGGCAGATAGTTCCACCAAGTGTTCGCAACTTAATACCTGAAGTCAACACCCCGCCAACTGGAACTTTAACACCCGCTACTCATCAAGATCAGGGTATCATTCATAACCCACTTGGGGGAATTTCTACACCCAAAACTGGTGCTGAGGTTTCTCATCTAGGAATCGAAGTTAAAGTTACTGAAGATAGTGAAGGTTTAATGTGTTCCAATTGTAAACGGATCAATAAGGAAAGTAGATTAAATAAGGTATAAGAGTGCCAATAATATCTATACCCTAGAAGGGTAGATGGAGAACTGGTAGATG
>ERZ1034419.42-NODE-42-length-32063-cov-43.105411_pt1 | contig 32063 bp, 45 predicted proteins | sample MGYA00520531_ERZ1034419 | MGnify/ENA primary metagenome ERZ1034419 (study PRJEB33736, sample SAMEA104288485) | Azolla nilotica | place: Sudan | collected 1982 | study: EMG produced TPA metagenomics assembly of the PRJEB19522 data set (Is there foul play in the leaf... | reverse complement strand
ATTCTACTATTTCCATTGGCCTGTCTACCAACTCCCCTACTTGTTGTGTTTCCATAGAGCCTTGGAGGTGAATTTTTTAGTCAAATTGAATTCATGCATCTTCTATCTTTACTAAAATTTCAGCAGCCATTATACAACGAATACCGCCGCCATCAATAGAAAGCAGTCTTTTTACTTCTGTCATCAATGTTTCCATAGCTTACCCACATTCCATTATATCTGACATTCCGCAAATTTTGTGGAATTTTCAGGTATTTTCTGATGTTTGAAGTCGGAGTGAATAGCCCATATCCTAATTCACATTTATAAAAGATATCATTAAGGTTAAGGTTAGATACGTCGCTTTAGCGGAGTTAGCCTATGGTGTTACAAGAACTTAAGGAGCAGGTTTACAAACTCTCTGTGAGCGATCGCCTTGCACTGGTAAGCCTCATTATTGAATCTCTCCAAGCTACACCCAGCCTCCAACCTGATAAATCTAATGCAGTTGGACGAATGCGAGGTTTTTTAAAAACAGACCAGCCAGCACCAACAGATGAAGAAGTGGAGGCAATGTTAGAAGAGCAAGTGGTGGAGAGGTATCTTCATTGAAAGTCTTGATTGATACTAGTATTGTGCTGGATTTTCTTTTGCAGCGAGAGCTATTTCGACAAGATGCAGAAGAGTTATTTCAAGCAATTGATTCTGGTCGCATCATTGGGTATGTTACAGCAACTACCCTCACAGACATTTTCTACATTGCGCGAAGACATACTCAGAGTATTGAACAAGCACGACAGGCAGTTTTAGCAACATTGACGGTTATGATGGTTTGCCCCGTCAATCGAACTATTTTGGAGTGGGCGTTCGCATCTGGAATCGGTGATTTTGAAGATGCAATTCAAATTGCCTGTGCTGTTACTCAAGGATTAGAACCAATCTTGACACGCCACAGGTAGCGTTTTTTAAGTTCAACAGTGCCTGTATTGTCGGTTCGTCAGCTATTGGAATAATTAGACATCTCCGAAGGTTGAAATCAAATGTTTTTCTCAGTCACTAGATGGAAAAGATTAAGTTTAATTGCTATTCTTCTCAACTCTACGTGAACACTCGTCGTTGGTATCACCAATTTTCTAACTTTCCCACTCCATCACCCAAAAACACTTCAACTGTGCCAATCTGAGAAGCAGAACCCCTTGTGATCTGATATTTTAGCTACAGAAAATCTACCTGTTGAAGCTATGCAAACCCTACAACCCCTTGAAACTACCAAGACCACTAGTCAACCTGTTTTTGATACCACCATCAAACGGCGCAAAACCCGTGCTGTAAAGGTGGGAGATGTAACCATTGGGGGAGGCTACCCAGTGGTGGTACAGTCAATGATTAACGAAGATACACTGGATATTGACGGTTCTGTGGCGGCTATTCGTCGTCTCCATGAAATAGGCTGCGAAATTGTTCGCGTTACAGTTCCCAGTCTAGGACACGCTAAAGCCTTGGCGGAAATTAAGCCAAAATTAATCAAAACCTACCGCGATGTCCCCATTGTTGCCGATGTCCATCACAATGGCATGAAAATTGCCCTGGAAGTTGCTAAACACATTGAAAAAATCCGTATTAATCCGGGTTTATATGTATTTGAAAAACCAAATACCAGCCGCAGCGAATATACAAAAGTTGAATTTGACGAAATTGGCGAAAAAATCCGCGAAACCTTAGCTCCTTTGGTAATTTCCCTACGTGATCAAGGTAAAGCTATGCGGATCGGTGTTAATCATGGTTCCTTAGCTGAAAGAATGCTATTTACCTATGGTGACACCCCGGAAGGGATGGTAGAATCGGCTTTAGAATTCATCCGTATTTGTGAATCTTTCGATTTTCGCAACATCGTTATTTCCATGAAAGCCTCACGAGTTCCTGTGATGGTGGCTGCATATCGGTTGATGGCCAAGCGCATGGATGATTCAGGGATGGATTATCCTTTACATCTGGGTGTGACAGAAGCAGGCGATGGGGAATATGGCAGAATTAAGTCTACAGCGGGAATTGCGACATTATTAGCTGATGGTTTGGGTGATACAATCCGCGTGTCTTTAACTGAAGCACCAGAAAAAGAAATTCCTGTGTGTTACAGCATTCTGCAAGCTTTAGGTTTGCGGAAAACGATGGTTGAGTATGTGGCCTGTCCTTCCTGTGGAAGAACTTTGTTTAATTTAGAAGAAGTGCTGCACACAGTTAGAGAAGCTACTAAACATCTAACAGGTTTAGATATTGCTGTCATGGGTTGTATTGTCAATGGCCCTGGAGAAATGGCAGATGCTGACTATGGTTATGTTGGCAAAACTCCCAGTTACATTTCTTTATATCGTGGCAGGGAAGAAATTAAAAAAGTCCCAGAAAATCAGGGCGTGGAAGAACTGATTAATTTGATTAAGGCTGATGGACGTTGGGTAGAACCTTAAGGTGTAAAATCCCAAGCCGTACCCAGGTAGACCTCTTGCTGAATGTGAAAATTAGGACTTTTGCAAGAGGTCTAGTGATTTGAGACGATAGCCCATACCGTGCATTGTTTCAATAAAATCTTCAGGCGCACCAGCGGCTTTTAACTTCTGACGTACACTTCTGAGATGAACTTTCACGGTGTGTTCATCTGGAGATGTATCGGTTCTCCAAATATGGTCTATGATGACGCTGCGACTCAGGACTCGGCGACCATTCCGCAGTAGTAATTCCAGAAGACTGTATTCTTTGGGTGTGATATGGAGAGGGGTATGGTTATAGGTTACTTCGTAGGTACTAGGATTAAGTTGCAGATTGCCCCACTCTAAAACAGGAGGAGAGATTGTGTTACCTCGACGTAATAAAGCCCGAATGCGAGCAAACAATTCTCCCAAATCAACGGGTTTAATAATGTAGTCGTCTGCGCCGGCATCTAGTCCAGAAATTTTTTCGCTGATTGTATCACAGGCAGTGAGCATGAGGACAGGTTTTTGATACCCATGCGATCGCAACCGATGACACAGAGTTATACCATCAATTTCCGGTAGCATTACGTCCAACAGCAGCAAGTCATAGTCTAGCGCTTTGGTACAATCCCAAGCGGATTCTCCATCTGTGGCGATGTCAACAACATAAAGCTGGTCAGTTAGGGCTTCTGCCAGCGTTTCAGCTAAACGAATATCGTCTTCAATTAGCAGAATCTTCATCAGAGTAGATGATTAGATAACAAATTTTAGTCAAAGCTAACAGGAAAAGAGCTATGTTCATGAGCGGGCAAAATAGGGAATTTTAATTAAAAAACCGCAAGAAATCGAACTTTTTTTGCTTAAAAATCCCAAATACTTCTTTGATTTTTGCAAAACTTCTTTACAATTTTCATTAAGAACTGTAAAGATTACCGTGGTTCTAATAATCTTTCCGAATTTTTTACAAATCTCTTACCAATTTATTTACAACTAACCAATTACTCTTCTAAAGTAAGGCGGGTCAAGATAATACTCCGATACCGAAACCCAGCCAAAACCTAACAGTTTAGGAGAAATTGAAGATGCTTGATGCTTTTTCTAGAGTGGTTGAACAGAGTGATCGCCAAGGCTCATACTTGAACGATGACCAAATTAATGCCTTGTCTGCATTAGTTGGGGACAGTAACAAACGGTTAGATATAGTAAACCGTCTAACCAGCAACGCCTCAACAATTACAGCTAATGCTTATCGGGCCTTAGTTGCTGAACAACCCAAGGTATTTGGACCTGGTGGTGCTTGTTTCCATCACCGCAATCAAGCAGCTTGTATTCGTGATTTAGGCTTTATTCTTCGTTACGTCACTTATTCCATCTTATCTGGTGATACCAGTGTAATGGACGATCGCTGCTTGAACGGTTTGCGCGAAACCTACCAAGCATTAGGAACACCAGGTGCTACCGTGGCTTCCGGGATTGGCAAAATGAAAGATGCAGCGATCACTATTGCTAATGACAACAGTGGCATTACCCGTGGAGATTGCAGCAGCTTAATATCAGAACTGGCTAGTTACTTTGATCGGGCAGCAGCAGCAGTTGCTTAAAAGCATAAGATTTTGAATTCATTTTTGATCATTGACACAATTGACACATATTTAGGGAGAAAATTTAACTATGAAAACCCCGTTAACCGAGGCTATTGCTGCTGCTGATACTCGTGGTGCTTACCTGAGCAACACTGAAATGCAAGCTGTATTTGGTCGTTTCAGCCGTGCTAAAGCTGGACTAGAAGCTGCCAGAGCTTTCTACCAAAATGGTCAAAAATGGGCAGAAGCAGCAGCTAATCATGTTTATCAGAAGTTCCCTTACACCACCCAGATGCAGGGTTGTCAATACGCTTCCACTCCCGAAGGAAAATCTAAGTGTGTCCGCGATATTAGCCATTACCTCCGCACCATCAGCTATTGCTGCGTCGTTGGTGGCACAGGCCCACTAGACGAATATGTAATTGCTGGAGTTAAAGAATTTAATGCAGCCTTGGGCTTATCTCCAAGCTGGTATGTAGCAGCGTTGGAATTTGTCCGTGACAACAATGGTCTATCAGGTGATGTGGCTGGAGAAGCCAATATTTACCTGAACTACGCCATCAACGCCTTGAGCTAAAAATTAGGAATAATTTAAAGGGGAAAGGGGAAAATTGATGATTTATCCTTTTCCCCTTTTTCTTTATCTCCCTGCCCTAAATTGTTTAACGGAGTTTAAATTATGAGCCTGTCAATGGAACAAAGATTAGGCATCAGTGCAGTTACAAATGCAAAAATTGAACTGCGCCCTAATTACAGTGAAGATGAATTGCAACAGATATTTAAAACCGCTTACGAACACGTACTTGGACGTGAACGCGTTTATGTTAGCGGAATTTTTTCTAGTGCGGAAGCAATGCTCCGTAATGGGAAAATTAGTGTGCGCCAATTTGTCCAAACATTGGCAAAATCCGAATTTTACAAAGAGAGATTTTTTTATAACAACTCCCAAATTCGGTTTATTGAACTAAACTACAAACATCTGTTAGGACGCGCTCCCTACGACCAGTCAGAAATTGCTTATCATGTCGATCTCTATGCCTCTCAAGGCTACGATGCGGATATAGATTCCTATATCGACAGCCAGGAGTATAATAACGCCTTTGGTGATAACACAGTTCCCTACTATCGGGGATTTAAATCAATTCCTGGCATGAAACAGGTTGGATTCAACCGCTTGTTTACACTGTATAGGGGCAATGGTAACAGCGATAATGCTGGCACAAAAAGCCCTCGTTTACGGCAACAACTGGCAATGAATTTGCCTAATATGATTATTCCTCCTAGTTCCGCCATCCGCTTTGCATCTGTGCTTAGTGTTGGACAATTAAATAGTTCTCCTGTTCGTGGAGACCAGCGACTTTATGTGATCGAAGTTATCGCTAGTGGTGTTGCTACTAAGGTAGCAGTACGTCGTAGCCGACAAGTGTATACTGTGCCGTTTGATCAACTCTCTAGGCGGTATCAGGAAATTCACAAACAAGGTGGCAAGATTATTAGCATCACACCTGTGTAAAAGTGATTGTTAATTGGTAATTTGATGACGAATTACCAATGAGATGAACAGGATAAATTAATCATCTCCAAATCCATCCTGTTCATTCTTTAATTCTGTAAATTCTGATTCTGACATGGTTGTTACTAATTCCTCTACTGAACCAATTCTCTCTCCTGAAACAGCGATTGCTGCCCTAGATGCAGAGGATAATCAAATTAGATATTATGCTGCTTGGTGGTTGGGAAAACATCAAATTCAATCAGCCTGTACAGCACTTTGTCAGCAACTCCATGATGTACGCTATCGTACAGTTCAAGGCGGTTATCCTTTACGTCGTCAGGTTGCTCGCGCTCTAGGACAACTCAAAAATATTCAAGCATTACCTGCATTGCTGGAAGCCCTCAGATGTGAAGAAGATGGGCTATTTCGGGAAGCTGTCATTGAGGCATTGGGAAAAATTGGCGATCTCACAGCGAGTTATCCTCTGTTACAACTTTTACAGTTGGGTAAATCCCAACCCTATGAAGCCTTAATTGAAGCCTTGGGAGAATTACGGGTATCAGAAGCTCGTCCTTTGGTTGAACCATTTTTACAGCATTCCTCAGAAAGAGTGCAGTGTGCAGCTGCTCGTTATCTTTATCTCATCACCCAACAACCTGAATATCTCCAACGCATCATTGAAAATCTTAATCATGAAAATCCCTATTTGCGCTGGGCTGCTGCCTTTGATTTAGGGGCAATTGGTCACATACAAGCAGCTGAAGCAATTGTGCAAGCAAAGGTTGGTAATAGTCTCAAGCTGTTAAACCTAAAACGAATTTTAGAGACAGTATTAGAAAGCGATGTTTCCGAGTTGGAAAAACAACAAGCAACTCAAAACATATTTAAAGCAATTGATCAACTTTTAATGCAACTTTAAATAATCAAGGCTCTTGCGTTGTTTTTATGGTGATTAAGGATTGATTACAACAAAACCCTTAGGGGGGAAGGGTTATAAAGAATTATTCCCTGATTCTAAATGAAATGACTACGGAATAAGGCTTTCAAGGGTTTTGAACCTGTTTTTCCATAAAAAGAACGGAAGAACCATAATTAATAATTACCATTACCAATTACCATACCTGACAGATATGATAAGTCTGCAACCAGACATAACATTAGACCAACTTGCATTCCTCAGTGTGGAATCTTTGATTGAGGCTTATCACAGTTGCCCAAATCAAAACATACAGGCAGGTATTATCAGCATTCTAGCTGAACTCGGTGACGATCGCGCTTTAGATTTACTTGTGGAAGTTGTGGGTGTAGAAGTTGCTAATCACTGCCAAGGAAATGTACGTCGAGTGGCAGCTAGGGGCTTAGAACAGATGGTGATTACCACTACCGACCCTGAAAAGAGTCAAAGAGCAATTTATAAGCTTTCATGGGCATTATTAAATGCTGAAGATTGGGCGTTGCGTTATGCGGCGGCGGTTTCTTTGGGAGGAATTGCTACTGTTGAAATTAATACCATCCTTGACCAAGCTATGATGCAAGAATCAGACCGAGTAGTTAAAGAACGGATTCGGATTATTTTGAATGTGTAAATACTTTAATTACTCATTTTCAGTCAATCAAGTACCTTAGTAACTGTTAACTCCAAGTCTATCCCTGGTAAGACTGGTAAACGTTTATCATCCCGTAAAAGTTCTATTTTGATTTGGAGGAAAAATCAAAATAGAACGGTCTTCTGGATCTATCAACCAACCTAATTGACAACTATGATTTAAGCAATATAGAATATTATCTATAACTAGATTTGAACTTTAGACCTGTCAGGAAAATTAACTTGGTGTCAGAAAAATAGTAGAAGGGAATTTTGACCGTCTACCAAAAGGAAAAATCCACTTAATTATATTTAATAATATCTACATCGTACAAAACAAATACTGGGAACAACTAACCATCAGTTTCAAGGCTTGTTAGCCCAAGCTGAAATGCAGCATAAAAAACTTCAAGCTGAAATAGAAAGTAAAAAGATACATATAAATCATAAAGGAAGAGGGCGGAAACCGAAACTAGAGATAAAAGAACAGGTATGTCTATGCTTGTTCTATTTGAGGAAAATGCCAACATTTAAGGTTTTAGGTTTGCATTTAGGTATATCCAAAAAGGACACATTTCACTACTGGCTAGAGATATTAGGAAATGTTTTGCCTGCTAGTCTCCTTGAACAGGTATAAAAACATGAGAGCGAGGGATCCCGACTCAGAACAAAAGGCACGAAACAAAGAGTTTTCCAGCAAGGGTATTTTTGTTGAACACGTCATTAGACTTGTAAAAAGATTCCGGCTAGCTCAACAAAGATTTCCCCTGAATTTCCGAATTTACGAACAAGTAATTCTTACTACTTGTGGTTTAGTCACATTACGAATTGGTTCATTAATAATTGGTTAATTAGTTTTGCCCATTTCATAAATGTTATGGATATGAGGTCAGTTATGAATTAGTTATCAACATCTTCATGGATAGTTCCTATCAGTTACTATTCCCAACCCTGATTCTTTCCTTGGCTCTGTCCTAATCTTAACACTATGGAAAGCCAGACACAGACTCCTTTGTAAATTCTCGGCCGTCTCTTTTGTCCTGGGGAAAGAATTTCAATTGTCCAGTCTGGAAAAATCAGAAAATCATTAGGTACTTCTCCGTCAGTAGCAAAGGGAATACCTGACCAGTTGAAAACAGCTATATTAGCTACTATTGAGCGAATACCAAAACTACAACGCAGTTCAGGAAAAGCATAAGCAATCTTTTCACTTTCGGTGACATCATTAACACTATTGCACAGTTTTAACTGTAATCAGCTATGCTTCCCTTTTGGCATACGTTTTGGAATAATTTCACCGTTGATGTATTTGCAGGCAGGTTTTATTTCTGGTAGTTTAAGAGACTCTTCTAAGTCCATGGATTGAGTAATTACCGTTGTCATTGCTCCTGAATCCTGCAAACGAGATGTGTTTTTATTTTAATGGTACGCTATACAAATAAACTACGCAGCATTAGTTATCAACCTGACTGCGGGTCTATCCGCACTATTTGGCAAGCGAAAACAACTCTTTGGTAATGTTACAATTACCACAGTATTGCCAAGCATATTGAAAAACTCAACACTGTAGCCTGTTTCTAGTCCGGGAACATCATGTTTTTAAACTACCGTGCCAATGTCTCCAGCAGTATTGCCAAGCATATTGAAAAACTCAACACTGTAGCCTGTTTCTAGTCCGGGAACATCATGTTTTTAAACTACCGTGCCAATGTCTCCAGCATATACATTTTATTCGGGAATATCACGCAATAATATTACATCTGAGTAAAGGGTAAAATTCATTGCAGCCTCCAATATTGCTTGCTAATTGGGAAGTAAAGTGATCAATCGAGGAAAGTCTCTACCTGTATCTATTTGCCAGATTGTCTTGAGAAGGAGTGGTCTGTTGATGGGGGTAAGCAGATTTGCGCTAACTTCATATCTTGAACCATAAGCAGTTTCTTTAATAAGATTAACATCTACAGTTAGATGAAACTTACGGATATCTAATTCTAGCTGCTCCCAGTGATTGGGAGAATAGTCAAATTGGAGGAGTAATTTAGCTTTTGTCCCACCACGTTTATGTTCAGTATTTAATAAATACTCAGTCAGCTTAGATCGCGCAGTAATCGAGCGATAGCTATTTGGGATATTCATAATTAATATTCACTCCTAATTGATTTGCAGCAAGGAATTCAACACTTCTGGTGATCCAGATATTGTTCTTAATCACAACTCCTCAAATATGTATGTTTGCTAAATAATATCAGGTGTAAATTTTTTCCTTTCAGGGTGGGTTAATTAATTTAGGTATGAAAGTCAGAAATTCCATTTTTCAAACTATTTCTCTTTGCCTTTGTGCGACGGATACTTTGCTCAAGTCGGCAAAGCCACCCACGCAAGTGTCCTCCTGTGCGTGAAACAAATTCATACTTTCATCCAGCAACACTAGTGAAATAAATAAGATTCTACTGTTAGTTTTCCCGAAACATCTATATTGGAAACATCTATATTCTGAAAAGAGCCTCTAACAATTCATCATCCGAGTTATGATAATCCTAAACCCCTGCCCCATGCTTAATCCATTAGGTATTGCAATTGGATTATTAATTATCATCCTTTTCACAACTTACTACTTACTGCAACGACAAATAACTCAAGGACAACAGACAGGAAATATCCTCCGACAACAGACAGAAAGAGAACGTCTAGTTAGCCAAATAGCTCACCATATTCGCAAATCTCTGAACTTAGAAGAAGTACTAGTCACCACAGTTGCAGAGGTAAAACAGTTTCTTCAAGCTGACAGAGTGCTTATTTATCGACTTTGGGAAGATGGAACCGGTAGCGCCATTACGGAAACCGTATCACCTGATTATCCTTGTATTTTGGGTCGAATATTTCCAGCCGAAGTCTTTCCTAGAGAATATCATCACGCCTACACTCAAGGAAAAACTACTGCTATTACCAATGTTGAAAGCGATGTAAATTCATGTTTGGCAGGATTTTTGAACCAGTTCGGTGTAAAAGCTAAATTGGTAGTACCGATTTTGCAGGAAGTCAGGGAAGTTAGAGAAACTGATAACTCTGAATCCCTCCACCCTTCTCCCCATCTTTGGGGATTGTTAATTGCTCACCAATGCAGTAATGTGCGTCAATGGCAAACCTGGGAAGTTGAGTTAATGAAACAACTAGCCACCCAGGTAGCGATCGCCATTCAACAATCAGAACTCTACGAACAGTTGCAACAGCTCAATGCTCAACTAGAACATCGTGTACAACAACGCACAGAAGAACTAGCCAGAACCAATACATCTTTGCGGGCTGAAATTGTCGACCGTCAGCGCACTGAAGCTTCACTCCGCCACACTAACCAAACCTTACAATCTCTCATCGCCGCCTCACCCCGTGCTATTTTCACCTTGGATTTACACAACAATATCAAAATGTGGAATCCCGCAGCCGAAAGAATGTTTGGTTGGAGTGAAACAGAAGTATTAGATCAGCCCAACCCGATTATGTCGGCAGAGTTGGAGGAGTATGAAAAGATTAAGGAAACCGTCATCCAAGGTATCACTCCTCCTAGTGTAGAAGTACGTCAACGCAAAAAAGACAATTCGCTAATTGATATTGTGTTCTCTGCTGCTCCCCTACACAACACTGAAGGAGTGATTAGTGGTATGGTGGCAGTTGTAGCCGACATAACCGAACAGAAACGGCAAGCCGAGCAAGTGCGATTTCTTCAGTCTGTAGTCGTTAACACCAATGATGCCGTTTTGATTACAGAAGCAGAACCCATTGATGAACCAGTTCCCCGCATTCTCTATATTAATGAAGCCTTTACTCGGATGACTGGGTATAGCCCGGAAGAAGTGTTAGGTAAAACCCCCCGTATTCTCCAAGGACCGAAAACTACTCGCGCTGTCTTGGATCAAGTAGGAACCGCCCTATTTAGTAGGGAATCTGTGACAGTGGAGGCAATCAACTATCGCAAAGATGGCTCGGAATTTTGGGTAGAATCCAGTATAGTTCCTGTAGCTGACAAAACTGGTTATTATACGCACTGGATTTCAATCCAGCGAGATGTTAGCGAACGTAAGCGCATTGAACAAGCACTACGTTGTAGTGAAGAAAGATTTCGCTCGTTAATTGAAAATGCCCTAGATGTAATTACCATCCTCGATACAGACGGAACTATTCACTACATGAGTCCATCTGTGGAAAAGGTTTTGGGTTATCAGTCTGTGGAATTGATTAATCAAAACTTTTTTGCCTGGATTCATCCTGATGACTTTGTTGCCACTTGTTACAACATTACCAATGCTATTAAAAATCCAGATGTACCCTTACCTGTAGAATTTCGTTATCGTCATCAAGATGATTCTTGGCGGACTCTAGAAGCCATCAGCCAGAAATTTGTGGATAATTCAGAATTAACAAGCATTGTGGTGAATTCACGTGATATTACGGAACGAAAACGATTAGAAGAAGTGAGACTTGCATTGGAGCGAGAAAAAGAATTAAGTGCTATGAAAATTCGCTTCTTCTCAATGGCATCCCATGAATTTCGAACACCACTGAGTACAGCCTTAGCTGCTGCCCAGTTATTAGAAAATTCTCCCCATGCCTGGGAAAATGGAGAAAAGCGATCGCGCAACTTACGGCGCATTCAAGACTCAGTGAAAAATATGGTGCAGCTTCTCGATGACATCCTCACCATCAATCGGGCAGAAACTGGTAACTTAGAATTTAATCCCCAATGGCTGGATTTAGAAAAATTTTGTCGTCAGTTTGTGGAAGAAATCCGTCTGAGTAACGGTTCTGGATACGTACTCACCTTTACTTGTGATAGCGTCGCCTGGTGTAAAACCATAGAACAATGGCAACAAGCATATCTGGATGAAAAGTTATTGCGCTCAATTTTGGGAAATCTCTTGTCAAACGCCATTAAATATTCCCCAGAAAGAACTCAGGTTGATTTCTGCCTCAAGTTTGATCATAATCAAGTAATTATTCAAATTAGCGATCACGGCATCGGGATTTCCACAACTGACCAAAATCAAATATTTGAGCCATTTCATCGGGGTCAGAATGTCCGTAACATTGCTGGAACCGGACTAGGACTAGTCGTTGTTAAAAAATGTGTGGATTTACATGGTGGGCATTTGAACATCGTTAGTGAACTAGGTCATGGTACAACTGTCACCGTCACATTGCCCCTAGTGTAATCTGAATTTTCTTCACTTTGAATTTTGAATTTTGAACCTTGAATTGTTTACCCTGTGTTAGATTGGGCATACTGACTATAAATTTTCCCTCTGACACAGCTGTCATTATGGTAATTACAAAAAGTAGACTTGTTTTAGGTGCTACGGCAGTGACGCTTTCTACAATTGCTGTTACTAGTCTTGGCATTCACTCCCGTGGTCAGGCTTTATTTAAAGCAAGCCCCAAGGAATTGATAGACGAAGTTTGGCAAATTGTTTACCGTCAATATGTAGACGGGACGTTTAATCAGGTAGATTGGCAAGCTGTTCGTAAAGAATATTTAAGCAAGTCCTACACCAACCAGGAGGAAGCTTATAAGTCGATCAGGGAAATGCTGAAAAAGCTAGAAGATCCTTACACCCGGTTTATGAACCCAGAGGAATTCAAGAATATGCAGGTTGATACCTCTGGAGAACTCACAGGGATTGGTATCACCATCAGTCAGGATGAAAAAACTAAGCAATTAGTTGTGATTGCCCCGATTGAGGATACACCCGCCTTTAAAATGGGAGTTATAGCTAAGGATGTGATCCTGGAAATTGATGGCAAAAGCACTGAAGACATGGATACTAACCAGGCTGTATCTTTGATTCGCGGTGAAGCGGGAACTAAGGTCAGATTGAAGATTTTGCGGAATGGTCAGAAAAAACAATTTGATATCACACGGGCCAAGATTGAAATCCATCCGGTTAAGTATTCTGAGAAACAAACTCCAGCGGCTAATCTTGGTTATATTCGTCTGAATCAGTTCAGTGCTAATGCTGCCAAGGAAATGAAAGATGCAATTAGTAAATTAGAGACTAAAAACGTATCTGGTTATATTTTGGATCTGCGGGGCAATCCTGGTGGTTTATTATTCTCCAGTGTGGACATTGCCCGAATGTGGTTAGATAAAGGAACTATTGTCTCTACTATTGACCGTCAAGGTGAACAGGAGAGGGAAATTGCTAAAGGTCGTGCTTTGACTACTAAACCTTTAGTGGTGTTAGTTGATAAGGGTTCAGCTAGTGCTAGTGAAATTCTTTCCGGTGCTTTGCAGGATAATAAACGTGGGACCATAGTGGGTACGCAAACCTTTGGTAAGGGTTTAGTGCAATCTGTACGACCTTTGGAAGATGGTTCAGGGTTAGCAGTGACTATTGCTAAGTATCATACCCCTAGCGGTAAAGATATTAATAAGCATGGTATTGATCCTGATGTAAAAGTGGATTTAACTGATGCCCAAAGACAAGATTTATGGTTAAAGGAACGGGATAAACTGGCCACTTTAGAAGATCCCCAATTTGCCAAAGCTGTGGAAATTTTGGGTAAACAAGCTGCTAAAAATAGTAAGACTACAAACAAGAATTAAACAAATTGTGTTCGCACAGGCTGCTGGAAGCACTATTTTGACTTGAATTTATTGGGTTTGGCATTTTCCAGCCCTGATTAATCCTACTCGACGGGCGATTCCTTCTGGTTGTGAATTAAAAGTTCCCCATTTTTTAATAATGTCTGGGTTATTTTCCTTAACTTGTTGGCTGGGTACTACTTCGCATATTTCGGATTGATACTTGATAATATACCAGGTTTGTGTATTCGTCATAATCAAAGATAGGTTTGCTAGCATAGGATCAAGAGGCACAACTTGATTATCAATCCCGGATATTGCAAAAAAACAAGCTGCGCGGGTTTGAATTTTACTTGAGTTGAATTTGGAATTATTTACCTATGCCTTCACCATTTCCAGGGATGAACCCCTATTTAGAACATCCTGAATTGTGGCCAGAAGTTCACAGTAGATTAATCATTGCGATCACTGATGCAATTTTCCCTCATTTACGACCAAAATAGAGAGTAGCTGTAGAAAAAAGAGTCTATCAAATGACAGATGGAAATTCTGTTTTAATTGGTATTCCTGATGTTACTATAGCACCTTCTTTAAAACCCACAAATCAAGAGTCATCTCCTGAAGAAATTAGAGAAAGTTATTTAGAAGTCAGAGAAGTTGCGACAGCAGAAGTTATCACAGTGATTGAACTGCTTTCACCTAAAAATAAACGTGTGGGAGAAGGAAGAAATGCAGATCAAACTAAGCGTTAACAAATATTAGAAGGTTATACACATTTAGTAGAAGTAGAAATAGATTTATTACTTGGTGGTGAATCTATGCCGATATTAGATAATGAAATTAAATCAGATTATCGAATCTTAGTTAGTCGTAGTCAATTACGTCCTAGAGCAGAATGATATCCTTTCAATTTACAAGAATCAATTCCTGCTTTTTTCTTACCTCTGGAAAAAGCAGATATAGAACCTTTAGTAGATTTACAAGTGTGATTCAAGATTCGTTTGATCGTGCTGGTTTTGATTTAGCTATAGATTATAACCGTGAACCTGTGCCACCAATTCAAGAAACGGATATTATTTGGGTGAATGAGTTGTTAAAAGCCCATGGTTTACGGTAGACTCAATTTTCTGAATTTGATCAATTTACTCTAAATGCAAGATAATAATGCAATTATTACATGGAACCTTTAAATTACTTACATAAATAACAGATGATCACAATGACATTGTTTGTTATTGCTATTGTCCACTACAACAAACACAATGTAGTGGTTATTATATTCTCTTCAGTATTTTGAATTATGTCAGCCTCGATGGAATTGCAACCGATGTCACGTAAAAGTATTTGTGAAGACTGTGCATTTTATGTCAGATTATAATGCACTCGCCCCGATGATTTGGGGGTTAATTGTGCTACTGTGATTTTTTGTAATTCATTCACTCCAGCGGTAGAAATTAGACCTCTTGCAGAATTACTTCTATATTAGAGTGGGGGGTTGTCTTTGTTTTAGCCAAAAGTTAGAGTTACACGGTTATCGCTGAATTAGCGAGCGCAAAGAACACCAAGAATACATAAAATCTAAAACTCTCTATCATACCACAGAAACAATTTTGCAAGGGGTCGATTGATAGTCCTTGTGTGTCTTTTGGTAGTGATGATGAAGAAAAGATAGAATAGTCCTAAAAAGTGTGATCCCTCATAATATAACTTACTTAGGTAATTTCTAACTAATAACTTGAATACAAGCATGTTGTCCTAGTAATTCATAAAGCTAAAGGTAAAACCTCATTCCATATTTGACATCCAGAAGAGATAATTTTTCTGTGATTGTCTGTGTGTTAAGTCTAAATAAACTGAACGGTTTATTTTTAAATGGGATTGAATTTTAGGTGCCGAATGCTTTAAGGTTTTGATGTTCCTGTATCTGACTGAATTAAAATAGGCATTCCCCCTTTTTCAGAACCAATGACGACAATTTTAGAATTATTAGATTGAGCAAGTTTTTCTGTAGCTTCAATTGAGCGAAATTGGAGAACCTGGTTAGTAAGTCCACCAGAGATAATTTTTTGAGAATCAGCTATACCTTTCGCCTCGATTTTCTTTCTCTCAGCTTCTTGACGCTCTTTTTATAACACAAATTTCATCTGTTCACTTTCTAGTTGTGTTGTTAATTGTTCAGTTTCTGCGGCTAAATTTCTATCCAGTTTCAAGTTAGTGACAGGAGAACCATGACTATTAATCTGAATCTTTTTAAGCGCCGCCTGTAACTTTTGTTTCAGGAGTTGGTTATTCATCAGATAAAATATCTCTAAAATATCTCTACGATTAATTTAGAAAGTTCTAACTTAAAACTAAGTCCTTTATAAGTATTATCCCTGATCATGCTAGATTATTAAAGTATTAGGTTCATTTGCCATATCTGGCTGTCAATTTCGGTCGGTATCTCCCTCGTAAATCTTCACCACATATTCTCAATGAATTCTACAAATTATTGGTTAATGAAATCTGAACCGGAAGTTTATAGTATTACTGACCTGCAACATCAGCGTGAGACTATCTGGGACTGTGTGCGTAATTATCAAGCTCGTAATTTTTTACTACAAATGCAGTTAGGGGACTTAGCTTTTTTCTACCACTCTAATACTAGTTCCCCTGGTATTGTGGGGTTAATGCGTATAGTCGAAACAGGTATTACTAACCCGACACAATTTGAGCCAATGAGTAAAGATTATGACCCTAAATCAAGTCCCGAATCCCCCCGATGGCAAACAGTAGGAGTGGAATTTCTTGAGACTTTTTCTAACTCTATCTTGCTATCAATACTCAAAGAAAAATTTAGTTCTGATGAGCTACTTTTCGTCAGACCAGGAAATCGCTTATCGGTGATGCCTGTGTCGTCAGCAGTGGCTAAGAAAATACTACCTATATCATTTGTGACAAGTTAAGGCTGAAAGTCTTTTGTCAAGAGGCTTTGGGAGAATTTTCGAAAAAACCGGTCGGTCCCACGTTGAAGATCAGGAAAAGGAGCGACAACTAACTTAACACTTGGTTTTCGCTTCTGTTTGATAATACCTAAATCTCGATTTAGAGGGTCAGCAAAATATCTAACAGGATCTGTTGCCTTACCTTTTTGATGAGCCATAGTAAAATGATAAAGACCACGATAAATCATTTCTAATAAAATCTCATCAAAAGGCAGAGAAAGTTCATCTGCTACGGCATCAACTAAATCTACTAAATCTAGTAAAACACTATAAAATCACCAATTTGCCCAAATTTGTAATTTAATTCCATTGATTGAACCTGTTCATAAATAACTTAAACCCAAGAGTCTTTTGACTGTATTAAAAGCATCTTCAATTCACCTTGACTAACTTTTGTGGGATTACACCACAGAAAACCATCTCTAGCTAACATTCTTGTCACTTCTCTGACTCCTCCTATATCTCGCCACAGTAAGGTCAACACCGCACCCATCATCAACGGTAAATTCAGTATCCGTTCTCTGAGTCCTAGTTTTCGGTAGTAATTTTCTTGATTTGTAATGGCTGGTGTCAGTCATCTTTCCAATTGCTCGGCTATTACTTCATATTCGACCATTGGTCTCTGTTTCTTGTTGCCGTGGTCTCGATTGGTTTTTCGGCTGCTTGTCATTGCTTGTCTCAATCGCTAAATTATTTGTCTACACTGAGTTGATCACGATTTTTGACCTATCCAAATACCACGCTTGACAATTTCTTCTTTTCCTCAACTTGTCACCAATGGTATAGCAATCTGAATTGATTTCTGACAGTTTGCTTAGGTTCTACCAATCAATTGAAACAGGATAACCTGTGCAAGTAGAATCCTGTTTTTAAGGTTTGGTCATCAACTAAGGAATTTGAGTAATAGTGAATTGGTTAAATATAAATAGTATCATTTCATTATGCTGAAAGAAGATCTAACCGAAAGTCCAAGTTTAAAAGAGTACTTCTCTGAGGTATTTAGCGAATGTTATCAAGATGTGAGAAAACAAGCATCCTTAGAAACTGGATTATCACTTGATACTTTTCCTGTAGACTCTCCATTTACTACAGATGAAAGTTTAAATCAAGATTATTTACCAAAACAAGATTGATTCTTATCTTCTCTTCTTGATTTGTATCTTTGCTTCTCTGCGCCTTTGCGCGAAATAAAAATGGAAGCTAGAAATAGATACCCCTAACCCCCCTTAAAAAGGGGGGCGAAGAGAAGTTATAAGTATCAGAGTTTTCGTGAAATGGAATCAGAGACTGAGAACGAGATTAAACTATTTACCGTTACCATTACTAATCAAAATGCGTTCAGCCAGCTTTTTCGGTACTTCCTGAAGATAATCCTGTTGCCAATGGAAAGAACCAACGCCTAAAGTGAGTGATTCACATAAGCCAATTTCCCTGTATAATCATTGTGAGATTAACCTGAATATACTAAAAATTATTTCCTAATATGACAGCAGCATAGGTCATTCATAAGCAGTATGTTGAATATAGACAAAATGGTTATTGGATTAGAGATAGCCATGTTTCCTTAGATTCAGGTGATGTACGCTTTAAAAAAGCGTACATCACCTGAAGGTATTGTTCAGAGTTTTCCCCTTTGCGTCTTTGCGCGAAATAAAAAACTCAGGACACTCTGCATGGGTGTCGCTAAAACTAGCCTATTTACCCTTACCACCATTAGTAGTGAGAATTCGTTCAGCAAGCTTTTTTGGTACTTCTTGCAGATGATCTTGTTCCCAATGGAAAGAACCGACGCCTAAAGTGAGCGATCGCAATTCTACAATAAAATTCTGCATTTCCGCTTGGGGTAAATATGCAGAAACATTATCCCAACCTGGCCAATCTTGTCTACCCTCATAACCCAAAACCTGCCCACGTTTACCACTCAAAAGCTGCAGAACCTTAGAAGTAAACTCACTGGGAGTATTCACATCTACCTTTAAAATTGGTTCTAACAGGGTAGGTTGCGCTTGGGGTATCCCCATCTGCATTGCTAGACGTGCAGCTTGTTTAAAAGCTTGTTCCGAACTGTCAACGGTATGATAAGAACCATTGGTTAATGTCACTGCTACGTCCACCGTTGGGTAACCTAAAGGTCCATGTGTGAGAAATTCCCGCACTCCCATTTCTACACCAGGAATATATTGTCTAGGAACAACACCACCCACAATTTTTTCATTAAAATTAAAACCTTCTCCCCTGGGTAAAGGTTGAATATCTAAGAACACATCCCCAAATTGTCCATGTCCACCACTTTGGTGTTTATAACGTCCATGAACTGAATTTACAGGTTTGCGAATGGTTTCTTTATAAGGAACTTGGGGAAGATGAGTAGACATTGGTAAATTATATTTGCGACGCAACCTATCTAATACAACTTGTAAATGTATTTCCCCTTGTCCCCAAAGTATCACTTCATGAGTATCATCGTGTTGTTCCCAAGCCAGAGAACAATCTTCTTCTAATAATTTGCTAATAGCCGCACTCAGTTTTACCTCATCATTGCGTTTTTCTGGTGTAATTGCTAAAGCAAAAACTTGTTCTAATTTTTCCGGTTTTGGTAATTCTTTTAAATGGGAATTTTTCGAAATTGTCTCGCCAGTTTTAATTCCTTCCAACCGACTGATGGCGATAATTTCCCCAGCCACAGCTTGATTAATTTGCTGTTGTTGTTGTCCCATTAAGCGGTAAAGACCACCAGCACGCACGCCATTTAAAACTATACCATCAGTTAATGTTCCTTGCCATACTCGCACCAGAGAAAGTTTACCACCTTGGGGAGTGTAGAAAGTTTTGAGAACTTGCGCTAAAGGACTATCGCTGATTGTTTTCAAGCGCCGTTCCATTGTCATTTCTGGTTCTGGTGCTTCCCGCAGTAGAGCTTCTAATAAAGGTCTAACACCAAAATCTTGTTCCGCCACACCAAAGAAAACAGGTACAACTAAATCTGCACCTAATTCTAGTTTTAAATCTTTGAGAATCTCCTCTTGGGGTGGTTCGATGTCTTCTAAAAGTTCTTCGAGTAAATGATCATCAAAATTTGCCAAAGCTTCTAACATTTCTGCTCTGGCTATATGTTCTTCTGCTTTTAATTCTTCTGGAAAAGGTATAGGATCAGCAGCTGCGCCGGCATGATATTGGTAAGCTTGTTGACTTACCATATCAATAAATCCTATCAGTTTTTCCCCTTGCATAATTGGGTATTGGTGAGCAACTAAACGACGGCTGGAAACTGCTTTTAGGGCTTCTAATTTTTCTAAAACATGAATATTTGCCCTGTCCATTTTATTCACAAAGACGATATGGGGAATTTCCCAATCATCAAGGAATTTAAATAATGGTGCCAGGGTAAGAACTCGGTCGCGGATTGGTTCGCAAACGACAATTGCGGCATCAACTCCGATTAAAGCATTGTATGTTTCTTGGGCAAATTCTACAGAACCAGGACAATCTATAAATGTGAAGCGTGTATTTTCATATTCGGTACAAGCTGCAGATACCTCCACACTCATGCGTCTGTCCCGTGCTTCGTTGGCGCTGTCTCCAACTGTGTTACGATCTTTAACGATACCTTTGCGAGAAATCGCTCCGGTGACAAATAACAAACTTTCTAGTAATGTGGTTTTTCCACTTAAATATGGTCCAACAATTGCCACATTCCGTGAACCGGATTTTACTTTTTCGTTCATAAACCCTCCTTTACGGTGATTCGCTCAACCGCATTATGTATATTTTCAGGAGCAATTCATTGATCGGACAGGAGAATTCTTCCTGCGTTATTTAATTTTTTATTATCCATTGTTTAATCTGAGTTTAAAAAAATCGTAGTTTATTGTAAGACTTAGTTTAAGTAATATTAAGCAGTACTAACTTATATGCCAAAATATAGAATTTTTGTCAATAAATAAGATTTCAGCAACGTTTTTTAACTAGAAAAACTAACTCAAGATATTTTTATCTAGAAAACTTATGACATTATTATTACAGAAATATACACTAATTGGAATTGTTACTTGATTGGTACTATATTTAAATATTAAACCAGTATTTTCAACTTCTACTCATCTCCCTCATCTCCCCTTACTGGCACAAACTCCTCGCCAAATTGGTTTAGGCTGGTTAAATAAACGCTTAAAAGCGATTCAGGAGACCAGGGTAAAAGATCCGATCGCCGCTTTTCGTCAAGCAACGCAATTAGATCCGACCTGAGCAGCAGCGCATTATAATTTAGGTTTAGCAATGCGACAAGCTGGACAATTACAACAAGCAGCAGACGCATTTTATCAAGCGACACAAGCAGATCCACGGTTTGCACCAGCCTTTGCAAATTCAGGTGGTGCGTTGTTAGAAGGCAATAATTTACAGTTAGCAACTGATTATTTACAACGGGCTTTACAACTAGATCCAAAGTTGGATTTTGCTTCTTATAACTTAAGATTGGTCAGAGAAATACAAAAAGATTGGAATGGTGCGATCGCATATTTTCAACAAGCCATAACATATAGTCAAAATTCACTAGAACCAGCCTATCATTTAGGAATGTCTTATTTAGAACAACGCAAAATTGAACCAGTAAAACAAGGCTTTACCAAAGCAGTAGCTACAAATACCATAGATGCATAATCTCATTTAATTTAGGTTATATATTGTTTAATAAAGGTAAATTTAACGAAGCATTAGTAGCATTTAGAGAATTAATCGATGCTAACTCTAACTATGCTGATGCTTATTACGGTGGAGGATTAGTATTTATACAATTGAAGGAATATACAGAAGTCGTAAAAGTAATAAAATATGCCCGAGATGTGTATAAAAAACAGGTAACTCTCAGTGGGCAATCAACGCCGAAAAATTGTTAATACAAGCACAAAACTTAAATAACAAACCACGCTGAGGCGCAAAGCATTAATATTACGTAACGATAAGAAAATCGGGTTAACTGGCTAGTGTGGTCTAAACTGCCATTGGAATGTAAATTTTCATGCAAAAACGCTTCAAGAGTAGGTTTTCATTTTGTGATCGCTGGTTAGATCGTCATGCAATTGTTCTCAACATGGAGGCATTTCAAGACCTAATTGTGATTGTCCTATGTTTATCCTTATTTGCAGTGATGTTGATACAGGTATGGGGTATATTTATTGCCATCAGCCAATCAATAGACTAAAAACAAGTAACAGCCAAAATGCTATTTGTGTTGATTTCAGTTGAGTTATTTCTACTACTTATGCTTTACTTACAAGAGCATAGTATAGCCGTTGGTGTAGCAGTCGAAGTAGCCATTGTTTCTGTACTGCGGGAAGTAGTCGTTCATGGTGCACTAGAAATTTCGGGAATACAAACAGCAGAAATTTGTGGCTTATTATTCATTTTGGGTGGACTATTGTTAGTGTGTGGGAAAAAACCCCACGTGGACTGTATGAGTGCAAACACAAAATACATTCCTGTCGCGCATCAAGGACGCAGAGAATGACAAAACGAGTTGGGATTTCAGTATTTAGATGAATGTGAGCAAAAACAGCCTATGTCACAGTAAATAAGCCAATGGGTAGAAATAAAAATCATACCCAGATCCCCGACTTTTCAAAGTAGTCGGGAATCTATCTTTTCTAGCAAAACTGATATTTTTTGTCCACTTGCAGGTAGATGAATTAAACTTTGAGAGTAAGTTTAAATTAAATAAACACTTAAAGGATCGAAAAATAATGACCACGGGTAACGGACAATCTCAACAACCTATCACTAATTTAGAGTATGACTTTATCAGTCTACTGCACAACAAAGCCGCAGCAGTACAAGCTTATGCAGATTACATTCAAGATGCCCAAGAAGCAAATTCTCAGCCTTGTGTTGAACTGTTCCAAAAATTGCGTCAGTCGGAAATTCAAGAAGCACAAGAAATTCGCCATCATCTCCAACAAATAATGGCACAAGGAAGGATGTAAACCTTAAACGTAGGGTGCGTTACGCTGTCCCTAACGCACCATTACCATTTTTAGTCCCTGTATCCTGTAGTGTGACGTAGACATTTTCTAAAAAAATATACAATTTAATATTATGTGAATATCAAAATGCACTTCTACACCTTACTTCTCACAAAGGTGGTGCGATCATTACTGTCAAAAATACACCAGTTAATACTCTTCAATGGCTATATCTAAACATAGATAAGTTAGAATATTTACCAGCAGAATTTGGTAGATTGAGTAACTTGAAACAATTTATCCTAGAGAATATGTACGACCTCAAAGACCTACCTGCTGATTTTTCGCCTAAGTTCTCTGGAAGAAATAAAGTTGCTTCATTGTGGATTCATGGCAGTGCCAGAGCCTATTTTTGAACTGACAAATCTGAAAAACTTAAAGTTCAGTGTGAAATCTGGCATACACTGTGTTCTTTGCCCGAAAATTGGTCACCTGCACCAATTGCAAGAGTTAGAGATTGTGGGGACTTTTGATCATTATCTACCAGATGAAATTGGGGAACTGTCAGCTTTAGAGAAGCTAAATTTAAATTGCTGAACTAGATAAATTCGCGCAATGGCTGACCACTAAATGCATGAATTTCGCTGATTCTAGGTCATTTTATGCTGTTTTAGTAGATTTAGGTGATGCCGTAGCGGATGAGCTTTCTCTGCCCTTTGATGAAATGTCATTAGAAATGATTTATCGTCGTCTTTATCATTTTACGATGGCTGATCAAAAAGGTAAGGCAACAGAAGAAAGTTAAGTATTTTGCTGACCCCCTAAATCTCGATTTAGGTATTATCAAACAACAGCGAAAAACAAATATTAGGTTAATTGTCGCTCCGTTTCCTGATCTTCAACGAGGGCCTGAGCAATTCTTTTTCCATATTTCTCCAAAAGCCTCTTGACAAAAGACTTTCAGCCTTAACTTGTCACCAATGGGGTGTAGAGGGGAAAATCTAATGCCCAAAGCCCTAATTAGAATGTCTTTCCATTGCTAGTTTAATTAGTTGGTCTACTAGTTTAGGAAAAGAAAGACCAGTATTTGCCCAAAGTTGAGGATACATACTGGTGGATGTAAATCCTGGTAAGGTGTTAATTTCGTTGATTAAGATTTCTCCGGTAGCTTCTACATAGAAAAAGTCTACCCGGGCTAAACCAGCCGCATCAACGGCTGTAAATGCTTGTAATGCTTTTTCTTGAATTTGTTGAACAACTGATTCTGGCAGGTGTGCAGGAATAAATAAATCAGCTTTACCTTGGGTATATTTAGTTTCGTAATCGTAAAAATCGCTATCAAAAGTAATTTCACCAATAATTGAGGCTTTGGGGTTATCGTTACCTAAAACGGCACATTCCACTTCTCTAGCGACCACTCCGGCTTCAACAATGATGCGTCTATCATAGGTTGCGGCATTATCTAAAGCTGCTTCTAATTCCTGGCGCGATCGCACTTTGACAATACCTACCGATGAACCCAGATTAGCAGGTTTAACAAAATAGGGATAGCCTAATGTTGCTTCTATTTCATCACACAGTTTTGGGAATACACAAGGATTGGACCAAATCTGCGCCCTAGTTAATGCTTTATATTTTACCTGGGGTAGTCCTGCTTGAGCAAAAGCAGTCTTCATAGCGATTTTATCCATTCCCGTTGCTGAACCTAACACCCCAGAACCAACAAAGGGAACTTGCATCAAAGTTAGTAAGCCTTGAATGGTCCCATCTTCACCGTTTGGACCGTGGAGAATTGGAAACCAAAGATCAATTTCTGCTGTTTGCGGTGGAAACTGCCATAAGTTACCTCTATTGCCTGGATTGTCTTTAGCTACACCTGATGTTAAAACTTGCTGTGCAACTTCCCCAGCTTGCCAAACCCCATCTTTTTGGATGTAGAATGGCAGAATTTCATACTTATGACTATTTTCTTCTGCACTTAAAGCATTTGCGATCGCCCTTGCGGAAATTATTGAAACTTCATGTTCTCCAGAACGTCCACCAAACAGCAACCCCACCCGCAGTTTAGACATCTTCTCTACCTCGACACTATCTAAAGGAAATAGCGTACCACAGGGAATGCAATCTTCATTCAAATGGGTGATGACAGGAAAAAAATTTCTATTCTTCCCCTGCTCCCCCTGCCTGCTTTTACCTGTCATTTTTGGGTTGACACTACCAGACCCCTTTTATTCCTAACGTCTGCTGTAGAAGGGATTTCAATCTAAAATTCTGTACCTCTTCCCTCTTTTGATCTATATTTCAATATTTCAATATTTCAATACACCACCATGCTGATCAACCACAATCTGATAGCTTGCGCTACGTACCCTGCGGAAAGCTAGCTACAGCATGACTTTTTAATCATCCTATTAAGAGTAGTCAGGACTCATACAAAACTTAAATGTGGTACTATCTCCCACTGCTCCCTAAATGATAAGTGTTTCACTAGACATGATATCACCCTCTGTTTTTCAAAGTGTGTGCTGCTAACAAGGCTAAAATACCTGTAGCGGCTAATGCTCCCCATTGCAACAAGGGATTTTTATCCAGGGTATCAAAAACGCTAGGTATGACTTGGGTTTTATAGTCTCCATCAATTCTGTCGTTTTCAGGAATAGGCTGATAAAAGTTATTTGGTGCGTTTTCAGATTTTGGCTCAGAACTATGTTGTAAATCGAAACCTATGAGCAGTAACAGTGAATCTGCTAACCCTGGGGAAATCCGTTGTAATAAATCCAGCGCCTTGGCTACATCACCCACTAAAAGGTCACGGGTGGGGTGTTCTGCTGGATAGAGGACAGCATCAGCTAATAGTTTGGGGTCGTAGTAAGGTGGTATTCCGGCTGGTTTTACGCCTAACTTAGTTAAACTATTATTCGAAAATGGGGTATTAATTACCGCAGGTTTGATACTGGTGAGACTAATCGGCCATTTATCATGTTGTAATTCCACACGCATAGCCTCCACAAAGCCTTCAATTCCATGTTTATGGGCAGAGTAAGCACTTTGATAAGGAAGCGATCGCCTACCTTCCATGGAAGAAATATGAATTGACGCACCCCTTCCTTCTCGCTTCAGATGGGGTAAAGCTGCCATTGCGCCATAAGCTTGACCAACTAAGTTAACGTCAATAACGTGCTTAAATTCGGCTGGTGTTGTTTTGTCGAAAGTGGCAAAAAGTCCAATTGCAGGGGCATGAACCCAAGTATCAAGCCGTCCAAATATCTCCACAGTTTTATCTGCGATCGCATTCACCTGTTCAAATTCCTGCACATCGGTAACAATAGAAGTTGCTTCACTCGCAAAACGGCGAATCTCTTCCACCAGACACTTTAACCCTGATTCGCTACGGGCGGAAACAACTACTGTTGCACCCCGTCTAGCAAATTGTAAAGCTGTTTCTCGGCCAATACCGCTAGAAGCACCAACGACGGAAACGACTTGTTTATTAATTGGTTTTAATTGGATCGATGCTACTCCTTTTATTCAACAGAATCAAGAAACTTGTTTAATTCAGCAGTGAATAATTCAGGACGTTCAACTTGGGGTATATCTCTAGAGTTGGGTATTAAAGCCAAGTGTCCTTGTTGGAGATGACTAACAGCATTTTCAGCTTGATTATTTGGCAAAACTAAATCATTTATTCCCCACATAATTAGAGTTGGGATTTGTAATTGTGGGAGAGAATCAAGTAATATTTGATGCTGTACAAATAGATTTAATTGGGCGCGGAGTGAAGATAAACCAGCCTCTAACAAGCCCGGTATTTTTGCCATACGCTCCTGTTCTCCTATCCATTAAGGAGGGAATTTAACAGGTTGGTTAAACAGCAGTAATGCCCGTGACTAAGCCCGCTGTGTTGCTCCTATAGAACTTTTGCACCAGGTAATCGCTAACTCTCCGTACAAAGGCAAGGTCAAATTAGACAGAATGGGGTTAACTATGTTGCTAATTCGGGTAGTACCCAAGACCAATCAATAACACTTTCACCAACTCCATGTAGTAAGACCAAAGGTGGATCATTATTACCTGCTGTTATATAGCGTATGTTTAAGCCATCTACATCTATAATATTTTTCTTCTGTCGTAGTTTCTGTAATCATTTTTTTTAAGGAGTTCAGGAGTCAGGAGTCAGGAGAAAGAATAAATTTTTCGCCCTGCGCCCACACCCTTCTAAGTATGATGAGCGCCGTTAACTCCCATAACTGTGCCTGTAATGTAGCTACTGGCTAAGGGTGAGAGGAGAAAGGGTACAGCCCAAGCGACTTCTTCGGGTTTACCAAAGCGTGATAGGGGAATTTCCGATAAAATCCGTTGTTTCACTTTCTCGGAAATGGGGTTAAGCATATCAGTTTCAATGAATCCCGGTGCTACTAAATTTACCCGCACTCCATACATGGCTGCTTCTCTGGCTAAGGATTTAGTTAAGCCTATTACCACTGCTTTGGATGGTGCATAATTAGTTTGACCGAGGTTGCCTTGTTCGCCGGAAGTTGAGGAAATACAAACTACTGAACCAGAAAGGTGATCGTATATTTTGGGGATAATTGGTTTGAGGGTTTTATAGACTCCTTTTAAGTTGGTATCCATGACTGCATCCCAGTCTGCACTTGTTAGCTTGGGGAAAAAGTTATCTTTGGTGATGTCGGCATTAGGGACAATTCCGTAAATTGTACCGGGTTTGTTTTCTACCTGTTCTGCTACTTGTGCCATAGCGGTTTTATTGGTGACATCTGCGGGGATTGCGAGGGTGCCAAGTTGGTGAGTGTGGTTGCTGCGGTAGGTGTAAGCTACTTTGCTTCCTAACTCTAAAAGCAAGTTGACGATCGCACTTCCTATGCCTCGATTACCACCTGTGACTAAGATTACTTAGTTTTCTAAACCTAGAGATGTCATGTTACTGATTGAATCAACCACGTTCGCATCTATCCCTTCGGGACACTCGGCGAAGGAAGAAGGAAGAAGAAAGTAGTTTCTACCTGAGTCTTTCTAGTGCGATAGCAGTTCCGCCACCACTAGCATGACAAACTACGGCTAATCCTAAATGCCCGTTTTTTTACTGTAAGGCGTTGAGTAGGGTAACTGAAATTCGCGCTCCTGAAGCTCCTAGAGGATGTCCTAGTGCAATCACACCCCCAAAAACGTTTTATTTTTATTCGGGAGTTCTTAATAAGCGATTAAATAATACGTTACTCAGAGCGAAGGCTTCGTTATTCTCAAATAAATCAAAATCGTTAATTTTCATTTTCAGCTTTTCTAACAGTTTTTTTTATAGCTAAAATCGGTGCTTTGGGAAATCTCCAAGCTTCTCGACCTGTCCATATTCCACCTATTAACCTGGCTATAGGTTAGAGTTGATGACCTTCTACTGCTGTTGTACTTGCCAAAACTAAAGCTGCTGCACCATCGGATATTTGATTACTATTACCACCAGTGAAAACTCCATCTTCTCTAAAAGTTAGTTTCAATTTTGCTAGACTTTCTACACTCATTTCTGGGCGGATTCCTTCATCTTGAGCGATAATTTGCTGCCCTTTTTTTCCCTGGATTGTAATGGGAATGATTTCCTGTTTAAGAAAGCTGTTTGCGGTAGCTTCTGTTGCTCGTTGTTGTGAATAAAAAGCAATTTCATCTCACTCAAACCGTCTGATTTGGTAAGTAGTTGCTAACCGTTCCGCTTGTTCTCCCATTCTTTCCCCACTGATCGGATCTGTGAGTCCGTCATCAAATAAAATATCCCTCAGTTCTTCTGGGGATTCCTGTAAGAATTTATATCCCCAGCGAGCGCGATTTGATAGTAAAAATTCTGTCTGAGACATAGATTCCATACCCCCAGTGAGCACTAAATCAGCTTCACCAGAACGAACGAATCGGTGTAGCAGCGTTGATGGCGCTCATCATTCCTGACGAACACACCATATCCACCGCATAACCGTTTACTGTGTCAGGAATCCCGATTTTGAAAGCTGCTTGACGGGGTCATGACTGTCCGTGTCCGGCTCTGAGTACATTACCAAAAATATACAATTCTAAAGCATTCCCCGAAATTCCCGCTTTTTCTAAAGCCGCACCCATTGCGCTCGCTCCCAACTCTACTGATGACAAATTTGCTAAAATACCTCCAAATTTACCCAGTGGTGTACGGACTGCTGAGACAATATAAGCTTCTTGAATACTGCTCCATCAAACTAATACAAATCCCTCTAGAGGAGATAGATGATAGATCCCCGACTTCTTTGATAAGTCGGGGATATGGGTATTATGGCTATGGTTGTTAAACTCTAAATTCCACTATTTTCAATTTCACAATATGAAAAAATATTCATTCATAAATCAATCTTCATAAATAAATAAAATCTGACATATCTAGTAACTTTAAAGTTGAAGTCGAATAGATAGAATAATATCAGCCAATAGGAGTAATCACAATGGAATTATTGAATAATATTGATCAGTTTTTCAGGCAATTAAACGAATTTCAAAGTTTGGCTTTCAATAATTTGAATTCAACTCTATCAAGTATGCAGAATCTGCACTTATCAAATCCACCAGAGAATTTATAACAAAGTATAAAACTACAATAAGACTTAGTGAGAAACTCATTAGATTTTCAATAATAGGTGAATCTTTTCTCCATTGACACTCTAAGAAAATTATGGGATAGTTTTTTTAAAATGATGCGTAAATCATAAACCAATAATGTAGGTTGGAGAGCCATCTCCTTAGACGTGTTCGCTGGTTTGTGATGAGATTAATATTAATGTAGGTTGGATTGACGCGAGGAAACTCAACATCATCTATATATATGGTTTACCCTGTCGCTCAAGCAAATCTAAGACTTTTTTTTAAAAGTTTCTGGCTGTGACCTTAGGCACTTATTTATCCCCCCTAACCCCCGTTTGTTAAGGGGGAAACTGGAATCAAAGTCTCCCTTAACAAGGGGGATTTAGAGGTATCTAAAAGTTTTTGATACATCACTAAGGAGTTTTCAAACATCCTCTAAGATTTTCTACTATTTTTAATTTTTACATTCGCATCTTTAAGCAATTTCCAATAGTTAAAGGTAAGTCTCTCTGCACCTTAGCACTTACATAAATTCCAATATGTCCAACTGGAAAAGAATGCACTTTATAATCAACACTAGGAATATATTTGTCAAGTGCTAAAGATGAAGCTGAGGGGACTAAATGATCCTGTTCTGCATAAATATTTAAAATTGGTATTTGGATATTTGCTAAATTAACTCGCTGTTTACCAATTTTTAATTCACCTTGAATCAATTTACTTCGTTGATAAAAATCCTTAATAAACTGTCTAAATGTTTCACCAGCTTGATCAGGATTATCAAAAATCCATTTTCCCATTCTCAGAAACTTCAGCTGTTTTTCTTCAGATTCAACAATCTCTAGCAAATCAATATATTTTTTAATTCCCAATTGAAATGGTTTCAACATTAAAAAGACATAATTAGGTAAATTACCAGGAATATTCCCCAAAGTATCAACTATTACGTCTATATCTAAAGCTTGATAACCTAATGTAGATCCACTCCAAATATTCAGGAGTCCATCATTAACATGAAAGTCCACTGGAGTAATCATCGTAATTAGGTTTTCTACCTTCTCTGGATACAGAGAACTCTAACAAAGGCTGAATGTTCTACCTTGACATATTCCCAATAAATTAATCTGTGCAAGATCATGGATTTTGGATATTATACCTACACAATTATTGATATAATCATTGATATATTTATCCACAGTCAGCCAGCGTTCATCCTCACCAGGATATCCCCAATCAATTAAGTAGACATCGAAACCAAGTTTGAGCAAGTTAGAAACAAAAGAACGTCCCTCTTATAAATCAACAATGTAGGGACGATTGACTAGAGCATAAACAATCAATATTGGGATGTTTAAAGAATTTCAACCAGGGAAGAAATAGTATAATACCACTTTATCCTCCTTGTATACTTCTACTCTTGGTGTTACTCCTACCTTAAGTTTATCTGCATACAGATAATTGACAATATTAATCGGATTAATTTGATTGAAACAGTTGAGAATAGGCAAAAAATGCTAAATGAGTTGTTGCTGGTGTGACCAATTAGCAATAGCTGTGTTTAATAATTTACCTTGAATAATAACGGCATCTTCGGAACGAGATTTCTCAGCTAATTTTGGGTCAAATTCATTAGAAATTAATTCAATAATGTGCGGTAAATCATCTAGTATTTTACTATTTCCATCTACAAGATTCAAATTTTCAATAACTTCCCAAGAAGCCGTAATATCAATATCGTTTAATAAGACTTGATAATTAAAACTGGCTTGATAGAGCTTAAAGAAATGATTAATAAATTTTTCGTATTCATCAAGATGATTTTGTATACGCATCAAAGTAAATTTCCTTATAATAATTCAGGATAAAGTATGGGTTTAGCAGATTTAGATCCCCGACTACTGGAAGTAGTCGGGGATCTGATTTTCATGACTTAGGTATTATTTATAACTGCAATATTGAAGTTGCTGGATAATCAAAAACACCCCAACTTTGGATACCTTGCTGACCTAATATTGCTTCAGCACAATCGATTTCTGTATCTGTACCATCAAGAATAATTAAATAATAACTTTGCTGGAGGCGATCGCTATACATTCTTGCTCTGTCTTCGGGAATACCTAAATCCTTTAAAGACCTGACTAAATTCTCATTTGCGGTTACTCCCACAGTCACACCTGCAATACTAGCCACCAAGGCTACACCTACAGAACCTGCTGCCAGTATCGCTCCTAAACTCGGTATAGCCAGTCCACTCAGTCCAATTAACAAACTACCCCAGGTAGTTGAAGTCAGTGTATCTTCCACTGCAGCCGTAGTATTAACATCTTGATTACCAATTTGATTACTTATTTGTCCTTCCCCAAGGTTACTATTATGTTTTATATCTTTGCCAATAATGGAAACTTTCTCCATCGGATAGTCGGAAGCTTTTAATTCCTTAATCGCTTGTTCTAATTCTTGAGTTTTAGGAAATACTCCTAATGCACGTTTAGCTTCTTGAGTTATCATATTTTCCTCGTGAATCTTTTTATCTCTACTTGTAATATTGCTGGTTTATAAACAGTTGGTTCTCATTTAATTACAGCAATTTATGATTCAATATTTCCTCTAACTAAAGTTACTGTTTTTTGAGCTGATATAGTGATTACATCACCTTTATAAATTCAATATAAACATCATTACTATCCTAAAGATAGGCAATAGTTTACAACTGATGAAGGATTTAGATACCTTCAGCAGTTTTTAACATCGGGGTAAGGATTCAGGTCGAAGCTAGAGGGATTAAAGAAGGTGTCTGCAAAGCAGAGCTAACTATCCCTTTGATAGGTT
>ERZ1034419.41-NODE-41-length-32381-cov-40.141805_pt1 | contig 32381 bp, 35 predicted proteins | sample MGYA00520531_ERZ1034419 | MGnify/ENA primary metagenome ERZ1034419 (study PRJEB33736, sample SAMEA104288485) | Azolla nilotica | place: Sudan | collected 1982 | study: EMG produced TPA metagenomics assembly of the PRJEB19522 data set (Is there foul play in the leaf... | reverse complement strand
GCTATATTCTGCCTCACCTATCACACTTGTCAATACCCCACCACCTCAATCCTTAAGTTCTGGAACTGGAAAACCAAATTCTTGCAGCACTTGAGTAGCCAAATCACTCAAAACTGACCCATAACTAATATCTGCGCAAAATCTTTTGCTAAAACCTGATATTTCTTCATTTTCACGTCTTCCTAGCGGAGTATAGGTGAAGACTAAGAAATATTACATATATACCGTAAAAATTCATGACAATGATGATAAATTTTATAAATGGTATAGAAAACATGTAATAAGCTTTCACCTATTACCCATTACCTATTATCAATAAATCTCTCTAATCTCCCGTAGCCATCAGCAACCGACTCAAAATCACCTTACCACTAGAACTTTTTACCTCTACCCGAATAAAACTCGGATCACTTGGTCGCCAACTTACTTGATATTTTGTACTATTATTATTCCAATAATAAACTTAATGCTTATTTAGTTCCTGAAGCAATAGCACCAGACAAGGTAATATAAGAATTAATCTTACGGTTCTCGCCATAAGCCATAATAATAATAGAAATTATTATCAAAAGACAAACTTACTCTCCAGTCTTTATCAGCAAAAGTTGCTTTTGGATAATTGTATCTTGCGGCTAGTACAGGTTGAGGAATGGCAACATCAATAATCGCAGGTGCAGAAATACCCAAAATTGTTGCTAAAGCAATAGCTTTATAGTTCATAAGAAACTCTTTGGTGAAGGTAAAATGAGATACTTATACAAGTCAATAACATTAGAGAAATAAGTCGAGAGATAGGAAAATACCACCTACCTCTCAGCCATAATTACTTCTTCGCAATTATCCAAACCGCGTGGATAATTCCCGGAATATAACCGAACAAAGTCAAAACGATATTAATCCAAAAATCCCAACCGAAACCTACTTGCAAAAATACTCCTAAAGGTGGCAGAAAAACCGCGCATAAAATCCGTACTAAATCCATTTCAGCCTCCCGTTAATATTCCACGTCTGTACAATTAACATGACCTGCCATAAATACGATTCCTAAAAAGATACGGTAAACCGTACTTCTTAACCACCGCTGATTTTGGCTTTGTAACCAAGCTTGATTAAAATCTCTAATACTTTCTGTTTATGATCTCCCTGAATTTCAATTTCATTCTCTTTCACAGTTCCACCTGTACTGCATTGGGTTTTTAACTGTTTCAATAAAGCAGCCAAATTTTCTGGTTTAGTTTGAAACCCAGTAATTATTGTCACAGTTTTACCTTTGCGTCCAGCACGAGTAGCTTGTACTCTCACATTTTGGTGATTTGGGGGTAAATCTTGGATTCCCCATTCTAGAGCGCGTTCTAATGCAGGTGAGATACCGTTACCAAATTCCTGGTAAACAAAGCGTTTGTCTGATTTGGGATTGGAAGAAGACATAAATTTTCGTTCAGGTTGAATTCAGGGAAAATAAATGTTTACGAAAGTAGTAGAGGCTACAGGAGGTTACTGAGTTTGAGAACTCAAATTTATTCTATTCTGTCATTTTAGCCAATCTGTGACTACTATTGAGGGATTCCCATAAGTGAATCAATCGTTTATCTATAAGCCTGAAGCAGGATGCTGAGGAATATATGTAATTACATTAATCTTTTTGAGGATTGGAGTAATATAAATGACCGAAACCAAGAATTTGAGATCTATGTTTCGAAATTCCATTATCAACATCAGCTATTCCCGAAAAACTCCCCACATCTAATAAACAGTATCGTTTTATGGGGGCGAGCGCAGTTCTAGTTTTAATTAGTCTGTGGACTTGATCTGATGGAGCGCCAATTCCAGGATACCATTTCTAAGAGTTGGGAAGGGTTTATTGGCGGTATAGCATATCCTGTTATTGGGTTAAGTCAGTTAGCTGGTATACTTGCTCTGGGTTTACTGTCTGCCAGGTTTGTCAGTGGTGCTTGGATAGGTGTATTTTTTGTCTTATCTGCTTTATGTGGACAAATACTTCATTTATCTGAGCTAAATCTCCAAGGTGCAGAAATGGTAGTCGCTTTATGCAGTATCATATTTGGTGTAGTGTTAATTGTACCTACGCAAATAACTTGGTTGACTGGTGCTATACTCAGTGTTACTGCTGGTCTATCTCAAGTTTATACTGATGGTCAAGCCATCATGGGTAAAGAAATTGTAACTCTAGTTCCATATTTGATTGCTGTTAGCTTAACTCAAATTGCGATCGCAATGTCTGCTAGAAGAATATGCATAATGATCACTCAAAAGGTAATGACTCAGATGTTATCTAGAATAATTCCCTGGATTGAGTTAACTTTTTGTGGAGTTGGTATCGTATTTTTGGGCAATGCAGTAATCTAGGATTAACAAAATAGTTAACGGTTGTTTTGCTACTTGGAATATTACTAGGTTGATAATTGTCTTTAAGAAAGATTAAAATAATTTGCCCAATTACACACTCAGTATTATTGTTGCTAACAACCCTAACTTTTGTAAAAAAGACGTCAAAATTATTACCAACTAACTACTAGATCACAGAATCTAGTCATCCTTAATCATTTGTGTGTGTGAATTTTTTTGTCTATATACCTGCTTCCACAAGTGAACAAATAAAACAACACTGCTATGGAACTTTCTTATGATTCCGAAATTTCAATTAACATAGTTTATAGCTGATTATGAAATTATTTGATGAATATTAACGATATTACTATGATGATTTCTCAAAATTGGGGCGCTCAGGAAATGATTTCAGTAAGCATCGAAGCTAAAATCAACAGATTAGAATCTATTGTTGAGCAAATTGGTGAGGCCGTGCTCTCAACAACTGAGACAGTTGAACGTCTCGCTCAAAGATTAGATGCTCTCAGTTCACAAGTAGAGGCTCAAGGAAAACAAGTACAGCAGCAAGGGTATCAAATTTTTGCTTTGTGTGATGCTGTTCAAAGTTTAGCTGAATCTCAGAAAGACTCACTACAAGAAATTAGTCAATTGACACAAACTTTAGATAAAATCTTATCTTTGCTGCAATCTTCAGATGAAGAAACATGAGGTTTTAAATCAAAGCTTTAACTCAGTAATTGCAATATTTCCAGAAAAATATATATCTACATCACTAGCAGGAGTGCGATACCTTCAGTGAGCTTCGCTAAAGCGTTTACCATCTTCATCTCCATAATGAAAATTATCACCTTCTATTCGATAATTCACAGGTAAAGGTTTGGTACAAGGTTGAAAAAATACAACTTCAGGATCAGTATCTCCTAGTAATAGATGGGGTAAGTTAACATTCCAAAAGCCACCAGGTTCTAAAGGACGTTCCAGCAAGTTTGCTAATATTTCTGATGTCCATTTAGTGGCTAAATCCCGATCATAATTTAGCTTGGATTTGGGATACAGAGAAATGGCAATTCCGGGAATACTGTGCATTGCTGCTTCGCGAACAGCCGCAACAGTACCAGAAATGTATGCATCCACTCCTAAGTTTACACCAGCATTAATACCTGAGAGGACAAATTTGACATCTTCGCAAATTTGTTTTATTGGAATTGTGACACAGTCAGCGGGAGTACCAGCAATTTTATACTCAACCTCAGAACGGTGTTGTAGGTTAATAGGAGGATGGGTAGTAACTTGATATCCATAACTAGACTGATATTCTTGTGGTGCAGCGATAATTACATTTTTGTTGTTTACGACTTTGACTAAGGCTTGGATACCTGGTGCATCGATACCGTCGTCGTTAGTTAAGATAATTGTCATTATTGTATTTTAACGGAGAGGAACGCGAAGGTAGCGCGGAGGTACACAGAGTTTTGGGTTGGAAAATTATCCACAAATGAGATGCTTTTGACATGGGTTGTGTAGTATTTTGAGTGCTAGAGTGTCTTAGGATTCATCCCATGGAACAGCTACTCAAGCAATTATTTAGTAGTCAAAAATACATTATTCGCCTCATTTTACCCTTGATGGTGATCTTGATGGCAACTTCTCTGTTTAGTGCACCAGCATTAGCTACAGGTGTATATCAAATCCCCAACCTGACAGCGGATACTTGGATTGTAGATGAAGGTGAAGTTATTAGCCGTCTCAATGAAGGTCAAATTAGCGGCACTTTTAAAGACTTGGCTAAGGAAACTGGCAAGGAAGTCAGGATTGTTACCATTCATCGTCTTGACTATGGGCAAACACCGGAAAGTTTCGCCAAAGGACTATTTACAAAATGGTTTCCTACACCAGAGGAACAGGCCAATCAAAGTCTGTTTGTGATTGATACTGTTACCAATGGCGCAACTATTATTAGCGGGGATCAAGTTAAATCTCTATTGACTGATTCAATCGCTAATAGTGTGACTGAGGAAACCCTGGGTGCAGCTTTACGCAATGGTAATAAATATAATCAAGGATTATTGGATGCGAGCGATCGCTTAGTAACAGTTCTTTCGGGTAAACCTGATCCCGGTCCACCGGAAGAAAAAGAAACCATACAGGTAGAAGGAACATTTACCAAAGCTGAAGACACCGACAAAAACAAGGGCAATGCTACCGCTTGGGTAGTAGGATTGTTAATTGCTGCCACTGTCATCCCCATGGCAACTTATTACATCTATCAAATCAATCAGCCCTCAAATCAAGGCTAGATAATTGGGGATTGGGTGGCTAATAACCTATCAATATTGACCCGTTCCCCACATTATAAGTACGGAAAATAGACATAGAATAGGAGAAAGTGGAAATGCATTTGTGGCTTCACTTATTAATCCCCCAGCAGCTAATCAGCGCATGATGAAAGCTGCTGCTGAATATAAACGAGCAATGGGATTAGAATGACTTTTCCTACCTTTAACTATATTGTCGAACCTCTCCGTTCTTAACACAACCGAGATTATTTTTTAGCAACCATTTTAAAGATGGTGTCATGATTGGAGGTATGAGATAGGAAACAGTAAACCGGGATAACTGATAACTGATAACTGTCCCTAATCCTGCACGTAATCCTTCCCTGTCACCAAAGCAACTTCAGCCCGGACAAATTCTCGCCCTAAATAACCAGCATGATCTAAGAAAGTAACAGGACAGGGTTGAGTTTCTTCAAAAATTTTCACAGATAATTCTTTTGCCGTCCGCCCGCTAAATACCATTGTGTGAGTTCTTTCCACCTTACCCCGTGCTGGAATCACCTTGCCTGTTTCTGGATCTACAGCCAAACCGCAATCATCAATCACATTTGTGAAATGCTTGGCATAAATTAACCGATCATTGCGGTCGATGTAAATAATGAAATAGCCGTTAGGGTCAAGGTCAATATGACGCTGTGAAAGTTTATCATCAATGGCCGTTAAATCATCAACTATTAAATCCATACCCATTCTAAAAAGATAAATTATGTCAACAGTTTTTTTACATTACAATTCAAGTGTAATTCTTAAGTTAGCTTTCTCTTAAAAATTACAGGCTGGTACTGGAAATTTATTCTGAATTCCTGGTAGCAAAAGGTAACTCTGCGTTAATTGCTTTTATTTCCTCCTCTTCCATTTGATTCACCTCCAAGATATAGGGACGTAAGATTTGTCCTAAACGATTATTGTAAAAGCGGTGTAGGCTGTAATTGGGGGTAGCGGGAAACCCACGGCGTTTTTTATGTCTTCCACCTGCACCGGGGTCAAAAGTGTGGATACCGTGAGCAATCGCCCACTCAATCGGTGCATAATAACAAGCATCAAAATGCAAGCAATCTATGTCCTGAAAACTGCCCCAATAGCGTCCATAAAGTTTGTTATCCTTAAATAGACAAAATGACATCCCCACAGGCTGATGCTGATTATATTCAGCATAAGCACCAAAAAACACCACTCGATGGCGATAATTATGAAATAGTTGTTGAAAAAACCTTTTGGTTAAATATTTACTGCCCCACCAACCAAACTTATCACAGGTATCAGCATAAAAATCATACATCAATGGAAACAGCGACTTAGGAATTTCATCCCCAGTTATTGCTTGCAGTCGTAAACCTGCCTTTTCTACAGCCTTACGTTCCCGCTTAATATTCCGTCTTTGATTAGCATTAAATACTTTTAAGTAATCATCAAAAGTTTGAAAATCAGAATTTTCCCAAATATAGTTATGGTGCAACCAAGGCGTAAAACCTTGTCTTTCCAACACTGCCTGCCATTGAGGATCCACATAAAGAAAATGACAACCAGAAATCCCATGTTTAACGCAAAAAGCATCAATCTCATACACCATTAACGCGCTGATTTCTTCCTCATCTTCCCCATCTGCAATTAGAAAGCGATAGCCTTCAGCCGGAGTAAAAGGTGACATTCCCAACATTTTTGGATAATACTCTACCCCAATGCGAGAAGCTAATTCTGCCCACTGATGATCAAATACAAATTCACCCTGACTATTCCCTTTTAGATACAGTGGGGCAGCAGCAATTAATACTCTATCTCGCCACAAAGTTAGGTGATTTGGCAACCAACCTGCATTTGCTATCGTACTATGGGAAGTTTCCATATTATTCAGCCAATCCCACTCCAAAAACGGGGTTTTCAGGGGCATAGCCAAAGCATCCCAGCCTGCTTGAGGAACTTCGGTAATTTTATTAGTCCAAACTACTCTGTTGTTTGGTTTGAATTGTTTCAGCATTGTGTAGTTTTGAATATCTACTTTGAATATCTAAAAGTTAGCAAAAGCTTTATTTAGCCTAATCCATCACCACTGATTATTGCCGCGGATCATGGAAAAATACTTCCAGTACAACTGTGTAAACTTCTAGTAACAAACAGAGTATTTAACCAGTTGTTGAAAGAATTTAATATCCGGATTGAGGTTTCTAGAACTTGAAAGCACTATATGAAGAGGCTAAGGAGATTTATTTTCTTTCTTTCTCTGTTGTAACAGTGCTGGATTTGATATGGTAATTATTGTACCGTAAATACAAAGCTTAATAGCACTGTTACACCAGTACCTAAGCTAAACCAACTACAAACTTCTCATTAACTCTTGTTAACTCTTGTATTCTGAACTCCTTATTGAACAGTTTCACTTCTGGATCGATATGCCACACAAATCATTATTACATCTACGGTCCCAAAGTTTTGGTATATAAAGTTTTTTTTAACCACAGAACTTACGTAACTGGCATATTACTAAGGTGCGTCAGACCTATAAATTGGTTAGCATCATTGGTATATAAAGTTTTTTTTAACCACAGAATTTACGTAACTGGCATATTACTAAGGTGCATCAGACCTATAAATTGGTTAGCATCAACTGATTTTTGACATCTGACTAACCCTACAAGAAACATTGAGTGTGAGACTTGCGTAGGTTCTAAAGAAATCACAATTTGATACCTTTAGCAAATTACAAAAAAGTTCTCATAACTTCATAAAATGCATCATTTAGCTAAACTCATCGCATATCGTTATTATTGTGGTTTGCAGATACGAAGTGAGAGACTCGATGGCTAAGTCCCGTCAATCGTCCTTTCGACGAATTTTAGTAACTAGAATATTGCTACTATTTGTCCCAGTTTTACTAATTGGGGAAATGGTTACACTCAATAAGGCACGTTCCAGCCTTCTGACAACTGCACGTCAAAATCTAACAGATAGTGCTATTAATAAAGGAGAAAAAATCACTGATGATATCGCTGCACTGAAAACTAATTTACTGAGTGCCAGTCAAACAAAAGCCGTTCAGTCTGGATCATCATATCAAGCGCAAAAATTCCTCACTCAGTTAGCCAAGCAATTACCTACTAAAATTGCTTGTATTCAACTTAAAACTCTCCGAAAACACAAAATTATTGCTAGTAGCTGCGGCGAGCAAACAATTGCCGAATTGCCAATATCATTTACCAATGATGAAGTGCAAATTACTGCTATTTCACCACCACAACCAGGAATAACTGGTAAAAAAAACCCAGATAATCAACTGCAATTACTATTATCAGCACCAGTTTATAATCAAGGAGGAAATTTAGCTTATACCTTAATTATCAAAACTACATTACATCAACAAATTAAAGATCAGCAAGGTTCACTGATAGGTTACTGGGTAGTAATTGCTCAAGATGGTACTATCTTGGCCAATTTATCACGTGAAAAGTTCGTAACTAATCTTAAGAATCCTTCACATATCCAACAAATACAAGACATTATTAAAAATGCCATTCAAGGAAATAATAACTCCATAAATATTAACTTCCCAAATGGACAAGAATCAATCGTTGGTTATACAGCAATCCCTAATCCGATTACACAACAAAAACAACAGAAATGGATTATTTTAGGTGTTGCCAGTGTCAAAGATGCCCTGTTGGGTTTAAATGAAATCAAAGTGATTCTCATAGTATTAACTGCTGGTTTAATTGGTGCTAGTTTGTTAGTATCTTTATATTTAGCACCTTACTTAGCTAGTCCTTTAGAAGAACTCAGAGACTATGCTTTGAACATTCACAGTCACCACGCTGCACAACCAATTCCTAGAAACTTTAAAATCCGGGAATTTAATCAACTTGCTCAAGCACTAGACCAAATGGTTGAACGACTCAAAGCATGGGCGGAAGAACTAGAAATAGCCTGGAAAGAAGCCAAATCAGCTAACTTTGTTAAGAGTCAGTTTTTAGCAACAACTTCCCATGAATTGAGAAACCCACTTAATATTATTATTAACTGTGTTCGCTTAGTTAGAGATGGTTTGTGTGATGATCGAGAAGAAGAATTAGAGTTTCTTCAGCGAGCGGATGAAACAGCAATTCACTTATTAGGGATTATTAATGATTTACTCGATATTTCCAAAATTGAAGCGGGTAAACTTTCTGTAATTACGACACCTCTAGAATTACGTAAATTACTACTAGACGTGGTTAATTTACAATCAGTTAATGTTCAACAAAAGGGACTACAATTAAAATGTGAAATTGATAATGAACTGATACCAGTTAGGGCAGATGAGCTAAAACTTAAACAAGTCCTGATTAATATTATTGGTAATTCTACTAAATTCACCGATAAAGGTAGCATCGTTATTAGTACGGACATTCACCACAATAACGGCTCATCTCATGTTTTAATTTCTGTAAAAGATACAGGTATAGGTATTGATCCTGGACAACAAGATAAACTGTTCCGTCCTTTTGTGATGGTGGATGGTACAACTACACGCAAATTTGAAGGTACTGGATTAGGATTGGCAATTTCCCGGAATTTAATTGAACTGATGGGAGGGAAAATTACTCTGGAGAGTTTGGGTTTGCACCATGGAACAACGGTGAAAATTATATTACCTTTAATTGATATTTCCCTATTATCTGCATCCGCTAAAAAGGGAGATTTAGGTAATCATGAACCAGCTTCGATTAATGAAGTCAAAGGTACTAATTATTCTTACTGGTCGCCAGATAAATCTTCAGAGATTGACGATTTTTATCCAGGAAAATTAAATACAGAATCGGTTGATAGTGGCGAAATAAGTCTATTTTTACAAAAAGGGGAAAAAGCAACCACGCTGTAGTATTTTCCCCTGTTGTACTAATTGATTAATTGCAGCTTTGAGCTATTAATAAGGGAAAATAAGTCTGCCACTAGGTCTAGTATCTCCATGAAAAAATCCTTTATTGCGCCCCATGAATACAGCACCTCCCAAACCTGTAAATTGAGAAGCTTTTAACACCTCCCAAAGTTTCCCAAAATCTTCATTCAGGGGCTGCATATCCAGGGCGCGAAAGTAAATATGTTGGCTGTTACTAACGCCACTAACACTCTTATTTACCTGCGGTGGACGGTAACCAGAAGTAATTCTAATTGGTGAATCAAATTTTTCTCTTACTCCTCCCCAAACTTTTGCTAGTTTAATTGCATTTGCTACATATTCAGAACTAGTGGGAATGCGAGTACAATCTTTGGTCGCTTCACCCCAAGTTAGAGGTATACCTTCCAGAATTTATTGGTTAGCATACCCTATTTCAGCTCCAGGAAGTTTCATAGTTGAACCGGCACGTGAGCCAAGCAGATAGATTAATGTTGGCTGAGAAATTGGTTAATGATCAAATAAGTATTTTTGCGTTAGCCTGAAAAAGCTGACTGCTGATGGCTGAATGCTTACCTGAAAAAAGCCAAATAGGTTGATTATCAATCATTACTGATTTTGATGGATTTTCCTTTTTGATTGAGTGATGTGGTTAAAGCACGGAGAATTACTACTAACTCTCTTCCTACCCAACCAGAGGAAATCAGTGAAGGTGTATTCTGAATAACAGAAGAAACAAAGTGATCACACACTTTTGCCAGAGGTTCAGCTTTTTCAATTTCCACCACTTCTTGACGTTGATTTAAAGGTATAAATGAATTTCCCTCTTTTGCAAATTCACCATGTATAAAAGTTAACGGTGAAGAAGCTGACATTTCATCAAAAATCAAACTACCTTTACTACCCACAATCCCCAACCGACGCTGTTTATCAGGATTCAGCCAGCACAGGTGAACATAAGCTTGAAAATTATCTGGATAAGTCAGTGTCACCCAAACTAAGTCAGCTAAACCTTGGGTTTCAGGTAATCTGGTCATGGTGTTTTCCCCCACTTCCCTATTTCCTTGTAACCAAACTGTGCCAGTTGCTTGTACTCTTATAGGTAATTTACCTAACCAAGTGTTGAAGATAGCAATATCATGAATTGCTAAATCCCATAGTGCATCAACATCTTGGCGAACAGGTCCCAAATGAGTACGGGTAGCATAACCATAACGTAAATGACCTAACTGACCCGATTGAACCACTGTTTGACCTTTTTCCACTGCTGGGTGAAATAAATAAGTGTGGTCAACCATCAGTATTAATTGCTGATACTCTGCTATTTGGCAAAGTTTCCGACATTCTTCTGGGTCAATAGTCAGAGGTTTTTCTGCCAAAACATGATATCCTTGGTGGAGAGCATCTTTAATTAAGGCATAGTGAGTAGTAGCTGGAGTTGCGATCGCCACGGCTGTGAGTCCCTCAATCTGTTTTACATACTCCCATTCCGTTGTTAATAATACATTTTCATCTGAATCAAAGAACAGTTTGATTTTTGTTAATCTTTCTTTATGTGGATCTACTACAGCCACTACACTTACCTGGGGATGTGCGAGAAAATTCCGGAACAAATGTACTCCCCACTGTCCAACCCCCATAACTGCAAGTTTAATTTTAGTCATTGGTCATTAGTCATTGGTTATTAGTGATTGGTTATTAGTTATTAGTCATTAGGCATTGGGCAAGAGATTATTCTTCCCCTACACCCTTACACCCCCACACCCCTACACTTCTTCAGTAACTGCCAAATAAGCTACTTTAGCAGCAGCCTGTTCAGCCGCTTTTATCGAGCGTCCCTTACCTTGTCCTAACATTTTTTCATGCAACCAAACCTCAGCCATAAAACGCTCATGAGTACGGTGAGGTTGATTAACTTCCATAACTCGATACTCTGGTAAAATTTTAAATTGTGCCTGAGTCCATTCTTGCAAAGCTGCTTTATAATTGAGTCTAGCCGGATCAAGGCGAATTTCTTTTGTTAGTTCTTGAAAGTGGGGATCTAACCAAGGACGTATCAATTCTAAATTATGAGTGCTAAGGTAAAGCGCTCCCAGAACCGCTTCAAAGGCATCTGCTAGACGTGACTCTTGACCAACGTGATCAGCAGTAGCACTACCAGCAACTAGTAAGTATAATTCTAAACCATATTGTCTTGCGAGTTGGGAGAGAATGCGATCGCTCACCAACACCGAACGAATAGCCGCAAAATCCCCCACTGAACAATATGGGTAATGTTCCCATAAAACCACAGCAGCCACCAGCCGCACTACCGCATCACCAACAAACTCCAGTTGTTCATAATTTGCCGACTCAGAAACAGTGGCGTGAGTTAGTGCCAAATCAAGTAAAGGCCACTTTATGGGACTATCTGGTGACAAACCTAACTTTTGGACTAAACTTTCAAGTTGCCGTTGACGGCGAGGATAAACGCGGGACATTAGGTAAGTGTGGAAAAAAGGGCTAATAACTCTTAACTTAGCATTAAATATAAAGCATAAATACAAAGTATATTATCTATTTGATGGTTTTCTGGAAGTCTGTTTCAAATCATTTAAGAAATTAATATCCTTTTCAATAAAAAAATTTTCATTGGGATTTTCAGTATTTTCTAACGCTACATTCAAATCTCTTTCTGCTTCTTCCAACAATTCTCGGCACATTTCCCATACCCTTGCCTTTATTTTTGGCTTGCTTTTGTAGTCTCGTGATGTATTTATACATTTTTCCGCCATATCTATTTTGGCAGTAGATCGTTTTTCTAAAAGTGTAGAATTGTGAGCAAGATTAGGGTATTTCAACATAGATTCACTCACAGATTTTATAACATCCTCTAGTTCACCTATCTTTTTAAGATTGACAACTCCTTTGGCAATTTGACTTTCTTCAATTTTGCCTGATATAGCAACAGATAAAACTCTATTCGCCGTGTTTTGATATTTTATATTTTTTTTATCAAATCCATAAAGTTAAAATTCGTTTTATGGTTTTTGCACGCCTTTTAACAATTCAATCTTTGTAAATTGCCTGAACATCTTCGGTTTATACCTGTACTTAACTAGTATAGAGCGATCACATCTTCCCAAAAAACTTAAACTCACCACCGTTAAAAAACGAACTATGGAAAAATCAAACATCCATAGTTCATCAAAAGAGAGAGCAGGACATAAGCCGGGTTCTGTTCTCTTGCGAGGGCAGTTATCTATCTGGGACGCTTGTCACCAAACGCCTCTAGCGGCTCTTGTTTAACGGAACTGGTAAAAGACCAACCATAGTTCCTCTGGCCTTGCTCCCAACCGGGGTTTACCGAGCCAGCACCTCTCGATACTGCTGGTGCGCTCTTACCGCACCTTTGCACCCTTACCATTCAATTCAAAATTTTTAATTTTTAATTTTTAATTTTTAATTGTTTTGGCGGTATCTTTCTGTGGCACTATCCTCACGATCACTCGCACTGGACGTTATCCAGCAAGTCTGGTCTTTCGGGAGCCCGGACTTTCCTCAAACCAGTCTTAATAACTGATCTACAACTGCCTGCGCCTACTCTCCCCTAGATCCAGTTTAAGCCTTGATAGCCCCTTTTGTGTTGTTCAGTTATCAGGTAATTGGTAATTTTTCCCCAGTCCCCACTCCCCATCACTTTTTCTTATTCCAAGGTAAAGCATAAGTCCAGTGTAATTTCTCAATAGTAAACGGACAATTGATAATTGATATTGGAGGAATATTTAGACCCGGAGCTAAACCAACACGCAATTCAGATATTCTCAGCACCAATTGAAAAGAAAATTCTACTTTCTTTTTACCATCCATAAAATCTTTGTACAAACCCTTGAAGTTTTTACTATTCCTCATACCAACAATATCAATTAAAGGTTCTCCTGGTTGATATGTTCCTGTGTCTTTGTCCCTCTTTAAAACATCTTCTGCTGTAACATTTTCAGAAATTGTTTTCTTAGGAGCAATAATAGTTGGAACTTGTGGTATTGCTAAATCACGGCTGAGGTCTGGAGATTTACGAATCACTCTGCGGGATTTTTTGGTATGTTCAACAACCCAAGAACTATTATCCCAGTCCACATATACCGCTAAACTTTCCGACTTATTATCAATAGTAATTGACATTTCTTTCAAATTGTCTTTCAATTTCTCCAAAGAATATGTGCCAGTACCAAAGGAAATCCCTACTTTATTTTCAATATTTTGTTCTTTCAATTGTTCATCAACAGCACTTTTTTGGAAATTTAGCATCACCATGTCGTCGATAGATTCAATCATCCGATTGACTGTGTAATATATTCCTAGAATATAAACTGTCAAAATAATTAGATTTTGATCGCCGCTTTGTACTGCCATAGAACTGTTAATCAACTCCCTGTAGATTTTTAAACTTTATTCTTACTTAATTTGAAATGAATTAGAAAGCCAACCCTTTTGCAATAAAAATATTATTAACCAACCAGAGATTACTGCCATCAATCCCAGACATAGTCATAATGGATATCCCCAATACCAATTTAATTCGGGCATATTATATGGTGATTTTTCAGTATTAAAATACATCCCATATATTCCAGCTACAAAGGTTAGAGGGATAAAAATTGATGAAACCACAGTTAGTAATTTCATGATTTCATTCATTTTATTGCTAACTGCTGAAAGATATACATCCATTAAACCAGATGCCAATTCTCGGTAAGTTTCCACCATATCTATCACTTGTACAGTATGATCATAACAGTCTCGTAGATAGATGCGTACATAATCACTAATTATTTCACTACTATCTCTAATCAAAGAATTAATTGCATCCCTTTGAGGGCAAATTGCTCGACGTAATTGTAATAATTCTCTCCTGATTGTGTAAATTTGTTGTAATGTTTGCGGCGTAGCCTTAACAATTACTTCTTCCTCTAATTCTTGAATGCGTTCTCCATAGAGTTCTAGCACTGGAAAAAAACCATCAACAATTGCATCCAATAGAGAATAAGCTAAATAGTCTGATCCTTGTTTACGAATTATGCCTTTGTTCTTTTCAATTCGCGTTCTTACTCCGTAAAAACAATCATATTCCGGTTCTTCTTTAACTGTCAGTAAATAATGTTTTCCCAATACTAAATTTACTTGCTCACTATGAAAACCATAGCTTATTTCTTTTGGTATTACCATGCGAGCAATAATCAGTAATTGGTCTTCATAGTCCTCCATTTTGGGACGCTCTGCCATATTTACCACATCTTCTAACACCAGAGAATGTAAATTAAAAACCTGCCCCAATCTTTCTAAGATATCTCTATTCCCTAAACCTTGAACATCAACCCAGGAAACTGATTCACTATCTAAATAATTAGTACAATCTTCTGGTTTATTTATTTGTACACGAATTAATTCAGTTTGGTTGTAATCAACCCAAATAATATTTGGCTGTACAGCATTTTCATCAATAATTATTGAGCCTGGAATAGTTCCTTGTTGATGATAATAGTCCTGTATGGACGTGAGTTTATTTATATTTTTAGGAAGACGGCAAACTTTCTTAATCATCAAATTTTACCTATAGTAGTTAGCCGTCAGCGGTTGGTAGTTGGTGTCTGATATATGATCACCGCACTAACCTTAGTTTACGTCCTCTCTTCCCTGTTGCTTGTATAAAAAAAAGTTTGCCTTTTGTGAAGACAAACTGTAGAAAAAATTATACTTTATTTATTTGGGACAAGGGTGATTAGAACATACCCATACCACCCATACCACCCATACCACCCATACCACCCATACCACCCATACCACCCATACCACCCATACCACCCATACCACCCATACCAGCGTCAGGAGCAGCAGCTTTCTTTTCAGGCTTTTCAACAACGATCGCTTCGGTAGTTAAAACCATACCCGCGATAGAAGCGGCGTTTTGTAATGCAGAACGGACAACTTTAGCAGGGTCGATAATACCTGCGGCGATCAAGTCTTCAAATTCTCCAGTAGCAGCGTTGTAACCGATGTTAATATCGGTTTCTTTGACTCTAGAAACAATGATGGAACCTTCAGCACCAGCATTGTCTGCAATTTGCTGTAAAGGTGCTTCTAATGCTCTTTGCACAATCTCAGCGCCAATTTTTTCTTCAGCGTTGAGGCTATTTTTAATTGCATCTATTTTTGTAGACAGGTGAATTAAGGTTGTACCACCACCAGGAACAATACCTTCTTCTACTGCCGCTTTGGTAGCGTTGAGAGCATCTTCAATCCGCAGTTTACGGTCTTTGAGTTCAGTTTCTGTGGCTGCTCCCACTTTAATTACTGCTACACCACCAGCCAGTTTGGCAATGCGTTCTTGGAGTTTTTGAGAATCGTAATCGGAATCTGTTTCTTCCAACTGTTTGCGAATTTGGGCGATTCGCTTCTGCACTTCTGGCTTGGTGGAACTGCCAGCGACAATGGTGGTACTTTCTTTGTCAATGGTGATTTTCCGGGCTGTACCCAACATTTCCAAAGTAGCTGTATCCAAGCTCAAGCCGATTTCTTCAGAAATCATCTGGCCATCCGTGAGAATGGCAATATCTTGTAATAAGGCTTTGCGACGTTCGCCAAAACCAGGGGCTTTAATGGCTGCAACGGCTAAAACCCCCCGTGCTTTGTTAACTACTAAGGTTGCTAAAGCATCACCTTCTAAATCTTCAGCAATGATCAACAAAGGCTGACCTAAACGGGCAACTTTTTCCAGTACAGGTACTAAATCCTGAATGGCGCTGATTTTCTTGTCTGTAATTAGGATGCGGGCGTTTTCAAATTCTACCGTCATCCGGTCGTTATTGGTGATGAAATAGGGAGAAATGTAACCCCGGTCAATCTGCATCCCTTCGACTACTTCTAATTCGGTGGTCAGGGATTTTGATTCTTCAACGGTGATCACACCATCTTTGGTGACTTTTTCCATTGCTTGTGCCAGCATATTGCCGACTTCTTCATCGTTACCAGCGGAAACAGTAGCTACTTGAGCGATCGCACTACCTTCTACTGGCTTGGCTACTTGAGCAATTTCAGCTATCAGTGCCTCAATAGTTTTATCTATACCCCGCTTTAAAGCAATGGGGTTTGTACCTGCCGCTACGTTTTTGAGTCCTTCTCGCACCAAGGCTTGTGCTAAAACCGTCGCAGTTGTAGTACCATCTCCAGCCACATCCTTAGTTTTGGATGCCACTTCTTGCATCAATCTTGCGCCAGTATTTTCTGAAGGATCTTCTAATTCAATTTCCTTGGCAACGGTGATACCATCGTTGACAATTTGAGGGATACCAAATTTTTTTTCTAACAGGACGTTACGACCTTTTGGCCCCAAGGTGATTTTCACTGCGTCGGCCAGAGCGTTAATACCCTTCTCTAAAGCCCGCCGAGATTCTTCATCAAATGCAATAATTTTCGCCATGTTTAATTTTTCTAACGCTTCCATTAGACAATTTAGCACTCACAGGTAAAGAGTGCTAATATTTTGAGCTATTCAATTTTACAACTAGTCATAAAAAATTGATTAATATTACAGTTGATGCTCATTTTGGATACTAGCAGTAATGGTTGAATCGGGAGATGAATTTAGACAACTCCCTTAGATCCCTTGGTATTGCTAACCCTAGCGGCACCGGCTGGTTGGCGGTAGTATTTACTTTTATTTTGGCTTGGCTTGTAACTTGGCGTTTGATTCCCGCCATCCGTAAATTTGCCTTGCGGGTAGGTTGGGCTGACCAACCGAACGCTCGACGACTTAACCGAGAACCCTTACCTAATGCCGGAGGTTTGGCTATCTATGCCGGTGTTATTGCCGCTTTAGTATTAGCTAGTCTTTTACGACCCATTGAACTCCAAGGCGTATTAGCTCAGGTGTTAACTGTACTTCTGGGAGGTTCGATATTAGTCCTAGTTGGCTTTATTGATGACCAATTTGGCTTACCTCCTTCTGTGCGTTTGTGGGCGCAGATGATCACAGCCCTGTTGTTGGTGGCTAATGGGATTAGTATAAAAGTCACATTTGGTACACCTATCGACTCACTATTGTCAATGGCATTGACAGTATTGTGGGTAGTAGGTATTACCAATGCCATTAACTTGATGGATGGGATGGATGGTTTAGCTGGCGGGATTAGTTTTATTACTGCCATCAGTTTGTTAGGGGTTTCTGCTCAGTTTGACAATCGGGCAGCAGCAACGCTAGTTTTAGCTGCTTTGGGAGGTGCAGCACTCGGCTTTTTAAGACACAATTTTCACCCTTCACGCATCATCATGGGTGATGCTGGAGCATACTTTTTTGGCTATCTACTAGCAGCAACTAGCATATTAGGAAAACTTCAACAAAATACTGTTTATGCTCTTGTCCCGACGATTTTATTTATGATGTTGCCGGTATTAGACACCACTCAGGTGTTTGTGCGGCGACTTTTAGCAGGAAAAAATCCCCTGAGTACACCCGGTAAAGACCATCTACACCACCGTTTGCTGGCTTGGGGTTTCTCGCAACGTCATGCAGCTTTTACTCTGTGGTCAATCACCTTGTTTTTCAATTTGCTGGCAATGAGAATACAAGGTATGACTTTATCTGTGATGCTGGCTTCTGCCACCACTATTATTTTGCTTTTGGGTTTTACTATCTGGCAGAGAATCCATAGTAATTCGTAATTAGGGTTTGCTGAAAAAGTCTTTTCGTAAGGACTAGGAGTCAGGAGTCAGGAGGGAGAATTAGAAGGAGGTAAGAATAGTCTCAAATCTGGGAAAGTGATTGGCTTTTGATGGTTTCAAGGCTTATTTCTTGCACATTATTCACCTTTTCAACCCCTGAAACTCTTGATTCATAGAGGTTTTCTGTTTATATAGCTTAACGCCACGCTAGGCTATCAGCAAGCCCTAATTAATAATGCGTAATTCGTAATTAATCATACAAATTACTAATTAAGATGCAAATCATATAATGATTGAAAGCATTTTTTGCCTAGAACTTGTATTTTTCCAAACTCAAATTTAATTGGAAGTCCCTTAATTACGAATTACGAATTACATATCCCTCATGGGAGCCGGAGGCATTATTAAGAATTAGAAATTACATTACCATGCCACCATCGACATTAAAAACTTGTCCAGTGATGTAAGCTGCGGCGGGATCAGCTGCTAGAAAGCTCACCATACCAGCAATATCTTCTGGTTCACCAAAACGCCCTAATGGGATGTATTGCAGAATACCTTCCGCTATGATATCACTGGTCATGTCAGTGGTGATAAAACCAGGGGCAACTGCGTTTACAGTAATACCACGGGTGGCTAGTTCTTTCGCGACGGTTTTGGTAAACCCAATTACACCTGCTTTGGCGGCGCTGTAGTTGGCTTGTCCAGGGTTGCCCATTTGCCCAGCAACGGAGGATATGTTGATAATTCGTCCTGAACGTTGTTTAAGCATAATTTTACTAACAGCCTTTGTACATAAAAATACACCTGTTAGATTTAAATCTATTACTGCTTGCCATTCTTCCAGTTTCATTCTTAATAGCAGGGTGTCGCGGGTAATCCCTGCATTGTTGACTAGGATATCAATGCGTTTAAATTTTTCTAAAGTTGTGTTTATCAGTGTATCTACTTGATCTGATTGAGAAACGTCTGCTTGGAGGGTGATCGCATCACCTCCCGTTGCTGTAATTCTTGCTACTACTTGGTCTGCTGCTGCACTAGAATTGGCATAGTTAACAACGACTTTTGCTCCTTGAGAGGCTAGTTGGAGAGCGATCGCACGTCCGATTCCTCTTGATGCACCTGTGACAATTGCAACTTGATCCTGTAATAATGTCATTGAATTTTCCTCAATCTTCAAGATACCGCGCTAATTATTCTATGGTGATTCGGGGATGATTTAAGTATTTAAGCTCATATTTTGAATAACTATATCCCCGACTTCTTTGATAAGTAAAAATCTATATCCTGGGATTGTAGTAAAATTAAATCACAATAATGTTTATTAAAAATTTTGTCATACCCCACTGACAAAAGAAAAAATATATGGTAACTAACATTGAAATTAACGAAAATCTGGCTCAAGAAGCCTAAGCTTTGAGTAACTATCGAACAGCCACTTCATTGACAAAAACTGCTTTACATGAGTAAATCCAACGTCGTAAACAAGTTAAGGTATTGGAACTTTTTGGTACTATTAACTGACGAGGAAGATTATAACTACAAGCAACAAGGACAAACAATATGAACGTCCTTATTGATAATTCCGTGTGGACTCTTGCATTGCGGCGAAATCAGCTAAATGATAATCTCTGATTTACTTACTCTTCATCCTTTTAGGAGGATAACAATACTGACACCTCAAACATTTTTCAGCCAGCTATAATAAAGATTTTCATACCTTTATCAAACACTGTTACAAGCTTATTGATAGAGAGATCACGCATCATAAATCTGCTAACATCAAATGACCACCCTAAAATCCAGTAACCTTACATCCATCATATATCATAGATTGCATAGACACATACCGCTGCAAATACTAACCAACGGATAGGAAAGGTTTAATGAACAGCAAAAAACCCATGTTCTCAACATTAGCTTTAAAAAGCGCCATTTTATTGTCACCCCTGTTGATATGTACTAGTTTTTTCAGTGGAAAACTGGAACCATCAGCTACTGCTCAGGTAATATCAAATCAGGAACGGGAAGAATTAACCAGACTGCGAACAGAAAACGGCATTCAAAAGCAAGTGCAGTCAGATTTTGAGCGTGCTTTTACTCGCACGAATACCCTACTAAATATCTGGTTAACTATTTTAAGTTTATTTCCAGTAGTTTTAATCGCTACAGTATGGTTTTTAAGAAAAGCCATTATTCGGGAGATTATCGAGCGATCAATGCAAAAAATAGAAGGAATAGACAAATTGCAAACTCAATTACTGACTGTTAATCAAGATGTAGGGAACTCGATTCAAGCATCACAACATCTCACTCAAGAATTAGCACAGGAAGTTAATAGACTCAAGGAAGCAATTCAAGGTGAAGAAGAAAATTTATCTATTCTTTTATCAGACTTACCAAAATCAAAACAAGAATTTTTAACAGCCTTAGAACGTGAAGTTGAATCTGCTCAGGAGAATATCAGCAATTTAGAATTTAAACTGAATACACAATTAGAACAAGTAACTCTATCTGCTCAGCAACAAAAGATAACTATTGAAAATGTCAAAAAATTAGAAGCTGATTTAGTTTCTAAATTTACCGAAGTGAAGTTAGAAGTTGGAAATCAAAAAGATACTGCTGTTAATGATATTGAACAATCCCGTTCTCAGTTCATATCTCTACTTCATGGGTTAGAGTCGGAAACTCTACAACAAAAAGAACAGACTTTTGAAAGTCTATCAAAATACCAGTCAGAGTTTACTGAACAATTATCTCAATTTCGAGTAGATACTCAAAATCAAAAAAATGTATTTATAGATTATCTTAAAAAATTAAATGATTTATTGAAATCACAAATTGCTGAATTACAAATTGATGCTCAAAACCAAAAAGATAACCTGGGTGTTGGTTTAGTGCAATTACAATTAGAATTTTCTAACCAACTCTCAGAATTACAGAATACTGCTCAACTGCGTCAACAGGAAATTATTGATAATTTACAAAAATCTGGCAGTGAATTTACCTCTCAGTTTTCAGAGATTCAAATTGATGTGCACAAAGATATTCAACAACAGCAAGTTATGATTTGGGAAAATCTACACCAATTAGAAGCCAAATTGATTAACCAAATTTCAGAGTTACAGAATGATACTAAAGTGCGTCAACAAGAAATTATTGATAATTTAGAAGCATCTGGTAGTGAATTTACTGCTCAGTTTTCAGATATCCAATCTGATGTTCAACAACAGAAATTGAAGATTTTACATAAGTTTCAAAATTTAGAATCTGAATTTATCAATGAAGTTACAGCATTATACAATGATGCTCAAGTGCGTCAACAAGAAATTATTGATAATTTAGAAGCATCTGGTCATGAATTTACTAATCAGTTTTCAGATATTCAATCTTATATTCAACAACAAAAATTGAAGATTTCACAGAAATTAGACAACTTAGAAAAGTTAGAATCTGAATTTGTTGATCAACTTTCAAACATCCTCTTAGGTGCTCACCAACGTAAAAATGCAATTTTACAAGAGTCAGTTGAAATCAAACCTAAACCTACTCCAGAACTGCAAACAATCCTAGAACAAAAACAACCAGAAATTTCTGCTGATGATGATATCAAAGAAGCGGAAATAAGATTTTCAGAAAAACGCTATAATGAGGCTTTATCGATTTATGAGCGAGTCGTTAAAATTAGGCCTGATGATGCAGAAATTTGGCTAAAGCGAGGTTTAATTCTGAATAGGTTAAAACGCTATAAGGATGCGATTATATCTTACAATCAAGCCATTAAAATTAATCCTGATTATCATCAAGCTTGGTGTGATATTGGTGTAGCCTGCGGTAATTTAGGTAAACATCAAGAAGCTTACAACTGTTTTGACAAAGCTACGCAAATTAAGCCTGATGATGGTGTGGCTTGGTTAAATCGTGGGTTATCTTTGCTAGAATTGGAAAATTATGAAGATGCTATTTCGTCCTTTGATAAAGCTTTGGAATTTCAACCAAATTCCCCCAAGATTTGGGATAAACGTGGTTACACTTTGGTAAGATTGGGGCAAGATGACGAAGCGATTAGAAATTTTGATAAAGCATTAGAAATTAATCCAGATTATCCTAGTGCTTATTATAATAAAGCAGCTTGTTTTGCACTGCAAAGAGAAGTTGCACTAGCTTTAGAGAATCTCCAAAAAGCTATTGAAATTAAACTTAGCTACAGAGAAGATGCTGCAACTGATATAGACTTTGATGATGTTAACAAAGATTCCAGATTTCAACAATTAATTAAAGGTGAGTATGGTGGTGGTGAATAAAACCCAACAAAACTCATATCATGATCGGTTAAATATACTGCAAACGGGTTAAACCTGGACTTATGTCATACTGATAGCGCAGCGTGGCGTAAACCATGGGTAACGTAGTGCAGCTTATCCCTTCGGGACACTGCGTGAACGCGGAGCGTTACGTAGGCTCTAGTATGTCGGAGATTCTTCACTATCTCTTTCATAGACGCTCCGCGAACGTTCAGAATGACACTTTTAAACCGTTTTTAGTATAATCATGATATCTGTTAGGGCTGGTAATTGGAAAAAATTAATTACTAGTACAGTACGGCGTAAATAAAGCAACCATTCCAAATCTCTGAAAAGCTCATGCCATATACATTTTGAATTGTTAATTCACGGCGGTACTAGGGTAATAGTCGAATCCCCAAATTCTCAAGGAATTCAGGGATATAGAATTTATTGTTTGAATTTTCAAACCAAAATTGTTCGACTCATCGCTCACGACGAAATCCAAAATTTCAAATCTAATATTGGTTAATGATTGTAATTATTAGTCCGGGGTGTGCGAGCGCCCACAACTGCACCCATTAATGCTGTTGCTAAACTCAATAAAGAACCTAAGACAAACCACCATAATGTTCTCGAAGTTGCTGCTGCTATTTCACGAGTTTGTGCAGCGGTTAGTGCAGGTAAATTTGGTGAGATGGTACTTCCTTGTAGTCGTAGTTGGTTCATTAGTTCGGCAGCATTATAAGCAGCAACACCAAAAGCACCCCAGACTCCACTTGCTAATAGAAAAGAACTAATTGCTAGGGTTGTTCCCCAAAGAATTGCGCCATTAAGTAGGGCTGTATCTCGGTGCATTGATCCACAAGCGCGAGTTGTTACCCAACCACCAAGAAATAGGGAAAGTAATAATGCGACAGTTGACCAAATTCCTACATTACTAATAATACCTGTGGCAATTGATCTTGGTGCTAAGGAGTCGGCTATTCTACCTGCACCCAGCGCTCCAAAAAAGGAACTCAAAATTAGTTGAATGGCCAAAGCCATCAAAACACCAGAAATAACTGGACCCCAACGCACGCGATCGCGATATTCTGTTACTCTAGTAGCGACTGTAGATTCAGGAATAATTTCATCGCCTACTCGATTTACGTATGACATAGTTTATTTGCTCCCTTGCAATTTCAGTAAAGATTCTCAGGTATATTTATGCTTATATTTACAATTAAATTGACAATTTGGCTTTTTAATCTCTATCAATGGGAAGAGTTAATTACTATGTCTTTAGTTAGAATAAATTCGGGCGAACCTGATTGAATTAAACTAGTAAATTATGGCGTAAATAAACCACTAATTTCAAAGTTTATAAACAACTTATAATGTATTGATTTATAACTCATTTTGATACTAGGTTTAGTTATCTTTAATATCTAATTAATATCTAAATATGATCAAATTTAATCATAGTCTGAGTATAACTTAGATTATATCAGTCAGACCTTTTATCTATTTTATCTATTAGAGAACGATGAAAATATTAGCGAATTTTTACTGCTGTACCTGTGGCAATAATCAGTAATAAAACTCTAGATTGGTCAAGGTTGATTGTACCAGTCTCAATGTCAATCCCGATGACAGCATCGGCTCGTAAACGCTGCGCTCTTTTTTCTAGTTCTCCTAGCGCCTTTCGTTGTCCTTCTTCAAATAAACAAACGCTCATAACTACCAGTACATCCACCAACAATATCACGAATGCTGGCTAAGAAATCCCGCAGGAAATTGCTACCATAGACAACTTGTACTGTTACTATGCCCAAATAAGAATCAATTACAGCACCTTGAATTACATCGGTGGTACTGAAAAGCATAAGTTAGCTCATAAATAGCAAATAGCTGGATATTTTCTAATTTTGCATTTTTTTTGATGAAGAAGGCAACAATGCCTGGAACTTTCTAGATGTTGTTGTCATCCTAATAACGTAAGTTGCTACTTAGGGGAACGGAGAACAGAAGGCAGTTAATAATTTTAGTTTTGATAAATTACCTTTATACCTGAACGATAACAAGGAAATTGGGTTCATGACACTACTATCAGTAATCAAACCGGATTCCTATATTTGAGTGGAGTATTTTGTCAATGTGAAAAATACCGGTTTCAAATTGAAAGATTTTTGTTTTAATATACAAACAAAAACTTCATTAAAATTTAAGGGAATTTATTGTGTATAAACAGACATCATTTTTAGTGACTGTTCTATTATTAGGATCTCTGGTTACTACTACTCCTTTGGTAGCAGTGCGTGCAGAAGTATTAGTTGCTCAAGCCAGTAATGAGCGGTTAAAGGAACTGCTGGAAGAAGGACGGAGGCTAGTAGATGCGGGGGATTATAATGGAGCGATCGCAGTTTATCAGGAAGCAGGGAAATTAGATCCTAGAAATCCCAAAATTCATTCTGGGATTGGCTATTTATATGCTCAACAAAGTAATTTTCAATTGGCGTTAGCTGCTTATCGCCGAGCGATCACTATCGACCCTAATAACAGTGATTTTTATTACGCCGTAGGTTATATCAAAGGTAACACAGGAGACACACGTGGCGCTAAGGAAGCTTATCGTCGTGCCATCCAGCTAAACCGTAATAACGTTAATGCTTATTTAGGTTTAGGTGTAACCCAAACTACTTTGGGAGACTACGAATCAGCAATGTGGGCTTATGAACAAGCAATAAACCTGAATAGGAACAACCCCCGCACCTATGAGTTGATGGGTTCAATGTTTAACCAGCGAAGACAAACTCAACAAGCCAGCAATGTATTAAGAAAAGCCCTGAATTTATATCGTAGTAGTAATGACCCAGAAGGTATAGACCGGGTAGAAGCCTTGTTACGAGAAATAGGCGGTTAATTATTGCAGCTTGTAGCTAAGTCTGCTAACGCAGACTAACTATGAAGTTTAATAGATTGTGGGGTCACTTAGATGCTGCCGAATACAAGCACGTTATCCTGGGGTTGATTTTGCTCAAGTACATTTCCGATGCTTTTAACAAACTCTACGAGAAATTAGCAGAGGATGAATACGCAGACCCAGAACAAGGAGACTAATACAAAGCAGAGAATATATTTTACCTCCCCCAGGCTGCACGCTGGTTAAATTTCCAGAGTAATGCTAAAAACCCGCTGATTGGGCAGTTAATTGATGAGGGGATGGAGGCCATAGAAAAAGAAAACACCTCTCTCAAAGGCGTATTACCCAAAAAATATGGTAAACCCTCCCTAGATAAACGATTACTGGGGGAATTAATAGATTTAATTAGCACCATTGGTTTAGGAGATGCTGAAAGTCGCTCTAAGGATATTTTAGGTAGAGTTTACGAGTATTTTTTAGGGCAGTTTGCCAGTGCAGAAAAAAAGAATGGAGGACAATTTTACACTCCTAGATGTGTAGTTCAATTGTTAGTAGAAATACTAGAACCCTACAAAGAACGAGTTTATGATCCTTGTTGCAGTTCTGGGGAAATGTTTGTCCAGTCAGAGAAATTTGTTGAGTCTCATGGTGGAAAAGTTGGGTATATTTCTATATATGGACAAGAATCTAACCCCACAACTTGGAAGCTGTGCAAAATGAATTTAGCTATCCGGGGGATTGAGGGAAATATTGGTAATCAGAATCGTGATACATTCTGCAGTGATTTACACAAAGATTTAAGAGCAGACTATATATACAGTAGCAAATCCTCCTTTTAATATGAGTGATTGGGTAGGAGACAAATTACAAGAAGATGGACGTTGGATTTACGGAACTCCTGCGGTTACTAGTGCCAATTACGCCTGGTTTCAACATATTATTAGTCATTGATACCCTTAAGATTATGCGCGGTTTATATTAGCTAATGGTTCAATGAGTTCTAATCAATCTGGGGAAAAAGAGATTAGAAAATCTTTAATTGAAGCAGATTTAGTTGATTGCATGGTGGCGTTCCCAGGACAGTTATTTTATAATACCCAAATTCCGGCTTTGAACTAGCAAAAGCCATGCGGGAGGCACAAAGATGGGATGAAGACTTAGGACTAACGGTCGATGAAACAGCTTTTTATGATACCTTGGAAGTAAACGACAGTGCAGTGATGATTTTGGGAGATTACTCCCTTAAAGTTATCGCTCGTGATTTAGTAAAAGCAACTCGTGCTAATTGAACCATTGATTGGACAGTGAAAGAAAATGTCAGAGCTAAATTACGAGTAACAGTTAAATGATTTTTGAAAAAGCATGGTTATCCACCAGATAAATGTGATAAAGCAACTTCCACAGTTTTAGAACAGGGAGAATTATTGTGTAAAGACTGGGTAGCTTAAATGTAAAAAGATTGGCGATACCATAGGTGCTCTCTCATAGGCGCTCTCTCAAAGAGGGCTACGGTGTACACACAAGTTGGAGTAAACCATCAGGTAGGTCAACACATTGTATATTCTGGAATGTATTGGACTCCTGGGAGTATAGTCAAGGATTCTCAGAATTTTGTGATTCGAAAATCTGGTATCTGGAAGGTTCCGGTTACTGAATACTAAAAACTCTAGCAATAGGCATTCTCCAACCAGTACCAAAAGCGCGGTCAGTAATTTTGAGTCCAGGGGGTGCTTGTCGGCGCTTAAATTCAGCCCGCGCTACCATTTGCAACACTCGGTTGACAATAGCTGAATCGTGACCAGATGCAACTATCTGTTCTCCTGATTGGTGGTCATGAACCAAGCGTTGTAATATATCATCTAATATCTCATAAGCAGGTAGATAATCTTGATCAACTTGACAGGGTTTGAGTTCGGCGCTTGGTGGTTTAGTGAGGATATTTTGGGGAATAATTTCCCTATTGCTATGGAAATTTAACCAATGACAAAGAGAATAAACACGAGTTTTAGGAACATCTGCAATTACCGCTAAACCACCATTCATATCACCGTAGAGAGTGCAGTAACCAACAGCCATTTCTGATTTATTCCCAGTAGATAAGAGCAGATAACCAAATTTATTTGCTATAGCCATTAGTAAATTACCTCTAATTCGGGATTGAATATTTTCTTCGGCAATGCCAAATTCTGTTCCGGCAAATAACTCAACCAGAGAATTATCAAACCCTTGCATTAATTCCCCAATGGGTAAAATATGGGTTTTAATTTCCAAATTATCAGCTAATGCCAAAGCATCACTAATAGAATGTTCATAACTATAAGGAGAAGGCATCAGAATTCCTAAAACGTTTTCTTTGCCTAATGCCGCAGTAGCAATAGCAGCGACTAAAGCCGAATCAACCCCGCCACTTAAACCTAAGACAACTTCGGAAAAGCGACATTTATTAACATAATCGCGCACACCCAAAACCAAAGCAGACCAAATTTCCTCATCTTCAGATTCATAAACTGGGGAAATAGAACCTAGCTGTAAATCTCGTTGTGTTTCATCAAATTCAACAATTAACAAATCAGTCTCAAATCCTTTAGCACGACAAATAATCTCACCTTGAAGATTCAAAGCAAAACTGCGACCATCAAAAATTAAATCATCATTTCCGCCGACTTGATTAGTATAAATTACTGGTTCTTGAAAGTTTACAGCACTATGCTTCAACATTGCTTCCCGTAACTTTTGCTTACCAACTGTGTAAGGTGAAGCCGATAGATTAATAATTAAATCTACACCTAAAATTGACAAATCAGCAATGGGATTGACTGCATAACTACGTTTGCCCCAAAATTCCTCATCATTCCATAAATCTTCGCAAATTGTCACTCCAATATTGATATCATCCAGAGAAAAATAATTAGCCTGTAACCCTGGTTCAAAATATCGTTTTTCATCAAATACATCATAATTTGGTAATAGTCGTTTGTGAAAATATTGCTTGATTTTTCCTGCTTCTAACCAAGCAATACTGTTAAATAAAGTTTTACCCCCAGTAATATATGCTTCGGTATTTTTGACAACAGTTCCCACTAATACAGCTAAATTGGGTGGTAAGTCTTTAGCTAATTTTTGTAATGTGGTATTCATAGCTTCCACAAAGCTAGGATTCAATAATAAATCTCGTGGTGGATAACCACATAAAGAAAGTTCTGGTGTCAATAATAAACTTGCATTTGCTGATACTGCGTGTTGTGCAGTTTCCAGAATTTTTTGGGCATTTCCAGGCAAGTCACCAATAATAGGATTAAGTTGAGCAATGGCTATCTTCATATAAAAGGTAATGAGTAATTAGTGATTTTTGATTGGTAAATAATTATTTTCTATTCCCTATTCCCTCTTAACTATCACCTTCTTAACTATCACCTATTTAAATAAACACTAAAGGTTTATCTTTAAAAGGTGCAAAGGCTTCTGCATCAAATTTATACAAACTAGCAGGTCGTCCTGCTCCTCTTGATATTTTGATTCCAGTATCCGATAAAAAACCTAGCTTTAGTAAACGCGCCCGAAAATTAGAATAATCTGAGAAATTTTCCCCTAAAATCGTGGTGTATAGCTGATATAAATCATTGAGAGTAAAGGTGTCTGGTAAGACTTCAAAAGCTACAGGACTGTACTCTAATTTATTTTTTAATCTTCTGTGTCCATAGGTGATAATTTCATGATGATCAAATGCTAGTTGGGGTATTTGTTTAACTGGATAGCATGCAATACCAGCAACTTTATCAGCAACTAATTCTGCTTCTTCAAACCGGACTAAAGCAAAGTAACTTACTGATAAATAACGCACTCCATAACTATCAGTCTTTTCCCTTGGATCACGATTGGGACCACCAAAAGTATAGAGTTGTTCTAAATAGAGATTATTGACTTTTATTTTTTCTGCCATAATGCGATAAGCCGCATCTTCTAAAGATTCTCCTTGACGTACTAAAGTACCGGGAAGACTCCAAGAATTTACAAATGGCTCTTGCTGTCGCATTACTAATAAAACTAACAGCCGATTTTGGGCTGTATCTACAGAAAAAATTACATTATCTACACCGACTTTGAAATCAGCCAAAGGTTGTTGATTTATCGGATTGGGATTTTTTTTGTGGTTGCGTGCTGGCATTTAAACGTACAAATGCTCTCGATAAATATAAGCGATAACAGGGGGGGTAAGAGTTTCGGGATCTTTTTGTTTACGAAAAGCCGTGGAAGAGACATCTAAACCAGTTAAACTGGCGATCGCAATTTTTCCTCCTAACTGCTTAATTTCCTCCAAACTCGAATCATTTATGACATAGCCTGGTCGAGGAATTACTAAAAGTCGCACTTGTTTTAACAATTCTTCAACATGATACCATCGTGGTAGCTGATGCAATAAATCTGAACCAATTACTAAAGTATATTCGGCATTATCACCCCAACGTAATTTAGCCTTTTCTACTGTTTCAAAAGTTCGCCAACTGCTCAAATCTTGTTCCAAAGAAATATTATCTCTGGGATTTTCTATATCTCTGATTAAAAGTTGTAACATAGCCGCCCGATGAGGTAAAGGAGTTTGCTGAGACTTAAAGGGATTATCAGCAGCCCAAACAGCAACCCAATCAGAATCTTCAGATAACCACTTGATAATTTTTTGATGTCCAGCAGTTGGTGGATCAGCACTTGTTCCAAATAAGGTAATGTTCATAATAAGGTAATGTTCATAATATAGGAGTTCAAGAAGTAGGTGACAGTTGACAGGTCACAGTTATAAATTGCTAACTACTCACTCACCACTACTATAAGTTAATCATCTGTGTATCTGTGTTCAAAATTAGTGTTTTGCCTTCGTTTCCTCAGTCAAATTTCGCAACATTTGAGAAATTTCTACGTTCACAGAAATAGGATTTTTTAATCTTCGTATTTCTTCTGATAAACTAGCAACAGAAAACTCTGTCCGCTGACGAATTTTTGTTAAAATTTCAGGTTTTTCTAATTGTTTACCCTCTTTCATCACCAACTGTAATAAAGGTTTTTTTTCAGCCTCATTTTCATCTAATAAACCTAATTTATCCGCTTGTAATTTACTTCCTCCAAAAGAACGAAATATTTGTTTACGTCCTGGATAAGTAAACTTACCACTAGACATTTTCATCACTGGAATGCCATCAATATCTACTAATTTATAAACTCCATTGACAGGAGAACCTGTAACTAATTTTGTTCCTAAACCATAACCATCAATTTCTGCACCTTCTGTTTTGAGTCGCTGAATTTCCCATTCATCTAAATCACCACTGGCAAAAATTGAAACTTCTGGTAGGAGCGCTCGCACTGTTTTTGATAAACTAACCAAATCTCCAGAATCCAACCTCACCCCCGTTAATTTCATTTCCCCCATTTTTACTTTCAGCGCCAACTTTTGAGCGCTAGCAACAGTATCATAGGTATCAATTAACAATGGGGCACCCGGGAAATATTGATGAAAGGCTGTAAAAGCTTGTTCTTCACTTCCTTCTAAAGCTGATAAAGCCATAACTAAAGCGTGTGCCATAGTACCACTTGGTTTTTGCTCTAGTTGTATCGCTGCTAACACATTAGACGTTGCATCTAAACCACTAGCTAAAGCTGCCCGTGCAGCCCATAAAGAAGCTTGGGGACTAAAAGCCCTGCGCGTACCAAATTCCAGAAGTGTTGCTTTTTCTCCCGCAATATCACGTAATCTAGCTGCCTTTGTAGCAATTAAAGTTTGGTAATTAATAGTATTTAAAAGATAGGTTTCTACTAACTGTGCTTGCCATAAAGGCGCTTCCACCCGTAAAAATGGCTCATTGGCAAATACCGCAGTTCCTTCTGGTACAGCCCATACATCCCCAGTAAAAGCCCCTTCAGCCAGTAATGACCAAAAATGCTCAGGTACATGGGTAAAAATTCCCGTATCCTGCAAAGCAGCAATTTGCGCGGAATTAAAGCGGAATTTAGCCAAATATTCCAAAGCTTGCGCCAAACCCATAGCTATTAAATAGCCAAAACCATTAGGTAAGCGTCTCACAAATAATTCAAAACTTGCCCGTTTTTGTTCTATCCCTTCACCTGTGTAACAAGCTGCCATTGTTAGCTGGTAAAGGTCAGTCAGCAAGCTGTAATCTTCTTGACTGAGATTCAGTTCTGGGCTTTGGTAGCCATAGCCCACATCTATAAAAGTGGTCATATAACTGTATCGTAGCAAAATTGCTTATCTCATTAAAGTAAATAATACCATAACTAATGTCAAGTCTAAGAATAATTATGCTTGAAAGTCTTGTAAATACAGGTAAATTAAGCGATAAGCACCTATTATTTTATACTATTTAATAGTAATACCAATAATTAAGCGGTGGAAATGCCCTTTACTACAATGGCAGTTACAATTATAATTAAAGGGAACAGTTGGCAAATTCAAGAAAATCAAGTATTACGAATATATCTGAATAATCATTGCAGATAATATAAATATATTGCTAATATGAGCAAGTGTATAGATATCACCATTAAAGTAAAGTATAGATATGACAGATGGAAAGCATAAAAAAAGGGAGTCTAAATATTATGGCTATCACTAAAATGCTTGCTAGTATGACTCAATTTGTGTCTGAAGGCTTCATGCGAATTTTTAGCCCTACAGATGATGCCTATCCTGTAATTGGGTTCCAACCTTTTACTGGAGATCTTTATAAGAAAGGTAAAGCAGCATCTTGGTAGATTTTTATTTAAAAAAACTTCACAAGTGTATAAGTAATAACAATGAAGGCGTGAGATCAAATTCCACGCCTTTTTCTTGATAAGGAAAGTGGATTAAATAAGGTGTAAGAGTGCCAATAATATCTATACCCTAGAAGGGTAGATGGAGAACTGGTAGATGATGCCCCCTGACCCTGGTGAAATTG
>ERZ1034419.38-NODE-38-length-34099-cov-39.238750_pt1 | contig 34099 bp, 37 predicted proteins | sample MGYA00520531_ERZ1034419 | MGnify/ENA primary metagenome ERZ1034419 (study PRJEB33736, sample SAMEA104288485) | Azolla nilotica | place: Sudan | collected 1982 | study: EMG produced TPA metagenomics assembly of the PRJEB19522 data set (Is there foul play in the leaf... | reverse complement strand
CTACGATGTGGATATTCTTGAATATAATTAAGTGGATTTTTCCTTTTGGTAGACGCTCAAAATTCCCTTCTACCATTTGTTTGACACCAAGTTAATTTTCCTGACAGGTCTAGTATATTTGCTGTGTAGAAAGGTCCAAACCAACATGATAATATGAGAGAGAAACTTCCATGTTAGCGTTCGGGTATTCCTTCAAAAAGAGTCATTTCCTAGATATGACAGGATCTGAGGACTCGTACAGCAGCAACCATCATACAATAACTTAGCACAACAACTAGCAGAGGTTTGGTCATCAGCTAAAGATACATCATACACCTCCATCATCCAGTTATGTGACGCCGATTTAACAGCAAGCACTGGCATTGCACCGTTAGCTTGGGCTGAAGTGAGATTTAACCTGTGTGTTATGAAAGCTCACAGCCTACCGACTAACTTTGATGGATCAACCTCAGCCAGCCTAGTATGTATGCTGCCGTTTCTACAGCTCAGAGAATAGTCAATTCCAAACAAGCTAAACTTTATGGCTTAAAAAGGGTGGCTAAAACAAAACCAATCAAACAGATACCAGAAACAGAAGCCATCTTTAAAGGAGTTAATCGCATCAATCAACAAGCGGATGATGAATCAACAACATTGACAATTTCTATAGATGCTAAGGTGGGAATTAAAATCGGAGAGTTCGATAGAGGTGTAAAAACCCGTGCCGAAACTATACTACGATTCGCTTCTACCCTAACTTTCAAGGGCGAAAATCCTATGGTTACTTTGGTTGAGACAATTTATCATACAGGAGTTAAACTGACACAACAAGCAATGGCGGACATCGAAGAGCAGATTCACTGCTTACCAACTTTGAAAAAATGGTTTGTTGAAATCTTTTGTCGAGGCGACTGACATTTTGGATAAGTTTTTTAGTTGGAACACTCTTAGAGAACTAAATAGAAAATCTACTGACTCTGATAATAGCCTTTATATAAGATAAAAATTGACCCAAGGTCAAGTTATTGCTTCTTTACAAAATGAGTTAGTGAGTGAATATGATCGCTCAATAGGAAATACAATCACTGTCTATCATATTCCCCTTGATTGTTATGAAATTTCCATCTAAGAAGATAGAAGATAGGGTTAGTGATCGCATCTTCCCCACTTACCTCTGCAAACTTTGGGGGTCCAGGGCATCGCGCAACCCATCACCCAGTAAATTGAAAGCTAAAACGGTGAGAATAATTAATATTGCAGGTGGCAAAATCAGCCAAGGTTGTAATACTAAAATTGAAGCATTACTAGCTAAAGAAAGCATATTTCCCCAAGAGGGATCTGGTTGTTGAATCCCTAAACCAATTAGACTCAAAACTGCTTCTGCACTAATAAAACTAGGAATTGTTAGAGTAGCAGAAATAATTACATAACTAGCCGTTTGGGGCAGAACATGACGGCGAATAATATAAATCGGCTTACCACCCATGGCTAGTGATGCTTGTACAAATTCTCGTTCTTTAATTGATAGAACTTGACCACGAATCACTCTGGCTAAACCTGCCCAACTAATTACAGATGTAATCACAACAATTAATAAAAATCTTTGTGTACTGGTTAATTGTGGACTTAATACTCCTGACAATGCTGCTAGCATATAAATACTGGGAAAGGTCATCAACACTTCTGCTAAACGCATGATTACACTATCGATTATACCGCCAAAATAACCAGAGATACCACCTATCAGCAAGCCCAATGGATAGGTGATGATGATGCCAAAAATACCAATAAATAAACTAATCCGACCACCATAAAGCAGACGACTAAATTGATCTCTTCCTTGTTCATCAGTACCCAAAATATTCCATTTTGCTTCGCCAGTTGAACCGAATAAATGCCAATTTAGGGGTATACCAGGAATAATGGTGACTTCATCCCATTTAGGAGGTAGGGGTAAACTTAATTGAAATAATTTATATTCAGTCCCGGAAATAAAGAAACGTAACGGTGTTGGTTTTTTAAGGTCTATAATTAATTTCCTTTCCCCTGTTTCTAGACTTGTGTCTCCTTGAGTTGTTGGATAAATATGGGGAGTAATAGATTTACCTTCTGGGGAAACCCAATGAATACGGGTTGGTGGCAACAGTGAAGCATTTTGCTGTGAATCATAAGGATTATAGGGAGCGATAAAATCAGCCCCAATTACTGCTAAATAGAACACTAATAGTAGAGTTGCCCCAAATTGCGCTAAAGGATTTTTCTTGAGTCTCTGCCACCAATTCATAATTTTTATTTACAAGTCTAACAATTTTAGATTTTAAGTTTTGGATTTTAGATTTTTCGAGTGAATAAATTCGGGTTATTACAGCTTTTTAAAATTTTGAATTTTCGATCCAAAAATCCGAAATTTGAACAACGTTAATTACCTAACCATTTAACTGTTCTGCTAAATACCGCAGTTCTTCATTTTCTTTCTCATGTTCAACAACAAATACATTGGAATAAAGGTTAGCTAAAACTTGTTTTCCTTGTTGTGTTAGACCTAGATAACGTAATCCTTCTTTGATATAAGGATAGACACCATTCCAGTAAAATTTGGAGTAATTTTTGCGTAGGTCTCCAGGATTTTTATAGCCTAAGGCTTTGTTGATTCCTGTTTCTTCAAATTCGTAAAATAAATTTGTAATTTTTTTCAAGTAACGGGGATCACTTAATTGTCCAATTAGATCAGCAGCACGTACTAATCCGGCAAAGTGACTGGTATCTTGATGATCATCTGCGCTAGGAACTGGAAAGCGAGTTAATTCAATATTATCTTTAATTGCATCAGAATCTATTAAAGGATGTCCACCAAATCTCTCATCAATAAATAGTTTTGCCCGATCTACATGATAGGGTGTTAGACTAGCATCAGAAGCACCAGTAGGAAGAGAAACCATGTTCCCATTTTGCCCTGTAGCATATAGGCCTTCTGATTCTTGGTCTTCTCGGCAAACTCCTTTTACATAGCCAATATCGTGACACAATAGGGAAATGATGACGTGCAACCAATCTTCGCTGGAAACTCCTCCTTCGCGGATGTGTTTACCACGTAAGATTTCTTGTCCTACGAGGGTAACAAGAACCGAGTGTTCAACATTGTGATATAAAGCATCACTGTTAGCAATGTTTTCCAATGCCATGTTACCAGCCCAAGCAATAATGTCTTGATAATCAGTTTTTAATCCACCGTAGGTACGTTGGTATCCTGATCGGAGTTGATTTACAAAAGCATTAATGATAATTTCAGTGGTGTTGAACATACTGGAGGCTTAAGGTATATATTTTGTATAATCGCATTTACCGATTCTAATTACAGTCAGTTTACATTCCGCTTTTTTGATATTGTTCAAGGTTCTGCGGCCAGTAATCCCGGTGTTTTACTTACAGAAGGGGCGAGATCGCATGATCGAAAAGGTAAAGCAAAGCTTTTCGGGCAAATGAAGGGCGTATCCTAAATTAGGAAGTTAGTATAGCCAAAGACTTTAGTGCTTTTAACTGCCATTGGATTAAGTGTACATGATCCTTCTCAATTTGTCTTAGTTGATGAGTTAAGTTGATGCAGTTCATTATGCTTTCTATTCAGAAGCCCAACACAGAAAAAATACGGTTCTTCAATTTTTCCTGAATTATGATATAATTACATTTAGACTAAGTTTCCATCATTGCTATTTGCGGGTGTAATTCAGTGGTAGAGTGTCTGCTTCCCATGCAGAATGTCGTGGGTTCGAGTCCCATCGCCCGCTTTTAAGATTTATTCCTACATTTTCCCCACTTTCCAAAGTGTATGTAATAATTGACATATCACCTTGCGGGTCTTATGTTCTTTTTTTATTAATCAAATTGCCAAATCTTGATTGTATTATCAGCACTCCCACTGATGATCTTATTCCCGTCAACACTGAAAGCCACACTATTAATGCTTGAGGAATGTTCTGAAAAAGTATTTATCAATTCTTTCGACTCCAGATTCCAAAGCTTAATTGTGTTGTCACCACTGCCACTTACTAAAGTTTTGCCATCAGGACTAAAAGCAATGCTGGTGACAGAATTTATATGTCCATTAAATGAGTGTAGGAGTTCTGCTGTTGCCAAATACCAAAGTTTAATTGTCTTGTCATGACTACCAGTTGCAAAAATTTTGCCATCAGGGCTAATAGCTATAGTATTGATTGCATCTGTATGTCCAGTAATGCTAACAATTTCTAGACCTTGTTTAACACTCCATATTTTGATAGTTTTATCAGAGTCACAGCTAATTAATTTCTGTCCATCCAATGTAAAAATTACACAGTTAATATAGTTTGCATGGTCAGTTAAAGTATATATTAAGTTTTCAGTGTTTAAATCCCATATTTTAATGGTTTTATCTAAGCTGGCTGTAGCCAAGGTATTACCATCATAATTAAAGGCAACTGAAGTTACACAATCTGAATGTTCAATGAAAGTTTTGCTTTTTAAGCAACTCCATAACTTAAATGTTTTGTCATAGCTACTACTAGCAATTTTTTGTCCATCAGCAGAAAAAGCGACTGAGCAAACATAGTTGGAATGCCCAGTTAAGGTGTGAAGAAGTTCACCTGTTTGGATATCCCAAATTTTAATGTTTTTATCTGCACTGCCACTAACAAATGTTTCTCCGTCAGGATTGACAGCAATTGACAAAACATAATTTGAATGACCATACAGAGTATCGACACAATACCAAACTTTTGGTTTTTTCCTTTCAAGATTTGCTAATGTTTTTAACTCATAGTTATAAGCCGCTCTATATCTTTGTAGGATGATCCTGAGTTTTTGCAACATTTCTTCAGTCCAGACTGAAGGAAAATCTGCACTTAATTTAAATAGCTGAGGTTCATAATTTGGGTTGATGTTTAGGTAATACCAATCTGCTAAAAATGCTGCTAACAGCTTGTGCAGAATGACAATAGTTTGTCTAATTGCTCGCAAACTCTTAGTCTGATCGCTGCCAACTTCTTCAAGTTTTCCTTTTACCTCTTCCCAATTCCAAGGCTCAAAAGATAAAGATACTGGTTCTTGCAAACCCCAAAATTTGACATTGAAATAAACTTCGTGGTCTGTAATATCAGTGTAAATAATTGCGGTTGGTATAGCGGATAAGATTGTCTCTAATTGCTTAACTTCGGCATCAAAAATTGAACGCTCAAAATATTTACCATAAAATTCAACTGGGCAGTAATCACCATTAAGAGGATAATATTTTTCTAAAAAAAGTTTTAATTGGTTGCGAATTTCTTTTCTGAGGCTATCACGGAATGAAATCGGAAAGTCTTCGCTAATATCTGGAGGTGGTACTAACATCAATAAGCGTGGTTTCTTGTGTTCATCTATGAAAATTCTCTGTGCTTCATCACGACTCAAAATACCAGGCCATTGTTGCTGATAGAAAATTCTGTGAAGTTCTTTTTGTCTAAATTCAATTTCTTTAGCAGTTGTCTCTCGACTTAAATCTAAATACAATGCACTTAATTTGCTCCTATCTTCGATTTCTTCCCGCTTTATTTTAAGTAATTTCTCTTGTCTATCAGGTAATAATATTACCTCTGTATCTGTATTAACGAGGGTCTCCTGAATTTGCATAAATTCTTTTTTTCTGGCTTCTCTGCGCTGATAGTAATCCATCTCTGCTTCAATTACGCGCTGATCTTGTCTGAGTTTTTGAACTGTGGCTGGTAGATTAATCTGATTTTCTTTAATAAGTGTTTGGCTGGTAAATGCTGAAATAATTCGATTAGTGGTCAGAGTAACAAAATCGACGGCAGCACCGACAATATCAAATGACATAAATGACATATAAGTTACAAGGTTGAAAAAACATAAGCTTAGTCAATTTTAACCATTAAAGTTCTTGATGTATCTGTCTAACTATATAATTTAATTAATATCCAGTTTCTGGAACTTAATTAATATCCAGTTTCTGGAACAGCACGCAAACCTACCCCATAAATCTAGCAAATATAAGGAGTTTAACCCTCTGTTGGTGTAGGTTTGGGGAGTTGCTTCTATGTTGCTTCTATATAGAATAGAAAAGTGGGAAAGATTTCGCGTCTTTGGGCTTGACGTAGACGCGCTCTTGGGCTTCTAACTTTAACTCATCAAATCGATCACGTGTTAAATGGGCGGTAACAGTTTGTCCATCATCTAACTTTAACTCTACCTGAATTTCCCACCCCAAATGAATCACACGACTCACTATAGCTGGTGCTGTGGTGCCGTTGGCGATTCTTTCTACAATTACATCTTGGGGACGCAAGAATACTTCGGGATTAACTGAATCAAAGCCGCTGGTCTGGAAAATTTTGGAGTTACTGGGTAACACATTCACGGGACCAATAAAGCTCATAACAAATGCTGAAGCGGGATGGTCATAGATTTCTGCTGGTGTTCCTACTTGTTCCACTTTTCCTTTATTCATAACTACGATCTCATCCGAGACTTCCATTGCTTCTTCTTGGTCATGAGTAACGAAAACGGTGGTAACGTGGACTTCATCATGGAGACGACGTAACCAAGCACGTAAATCTTTACGTACTTTTGCATCTAATGCGCCAAATGGCTCATCTAGTAATAATACGTTAGGTTCTACAGCCAATGCTCTAGCTAATGCTACCCGTTGTCTTTGTCCACCAGAAAGTTGGGAAGCATAGCGATTGCCTAACCCATTCAATTGTACTAATTCTAATAACTGTTCTACTTTCCCCTGTATTTTCTTTTTCGGAGCTTTACGAATTTCTAAGCCAAAAGCAATATTTTGTCTGACTGTTAAATGCTTAAATAAGGCATAATGCTGAAATACAAATCCAATATTACGTTCTTGTACACTTTGATATGTAGCATCCTTGCCTGTCAGTATAATTTTGCCACTATCGGGCATTTCTAAACCGGATATTAATCGCAACAGGGTAGATTTACCAGAACCTGAAGGTCCTAGTAATGCAACTAGTGAACCGCTATTTATTTCTATACTCACTTGATCAACAGCTTGGAAACTGCCAAATTGCTTAGAGACGTTTTCAACTACAATGCCCACTGGTTTTATACCTCTGCAACTAATCTACGGTTTTTAGGTAGGATTACTGTATTTTCATTTATATCACATCCAGAATAGATTGGATTAGAGAAAATTACCAACTACAAGCACCACAATCGAGGGAACTACAATCAGCAGCACTGCAATAGAGGGAACTACAGTCTAATTAACCACTTAACCACAATCTGGAGTCATATTCAGTACTTCTGGACAACTGCAACTAGCATCAGCACAATTTATTTCTAAATCCACAACATCAAAACTATCTTGACAAGAGGATTTAGGTGCGATATCTTTAGGTTTTTTGTCTGATCATCCTCATTTATATCTGTTGGTGGTTCTAGTTCCTCCCCTTGGGATTTAAGAATAATATTTGCTTGTTTACAAGCTTGGAATCTGGTTCCAGATTTGATGAAAGCGACTTTTAACCCTTCCTCAGCAATGACCCGTTTAATGTATTGAGAGCAAGATTTGCTGCCATACAAGACTAGATGAGCCCATTGGAAGCCTTTGTGGGGAGAAATGTGATTTTATAACCTACAGTCGCCGTTACACTGATTTTTTGGGATAGACAGTCAAATACAGAAGTTTGCATCTTGTATGACATAAAAGCACCCTAGTAGGTAGGGGGTATGGGGTAAAAGTTCTTTAAATTTTGAATTTTGTTGGCGCAGCCTGCTGGAAGCACTATTTTGAATTTTGAATTTCCCTATCCCTTTATTTTTTACCATTGACCTTTGTCTATTGAACATGAAGAAATTTATAATGGTAATGACGATAAATATGTAGAAATGTTAAGGTATATTGCAATTCTGTCAAAACCCTACGCTTGAGCGCCAAATCAGCCGAAAGTCCATGATACGATGCTTTCGGTAAATGTGAAGATTGGGAGAAAACCTTTGACACTAAGGGTTGCTGTTGTTGGTTCAGGCCCAGCTGGTTCATCTGCTGCTGAGACATTAGCAAAAGCTGGGATTGAAACTTATTTAATTGAGCGCAAGCTGGATAACGCCAAGCCTTGCGGGGGTGCTATTCCCCTATGTATGGTGAGTGAGTTTGACCTACCTCCAGAGATTATCGACCGTCGAGTGCGGAAGATGAAAATGATTTCTCCTTCTAATCGTGAGGTAGATATCAATCTGGTAAATGAAGAAGAATATATAGGAATGTGCCGCCGTGAAGTATTGGATGGATTCCTACGCGAACGGGCGGCAAAACTAGGTGCTAATTTAATTAACGCCACTGTTCATAAACTTGATATACCCACAAACAACACTGACCCCTGTAAAATCCATTATGTTGACCATACAGAAGGTGGGGCCCAAGGGATTACGAAAACACTGAAGGTAGATTTAGTGATTGGTGCTGATGGGGCAAATTCCCGCATTGCTAAAGAAATGGATGCTGGGGATTACAATTATGCGATCGCATTCCAAGAACGCATTCGTCTACCCCAAGACAAAATGGCCTACTACAACGACATGGCCGAAATGTATGTGGGTAATGACGTTTCTACCGACTTCTATGCTTGGGTATTTCCCAAATATGATCACGTAGCTGTTGGTACAGGAACAATGCAGCTTAATAAAGCCAACATCAAACAGTTGCAAGCGGGTATTCGCGCCCGTGCTTCTAAAAAATTAGCTGGTGGTCAAATTATCAAAGTCGAAGCCCACCCCATCCCTGAACATCCCCGTCCTCGTCGTGTAGTTGGACGTATTGCGTTGGTAGGTGATGCTGCTGGTTATGTCACCAAGTCCTCTGGTGAAGGTATCTATTTCGCAGCTAAATCTGGACGGATGTGTGCAGAAACCATTGTGGAAGTTTCTAACAATGGTGCGCGTATTCCTACAGAAAACGACTTGAAGATTTACCTGAAGCGTTGGGATAAGAAATACGGACTCACTTACAAGGTATTGGATTTTCTTCAAACCGTGTTCTATCGTTCCGATGCTACCCGTGAGGCATTTGTAGAAATGTGTGATGACATAGATGTACAACGGCTAACATTTGATAGCTATTTGTACAAAACAGTAGTTCCAGCTAACCCCATCACTCAACTCAAAATTACTGCCAAAACCATCGCTAGTTTATTACGCGGTAATGCCCTTGCACCTTAATAAGTTGCTATTTAATTTATCAAGTTAACTGTAAAACCTCTTTTAATCTCTTTTTGTCTATCTTACAAAGAAAGGCTGGAAGATATTGAGAGAGGTTTTATATTGTTTTTATATTTTCCGGTAGGTTGACTATCAAGATGGAATAAATATGTATATGATAATATAAATATCTTTTAGACAAACTATTCACAAAAATTAAAAAAAATTAACATAAAAAACCGAATTCAGGCTAGATAATAACCGCTGATTGGTTTATCTATGGATAACAATAATGGATGAAGAACAACCCCGTGCCTATTGGCTTGCTAACACTGCTTTAATTAGAAATCTTTTAATTATTTGGGCTTTAGCTTCAATTGTTTTTACCATTTTATTGGTTCAACCATTAAATACAATTCGCTTTTTTAGTTTACCTTTTGGCTTTTGGATGGCACAACAAGGATCTATTTTGATTTTTGTAGGTTTGACTTTTACCTATGCTATCCAAATGGATATATTGGAGCGCAAGTATAATAAGAAGTGAGGATAAATGGTGTCAGTTGAACTTTGGACAATTATCTTAGTTGGACTTTCTTTTGCACTCTATATTTACATTGGTTGGCAATCACGGGTAAAGGATACAAAAGATTTCTTTATTGCTGGCCAGGGTATTCTTTCCATTGCTAACGGTGCAGCAACAGCAGCTGATTGGATGTCTGCGGCTTCGTTTATTTCCATGGCTGGGCTAATTTCTACTTTGGGTTATGATGGTTCAATTTATTTGATGGGTTGGAGACTGGTGGCTATGTTTTGTTAGCTTTATTATTAGCCCCATATTTGGGGAAGTTTGCTAAATATACAGTTCCCGATTTTGTAGGCGATCGCTATAAATCTAATCTAGCTCGTTTAGTAGCAGTAGTTGCAGCTATTTTTGTTTCTCTTACCTACGTTTCTGGCCAGATGCGCGGTGTAGGTATTTTCTTTAGCGGCTTTTTATAAGTTGATATAAATACTGGTGTCATTATCGGTATAGTAATAGTCGGCTTTTTTGCAGTGTTGGGAGGAATGAAGGGTATTACTTGGAGACAAGTTGCCCAATATTGCATCTTAATTTTCGCTTATTTGATTCCTGCCATTGTGATCGCCTTTATTCTCACGGGCAATCCTGTTCCCCAGTTAGCATTTACCTTTAGTGATGTTGCTGATAACTTAAATAAAATTCAGACCGATTTAGGGTTTGCGCAATATACCCAACCTTTTGCTAACAAAACCATGTTGGATGTCCTATTCATCACTATTGCTTTGATGCTAGGAACTGCCGGTTTACCCCACATTATCATCCGGTTTTACATAGTACCTAATGTTCGTACAGCGAGATTTTCCGCAGGTTGGGCATTATTATTTATCGCCATTCTTTACACAACTACCCCGGCCTTATCCATGTTTGCCCGCTATAATTTAATTCAATCTCTCGACAACCATACAATTGAAGAAGTTAGACAATTAGACTGGGCAAATAAATGGGAAAAAACCAAAATTCTCACGTTTGAAGATAAAAACAAAGATGGTAAATTACAGTTAACTCCCAAAGAAGAAACTAACGAAATTATCATCGACAATGATATTATTGTTCTCTCTACCCCAGAAGTTGCTAAACTCGCACCTTGGGTCATAGTTTTAGTGGCAGCGGGAGGTTTAGCAGCAGCACTGTCAACAGCTTCTGGTTTATTACTAGTAATTTATAGTTCCATTGCCCATGACGTTTATTATCGCATCTTCGATTCTACAGCTTCCGAAGAAAAACGAGTATTTGTAGGGCGAACATCTGTCGGTTTTGCCTTAGTTATTGCAGGTTATTTTGGCGTAAACCAGGGGGGTTTTGTGTCTCAGGTCGTAGCTTTTGCCTTTGGTTTAGCTGCTGCTAGTTTCTTCCCAGTGATAGTGTTAGGAATTTTTGATAAACGCACAAATGCCGAAGGTGCTATTGCGGGAATGTTAACCGGTTTAATTTTCACTATCATCTATATTATCATTATCGGTTTGAAATTTAGGGGAATGACACCTTGGTTTTTTGGAGTTTCTGCTGAAGGTATAGGCACTTTAGGGATGATCATTAATATTATCTTCACCATTACAGTTTCCTGTTTTACTCCACCACCAGTGGCAGATATTCAAGCTTTAGTTGAAGATTTACGTACTCCTAGTTTTGAAGAATAGGGGATTGGGGACTCGGGATGAGGGGGATGAGGGATATGGGGAAATATCTTCTTTTTCTAACTCCTGACTCCTGAACTCCTATTACCCTTACCTTCCCAATTCTTCAATATTCTTCATTACTTGTTGATATAATTCTTTGTTGCCTTCCTTATCAAGGATAGCTGCTGCCCGTTGTAGGTCTTGTAATGCACTGCGTTTGTCTCCAGTAGCGGCAAAGGCATTACCACGATTATTCAAGGCAGGTGCAAAGTTAGGATTGAGGCGGATAGCTTGATTATAATCTGCGATCGCTTTCTGTTGATAACCCTGATAAGCATAAGTATTGCCTCGGTTATTATAGGCAACAGAATAGGTTTGATCGATACGAATAGCTTGAGTATAATCCGCCAGCGCCCCATCTTTATCTCCTTGGGTAGCACGAGCATTTCCGCGATTATTGTAAGCTTCAGCGTAGTTATTAGCTAGACGAATAGCTTCATTGTAATCTGTGATCGCATTTTGTTGATCTCCCAGAGATGCGCGGGCATTTCCCCTGTTATTGTAGGTTTCCGCATCATTGGGATTGAGACGCAAAGCTTGATTATAATCTGCGATCGCACCTTCTTTATTACCAACATCAAAATATGCTAACCCTCGACTTTTAAACGCCGGTGCATATTGAGAATTCAGACTAATCGACTTACTATAAGCAGCAATAGCAAGTTTGGAGTTGCCTTTAGCGTGTTGATTCTGTCCTTGAATATAGAATTCTCCAGCTTTGGAAGTTTTAGGAGTCAGACGATTTGGACGACTAACCCCTATTTCTGTCACCAAAACATCCTGACTTCTATTGCAAGAAACACATAACATTCCAGTGCAACCAGTAAGCACTGCTATCGTGAATATTTTGCCTAAAACATGCCTTTTTTGTGTCAATAACTGCCATTTCATAAGTTCTTATAGACTCGTTTGATACGGGGAGTAAATCATTACCATAACTGACTTATTTCTCACTCCATAATAATTCTAACTTGTACTATACGTTTACACTCAATTGACAAGCTTTCCTCATATTTTCTCAATATAGTTCAACCTTTTTTTAATTAAACCATTAAATTCTCAATTTAACTTATAAATACTTGGATTTTTTAATTATTTAAATGTGTGATTAGCTACATTTCTATCAACCTTCATATCCCCAATTTCTTGGAATAATCAGGTATCTTTTTTTCCACTACTAATTTAAGATTTATATATTACTCATCATTAACAGCACCTTCCTGAGTTTTAGCAACTAATCGCCAAACAGAAGTTTTCTCAAAATCTACATTTAACTCTTCCAAATTTCTCCCTCAATCTTTTTGCAATTTCTCAGTTAGAGTAGTAATAGTAAAATCTAAATCAACATCTTGATTTTCCAAAAATCTTACCAGTTATGTAAACTTCACTTTCACGGATTTACGCTCATAACCACTAAGTTGACAATGTTCATTTTGGGAAACATTCTGAATTTGTATAGCTTTTTTTTAATAGGTTTTGTAAGTCATCAAATTCGGAACTTATCAACTTACTATTTTGTTCAAATTCTGTAAATTTATGAGAAAGTGTAGTTAAACCTTCCCCTGCCGGATCTGAGACAATTTTGGACTGTAATGCTAATAATTGCCAATGGATTTGAGGCAGATAAATGCAATCCAAGTAAGCAAATTCTATTTGTTCATCAGTTAAAGGTCTTTTACCCCAATCACTACCTTTTTCTTCTTTATCAATACCGTGAAAATTACAAAGTACAGTAGCCAGAGTTTTCAGTTTTTAATTAGGTAAAGGTAGGATATGATAGGGTATTACCTTACCCATTTCCAAAGTACAAATAATATTTCTAGCTTTTTTATTCCCCAATAACATCAAATCATAATTAGGGTTATGAAAAACTTTTTTAATAGACGCATTCACCATGATTTTTTAAATAAAATCTACAGTCATATTGGGCTGTTCTAGGAAAGCCAAAATATAAACACTGTCATCAGTGATCTCTTGAGGATTGTCCAATATCTGAATCAGCGATCATCGAGGATTCCGACTTTTATAGTCAGCAACTTCTGTATCTATCCACAGAGTTTGAGAAGTAGTATATTTAGATATCAGGGAACGAATTTAACCAGTAGCAGTAAGATAAGGCATTGGTAGATGTAGGGCAGTTAAACTTAGTCTTAGTCATAGTTTTACTAATTAACATTTTGTGACTAATTTTGCTCTGATCTGCTGCCCCATTATTATGGCAAATTTTAGAAAAAATTTCTGCCAATCTGCTAAAATCATCCCGAGAAAGGATACATTTTTTTTCAAAACTCGTAAATTCATCTTTATGAAGAAAACTATAAATAGTCAGTGGCCCTTGGCCTCTTGTCCTGTTGGTGATATTAAAGAAAGTAATTTTGAGTATCGGGAAGAAGCAATTCCCAGTATTCAAGAAGGTTAAATATTAGTACGCAATATCTACATCGCATTTGGATGACTAATAAACCCCAGTATATGCCTCCTGTGGAACTTGGGGAAGTAATGCGCGGTTTAGTTCTGGGTGTAGTTGAAGAATCCAAAAATCCTAACTTTCAAACAGGGCATATGGTTTCTGGACTATTAGGATGGCAAGATTACGCCCTAATTTCTACTCAAAACATCCGTTCCTTCACAAAACTACTTAACCCTTTACCAGCATCCCTGACTACCTTTTTACATCCCCTTAGTTTTATTAGTTGTACCGCTTATTTTAGACTGCTAGATATAGGCAAACCCCAAGCTGGAGAAACAGTAGTTGTTTCAGCCGCATCTGGTGCAGTTGGTTCTTTGGTGGGACAAATAGCCAAAATCAAAGGTTGTCGTGTCGTAGGGATTACCAGTTCTGATGAAAAATGCCAATGGTTGCGGGAAGAATTAGGTTTTGACGCTGCAATTAACTACAAAACCGCTGATTTAATTCCAGCCCTAGCTAAGTCATGTCCTAATGGGATTGATATCTATTTCGAGAATGTTGGTGGGAAAATTATTGATGCTGTTTTGACGCAAGTGAATTTAAGTGCACGCATTCCTTCATGTAGATTAATTTCTGCTTATCATGCTAAATGACCCGTACCTTTCCCTATTATTTTAGTCAGGTTTTGATTAGGCGTGTTTTATTACAGGATTTTATTATCGTCTATTATATGCCGTAATGGAATGTTGCTTTTAGGGATCTTGTTATAGTGGTTAAAAGAGGATAAAATTAAATATACTCAAGAAATTATAGAAGGTTTGGAAAATGCACCAAAAGCAATTCTCAAACTTTTTGATAGTACAAAAATGGGTAAACTAGTTATCAAAATTTCTGAATAACCATAATCAGAAAATCGTAAGCATTCAGCTATCAGCAGTCAGCTTTTTCAGGCTAATGCCAAAAATATCTATTTGATAATTAACCAATTAATCAGATATTCTGACTCCTGAATTCTTACAGAAAATCATCAATTAAAAGGGCTCAAGTATTACTATTTTCTAATACCTGAGGCGTTGCGAAATTCAATTAATTTCTAAAAGTTTTGGACCAGCGACAATCCTGGAGTCAATAGCTTAGTAACGGTTGCGGAAACCAGCACTGCGATTTGCACCACCACCACCACCAAAAGAACTAGCTCTGTCTTCTCTGGGTTTAGCTTTGTTAACTTTCAAATCAGGACCCATCCATTCAGCACTATCAAGTGCTTCAATAGCACTTGTTTCTTGAGCTTCTGTAGCCATTTCCAAAAAACCAAACCCGTGCAGTTTGCCTGTTTCACTATTGGTAGGTAGTTGCACGCGTTTTACAGAACCATATTCTGCAAAAACCGCAGTTAGAGTATGTTAGGTAACTTCATAAGAGAGGTTGACTACGTCAATTGACATAGAACGTCTCCAAAATCATAAGAGTGTAGAGATTTAGATTTCGGAGAAAAGTCTGTAAATACCAAAAGGAAAAAACCCATCAATGTTAAAAACAAACGCCGTTGCCGAATTACTTCTAACCTCCTATCATGACATAGAAACTTTCGATCAGACAGGAAGTGACACCGACTGTTACATAAAGTTATGTAAGCAATTCATTACTAACTATATTGATCATTTATTTAGCATCTTTAACTTTCCAACCTGATGACATTTACTTCTAAGCCTGTAACACCATTGAGGATAGCTAGAGTTTTACATTAAAGTGAATTTCTGATTACCACTTATTTCATTCAAAACCAAAGTCGTAGCGGAAATACCAAGTGTACTAGATTATCGCTGATAAATACATCAATAAATTCCCCAGTTTGTCCGTTAACCCTCAATATAGAAGCACTTCCTGCTTCTTCTCCGCTGGTTACATAAAGGTCTCTTTTACCATCACCGTTTCCATCTGCTCCAAACAGTAAGGTCTCAGGTTTCTCAAGTTTAACCTGAGCATTTTTTTGCTTGATTAGGTTCACGAGAATCGTTGACATAAATTAAGATATTACTATCAACTTCGTTCATTTAGCATCTCCCGTGTAAAATGAGGTGCATTTAAGGGAATGAGATCTTGCTGCATTCGGGAAATTAGAGATTTGAGAAAACGTTTTTTACTCTCTAAATCTGAAATAGGTAGGGAAACAACAGATATTGATTAGATGAGTAATTCAACCTCAGCACCTTCAGGTAGATTACAGCCTATTTCTAAAATGAATGTGCCGTTACGATAAACTCCTTTTAGGGTATGGGGCATCATAAAAAACTCAATAATTTAATTATTGTAGAGTCAGTTAAGCACACAATAACAATAACCCCTCAATTAACAAGTTAATATCGTATTGATATACAAGCTTTTGGCTTCTATCACTCACATTGTCCCTAGCAGTAATAGAATAAGAGCGATACCTACGGCGAGCGAAGTGATCGCCTTATAAAGGCTACCAAGAACAGAAGGTAGCGTTAACTAGCAGATTTCAAAGACTTAGAACACCAAAACTCTGTATCCAGAAGAGATTACTGAAAAGCAAAGTAAAAATTTTTATGGTTTCCCAAATTCGGTTTTTAATGTGCGCTCCCGACCATTATAATGTGGATTATGTGATTAATCCTTGGATGGAAGGGAATATTCACAAATCCTCACGCGATCACGCTGTGGAACAATGGAATAAATTATACAATAATATCAAAAATCACGCCATTGTTGATTTAGTCACACCAGAGAAGGGTTGGCCCGATATGGTATTTAGTGCCAATGCAGGTTTAGTCCTAGGTAAAAACGTCGTTGTCAGCCGCTTTTTACATAAAGAACGGCAAGGTGAAGAACCGTATTTCCAACAATGGTTTGAGCAAAACGGTTATAATGTTTACAGTCTTCCCAAAGACCTACCCTTTGAAGGTGCTGGTGATGCACTCTTAGATAGAGAAGGGCGTTGGTTATGGGCTGGATACGGTTTTCGCTCAGAATTAGATTCTCACCCCTATTTGGCTAAATGGCTGGATATTGAAGTGATTTCTCTGCGGTTGACAGATGAACGCTTTTATCATCTTGATACCTGTTTCTGTCCTTTATCAAATGGTTATTTACTGTATTATCCTGGTGCTTTTGACTCCTACTCCAACCGGGTGATTGAAATGCGCGTCGCACCAGAAAAGCGCATTCCTATTGCAGAAGCTGATGCTGTTAATTTCGCTTGTAATGCAGTGAATGTTGATAGCATCGTGATTATGAACAAAGCCAGTGAGAGTTTAAAATCACGTTTGGCGGAAGTTGGTTTTCAAGTCATTGAAACGCCTTTAACGGAATTTCTCAAAGCTGGTGGTGCGGCTAAATGCTTAACTTTGCGGGTGACTGAACCAATTGCGGAAGAAGTACACGCTAATGTGTCTGTAGAAAGCCGTATTATCCGCATGGAAGGACATTTGCTAGATGCAGGTTTAATTAACCGTGCTTTAGACTTGATTGTGGAAATGGGGGGAAGTTTCCAAGTTCTGAAATTCAACTTGGGAGAACAACGCCAAAGTACATCTGCGGCTGAGGTGAGGGTATCTGCACCATCCCACGAGGTGATGGAAGAGATTATATCTCAGTTGATTGATTTGGGTGCGGTTGATTTACCCCAGGATCAACGAGATTCTAAATTAGAACCAGTGGTACAAGCGGGTGTCGCTCCTGATGATTTCTATGTCAGCACAATTTATCCCACTGAAATCCGGGTAAATGGAGAATGGCTGAACGTGCAGAATCAACGCATGGATGGTGCGATCGCCATTTCTCAAACTGCCAATGGTATAGTAGCTAAGTGTAAACTATTGCGTGATTTGGAAATAGGCGATCGCGTCGTAGTTGATGTTTTAGGTATCCGCACCATCCGCAAAGCCGAATCGCGAGAACAACGCAACTCCCAAGAATTCAGCTTTATGTCTTCCGGTGTTTCCAGCGAAAGACGGGTAGAATTAGTTGTTGAACAAGTAGCTTGGGAATTACGTAAGATCAAGGATAGTGGTGGTAAAGTAGTTGTCACTGCTGGACCAGTGGTAATTCATACAGGTGGTGGTGAGCATTTATCCCGACTGATTCGAGAAGGTTATGTTCAAGGTCTTTTGGGTGGAAATGCGATCGCAGTCCATGATATGGAACAAAATATCTTGGGTACATCCCTGGGTGTGGATATGAAGCGAGGTGTGGTTGTACGCGGTGGACACCGACATCACCTCAAGGTAATTAACACTGTCCGTCGTTTTGGTAGCATCGCTAAAGCTGTAGAAGCTGGAGTGGTGAAAAGTGGGGTGATGTATGAATGTGTGAAAAACAACATACCTTTTTCCCTCGCTGGTTCAATTCGTGATGATGGACCCTTACCAGATACCCAAATGAACCTGATTTTAGCACAACAGGAATATTCTCAAATCATCCAGGGTGCGGAGATGATTTTGATGTTGTCTTCTATGCTGCATTCTATCGGCGTGGGAAATATGACTCCAGCCGGTGTGAAGATGGTTTGTGTGGATATTAACCCGGCTGTGGTGACAAAATTGAGTGATCGCGGTTCAATAGAATCAGTAGGTGTCGTGACAGATGTGGGTTTGTTCCTCAGTCTGTTGATTCAACAGTTGGATAAGTTGACAAGTCCCTATGTTGCTAGGGTAGCTTAAAGTCAATTATCAATATTATGGGGTGGGCATCTTGTCCACCCTTTTGTTTGGTGTCAAATTTAATTGAAGAAATATTTCATGCAGAGACGCAAAGGAAGAAAATTATTATAGTCTTTTCAGAGGTGTTTAAAGGTTATGGTTTATGATGGTTTATATTTGAAGTTAAGAATAATCAAGTATAAAAACAATTAATGTATTACGATAATAGCTATTTTTTGAATAGTCATATTGAGTAATTAATTATGAGTTATACAAAACTTAATAGCTGACTGTTTTATAATATCTTCACTACTTAACAAAGGGTGGGTATTTTGCCCACCACACAATAATTTTATTAGTTATGATCTTCTTGAAGATTAGACCTATTACAAAATTGTTTCTGTAGTGTCATATAGAGTTTTAGATTTTATGTATTTTTGGTGTTCTTTGCGAACGCTAATTCAAACATAACCCTATAACTCTAACTTTTTGCTAGAACAAAGACAAGCTCCTCTTATAACAGAATATTAATTCTGCAAGAGCTCTATTCAAGCAATTTACTAAATCAGCAACTTCAGGAATATTAAACAAAGCCGCACGTAGATTTTCTAGCTGTTCTATGGGTAAGACTTTAATTTAGGTAATTATTTCTAGATCAATTTCTCTAAACAGTTTATTAATTAACGGTAGAAAAAATTTAAGTTCTCCCTTTTGGAAAATATATTGATAAATGACTGAGTCTTTCATAATGTCCTCACTTAACAATTGACAAATAAAATCTTTCTCAAACTGCAAACCTTCTAAAATCTCTGTGTAAGCCGCAATATCCTGTTTAGTCTCCCTATCTACAATTTCATCAAGATTTTAGGAAACTTGGGATAATAAAACCTGACGTGAATTTGTCCACGCTAATGGTGCTAATGGTAATAATGCCAGATTATTTAAAAATAATTCTGTTTCTTGTTCTCACATTCTGATTACCCGATAACAGTGATTTGTAGTTTCATTGATGTATGCTTCAGTAAAAGCGATTTCATCATTTTTTTCTTGCAGAAAAATTACTACTTGAGTGACAGGAACTTGATATTTACGCATTCATCTGACTGAATAATCTAACGTCCCTAAAGGAATAGGAGGTTTAGAAGTTGCTCATGTCTGAAATTCTAGATGTAAAATTTGGTTTTCTATTTGTAAGAAATTGACAAAATGGACGCGAATTGGTTCTATACTTAATTGGTTTTTAAGACTTTGACAGTTTGAGGTTCTTCAGTTAGTAACCAACCAGCAAAATCAAGGGGATATTTTTCAGCTAATAATTTACAAAGATTGTCAAAACTCACGAATTGATGAAAGGCTATTTAAATAGATATAAAACTCTAATTACATTAGTACAGTATGGGGGCAATAAATTACCCATTCCGAACCCCTGAGAAGATTTTGCTGTATTCATTTTGAATTTTGTTGGCGCAGCCTGCTGGAAGCACTATTTTGTTAGCATAGCTCTTCTGAAAGGAGCATTTTGAATTCACGGCGGTACTAGATAGATGGGTAATTCTGCTTTTATTCCTGATATAATATGAGATTAAGAAAGGTTTCATACAAAGGAAGAGAAGATGCAAAGGGTGGTTTTATCAAGGGGTTTACAGGTCAATTGGATGAGTTTTTTCGCTGATTTCCTATTAGCTGGAATGGTTTTCGGTCCCCCGATTGCTCCTTTTCTAGCTGCTTCTGGTGTGTTTTTGCTTCCGGGTATTGCGGACATCATTTACTTTATGGGTAATCATGTATGTCCGCAGCCTACACTTGGTTTAGAGTTATCTCCACCTTTTATTATGGCAGTATGTATGCGCTGTTATGGGACGGTAACTGGATTATTAATTACTCGGATTTTTTATGAAGTGACTGGTCGTAAGGGTATTTTTTGGTTAGGCCAATATGGTTGGGACGGTGCGGCTTTTGCTAGTGTGTTAATGATGGCTTATCCTTTGGAGTTAGCAGCGCAAGTTTTTGGTTTGTGGGATTTTAACAATTACATTGTTACGCCTTTTGGTTTAATTACGGGTTTGGCTTGGGGTTTATTTACCATGCCGATTTTGCATTTTCGTAAGACATTATAATTTTCATTGAGGTTTGGATTATAGGAAAAATAAGAGTAATTGATCCTAATGAATCCTATACTTATGCAGATTACTTCAAATTAAATTCTGAGCCAGAAGAATTTTTAGAATATTTTGGCTATAGATTTCAATCTGAATCTTTTACTTTACCAAAAACTCAAGAAGATATATAAATATTACCAGACCTAAAATCTCGAATTGAAGGAAGTTTACCTTATGTTAGTTTAACAAGTGAAACAGCAAGACGGGAGTTTTCAATTGCTCCTGTAATTATAGGACTAATTCACTATAACTATGCTAAGGTTAGAGTAGAGTATGCGTTAAATATCAATAACCAATTGAAAGGAGTTGTTGATTATTATCTCAAGTCTGAAAACGAATTATTAGTGATTGAAGCTAAAAGTGCAGATTTAGAAAGAGGAGTTATCCAACTAGCTGTAGAATTAATCGCTTTTGATAATTGGTCGCCTATTGATGATCCTATGCTTGATGGAGCAGTGTCAATTAGCAATATTTGGCAGTTTTTGATTTTGCATCGTCAATCAAAACAAATTACTCAATATTTAACTCTTTATCGTGTACCCACTGATTTAGACACTTTAATGAAAGTATTAAGTAGGTAGACACAAAGAAACATAACTACGTAACGAAATGTAACTTACTTGAAACCCTTGCAATTGCTTGATTCCGCTTTTCTGCATTCGTCATGAGATAGTTATAAATTTTTCCGCCAACCTACTTAGTTGCTGTAATGAAAAAGGTATAAATGATTGATTTATTATTAATCTTCATGGGACATTTTTGTCTGAATCAGGATTTAAGGATTCCCACGATGTTATTTATTTATGAATATTGGTGATATATTTGATATTATTCGTTCATTGAGATTATGAAATTTATTTGAACGTAAAAATCATTGAATCTTGTTAATCTTAATTAACCTCAACATAAAAAAGGAATTAAGCTTTATGTCTGAGCAGTTTGAAAATAAATCTGGTCAAGCGAAGAAAAGCAATACCTAGGACAGCTGGCACACATTGAAGCCATTCAAAAGAGTTTAGTGGAGAATTTTGGAGACATCAAAGACCCAAGAGTAGAGCGAGCAAAGGAACATCAACTCACAGATATCCTGGTAATTGCAATTCTGGCAGTGATAGCGGGAGCGCAAGGGTGGGAAGATATTCGGAATTATGGCATCAGTAAGCAAAAGTGGTTAGAAGAGTTCTTAGGATTAGCAAACGGAATCCCTTCCGATGACACTTTCTGAAGAGTATTTGAGTTGATCAACCCAGAAGAATTAAATCGTTGTTTCTGCAGATGGATAGAAATCACTAGTCATCGTCAAATATCCTATTTCATCATTTTAAACATGATTTTACACATGAACTAACTATTTTTTGTGCCTTTGCTCCTCTGCATCTTTGTGCGAAACCCTTTCTTACTTGACCGCTTTAAACCACTCTGTCACCCCATCAGCCAGAGTCTTGGCCATTTTCTTCTGTTCCTCTGGGTTCACTACTTCTTCAAACTCATAGGGATTACTCATAAAACCCAATTCCAATAGTACCGAAGGTGCAATAGAGGGACGAGTCAGGGCTAAATTTTTCCAAAACACGCCATAGGAAGGTTTCCGGAGTTTTTCTACTACGAAATTATGTAAAAATACTGCTGGGCTATGTGATTGGGGATGATACCAAAAAGTTCCGAAGCCTTTGGTCTTTTCAGCATCTCCATCATCAGGTAAAGAATTGTAATGGATAGAAAGTGCGATCGCAGGTTCTTCTTTACTAATTATCTCCTGACGTTCCACTAAAGAAACATCCCGATCATCTTCCCTTGTCATAATTACTGTTGCACCACGCTGCACTAACTCATCTCGCAGTAACTTAGAAACTATCAAATTTACATCTTTTTCTAAATACCCCGTTGGACCACTTGCACCAGATTCTTTACCACCGTGTCCCGGATCAAGTACAATCTTGATGCCAGATAGAGGCAGGCGTTTTCTGTGTTCAAGATCCGGTGGATGACGTAAAGTTAACATCATAGTTGTATTGTCGTATCTCAGCTTATAGCCCCACTGCTGGAGATTTTTGAGGTTAAAGGTGTATTTAACCTGTTGTGGACTCACCTGTTGCCAATCTAAGCGAGAAATTAGGGGGTTATCATCCAGACGAATAGTGTCTGTTTGGGCAGTGGTATTGTAAAGGGTGAGTGTCAAAGTTCGATCACTCTGTTCCAGACTCACGGGTACAGCCATTTGTAATGGAAAAATCATCTCTGTCGCACCTGCAAGCTGACGATATCCGACACTACTAATTACCGTCTGTGGTGGTACTGCATCTGGTATGATTTTGGTTTCTTTGCTATTGATCCAAGCGCCATAGTCTAAGCGTAACCAATCACCCTCTTTACCTGTAACTGTTGCCCTTGTACCTTTTGGTAGTGGCGTGAGTCGAGAATAATCTGTGCTTGATCCTGTACGAGTCACCCCTGAAGTTGCTGTTACTTCAACAACTGTTAACTGTGCAGCATCAAGAATTTTAATTCTGCCCTTACCAGTTTGAGTGATGGTCTGACCATTCAATGTCAAACTAAATTGAGGTTGTCCCAAATCAGCAACATTGGCCACTGTTGTACACCCTTGATATTTTTTAGGACTAGTAGTACTAGTACTAGGCTGATTTATTCCCGTTAGTACACTTGAATTAGCAGGTAATTGCGCCTGTGGTGGTTGTGGTGACAAGGGAATGGTTTGATTAGCTAGCTTGACAGAGACAGTAGCTTGAGGAGGTGGAACAGCACCAAAACAAATCAATTCTCCCGGCAGTCTAGCAATATCAACAGCAGGAGTTAGAGAATCTTTAGCAAAGCCTAAACCTTGGGGTAATTCTGGTTGATTAGACAACCTTGTTACCTTAATCTCTAGTTCCTGATTCTGGTAACGTACCTTAAATAGATTCTCCCCTAACTGTAAGGGGAAACTGGGAGAAAAATGACCAGCTTTACTGCAGGTAATTGGTCTACTATTGATGAGGACTTGTCCATCCGTTGGAGCTGTACCGATAAAAAATATTTTTTCCGCACTGGTTTGGTAGTTTGTTGGGGGAAAAACTACTAGGAGTGATGTTTTTGCTAAAGCAACGGAGGAGGTAAACAGACAGTTAAAAACTACTAATCCTAAGACTTTTTTCACGGCAAAATACAGAAGATTTCAGGATAGTGACTGTGAGACAATGAGCATTATCAAGATCAAAAATTAAGGATGAAATAAGAGGTCATCCTCTAACAGGATTTTGGATTTTGGATTGATTCTACGGAGAAATCGGGGACTTGTACCATCAAGGAATAATTGGTGAATAAATCTGATGCAAACACGCCTATTCATCCGGGGATTACATTCCATCCTTCATATTCAGTATTGGGACGCAGGTTTTATCCTTCAAGAGATGGTATGTATTCTTAGAAGTTGCTAGAAATTGAAAATACTATGACTAAGTTTATCTTTGTAACTGGAGGCGTTGTTTCCAGTATTGGTAAAGGCATTGTAGCAGCTAGTCTGGGGAGGTTGCTCAAATCACGGGATTATTCGGTATCCATTCTCAAACTCGATCCTTATATTAATGTTGATCCAGGTACGATGAGTCCCTTTCAACATGGGGAAGTCTTTGTTACCCAAGATGGTGCAGAAACAGATTTGGATTTGGGACATTATGAACGTTTTACAGATACTTCTATGTCTCGATTAAACAGCGTTACTACTGGCTTGATTTATCAGTCAGTAATTAATAAGGAACGCCGAGGAGACTATAATGGTGGAACTGTACAGGTAATTCCCCATATTACCAATGAAATTAAAGACAGAGTTCTGAGAGTTGCTAAAGAAACTAATCCTTCCACCGTAATTACTGAAATTGGTGGTACTGTAGGTGATATTGAATCGCTGCCTTTTTTAGAAGCAATTCGCCAGTTACGTAAAGAAGTGGGACGGCAGAATGTTCTATATATGCACGTTACTTTGTTGCCTTGGATCGCTTCAGCGGGAGAGATGAAAACTAAGCCAACACAACATTCTGTTAAGGAATTGAGATCAATTGGGATTCAACCGGATATTTTAGTCTGTCGGTGCGATCGCACAATCCCTGTCGGCTTAAAACAGAAATTATCAGAATTTTGCGATGTCCCAGTAGAATGCGTCATCACTTGCCAAGATGCCAGTAGTATCTATGAAGTACCCCTGATTTTAGAACGGGAAGGATTGGCACAACAAACTTTAGACCTCCTACAAATGGAACAACGCCAACCCAACTTAACACAGTGGGAAATAATGGTAGAACGGATGTATAGTCCCAAATACAGCGTCGAAATTGCCATTGTTGGTAAATATGTGCGTTTAAGTGATGCTTATCTATCTGTAGTCGAATCCTTACGTCATGCAGCTATTGCTACTCACAGCGATTTGCGTTTGCGGTGGGTAAACTCAGAAGTATTAGAAAATGAACCAGGAGAAAACTATCTTGCAGGTGTTGATGGTATCATTGTTCCCGGTGGTTTTGGTAGCCGGGGTATAGATGGAAAAATTGCAGCAATTAAATACGCACGTGATCGCCAAGTTCCCTTCTTAGGTTTATGCTTAGGAATGCAGTGTTCCGTAATTGAATGGGCTAGAAACGTAGAAGGCTTAATTGATGCCAACAGTGCCGAATTTGACCCCTACACTAATGATCCAGTCATTAACCTCTTGCCAGAACAACAAGATGTAGTTGATTTAGGTGGAACAATGCGCTTAGGACTCTATCCTTGTCGCATTCAACCAGGTACACGAGCATTTGAGCTTTATCAAGAAGAAGTAATTTATGAACGCCATCGTCATCGCTATGAGTTTAACAACCTCTACCGCAATGCCTTGTTAGACTCTGGTTATGTTGTGAGTGGGACTTCTCCCGATGGACGTTTAGTGGAAATTGTGGAATATCCCAAACATCCATTCTTTATAGCTTGCCAATTTCACCCAGAATTTCGATCTCGTCCTAGCAACCCCCATCCTTTATTTAAAGGCTTCATGGAAGCAGCCATTCCTAGTACTCAACCCATTCCCACAGCACCAAAACCAGTTCAAGTTTCTTAATCATTTTGGGGACTGGGGACTGGGGGAAATGAGGGAGATGGGGAAGTAATTTTCCCAATGCCCTATTCCCTATTCCCTATTTCCTATTTGTGGTAAACATCAAAATTTGGGTAAAATTCCTATAGGAAATACATGATTATTTAGTCAGTCTTGAGGCAATTTTGTGGCTTATTGGGTAAAAATAAAAGACCAAAGGAAGGAATATGTAATCAATCTTGACTGTGTAAACACTTTTTGCTATGAAAAAAATGCTAGAGTTACCTTCTGGTTGCCCAATAGTTCCATACCCATAGTCATTAACCCCCAGAGTAGTTGGGAAGACTATCAGAAAATTTGTGATTATGTAGAGTATGCCCAAGGATTAGATATCAATCATGCCTATTGGGTAAAAATAATATACCAGAGAAAAGAATATATAATTAATCTCAACTGCATTAATTCTTTCTGTCATGAACAGAATGGCAGGTTAACTTTTTGGCTACCTGATATTAATTTTCCCATAATTATTAACCCCATAAGCAATCCCGAATCCTATCAAAAGGTCATACACTACCTGGAAAAATACACAGGAGTTTATCTTGATAATTCGTGATTTGTTAGTTGTTATTTTCTCCCTGTGACCTGTCACCTATTCCCAATGCTAACTTAGCAGCACCTACTATTCCGGCTGAGTTACCCAGTTCTGCTGGTAATATTTGTAAACTTACACGCGATGTTGATAAAACCCGCTTTTCAATTTCTGCTTGCATTGCTGGCAAGAAAAATTCAAAACTCGCACTGATACCACCACCAACAATTACCGCTTGGGGTGTGAGAACATAAATTAAACTCGTTAAACCAATTCCTAAGTCCTTACCATAATTTTGCCAAAAAGTCAATGCTTCAGGATTACCATTTTGGGCAAGTTTGCCTAGTTCTGCTGGTTCTTTGCCTGTGCGACGACGAATAGCGGAAATAGAAGTATGCTGTTCTAAAGAACCGTGATTACCACTATTGCACCTTGGACCATCGGGGTTTAAGGTAATTAAACCTAATTCTCCAGCTGCACCTTGATGACCGACGAATAATTTACCATCAAGAATAATTGCACCACCAACCCCAGTTCCTAAAGTCAACAAAATCAAATTTTGAAAATTACGTCCAGCACCTAACCAAGCTTCTCCTAAACCTGCACAGTTAGCATCATTAGCGATGATAGTAGGTTTACTGGTTTTTGCTTCTAACCAATCTGCTAAAGGTACATTATGCCATCCTGCTAAATTTATAGCAACTTTGGCAACTCTACCAGCAGCATCAGCAGGGCCAGGAGTTCCTACACCTATAGCTATAGTTTGATTATCTGGGTCTATTTGAGCGTTACCTTTGGTCAGCGTAGCTATCGCATCGACCATTGCAAATAATACAGCCTCTGGTGTTGCAGGTTGGGGAGTATCCACAGTTAAAGATTGTAAACAATTTCCATCTTTTGTAAATCGTCCTAGCTTAATCGCTGTTCCACCTAAATCAATACCGATTACTTGCTGCACAGATTAATTCCTAATTCTTGATTTTATATCAAACCACAAATTTACAGAAATTATCCAATTTTACTATTATGGATATTCACCAACTTAACAATCAGGCAAATATTTGTTTACAACAAGAGAATTTTGCCACAGCTGTTCGTATTTACGAACAATGTCTTGACTTAGAACCTCATGTCATTTCTTTATATTAGTATTTGGGTTTATCTTGGCTTTTGCAAGGAGATGAAGAAAAATATCAAATGACTTGGCTATCAAGTTTTGCAACTACAGAATTAGAACATCAAGATGCAGCATTAACGGAATTTATTGATTTCCTCAAAAATCAAGCTCAAGAATATTTATCTTTGCAGAAAGCTGACATAGCTCAAAACATTTATGGTGATTTAGAAGTAGCAATTTCCTACTAGGAAACGGTTTTTCAAATCCAACCGGATTGGGTTGATGCACATCTTCAACAAGCTTATATATGGCAGAGATTAGGACATTTGAATTCAGCAATCGAAAATTATCAGAATGCTTTTTTTTTAGAAAAATATTATTTAACTTATTAAAAGTTAGCGTTGTGTTTTTGTCATGATAAACAGTGGGAATTAGCCAAAGTATAGTTTTCTCAATAGGATTCAAATACTATCTAATTATGCACCTGCTTATAGTGATTTAGCTTTTGTCCTCTTTCAGCAAGGCTATTTTGATCAAGGTATTAATTATTTACGAAAAGCTATTGAAATTAAAACGAAATTATGGCAAGCTTTAATAAATATCTCTCAAGCTTTAATTTCATCCTCAAACAATACTATTAATTATGGAATTCAACTTCTTAAATCTCTTAAATCTGAAACTAGTGAATTATATTTATTTCTGCGTTAAATTATTTTTAATATCTATCCTGAGATATCTTTGAATTTACTTCAAAAAATTTTAGAAAATAAACCATATAATTTACTGGCATCTTTGGAATTAAGCACTTTATTTTTGAATCAAAATAAATACCCAGAAGCACTTGCTATTCTAGGGAGAATTATTGATATCTACAACCATGAACAGAACAAGTTTATTTTAATCTTGGTAAGTGCTGGATAGAATTTGAAGATTATCAGCAAGCAGTTGTTTATTTACGAAAATCTACTGATATTAGTCCTGATTTAACAGAAGCATATTATTTATTAGGGATTCCATTACTTAAAATTGGTAATTTTGATGAAGCAATTATTTTTTTAAAGCAGCAATTAAACTTAAAATCTAATTCTCCTTTTAATTAAGCTTATTTGGGTTTTACTTTGGGACATAATTACCAGTTTGAAGATGCTATTTTGTATTTTCAAAAGTCTATGGAAATTAACTCTTATGTTACGCCATTTGTAGATAAATTATTATCTAATATTGTGCAAACAGAAAAGTTAGATCAAAAGTTTGATTTCTCGCAAATTCAACTTGTATTTCCTCCCAGAAATTTTTATTAATCAAGTCGAGAATGGGCAGAAAATAATTTATTGTGTACAGATAATTATATACAGATTTATCCAGAGAATAATGTTAAATTAACTTATCCTAAATTTCTCCATAAAGATATACACTCTAGTTTTATAGTTGGTAACTTACTTAAGTTACCAGCTTCTTATGTAGTCAAAATTCCCCAAGGTAGATTTTGGTTGAGTTCTGATCAAACTCTGTCTGGGATTATGATAGATTAATCATATTTTCTAGCTGATATTTCTCCACATTTTCCTACATTAAGTCCTCATTATCCTGATAAACATCCTAGCCAATATCCTATTTTATCAATTTAAAAATCACCTCCTATTAACTTTGTTGAAGGACAAGTAGCTGTTTTAGGGGGATTAACAAATCATATATATTTTCATTGTATGTTGGATGTTTTACCAAGATGGGAATTATTGAGAATAATAAATTATAATTTTTCTTTTTCGGAAATTGATTATTTTGTTGTAGATAATCGACTACCATTTCAACTAGAAACTTTAAGGAAACTAGAAATACCAGAAAATAAAGTAATTAATATTAGTCAAGTTCAATATTTACAAGCTACTGAGTTAATTATTCCTTCTTTCCTAGTTGTGTAGCATGGATGCCTATTTGGACTTGCGAACTTTTAAAGCAACAGTTTTTAAATACAGAATATATAAAAATTACTTCTTCTAAGAGAAGGATTTATATTATAGCTAAAAGTCCCAGACTTTTAAATGAAGAGGAAATATTAAATTTTCTTCAGCTTTATGGTTTTGAATCAGTAATTTCAGAATTAATGTTAGTAGAAGAACAAGCGGTATTATTTTCCCAATCTGAAATTAATTATTATTTCTCCTCATGGAAGTGGGTTAACAAATTTGGTTTTTGTCAACCAGGTACTAAAGTGATTGAGTTATTTTCCCCCAATTACGTTTATCATTGCTATTGGTGAATTAGTAATTTAGTTGGTTTAGATTATTATTATTTAATCGGTGAAACTCTTCCTAGTTGGTATTTGCATCATCTTATTTATCCTCAAGAGTTTTCTGAAGATATTTTAATTAAAATTAATGATATTTGTAAAAAATCGAATTAGCAAATATAATATAAATCCGCAGTTTTTTCAGAAACGTGGGAATCAGATTATTATAAATTACAGTGTTCTCGATGGAATTTTAGCCACTGAAAACACTATAAATATAGGTTTTAGTGATAAATAGTGTTAGTTCATTTATTATTCCTAATAATTCTTACATTAGGCACAGGGTAGGAACTAATACCTGCTTGTTCCCAAGTTATCACCGGTGCGCCTTTTAAAATACCTGATAAAACTAGAGAAAGCATGAATCCACCTGTCGCAGCTGCAATTAAAGTAATGTTATCTTTCACACGAGTCTCTCAGTTTGTGAGTTGTGAGTTGTCATTAGTCATTAGTCATTAGTGATTTTTCCCAATCACCAATCACCTATTTTCTCTTCTCAGACGGGGATTGACAAATTCATTCAACCCTTCACCAAGTAGTGATAACCCTACCACCATAATTGTCATCCCTAAACCTGGAAAGAGGGTAGTCCACCAAATGCCTGTAGGTAGTGCTTCTAGCGCTTGCTTTAAATCATAGCCCCATTCGGGTACGTCTCCTGGCAGTCCTAAACCCAAAAAGCCTAAACCGCCTAAAACTAATATGGCATCTGCGGCGTTGAGGGTAAAGAGGACGGGAACGCTTTGAATGACATTGAAGAATAGATAGCGTGAAAGTACAATCCAGGTAGAAGCGCCCATTGCTTGTGCGGCTTCGATGTAGACTTCTGTTTTGACGCTGACTGTGTGGTTACGAACTACGCGATAATATTGGGGGATGTAGGCTATACTGATTGCGATCGCAGCATTTAAAATTCCTCTACCTACCACAAAAGCCAGTGTCACGGAAAGCAGTAATCCCGGTAAAGTATAAATACTGTCCATGAGAAACAGCAGCACTTTATCCAATCTTCCCCCCAAATAGCCACTTACCATCCCTAAAGGTACACCCAATATCATACTAAGTGCAGTAGCTAAGATTACTACTTGCAGTGCAGCTTGTGCGCTAAATATAGTCCGGGAGAAGACATCATAACCCAACCGACTTGTACCAAACCAATGTTTAGCTGAAGGTGCTTCATGAATAGGGTTAGAGAGAAATTCTTTGGGGTTTTGTAACCATCCCCAACTTTGAAAAACAGGTGCAAAAAAGGCTATAAAGATAAAAAATAGCGTCATACATAACCCTATCACCATCAAACCTTGAGATAGGGTAGGATTTTTAGGAAATTTGAGGAAACTTGGTAATTGACGTGTTGTAATGGTCATCCGATTGTACATTTTGGATTTTGGATTTATTCTACGAATAAATCTGGTGGCTTGTACCATCAAGAAATTATTGGTCATGGAAAATTGGAGGCTGGGGTTAAACAATTCAAAATTCAAAATACTTTTTGATAGAAATTCATAATTATTTTATTTTAGATTGAGTAACAATCAATATTGAATACTGCTAAAAACCAGCTTGAAAAATTTGGTTAGCAGTGTAAGTTTAGCTCTGGGAAAGTTTTCCTGTATTTGGATACATACCACTTTACAAACTCTTCAAAAGCGACTAATTCAGTTTGAGGTAAAGCTTGAATCATAATTTACCTTTTTTAGTGAAATTTCCCTTCCCCAGTCCCCAGTCCCTAGTCCCCAGTCCCCAATCCCCAATCCTACAGATTAATTTCAATTAACTGGCGATATTCACTTTTCTGCCTTACACCTCTAACTTCGTTGACTAGTTCCTTATCTTTAAAGAACTGTACCGTAGGTGTTCCAATCACTCCAGCGTTTTCGGCAATGTCTCTATCTTTGTCAATGTCGATTTCGACAAAGTGGATTTTACCATCGAATTCATCCACTACTTTATTTAATATTGGTTTCAAGGTATGACAGGGACCACAACCAGGAGAGACATATTTAACTAAGATCAAGCGATCGCTCTCATGAAATAATTTTCTTAAAGCATAACCACCTTCATGGCGTGTCGCTTGCAAATTAAACTCTGTTTCTGTTTTCTGTACTGCTGGTTGTGCTGCTAATTCATTAGCAGCTGTTTCTGACTCATGATGAAACTCATGAATTAAATTCCTTGATGATAACCATCTTTCGGCTAACATGGCCGCCATACAACCAGTACCCGCAGCAGTAATAGCTTGCCGAAACTCATGATCCTGCACATCACCTGCCGCAAATATACCATCTATACTGGTTTCTACACCACCGTGTTTAGTGACAATGTACGCAACCTCATCCAATTCTAATTGTCCCTGAAACAATCCTGTATTGGGCGTATGGCCAATAGCGTAAAATAAACCTTTGGCATTAATTGTGCTTTCTTCCCCAGTTTCATTATTGCGGACCTGCACACCCGTGATATTACCCTTGCCAACCACATCCACTGCTTCTGTATGCCAATGTACCTTTATTTTCGGGTTACTCAAAACTCTATCTTGCATGGCTTTGGAAGCCCGCATTTTCTCAGAACGCACCAATAAATGCACCTGAGAACCATATTTCGTTAAATAAATAGCTTCCTCAGCGGCCGAGTCCCCCCCACCAATAACTGCTAACTCCGCACCGCGAAAAATGGGAGTAGCACCATCACAAATCGCACAAGCGGAAATTCCCCGACTCCAAAATTCATTTTCACTAGGTAAACCTAAACGTTTTGCTGTTGCACCAGTAGCGATAATTAAAGTATGTGCCTTGACTTCCCTTTCTTGGGAACGGATAGTAAATGGACGTTGACTTAAATCCACTGATATCACATCTTCAGTATATAACTCAGCCCCCCAGCGTTCTGCCTGTGCCTTCATATTATCCATGAGTTCTGGTCCCTTTATCCCCTGGGGAAAACCTGGAAAGTTCTCAACTTCCGTTGTTGTCATTAGTTGTCCACCAGGTAAACCTCCTGCTTGGAATCCTTCAAAAACGACAGGCTTTAAATTAGCACGTCCCCCATAGATAGCTGCTGTATACCCTGCGGGTCCAGAACCGATAATTACTAAGTTTTCTGCTGTGGAGTTAGTCATTTTTTCATGCAAACTCATAACCACTAATTTTTATTTAATATAGCATAACTGAAGTTTGGTGATAGGAGCATTTCCATACAAGCAAAAAGCCGTTATTTTCTTCTGTATAAAGACTTTCCACAGTAAGTTTATACATGACTCGCAAAGGAAAGCAAATTTACGATGCTCCTTGGTGATAGCTCTTTGAGAGCTATTGGGAATACTGAGTTCACGGTATATTTCTGGGTATTTTTGACATTTATATCAAAGTGCATCTTTAAATAAATATCTGCTAAAAATAAATATCTGCTAAGTTAACCCCTAAAATAAATTAACCCCTAAAAACACGATGGAAAACAATTATCGAGCGCGATTTTTACGGCATTATCTTATTTTTTTGCAAGATAATGCAGAGTTTACAATGACAGAATTAATTATAGTTACAGTAATGATTGGTATACTATCTGCGATCACCCTACCTTCTTTGTTGAGTAGAGCTCATAAAAGTAAGCAGACTGAGGCTAAACTATATACTGGCTCAATGAACCGCATACTGACTCAATGAACCGCGCTCAACAGGCTTATTACCTAGAAAATACTGCATGCATTTACTACTTCTTGCGTTTACTACTTCCATTGAAGAATTAGGAGTTGGTATTCAACAACAAATGGAGAATTACCAATATAGAATCACTTTAAATAATAAAGTAGATACAAACAACAGTGTTTCCAAGAAAGTCAGTTTAAATTCTTATGCAGGAGTTACCTATTTAAATTCATTTATGACACGAGTAGGTACTACTTAATCAGTGACTCTAACTATTTTATGTGAAAGTCCTACTGCTGGTATAGGTACTACTCAGACAGTTTCATCACGTGCTGGTCCTACTGGTTGGTTACTCTTGCCAAATTAAGTAATGATATGTAATCTAAATTATTGGTTTTAAGCATCCAACCTCTGAGGAGTAACATTAATTATCATGAATAATTCCAACTGTGATTTATGGGATAAGATTCGCCAACAATTTGATAGCGCACCCTACCCAAACACACCACTTGATAAAAATCCCAAAAATGATGCTAGTTTACTATATTTTCATAATTTAGTAACTGCATATTATTTGCGGAATCAAAAAGTTATAGATAACAAAGACAAAGTCATATTAGAAGCTGGGTGTGGAACAGGTTACAGATCTTTGGTATTAGCAGAAGCGTAAGGATTCAGGTCGAAGCTAGAGGGATTAAAGAAGGTGTCTGCAAAGCAGAGTTAACCATCCCTTTGAT
>ERZ1034419.37-NODE-37-length-34114-cov-39.432279_pt1 | contig 34114 bp, 44 predicted proteins | sample MGYA00520531_ERZ1034419 | MGnify/ENA primary metagenome ERZ1034419 (study PRJEB33736, sample SAMEA104288485) | Azolla nilotica | place: Sudan | collected 1982 | study: EMG produced TPA metagenomics assembly of the PRJEB19522 data set (Is there foul play in the leaf... | reverse complement strand
CCTTGATAATTATTTAGCTGAACTAACGTTACCTTTAGCACTGACAAAAGGAAAAATCTGTGGTGCTTATGTTTCTATGGAGCGATTCCAACATACTGCCAATTTATTGACAGTTATACAAACTTGTCGCCCTCAAGCACTGTCTCTAATTGAGTTTTTTGACCAACCTATCAAAGCAATGGTTAACTCTGCTTTGCAGACACCTTCTTTAATCCCTCTTGCTTAGAGCTGAATCCTTACCTAAACAGACTAAAAGGATTGGCTTGTAACGCAAAATATAAATCCCTAAAAGCCTATTTATAAAGTAAATATTCAGTAGGGTGTGTTACGGCTATGCAAGAATTTGGGAGTTTTCGAGAGTGAGAATTAGCCGTAACGCACCGATAAATATGGTACGTTAAGCGTTGCTATAATGCACTCTATAATTTAGAGTTTACTTTATAAACTATCCCTAATAGGGATTAGTTGGAATTCCAATGTAATATTGAACAAGTCTTTGTGTGGATATGTGAGCGTTTCAATCCCTATTAGGGATTAGTTAGAATTGCAATGCAATATTGAGGGAGAAATAATTGAAGTCTCAATGAAAGCTAGTTTTAATCCCTAATAGGGATTTAGTTGGAATTGCAATTTTCCCATTGGGTGGATGAATAGAAATCTTGAGTTTCAATCCCTAATAGGGATTAGTTGGAATTGCAATTTTTTTTTCAAGTAATTGTTGAGTACCAGGGGGGTCTCAATTCCTAATAGGGATTAGTTGGAATTGCAATAGCGGGAGGCCGAAAGCCTATATATATATCTAGTTTTCAAGGTTTCGATTGCCCCGATAGTCTTATCATAGTCCATTCCAGAAAATGTGTCAAGGGCAAAAAACGCTGAAACCCAGTCTGGGTAAGGTGCGGGGATGGATGAATAACATTAACAGCTGCAAAATCAAGCCCATCAAGGGATACAGCCATTTTTTCAGTTTCTTGATTTTTAACACCTACCCATCCGCGCAAAAAAGCTAGTTATACTGCAAACGGGTGAAACTTGGACTTATGTCATACTGATAGTGCAGCGTATCCCTTCGGGACACTGCGTGAACGCGTAGCATACCGTAGCCTTTAGTATCTCGGAGATTCCTCAATATCTCTTTCAGAGACGGTCCGCGAACGTTCAGAATAATACTTTTAAACCGTTTTTAGTATATCAACTATTCCCCATACTCTCCACCAGTCACCTTTCCTCGGAAGACAATATACTGATACAGATTATAAAACAACATCACTGGAATCAGAAAACCGATAAAAATGATCATGATTACCAAGGAACTAGGATCAGCAGCAGCCTCATAAATCGTAATTTGTCTGGGGATAATGTAGGGGAAAATAATCAAACCCAAACCCAGAAACGTAAGCAAAAATAACAAAATAGTCCAGACAAAAGGTGCGCGTTCTTCCTTGCGGTTTAAACTTTGTAGAAGTTGCCAAATTAACCACACTCCCAAAACTGGAATCAAAGCAAAGATATAAACCAATGGCTGTTGAAACAACCGCATCCTCGCACCTTCATAAATTATGGGTGTGGTAATTGTAATAAACACTGCACCAATTAAAGTCGTCCAAGCTGCAAGTTTCGCGGTTTTATAGTGAGTATCTTGTAATTCTCCCGTAGTTTTCCAAACTAAATATGTAGAACCAATTAAAACGTAGCCTTGAATTAAAGTTAACCCGACCAAGATAGAGGGTAAACTTAACCAGTCCCAAGTGGTACCAATAAAATGCCCAGTTTCATCAACTTTGATACCTTTTAAAACTGCACCTAATGCAAAACCCTGACCTAGTGCAGCAGTGAAACTTCCCACCCCAAAAGCCAAATTCCAAAATATTTTACGTTGGGATAATTCCCGGAATTCAAACGCTACACCCCGGAAAATAAAGCCGAATATCATTACTAAAATCGGGATATACAAAGCATTTAAAATTGTGCCATAGGCAAGAGGAAATGCACCAAATAAACCTCCAGCCATGAGAACTAACCAAGTTTCATTGGCATCCCAGATATTACTTAAGCTAGTCATCAAAATTCCGCGACGTTCTTCATCAGAAGATGTGAGAGATAATATCCCCACCCCTAAGTCAAACCCATCTAGCATGACGTAAAGAAAGAGGAAAAAAGCTAAAATCACAAACCAAACTTGAGGGAGAAAATATTGTAGCGTCTCCATAGAATCTCCTACTGTTGGGCTTCTACAGGACGTTCATCTGGCACAAATTCTGCTGGTTTTGTATCTACTGCAGGTTTGGTAATTTCTACACCAGGAATTGGTAAATCAAGATTTGGCCCGGTGCGAATAATACGACTGCTAAAGTACAAGGCAGCAATAAATAAAACGGTGTAAACTGTAGTAAAGCTAGTTAGGGACACTAAAACATTACTAGCAGGCAAATGAGAAGCGGCGTCTACTGTGCGTATTTTTCCATACAATACCCAAGGTTGTCTTCCTACACAACGGACTATCCAACCTGACTCTACAGCAATGTAACCTAAAGGTGCACCAAATACCCAACCCCACATTAACCAGCGTTGCTGACTAATATTATCGGCTGAAAGTTTACCCCGTAACCATTGCAGGGAACTTAATAACATCAATCCAGCGAAGAAAAAGCCAATGCCGATCATGATGCGGAAGGCATAATAAATTAAACCTACCATTTTTGGTCTATCTTCTGGTTTCCACTCTTTTAAACCTCGTACTGGTTGAGAAAGATTTTGTTTAAATTCCAGAATGTAACCTAGTGCGTTGGGAATAGTAATTTCCCAGTCGTTTTTCTCGGCTCTTGCGTTGGGAATAGCTAATAAACTCCAATCAGCAGGTTTTCCCGCAGGTGAAAATTTCCATTGTGCTTCCATTGCGGCCAGTTTGGTGGGTTGATAGTGATAAACCTGTTCACCACTGAGGTGTCCGATATATATTTGTAGTGGAGCTACTGCGATCGCAGCTGCTAAAACTATCTTTAAAGACTTAGAAAAAAAAGCTGTATTTCGTCTTTGCAAGATATACCAAGCACTAATTCCCCCAATCACAAATAAAGATGTTTCCAGTGTGGCAAAAAACATATGCAGTACACTGTTAATCATGAAGGGATTTAAAATTGCTTGAAAATAATCATGGACAACAAATTTACCATTAACTAATTCCCCACCACCAGGAGTTTGCATCCAAGAATTTGCTGTTAAAATCCACAATGTTGACAGGTTAGCACCAACAGCTACCAAAATTGTCGAAAGATAATGAATCGTTGGGTTGACGCGCTCCCAACCAAATAACATAATTCCTAAAAAAGCAGCTTCAAGCATAAAAGCCCAAGAAGCTTCAAAGCCAATAACGCTACCAAAAAAGTTACCTACAGCTTCCGAAAATGGAGCCCAGTTTGTTCCAAATTGGAATTCCATTGGGATACCAGTAGCTACACCAATACCGAAATTAAGAACATAGAATTTAGACCAAAAATGAGCGTGTAAATAATAATCTGGGTTACGAGTTTTTAGCCATAGTCCTTCAACTATAACTAGATAAATGCCCATTCCTGTAGTCAGAACAGGCCAAAGTATATGGAAAATTGCAGTGAGTGCGAATTGCATCCGTGATAAGACGATGGAATCGGATAAAAATTCCATGAATTTTCTCCATTAGCTCGCTACTCTTTCTAGGATAAAGGTTAGCTGCTGATGCGAATACCTCTAAAGTCTAGATTTAAACTATGAAAACCAATTTTTTAGAACATGATTAATACACGAATTTTCAATAAAATATGATAGACCAGCTTGGTGTATAATTTCTACGTCATTACATAAGCTATAGCCATACAACAATATAGCCGACTTCTTAGAGAAATTGGGGATCTGAAGGTTTGATTTGTGAAAATCAAATTAGTTGTTAGAGGTAGCTAATTCTGCTAAACGCTCTTGTTGATCTTGAGATATACAAGATTGGACTATGGTTTCTAAATCGCCTTCTAAGACAGGGTTAAGGGTAAAGTTGTTACCTAAACGGTGGTCAGTTACCCGACTATCTTTATAATTGTAGGTGCGAATCTTTTCAGAACGGGAACCTGTACCGACTTGCGATCGCCTCATCGAAGTAACAGCCTCTTGTTGTTCCCGTAACTTAATTTCATAGAGTTTAGCCCGCAAAATTTGCATAGCCCGTTCTTTGTTTTGCAACTGGCTACGTTCTTCTGTACAAAAAATTCTGATTCCTGTCGGTTTGTGGAACAAGTCAGCAGCCGTTTCCACCTTGTTTACGTTCTGTCCACCAGCACCACCAGAACGGGCTGTACTCATTTCAATATCTTTCGGGTCAATATGTATTTCTACATCATCCACTTCCGGCATAATAGCAATAGTAGCTGTAGAAGTATGAACCCTGCCCCCAGATTCTGTAGCTGGAACGCGCTGCACACGATGTACTCCCGCTTCAAACTTCAGCTTGCTGTATACCCTATCACCTTGAATTTCTAAAATCACCTCTTTGAAGCCGCCCATCTCACCTAGAGACTGACTGACTAGCTTCACTTTCCAACCCTGAGTATCAGCATAGCGGGAATACATCCGCAGCAAATCTCCAGCCCAAATACTCGCTTCATCGCCACCAGTACCAGCGCGAATTTCCAACATGATGTTTTTATCATCATTGGGATCACAGGGTAATAGCAACACCTTCAAGCGACTTTCTAAATATTCCAGCTTTTCTTCCAGTTCTTTGACTTCCAAAGCCGCCATTTCTTGCAACTCAGGATCGCTATTTGATTCTTTCAGTACCTGACGCGCCCCTACTAATTCTTCCTGAGCAATTTTCCAAGTTTCATAAGTATTAACTACCTCTTCCAACGAAGAACGAGACTTGGCAATTTTTTGATACTCATCAGGGTTTTTAGCCGTATCAGGGTCGGCCAGGCGACGAGTCAATTCATGAAAAGTTTGTTCAACAGATTTAAGTTTCTCCAGCAGGTATGTTTCAGCCATGAGTACAATCCCTTAAAATAACAAGTTGGCTCAAGCATTAAATGACAATTGACCCTACATCAATGCAGGGTCGTCGTTAACAGCAGGGTCGTCGTTAACAGCTACAGCCAACCGGCTACTTTTTGTTTTTGCCGCTATGCTCCCCAGACATACCGTATTTGCGGAGGAAGCGTTCAACTCGACCCTCAGCATCAATAATTTTCTGTGTACCAGTGTAAAATGGGTGGTTTCCAGACCAAACATCTACGTGCAGTTCGGGTTTAGTAGAGCCGATAGTCATCACAACTTGACCGTTGCAGTAGACCTTAGCCTCTGGATACCACTGGGGATGAATATCAGGTTTAGCCATTGTTCCTTTTGTGGTGAATCTATATCAATATCAATTAGAACTTTCAGGTTTCCAGCGGGATTAAGGATTAGAAGTGATGGGTAAGGAAATTTGCCCAGTCCCCAGTCCCCAGTCCTCAGTCCCCAGTCCCCTATCGTTTGGAGTATTGAGGTGCTTTCCGGGCTTTGTGCAAACCGTATTTTTTCCGTTCTTTAGCTCGTGGGTCACGAGTCAGATAACCTTCAATTTTCAAAGGTGAACGATTATCCGGATCTAGTTGACACAAGGCACGGGCTACACCCAAGCGGATAGAATCTGCTTGTCCTGTCAAACCACCACCTTCTGCTTTAACCAGAATGTCATATTCGCTTTCTAGTCCCAAAGTCTCCAGGGGCGCTTTGATAGCTCCGAGGTAGTTGGCATTGAATTGGAAGTATAATTCTCCTTCTTTACCATTAACCACAAACTTACCTTCGCCGGGAACCAGGCGTACCCGTGCTACTGCTGATTTACGGCGACCAGTACCCCAGTAAACGGCGCGACCGCTATTGGCTTCTGCTACTTGCATTAGTTTTCTCCAGGAATTGTATTAACTATTAGTTCTTTAGGTTTTTGAGCCTCATGGGGATGAGTAGGTCCAGCGTAAACTTTCAATTTGGTAAATAATTGCTTACCTAAGCTGTTCTTAGGCAGCATACCTTTAACAGCGTGTTCTAAAATCCGTTCTGGTAGGCGCTGTTGCAATTTAGCAAAGGTCTCTGTTTTCATCCCACCAGGACGACCAGAATGGCGACGGTAAACTTTTTGAGTACGTTTTTTGCCTGTCACCGCTACTTTTTCTGCGTTGATGACAACAACGAAATCACCTGTGTCTAAGTGGGGAGTATATTCAGCTTTTCTTTTACCTCTTAGAACCATAGCAATTTCGCTGGCCAAGCGGCCAAGGCGTTTGTCGGTGGCATCTACTACGTACCACTCGCGCTCAAGAGATCTTTGAGGAGGAAGGTAAGTTTTACTACTCATTTTTATTTGTCCTTTGTCAGTTGTCAGTGGTCAGTTGACAGTTATCAGTGGTCATTCTTCCCTGTTCCCTGTTACTAATGACCAAACACTAAATATGGTTGGGTGTCGTACCAAATTTCTTTGGGAAAGGGAAAATCTGGATACTCTACTCGCAACAAGCATAAGCCTTGGGGAGGCGCGGCATATTTCACTTTTTCGCGGCGTTCTTCTTTCCAGATTTCAGTGAAATTATCGAGTGTCACTTGTCCAGAACCTAACTGTACTAGCATCCCGACTAAAAGCCGCACCATCCCATACAAAAATCCATTTGCCTGAATTTCAATATGGATAAATGGCCCACTACGATGACACTCGGCTACTTGTACTTCTACCCAGGAATGTGATCTGGCTGATCCTGCACGATGAAAAGCAGCTAAATGATGTTTTCCCAGCAGAGGTTTAAGGGCAGCTTGGATTACAGATTCATCCAAGGGCGCATAATAATAATGCCAACTGAAGGGGTTTACGAACAAGTTAGGTAAAGCTTCAGTGTATATTGTGTAGCGATAACGTCGAGAAACTGCACTAAAACGAGCGTGCCAAAAGTCATTTACACTGGCAGAAGCTCGGATTAATATATCCGGCGGTAGATAACTGTTTAGAACTTTTGCCCACTTGTGTGCGGGAATAAAACCAGTAGCATCAAAATGAGCTATTTGAGCCGCTGCGTGAACTCCGGCATCGGTTCTTCCTGCACCATGGAGTGTAACATGATACCCCAGAACAGTAGCTATAGCTGTTTCTATTTCTTCCTGGACGGTTCGCTGGCATGATTGCCGTTGCCAGCCATGAAAATGAGTTCCTCGGTATTGAATAACCAAGGCGACTCGATAAGTTGGTGTAGGCTGGCGGCTTTCTAACATACTTGTTTGTCAGTTGTCAGTGGAAGAAGACAATAGGCAATAGGTGATAGGCAATAATTTAATCTTCTTATTTCCCTCTGTTCCCTGTTCCCTGTTCCTTATGACTAATGACTTTAAACTAGTTCGATAATCGCCATTTCCGCGTTGTCGCCCCGACGTGGAACAGTATGCAGAATACGAGTATAACCCCCTTGGCGGTTAGCATACCGAGTCGGAGCTTGCTCAAATAGAGCGTGAACCAGTGCTTTGTCGTACAAATAGCCTAGTGCAGCCCGACGTGCTGGCAAAGAGCCGTTTTTAGCTAGGGTAATCATTCTATCAACTTCACTACGTAGTACCTTAGCACGAATTAAAGTTGTAGTAATTCGACCATGACGGATTAGCTCTGTAGTTAGCGAGCGCAAGAGAGCGCGGCGCTGGTCAGCTGGTTTACTGAGTTTTTTGACTCGACAACGGTGACGCATAATAATGGACTACTTATTATTAACGATTGTGGCTTAGGTTGGAGCAGAACCTCTTTCTTGCGGTAGGGTAATGCCTAAGCGTCGCTGTAAAGCTTCCACTACCTCTTCCGCTGACTTTTGACCAAAGTTTTTAATTTCTAGGAGGTCTTCTTGGGTGTAATCCAACAAATCTGCTACAGAGTTAACTTGCGCTCGTTTGAGACAATTATAAGCTCGGACAGAAAGTTGCAATTCTTCAATGGGAATTTGAGCAGTTGGATCGTCTGGAATATCTGAACCTGTATCTGTTGGTTCCAGGGAGATATCTTTCAAGGGGTTGAATAAATCTACCAAAATTCCAGCTGCTGAGGATAGTGCTTCTTGAGGGGAAATACTACCATTAGTCCAAACTTCTAACAGCAGTCTATCTTTGAGCGATCCATCCCCACGAGCTTCTTCAACGCTGTAGTTGACTTTTCGCACTGGCATAAACACAGAGTCGATTTGGAGAAAGTCCAAAGATGTAGCTTCTTCTCTTCCCCTCTCTACAGTGCGATATCCTTTACCTCTCTCAATCCGAAATTCCATTTCCAGTTTGCCACCGTCTGCTATGGTAGCTACATACTGGGTTGGGTCAATGACTTCTACTTCACTGGGTAAATCAAAATGTGCCGCAGTGACTGTTACTGGTCCGTTAACAAGTAACCGACCAATCTGAGGCTGAGAAGAATAGTTTTTGAGTATGACTTCCTTCATTCGCATCAGGATTTCCAGCACGTCTTCTCGCACACCTGGAACTGTGGCAAACTCGTGACTAACACCGTCAATACGCACTGCTGTGACGGCTGTACCCTCTAAATTAGAAAGTAAAACCCGCCGCAGCGCGTTGCCTACTGTTATTCCTTGACCACGTTCTAGAGGCTCAAGAACAAATTTACTGTAATGACTCCGACTTTCCTCTGTATTAGACTCTACACATTCAATTTGAAACTGCGCCACGGAGTAGCCTCCCTTGTTAAGGTGCTGCTAGCAGGCAAATAAATTGCCTCTCGAATTTACTTTATTGCCTGATCGGTTGTTAAGGTTGATCAAACTGCCAACATTTTAAAGTTGGTAAAGTTTAGATCCCGAATTCAGTACCACAGGCACTGATAATTTTGAGTATTTTCTAAAGTTGTGCAGCCCTCCCTATGGGAAGAGCTGACGTGCTTTTTCATCACGCAAGGGTTCTAAATTTTACCAGCATTCACCGTGCAAAAGCAGTTTAGACTTTAATATGACCTAGATGGCATTACAGGTGTTTTACCTTTGCTTTAATTTTCCACTTTCATCGCTCAACAGGTTTTGTCTAAACGCGACGACGCTTAGGTGGACGGCAACCATTGTGAGGGATGGGGGTAATATCCCGAATTAGGGTAATTTCCAATCCTACTCCTTGCAGTGCGCGGATAGCAGTTTCTCTTCCTGCACCCGGACCACTGACCATCACTTCAATTTGACGCATCCCTTGATCAATGGCTCGACGGGCTGCACTTTCAGCGGCAGTTTGGGCAGCAAAGGGAGTTCCTTTTTTCGCCCCTTTAAATCCACTGGAACCAGCACTAGCCCAGGATATGACATCTCCATTTTGATCTGTGATGGTGACAATGCTATTGTTGAAAGTAGACTGAATGTAGGCCATACCGTTAGGTACGTTCCGTTTTTGCTTTTTGCTCCCGGATTTTTTTGTTGGTTGTCTCGCCATAATATTTGTTTAGTGAATTTGGGGTAAAAAGTGCTTGGGTTAGCAAGCAAAAAAACTTTATTTGCCAGGGGCTTTCTTCTTACCTGCCACTGTCTGCCTTCTCCCACGTCGGGTTCTAGCATTGGTGCGGGTTCTTTGTCCTCTAACGGGTAAGCCCATACGATGACGACGGCCTCGATAACAGCCAATATCAACGAGGCGCTTGATGTTCATCGCCTCTAAGCGGCGCAAGTCACCTTCAACTTGATAGTTGCTTTCAATTTCTCCTCGCAGAGCAGCTATATCAGGATCATTTAGGTCTTTAACCCGGGTGTCTGGGTTCACACCTGTTGCCGCTAGGATTTCTTGCGACCTTGATAACCCAATTCCGTAAATGTAAGTTAGACCAATCTCAATGCGCTTATCGCGGGGAAGGTCTACTCCGGAAATCCGTGCCACAATGAATATCTCCCTCTTTTGTTCTTAATCGCAGTTGCCAAAACGTGATTAATCGCGTCCTTGGGTTTTGATGGTGAATTAGTCTGCACCAAGCTGTAGTAGTTAGAGTATTTATCCCTGACGTTGCTTGTGCTTGGGGTTTTCACAAATTACCATGACGCGACCACGGCGTTTGATCACGTTACATTTTTCACAAATTTTCTTGACTGAGGCTCTGACTTTCATGCCCTTTTACTTGACTCCAAATAGTAAATTATAGCATTTCTAGAGAAAATAATTCAGTTAAGTAAATGGGGAATCCCCAAAAAATCTAGTTTATGGTAGGATTTTGGACATAAATTTACTTCTTCCGTAGCCGGTAGGTAATTCTACCTTTTGTGAGGTCGTAGGGAGTTAACTCCACTTTGACGCGATCTCCAGGTAAAATTTTGATGTAATTACGGCGAATTTTGCCGGAAATGTGTGCTAGGACGTTAAAGCCGTTGTCCAGGTCAACTCGAAACATCGCATTGGGCAATGATTCGGTGACAGTTCCTTCCATTTCAATCAAATCTTGTTTAGACAAGTTTTTTCCTCAACTCTATAATTCATTATTCCCTTGCCACAGATACAATTGGCACGCAAACACAATTTGCGAAATATATCAACAGTTTATTAATATATCTTAGCTAAAAGGGATTAGGGACTGGGAAATGGGAACTGGGGATTGGTAAGATAAAGATAAATATTTACCTTTGCTTGCCTTATCTCCATTGATCCTCTGCTTCCCCCTACTGTCCCCTTAAGCAGCTATGAGATTTTGTAATTCGGTGGTGACTTCTTCTGGAGACTGATTACCGTTAACTGTCAGGAGTTTATGGTGATCGCCATAATAATCAATCAAGGGTGCGGTTTCCTCACGGTAGACTTCTAAACGATGACGAATCACATCTTCGCTATCGTCTTTCCTGCCGCGTCCCAGCAACCGAGAGATGACAGTTTCATCTGGTGCATCCAAGTTGACTACTTTTTCCCCACCCTGTCCTATAGTGGTCAGTAATTCCTCCAAAAAAGCTGCTTGCGTTACTTTACGAGGAAAGCCATCTAAAATCCAGCCATTTTGAGTATCTGCTTGATTAAGACGTTCTTTAACCAAATCTTCCACAAGTTGATCGGTAACTAACTCGCCCTTATCCATATAAACTTGTGCTTTGAGACCCAAAGGCGTTTGGTCTTTAATCGCTTGCCGTAAAATATCACCAGTGGAAATATGAGGAATATGCAAAAATTCAGCCAACTTTTTAGCCTGAGTTCCTTTACCAGCACCTGGCGGTCCCAAGAAGATTAATCGCGTCACTATTGTTTCACCATTCCTTCATAGCGTTGAGAGATAACGTAGGTTTGGATTTGCCTTGCGGTATCAATCGCCACGCCAACTAAAATTAATAACGAGGTAGCTCCCAAACCTCTAAAAGTTGGTACATTTAAAGTGCTTTCTACAGCAGTAGGGATAATAGCCACTAAGCCTAAAAAGAGTGCGCCTAAAAAAGTTAGTCTGCTGCTGACACGCTCAATGTACTCACTGGTAGCCTTACCAGGACGAATACCGGGAATACTCGAACCCATTTTCTTCAAATTCTGGGCTACGTCTACTGGGTTGAGAATCAACGAAGAATAGAAGTAGCTGAAGAAGACAATAGAAATCATGTATACCAAAGCATACACCCAAGATCCAGAACCGCTAGGACTCAGGTAAGTGTTAACTATATTGGCCAAATCCGCATTTTTAGTGAAATTGGCAACTAGTAGTGGCAAACTGAGGATAGCCGCAGCAAAAATGATGGGCATTACGCCACCTTGATTCAGCCGCAAGGGTAAAAAGCTGCGCTGCTCTGCCAAGACTCGCCTACCTACTTGACGACGAGCAGAAATAATAGGGATACGGCGCATTCCTTCCTGAACAAACACAATTCCGATAATAGTTGCTAAGAAAACCAATACCAGGACAATGACGCGACCGACTGTTTCCCTTCCGCCCACTTGTACCAAGTCGATGGTGTCACCCAATGATTTTGGTAGGGAGGCAACAATGTTGACAAAAATCAACAAAGATGCACCATTACCAATACCCCGTTCTGTAATTAGTTCTGATGCCCACATGACAAACATAGAACCAGCGGTAAGAGCGATCGCAGTTTCTGCTACAAATATTGGGCCTGGGTTCAAGGCAAATTGTTGGAGGAATAATGCCGAAAAGGCCAGACTTTGAATAATTGCCCAGCCTACAGTCACATAACGCGTAATTTGTGATATTTGGCGACGACCTGCCTCACCTTCATTTTTCTGTAAGTTTTCTAAAGAAGGAATAGCAGCAGTCAACAATTGGATAATAATGGACGCATTAATAAACGGCAAAATCCCCAAGGCAAATACGCCTAAAGTAGAAAGTCCGCGTCCCGAAAATATATCCAATAAACCGAATATGGAATTATTACCCGATATAGCTTCGGCAAATCTCTCGCGGTTAATTCCTGGAACTGGTAAAAAGATACCCAGGCGAACCAAAATTAAAATACTGACTGTAACAAGCAGCCTACCTCTCAGTCCGGCTGCTTGCGCCATCTGCATAAAAGTTTCTTGAGCCGTTGGAGCTTTGTCTCGACTGTTCATAGAGTTCTACCTTTGAAGTATGAAGTCTGAATTGTGAAGAATATGAAGTCTGAAGTGAGAAATTTGAAGTATTAAGTTGTTCATTTTTTATCCTTCATCCTTCATCCTTCATCCTTCATAGAACTTCGCAACTCCCACCAACTGCCTCAATTTTGATACGAGCTTGTCCAGTGAAAGCTGCTGCTTGCACCTTGAGAGGAACATTCAACTCCCCATTGCCCAAAACTTTTAACGGACCTTTAACAGTAGTAAGAATACCTGCTTGTTTTAAAGACGCTAAAGTTACTTCTGTATTAGCTGGTAGGGAGGTTAGCTTCTCTACATTAATCGTAGTGTAAATTTTACGATTAACTAGAGGGAAACCCTTCAACTTCGGTACTCGGCGGTACAATGGCTGTTGACCACCTTCAAACCCAGGTCTAGTACCACTACCAGAACGGGATTTTTGTCCCCGCATCCCTAAACCAGCACTAGCTCCTTGACCGGCAGAAATACCTCTACCTACACGCTTACGGCGCTTTTTTGAGCCTTTTTTAGGCTTAACATCGTTGAGTCTCATGTTGTGATTAGTAGTTTTTTACACTAATTCTTAAAAAGCATCCCATCTACTAGATGTAGAGTTTCTCTATCGCAATACCACGATCTTCAGCCACTTCACCAAATGTACGCAGCGTAGATAGAGCATTAACTGCGGCTCTGGCATTATTCAGAGGATTATTAGATCCGAGTTGCTTGGCGAGAACATTACGAACTCCTGCCAACTCTAATACAGTCCGAACTGCACCACCAGCAATTACCCCTGTACCTGGAGCCGCTGGTCGCATCATCACCTTAGCACCACCACCAATACCATCAATGGGATGAGGGATGGAATTAGATTTCGTAATGGGAATATCAATGAGATGCTTTTTGCCGTCAGCGACACCTTTTTTCACTGCGCCAATTACATCAGAGGCTTTACCCACGCCCACACCGACTTGACCTCGCTCGTTACCAACGACCACAATAGCCCGGAAGCTGAGTTTTTTACCACCTTTAACAACTTTACTAACACGGCGGATTTGGATGACTCGCTCTTGCCAGTTAGTTTCTTCTTTCTTTGCTCGGTTTGCTTTACGACGACCCGCTGCCATAATCAAAGTTCTCTCAACTTTAGTTGTCATTAGTCATTAGTCATTAGTCATTAGTTTTTCCCAATGCCTAATGCCCGATGACTTTAGAAATCTAAACCAGCTTCGCGTGCTGCTTCAGCTAGTGCTTTGATGCGTCCATGATAGAGGTTGCCACCGCGATCAAATACGACTTTGGTGATGCCTTTTTCTAATGATCGCACTGCTATCAACTTACCAACTTGCGCTGAAGCATCACAATTAGCCCCAGAAGCTAAATTAGATTTCAACTCTGGTTCAACGGTGGATGCTGCCACGAGGGTTTGATGTTGGGTATCGTCAATTACCTGAGCATAAATATGCTCATTAGATCGAAATACAGCTAGGCGTGGCCGTTCTGGGGAACCACTGACCTTGCCACGGACGCGGCGATGACGACGATTTTTTGATTCTCTACGAGTAAGTTTCATGTTTACTTCTTACCTTTACCACCCGTCTTACCAGCTTTCCGTCTGACCACTTCACCAGCATAGCGAATACCTTTACCCTTGTAAGGTTCTGGTGGACGAACAGCACGAATTTTAGCTGCTGTGTTACCTACAATTTCTTTGTCATAGCCGCTGACTATGACATTAATAGTACCTTCCACTGCAAACTGAATTCCCTCTGGCGGCTCAATTTGCACCTGATGGCTATAACCCATATTCAGAACTAGGTTACGGCCTTGAACTTGGGCGCGATAACCGACCCCTTGAATTTCCAAACGACGTTGAAAACCTTGGGACACTCCTTCCACCATGTTGGCCAGCAAGGTGCGGCTTAAACCATGCATCTGCCTGGAAGTACGAGTATCATCACGACGAGTTACTAGTAATGTTTCCCCTTCTTGGGAGACTGTGACATCAGCAGGTAGATTGCGAGAAAGTTCCCCCTTTGGGCCTTTCACTAGTACCTTAGAGCCATCAATCGCCACCTGTACTTTAGCGGGAACAGTAATTGGACATTTACCAATACGAGACATGACTTAATTTTGTCCTTTGTCAGTTATGAGTTGCGAGTGATGAGTTTTGGTTAATAACCCCTAAAAATTCTGATAGCGTAGCGTTAGCCATACTCCTGAACTCCTGAACTCCTGATATGATAGCGGAGCCTGGCGCAGCCATACTCCTTGTCTTACCAAACGTAGCAAAGTACTTCACCACCCAAGTTCTGACGACGCGCTTCACGGTCGGTCATGATACCACTGGATGTAGAAATAATGGCAATACCGATACCACCTAGCACTCTTGGTAATTCTTTTCGATTGGAATAAACACGCAAACCAGGTTTACTCACTCGTTTCAATGCTGTGATCAGGGGCTGACGATTTTTACCCTTGTATTTCAAGGAAATCACCAGATTTTGTTTTATCCCTTGTCCAGATTCGGAAAATTCAGCAATAAAGCCTTCGTCCTGAAGGACTTTAGCGATATTGCGAGTCATTTTTGTTGCTGGCACTTGTGTAGTTTGATGCCTTGCAAGATTAGCATTGCGGATGCGCGTCAGCATATCTGCAATTGTGTCGTTAGCCGCCATCGTTCCCTCTTTAGATGAACTTATTAATCGCGAAAGGGCATTCCCATTTCTTTTAGTAAGGCGCGACCCTCTTCGTCATTTTTTGCTGTGGTGATAATTGAAATATCAAGACCACGGATTTGATCGATGCTGTCGTACTCAACTTCTGGAAAAATTAGCTGTTCTCGTACACCCAGAGTGTAGTTACCCCGCCCGTCAAAGCTTTTAGGACTAACACCGCGAAAATCTCGAATTCTGGGCAGTGCCAGGCTAACCAGTCGGTCGAGAAAGGCATACATCCGTTCGCCTCTGAGAGTCACCATGATACCAACTGGCATACCTTGACGAATTTTGAAGCCTGCTATCGCCTTTTTTGCCCTTGTCACTACTGGTTTTTGACCAGTAACCAGTGCAATTTCGTTTAAAGAAGCTTCTAATGCTTTCGCATTTTGAGCCGCTTCTCCCAAACCCCGGTTAACAGTTATTTTTATGACCTTCGGTACTTGATGAACGTTGGTATATTGAAACTGTTGGGTCAGCTTGGGGACAATTGTCTCTTGGTATAAATTTTTGAGTCTGGTTGTCGCCATAGTTTTTTGTCCTGATTATCCCTGGTCTTGGTCAGGGAATTTTAGATTTTGGATTTTAGAATTTGAATTAAAAATATCTAAATCTATTCAAATCTAAAATCTAACCCTATTTACAGGTTATTTGTCTAAAATCTCGCCTGTTTTTTTGAGCATTCTAACTTTCTTGCCTTCGGCTGTGAAAGTGTAGCAAAGGCGACTGGCAATGTTTTGTTTGGTGGAATAGAGCATCACGTTAGAGCTATGAATAGGAAATTCCTGAGTAACGATTTTCCCAGATTCCCCTTCTTGCTGAGGTTTAACGTGCTTAGTTTTAATATTCACACCTTTGACCAGCACTTTGCTGAGTTGGGGTAGTGCTTTGATTACTTCACCAACTTTACCTTTATCTTTACCAGCAATTACTTGTACAGTGTCGCCAGTTTTGACGTGCATTTTATGAAAAACTTTCGGTTCTGGCTTCGCCATTACAGCACCTCCGGCGCGAGAGAAACTATTTTGGTAAAGTTTTTATCGCGTAATTCCCGTGCTACAGGGCCAAATACCCGTGTACCTCTGGGATTACCATCTTTGTTAATGATAACTGCCGCGTTATCATCAAAACGAATGCTCATACCGCTGTCTCTATTAATACTTTTCTTAGTACGAACAATTACAGCTTCGACAACATCAGACTTTTTTACAGCCATGTTGGGTTGGGCATCTTTAACAACGGCGATAATTTTATCGCCCACATCGCCATAACGACGGTTTCCTCCGCCTAATACACGGATGCACATTAACTTACGTGCTCCGCTATTATCAGCAACATTTAGGTAGCTCTGGGGTTGAATCACAATTAGTCTCCCGGTTAGAGTTGTTAATTTGATAACAACTATTTATGTTGTAGCTTTAGCATTGAGGATTTCTGTGACTTGCCAACGCTTAGTTTTGCTCAGGGGTCGAGTTTCCTGAATACGCACACGGTCGCCCACTTTGCAGTGATTATCTTCATCGTGAGCCTTATAGCGCCGGGTTTGAACTACAATTTTGCCGTACTTGGGGTGAGGAGAGCGGTTTTCTACAGCCACCACGACCGTTTTGTGCATTTTGTCGCTCACTACCAAGCCAACTCGTTCTTTGACTGCCATAATCTCCTACTTTTCTTCTTTAGTCGATTGACTTGCTACCCGGCTGCGTTCTCCCTCTACTGTTAATAGTTGGGCTAAACGATGACGGGCGTGTCTGAACTGGTGGGGTTTTTCCAGTTGTCGAGTGGCTTTTTGCAAGCGCAGCTGAAATAGTTGTCTTTTAATAGCGACAATTTCTTCAGCCAGTTTCTCGTCACTTAATTCTCTAGCTTCTGAAATTTTAGAAAGAGCCATATCCTACTACTGCTCCTGTGGTTGAGAGCGGACAATAAACTTAGTTTTAATTGGCAGCTTATAGGCAGCTAATCGCATGGCTTCACGAGCTATTTCTTCAGAAACACCAGCGATTTCAAATAAAATTCGTCCAGGCTTGACTACTGCTACCCAAAATTCTGGATTACCTTTACCAGAACCCATCCGAGTTTCTGCTGGACGCATTGTGACAGGTTTGTCCGGGAAAATGCGAATCCAGATTTTGCCACCCCGACGGATATAACGGGTCATTGCCCGACGAGAAGCCTCTATTTGGCGGGAGGTAATCCAAGCTGGTTCTTGAGCTTGGAGAGCAAAATCCCCAAAGTTCAGGGTACTACCACGGTTGGCCAGCCCCTCCATTCGTCCGCGTTGTTGTTTGCGGAATTTAGTTCTTCTAGGACTTAACATGGTTTGCTATTTGTCGGTGGTCAGTTGTCAGTTGTCAGTTATCAGTTGTCAGTTTTTGCCACTAACTTATGACTACTGACTAACGACTATGCTTCATTTGATCTATCTTCAAACTGCTGGCGACGGCGTTGTTGTTGACGACGACGAGGTTCGCGTTCGCGTGTTGTTGGTTGGGCTGGTGTTTCTTCCTGTCCAGGGATAATTTCTCCCTTGAAGACCCAAACTTTGATGCCCAGAATGCCGTAAATTGTTTGCGCTGTACAGTAAGAATAGTCAATATCAGCCCGTAATGTATGCAGAGGTACTCTGCCTTCGCGTGTCCACTCTGTCCGGGCAATTTCCGCACCGTTGAGCCGACCACTGACTTGAACTTTTATTCCTTGTACACCCGCTCTTTGAGCGCGTTGAATAGCTTGACGAACTACTCGACGAAAAGAAACGCGGCGTTCTAATTGTTGAGCAATATATTCAGCAATCAGGTAAGCATCAGCATCAACTCGTTGAACTTCAACTACGTTAATGCGGATTTGGCGATTGCTGCCCAAAAGCTCTTGGAGTCCGGTACGCAGTGATTCTATACCTTGTCCACCACGACCTACTACAACACCTGGTCTAGCTGTCCGGACCTCTAGGTCGATTTGGTCAGCTTTGCGCTCAATACGTACTTCGGAAATACCAGCGTTGTTTTGAGCGTATCTACCCAGTTTTTGGTCTATGTATTTACGAAGTTTGTGGTCTTCTTGTAGTAGTTCTGGATAACGATCAGGAACGGCAAACCACCGAGATTGATGTTCTTGAGTAATACCCAGACGAAAACCGACTGGATGAATTTTCTGTCCCACAAATGCTTCCTCTAAAATTTCTTACTGTACACAATTAGTTGTGTCTGTCTCTTGGTTATTTGCTAGTGGCACCAGCGCCAACAGCGACAGTTATATGACACGTTGGTTTGCGAATTTGGTAAGCTCGACCCTGCGCTCTGGGTTGAAACCTTTTTAGAACTGGCCCTTGGTCGGCATACGCCTGAGTAATAACTAGTTCGCTTCGGTCTAACCCTTCGTTATGCTCTGCATTAGCAGCCGCGCTTCTGACTACCTTTAACACTGGTTTACAGGCGCGATAGGGCATGAATTCTAGGATGATGAGTGCTTCTCGATATGACCGTCCCCGGATTTGATCGAGTACGCGACGCACTTTGTAGGGAGAAATGCGGATATAACGAGCGATCGCTTTAACTTCTGTAGTATCAATTGCCATAATTGTCTCCGTTTTTGTCATTTGTCTTTAGCTAATACTCCCTTCCCACTACAAAGAATAAGGTCATAGTAATAGGGTAGAGGGATAATGCTTCTGCGTGTGGAATCCCACACCCCTAATTTCATACTGGGAAGGGAGTAACTAATGACTAATGACTAATGACTATCTCCCTGATTTTTTGTCACTTTTACCATGACCTCTGTAGGTGCGTGTGGGGGCGAATTCTCCCAACTTGTGACCTACCATCTGTTCATTGACAAACACTGGAACGTGCTGTCTACCATTGTGAACCGCTATAGTATGACCTACCATCATCGGTAAAATTGTCGAAGCTCTTGACCAAGTTTTAATTACTTGTTTTTCGTTTTTAGCGTTCAGCCTTTCAATTTTGCTGAGTAGGTGATCAGCAATGAAAGGACCTTTTTTTAAAGAACGACCCATAGTTCGATTTTGGATTTTGGATTTTGGATTTAGAATTTCGGATTTTGGATTTTGGATTTTTAGGTTTCTCATTGAGGTTTCCCCAATTTTCGATGCCTACAAGTAGACCCGATCTAAAATCCAAAATTTAAAATCTCAAATTCTAAGACTGACGACCACCGCGACCGCGCTTAGAAGACTTACGACGGCGACGTACAATTAATTTAGTGCTTGCTTTTTTGCGCTTGCGTGTCTTCGCACCTAAAGCTGGTTTACCCCAAGGTGTCACAGGACCGGATCTACCGATGGGCGCTCTACCTTCACCACCCCCATGTGGATGATCCACGGGGTTCATGACGCTACCTCTAACCTTGGGACGACGACCTTTCCAGCGGTTTCGTCCGGCTTTACCAGCACTCAGGTTTCTCGCGTCAGTGTTGCCTACTTGGCCAATGGTGGCGTAGCATTCACGACGAATCATGCGAACTTCACCAGAAGGTAATTTGAGAGTTACATAATTACCTTCTTTAGCCACAACTTGAGCTGTTGCACCAGCGGCACGGACAATTTGACCGCCTTTGCCTGGTGTCATTTCTACGTTGTGAACGTTAGTACCCAAAGGAATTTTGGATAAAGGTAAGGCATTACCATCTTCAAAGGGAGCATCAACGCCAGCAATAATTGTTGTGCCGATTTTCAAGCCATTGGGATGTAAAATATACCGCTTTTCGCCATCTTCATATTGAACTAGGGCGATTCGCGCATTCCGGTTAGGATCGTATTCAATTGCTGTGACTGTAGCAGCAATATCCCGTTTATCTCTCTTAAAGTCGATAATCCGGTATAGTTGTTTGTGTCCGCCTCCCCGACGACGGCTGGTTATCCGCCCTTGATTGTTCCGACCTTTGGGACGATGTACTGATTCTGTCAGTGATTTTTCCGGGTCAGTTTTGGTGATTTCCGCAAAGTCGGAGATTGTAACTTGGCGAGTACTAGGGGTATAAGGGCGATAAGAACGAGTACCCATAAGTAATTTTTGATTTCGGATTTTCGATTTGGGCTTGAGAATTTTATTGATTTCGATTTCTGATTTTTAATTGTTTTTTGGCGATTATTTACTAGCCCAATATAAAATCTAAAATCTAAAATCTAAAATTCTTAGACATCTGGGAATAGAAGTTTTCTTATTTTGTCTTCGTCCCCAGGTGCAACGGTTACAATAGCTCGCTTATATTGGGGCTTGTAACCCATAAATTTACCAACGCGACGCTGTTTGCGTGGTGGTAAGGCAGTGTTGATTTTTATAACTTTGACTTGAAACAAGTCTTCAATTGCGGCTTTAATTTCTGGCTTGCTCGATTTTGGAGTTACTTCAAATGTGTATTTATTTTGCTCCATCAATATGGTCGCCTTTTCTGTCAGAATCGGGCGACGCACTAGGTCGGCAAGGTTGCGGGGGTCAAAGTTAGGCACTGTAGACCTCCTGAATTTTTTCTAAAGCTGCTGGTGTCACAACGATTTTGTCAGCGTGGAGCAAATCGTAAACATTTAACTGGTCAGCGGCAATTAGCTTTAAGTTCTCTATGTTGCGGGCTGACAAAAGTACGTTTTCTGCTATTTCAGACAAAATTAACAAGGATTTTTGTTCTTGTGCTGCTCCCCAACGGGCTAATGCTGCTACCAAGTCCTTGGTTTTGGGTCGTTGTAGTTCGTTGCTAAATTCTTCTACAACAATTAAATCTTCGGCGCGACTAATGAAGGCTGTCCGCAGTGCCAAACGTCTCTCTTTACGGTTTAGCTTTAGGTTGAAATCTCTGGGTTTGGGTCCAAAGATCACACCACCACCACGCCATAAGGGTGAACGAATAGAACCAGCACGGGCGCGACCTGTTCCTTTTTGCCGCCAAGGTTTGCGACCACCACCACGCACTTCGGAACGAGTTTTTGTGCTGGCTGTTCCTTGGCGAGAATTGGTCATTTGTCTGACGAGGGCGCGATGTACTATATGCGCTGCTGTTTCCTGTTTGGCAACTCGGAAGTCAAAGCTGGTTTCGCCAACTTGCTCTCCTTGCCAATTTTTAACTACACTTTCAACCATCTTTGTGTCCTTTGTCGGTTGCCAGTGGTCAGTTGAAGCTGACAGCTAAACAACTAAAACTATTTACTATCTACCAACTTTATTTGTGGGTACGACATTCACTAATGCACCTGGTTTACCAGGAATGGCACCCTTAATCAGGATTAAGTTGCGATCTGCATCTACTCGCACTATGGTCAGTTTGCGAATTGTGACTCGAGTACCTCCCAAACGTCCTGCCATACGTTTTCCTGGATAAACACGACCAGGGGTTGTACCAGCACCTATGGAACCAGGCGCTCTATGGTTTTTGGAACCATGTGACATGGGACCACGACCGAAGTTATTACGCTTCTGGTTGCCGGCAAAACCGCGACCGATACTTGTACCGATTACGTCTACAATCTGACCTGCACTAAAAATATCTGCTTTAAGTTCTTGACCTAAAGCATAATCAGCGGAGGCATCAGTGCGATACTCGTTTAAGTGCCGCAATGCTGCAGCTGATGATTTAGCTAAGTGGCCTAGCAGGGGTCTATTTAAAGCCTTAGGTTTGACTACGCCATAACCAACTTGAATGGCACAATAACCGTCGGTCTGTTGTGTTTTAACTTGTGTAACAGTGCATGGACCGGCTTGAATTACGGTAACAGGAATAGCTACTCCTGCTTCGTCAAATATTTGGGTCATGCCCAGCTTGGTGCCGAGAATACCTACAGACACAGTAACTGGTTCTCCTTTCTAGTTGCTGACCTTGGAATCGGATTTTTAGAGACAAGTTTGAATAACGTCATGAGAGAGGGTTTATCCTCCGAAATTTGCACTGTCTAACGCCAGTCCAAATTTTTTGTGACGTAACAACGACTCTGCTGTTTGGTGAATCCGTTTATTGTTCACTCACTTGGTCACCAGAACAGTAATAATTACCTTCCTTATGAAAAGGTGTTACTTCTGAAATCAATCAAGACGTTATTGCTTTGCGCTGTGTGCAGCAATGCTTTCGTCCAAGCGATTGCTCGGGCACTCTCCGATTGTAGTGGGACTTAAGTGGGGAATTTCCGCTCAGTATCCGTTTCCTGAAAATTGCTATTCAGGCTCTACTTCTCTAAATACCTTAAACTATTGTTTGAGGATTTGCCTTTTTTTAGGGGCTGCGGGAGTGAACATGGACTGAAGCTTTTATTTGGCTTTGGGTTGATAGCCATTAGCTTCTGAGTTTGACCTGAAAGTTTTTCTAGTTTAGCAGTCTCTTGTACATTTACACCAAATTATATCTGGGCAAATTGTGATGTCATCAAATCTTCGATGCCTCACTGGTTGAGGGTGCTAAATTAAGAAATTATGCTTAATTTTACTATTTGGTCACAATCTAATAATATAAATCATTAATGTATTTTTGTCTAGTAATTTAGTGGTCAGGTTTTGCGTGGGGATGAATCAACGAGGGAAATTACATGATTGCCTACGCTTGATGCCCTATATTGCTAATATTCTGTGACTTAATCTAACTTAATCTACCATCAAAGGGTGAATAATAGAGATATCTAAGTGGGATAAGACGAAAATCTATGGCACTAATTACCACTGGCAATGGTTTAATCCGCGATTTGGAGAAATTTGGCGCTCTGGGTGTATATGTTCCTCTGGAAGGAGGCTATGAAGGTCGGTATCGTCGGCGATTGCGGGCTGCTGGCTATATTAGCCTCCACATTACTGCCAGGGGACTAGGAGATGTTGCTGCATATTTGACAAGAGTTCATGGAGTTAGACCTCCTCATCTGGGTAAAAAAAGTACTGGTAGTGGTGCAGCGGTGGGTGAGGTGCATTATCTACCACCGATGATCAGTTCTCATCTAGAACAGCTACCACCTAAGTCGAAGGGTCTATTGCTATGGATTATTGAGGGACATATTCTTTCTGATCAGGAAGTTGAGTATTTGGCTAACTTACCGAAGTTGGAACCACGGGTAAAAGTTGTGATTGAACGGGGTGGTGATCGCTATTTCCGTTGGACTCCTCTAGAAAAGACGCTGTTAGCTAGTTAGTCACTGGTTAGTGCTCAGTGGTCAGTTGTTGTTTAACTGACTGCTGAGTCTAATCATTTGTGCTTCAAAAGCTGATCGTGTAGATTAAATCAAATTCTCGATAGATGCCCAGACGGCAAGAATGAGCAGGTCTTTATTGCAGTTCGTAATCTAAACGACCTGTAATTTGTGTTACAGGTCGCCGTAAGGGTTTCTCGAATTGATACCATTCTCGGTTACTCCATTCAAAGATGCTTGCGTCTAGGGAATTTTGTAATTCTGATGCTAAAAGTAAGAGTTCTAATTGATCTTTGCTACTACCAGTGATAAAGCATTTGAGGGAAACTGATTGAGTAGTTAGAGGTCTGGGTTCGTTTGCGGCTATGGTGTTGCATTCTCCCAACTCAATATCATAAGGCTATAAATGTAGATTTTCTAGTTGCTGCCAGGAATTGGCTATATCATTGAGGCGGTTATCTAGATATGGTAGCAGTCCTAGTTTGCCATCAGTTAACAGTTGGCGGATATTAGAAGGCTGGGTCATTACTGGCTTTTTTCTCCACTATGCAGTCAGATTATCGTTGTTGGTAAGTTAGTAATCGCGCTGTTTTAGCCAAAAGTTAGAGTTACACGGTTATGTTTGAATTAGCGAGCGCAAACAACACCAAAAATACATTAAAAAAATTAAAGTATAAAACTCTCTATCATACCACAGAAACAATTTTGCAAGAGGTCTATTATTGATGAGGAAGTAATCGAAAAATGGCTACCATTGATGAATACCGAGAGCATATACAAAATCCACTAACTGCAAGCGCTCAATTAGTTTGGGATAAACGCATTCAAGCTGAAACTATTTTTGATACTGAACACGACCACTATCAACTAGTATATGTTGGTTGGCCTGACTCCAAGCGAGTTTATGGTACTGTCCTGCATCTTGATATTATTGATGGCAAAATTTGGGTTCAGCAGGATGGGACAGAAGTTGGTATTGGTAATGAATTAGTTGAACTTGGTGTTCCCAAGAAAGACATTGTTTCAGGTTTTAATCCTCCAAAATTGCGACATTACACCGATTTTGCACTGGGATAAACTCTACAAAGCATGTACTTAGTATTACACTTTTTAAGTCAATAACATACCCATCCCACAAGAGCTATGGGAATTAGATCGAAAATAAGGGATAATTTTCCTCAAGACTCTTCATACTAAGGTAGGGAGAGAATCAAGCATTCCCCCCAAGTTGGCGTGAAGGTGATTAAGCAAAAATGAGACGTAAACCTACTGGTAGATCAGCTACTACTTCTAAACCCTCTGTTTTCCAATCCCCTATATTTAACTTCACCACCATTGCTATTTTGGGAGGTGTATTGATTTTGGGTATTGGGATTGGGATTGCTTTTAGTTCTACAACTACTTTGACTCCATCAAATGTAGCTTCCCGTGAATTTATTGATACGAGGGCACCAAACCCTGAAATTTGTGTGCAGTATGGCGCCAGTGCGATGGTGATGGATGCCAGACTGTTTGTGACTCTCAATCCTTTTAATGTTTATATTGCCCAGCCGAATATCCGTCCTGGATGTGTTCTCCGGCAGAATAACTGGGCAATTTTGGAAAATAAAAAACTTGTCACATCAGATCAGGTGAGGGAATGTAAAAATCGCCTGAATACTTTTGGCTTTACTGGTAACTTAGACAGTGAAAAGCCAGATATTAGGTGTATATATCAAAATGAATCTGCTCAAAACTTTTTCTTATCTCAACCGGGAGCAGTTGGACCTTCTCAGGATACAGAAAGATTCTAAAAATGTAAGAATTCAGGAGTCAGGAGGTAGAAGAAAGATAAATATTCCCTATTTCAAATTTTGACTTTTGACTTTTTATTTAATAGTGGGTAGTGGTTGACCAAATTCAATTATGGGAATATTGATAATTTGATCTGTATAGTTCTGGGAATTAGGAACATTGGGTGAAGAATTGGGGATGGTAATGGTATTCGGATGATCTGAGAAATTGGGACAATCATTAAGTTGGATAGTTGAGAAAGATTTTGAGTGTTGAGGGACAGTACAATCACAAATGGTTGTTGGTTCAAGGGCAAGTTGGTGGATGGTGGTGGGAGGGTCATCAATGGGGTGGGGGATGGTTGATTCGCTGGAGAAGTGCTATTATGGAAAAATATGGGGCGTAAAACCCAGCGAGTGGGGTTTTTTGGGGAAAGGGGCTGAAGTGTCACTTGGTTGGCATCTATAAAACTTCCTGGTTTTAAATCTATGACTATGCGGGTAATGTTAGGGCTATATTGGGAAACGCGAATTCTTTGGATGGTTCCAGGATAGTTTTTTTGGGTGTCAACATTACCTAATTGGGTGTTCGGCAAATCTACAACTAAACGCGGGGGTTGATCAAGGTAGAAATACTCAGGGTTTGTGGTTGAGGAAAGGGAAATTTCTAGTTGCTGTGATTTGGGGTTAAAGTACCATTTATTGAGTTTCGCGACTGTTGCAGCGGCAAGACTATTGCCACTATTGAGGGTAATGACTGCATATAATAATCTAAATAAGCTAACTTCAAAAGGAAATAAGGGGAAAATCTTCTGGTTTCTGAGTTTAATTTTCATTATGTTAATGGCTATTTGATTTGGGTTTTGCTTTTTGATCTGTTTGTGGTATGGCGGTAAATTCTAAAGTTGTAGAATTTTGATTAAGTTTTATTTGACCGGGAATATTATCTAGATTGATTTGTGACATTTGAATTGCAATAGTTTGAATTGCTTTTGTCTGGGAAGCAGGATATTGACAGAAATTGGCAATGTCTATTTTGCCAGATAAATCTAGGTTTTGATTTTTTAAGATGCCTGTGAGATTAAGCTGTTGTTCTGTATCTGCATTGGTGATTACTGGTGATAATGAGGCATTGAGGTAAATACCAGATTGTAGAATATTGAGAATCAGTTTGTTTGTTTGTTTGCAGTTTGGCAAATTTTTGGACAGGGTGAGACTATAGCGGCTGTTAATGGGGGAGGTAGCGTGGAGATGATTTTCACCATAGGCGGTGACTGTTTTGAATAAGATTAGAACTGATGCGATCGCTACTCCATAAAATGCTAAGGATTTAAAATTGAAATGATTGATCATGGGTGATTAGTGATTGTTGGTGATTGGTGATAGGGGAGAATTATCTATTCCCTGCTGTGAATTACGAATTATTTCTTGGTGGGTAACTTCTGGTAGTAGGGAAGTCAGATGTGAGGTAATTTGACTGTAGCGACGGGTGATCAGTAGTGAGGAACGGCATTTTATTGCTAGTTCATCTGTGTATCGTCCTAAAGTTTGTCTTTCAATACCCCAAGCGCGACTGGTACCGGCAATGGTTAGGTCAACATTTTCTGAGGCTGTAACTACGGCTTCCATTGGTTCTGGGGCGGCTACGGTTTTGATTTCTATGCGCTCGCGTACACTAGCTGGTAATCTCTCGATCATCGCGTGTAATTCATAACTTAATTCATCTTGGGTTTGATTTACTGTTAGGAATTGTAAAATCTGTAACATACAAGTATCGCGGTTAATGAGTAGTCGCAGGGCAATAATCAAGGCTAAGTCATCGTGGATGTTTGCAGAGTAGGGAACTAACAAACTTTCTAAACGTTCTCCACCTTTATCCACAAATACTGCTACATCTACTGGGGCGGTTGTGAGAATTTGTCCAACTCTTCCACCTAAGCGATTGTTGCTAAAGGCTGGACGATGCCATCCGACAAGAATTAAATCTGGTTGTTCGATTTTGGCTATTTGTGCTGTTTCTCTAGCGACATTGCTGGATATGCGAACAATGGGATGTATGTGAGAGTATATGCTTGGTGGTTCTAAGGTACTAATTAATTCTTCTAGTTGTTGACGACGTTCGGCAATTAATCGGTTTGCTTCAGTTGGGGTGCTTTCAAAACTATAGTCTTCTTCTAATTCAATCAGGCTGAAAGGATTGATAACAGCCGATTGTCCATAGTTAAAAGCTATACCTACTGCCAACTGTAACAAACCTTTTTGGGTGGTGGGATTAGCTACTGGTACTAAAATGCGGTAGGGGGTAACGAAAGATTCTATGCTTTCTGTAACCTCTGTATCTGTTTCCTGTTCTGCTTCTGCTTCTACTACATCTAACCTGATTAACCGTTTTGGATATGTCCACTCCAGTAATGGTGATGTCATAAATGTTGTCACTAAGGCCATAATGACTAGCATGGTGAAAAGTAAGGGTGAAATCACACCCAACTCTAAACCAATATTTAAAACTATTAATTCGGTTAAACCACGAGTATTCATTAACCAACCAAGTGCAGAAGCTTCTCGCTTGTTAATGCCACTGACACGAGCTGCTACATAAGTACCAATGTATTTGCCTGCGATCGCAACTCCTAAAATCAAGGCACATAATAACCATAATTCCGGACGGTTCAGTAAGCCAATTTGTGTTTTTAAACCGCTGTAGGCAAAAAACACTGGCAATAGAAAAATTAAGACAAAATCTTCGGTTTTTATGGCTAATTCTCTGACTAATTCAGCATCTTTAGGCATGGCTGCGCCTAATAAAAATGCCCCAAAAATCAGGTGAATGCCTATCAATTCAGTAATCAGTGCGGAGGCTACAACTCCCATATAAATTAAAGCCAGAACAAATTGGCTCAAACGTCGAGCGCGGCGATAATGGGTGATTAGACGTTTGAGAAACCAACGCCCGACGGTGAACATAAAACCTATGTAAAGAAGGCTGGCAATAATTGTGAGGATAGCTTGTCGGTCAATGCTACCATGACGAGCGACAGCGATTGCTAGAGCTAACAAACACCAAGCTGTTACATCATCTACCGCAGCACAAGTTAAAGCTAATGTCCCTAACCTTGTTCCTTGCAAATTATTTTCAGTGATAATTCTTGCCAACACAGGAAAGGCTGTGATTGACATTGCTGCACCTAAAAATAAGGTAAAGGCGGTAAAAGAGACAGTACCATTGGAAACTAGAGGATAAAGCAGCAAAGATAAAATTGTGGCGAGAGAAAAGGGAACAACAATGCTAACATTTGAGGTCAGTACAGCCGCTTGTAAATTACCGCTGAGATATTTTGAATTTAGCTCCAAACCAATCAAAAACATGAAAAATATTAGCCCTACCTGAGATAAAACATTCAGGAAAGGTATCGTTTCTGGTGGAAACAGTGTAGCTGCTGCATGGGGGGCAATTAAACCAAATAAAGATGGTCCGAGCATAATACCGGCCACAATCTCACCAATTACTAATGGTTGTTTTATTGATTTAAAGGCTAGTCCTACCAGTCGTGACACTCCAATCACAATTAACACTTCAACCAGAACGAGAATAACTGTGTGCATAGTTTCCTCACTATTTACTATCCGGTTTCACTATGATGATTCTTTACAACTGTCAAAATTGTCAACCTTTTGGCAAAAATAAAGTTGGATTTTCCATAATTTGTTAACAGTTTTTAATAAAGATATAGCTCCCTTAACCATGAATTAATCAGCATTCAGAAGATAATCAAAGTATTTTCTGATAAATCGGCAAATAATATATCAAGAGATTGGATATTTCTACAATTTAAAAGAATTAACTCCTATAATGTAACTGTAACTCACTCTCTGAGTTTGATTAAATCATCCCTAATGTTAATAAAAAAATGTAATCATATTTTCACGAAACTATATCAATTAAACTCTGTCCAATCCAGGAGAATCCTATACTCAAGCTGGAGAACAACAAACTGATACGATACCCACTAGAGATCCAAGCATTGCTATTAATATGCATTGTTATCTACGTGACTATGCAAACCCAGGATACATAATAAGCCTAATTACTTTAGCTGGTTTCCTGATCAGGGTATACTAAACTGCTATCATTTAACAAATAACATCCGTTTCTCAAGGATGGGGTTTGCCAATTACAATCATGAGGCAAAAAGCTAATTAAATAAGAGTTAATAGCAATAAAGGGTGAAGAACTAACTCGAAATATAATATTAAACTTGTAAAGTGATAAGATATATAGGAATCCAATTTGGTTTCTGATTGCTTGTGTGACAAAGCCACAATTAGTTGTGTAGGCAGGCAAAAGGCAAGATGATTCTAGAAGATTTAGGTGTACCTAGTTTCGCAAAAATCAAATAGGAGTGCTGACGAATCATATTAAATTCAGACATCCTATTAGGTTATAACTTTGCAGCCAGATCAAACGAAGTTAAAAATCAAAGTCCTAGAGTATGGCATTTTTGCCATTTTTATAAGTTATAGGTGAGGTATCCAAAACTTTATATTCTCCTAAATCCTCCTTTTTAAGGAGGACTTTAACCAATTTATTAACCCCTATTTAAGGTGCGAACTGGCGTTAGTTAGGCGATATCTCGATACGACATGCCACTTGTGCATTCATCTTCTTAATTCATTTTATATTATACGTATTTTTAATTAATCTGATATTTAATGTATTCCTTTATACTGAATGTATAATAATGATGATATTGATATCAATTTGTCGTTAAATTTTGTTAAGATTAAATACGGCTTTAGCTTTACCCCTTCTATCCCCTACCTGAGAGATACTGGATGCTGCGACTCGAACATATTAGTAAAATTTATCCTACTGGCGAAGTTCTCAAAGATATCAACTGGGAAGTCAAACCAGGTGATCGCATTGGCTTAGTAGGTGTTAACGGTGCAGGAAAATCCACCCAACTGAAAATCATTTCTGGGGAAATGGAACCCACATCTGGAGAAATCATCCGCCCTAGCAGTTTGCATATAGCTTACCTAAACCAAGAATTTGAAGTAGATCCAAGTCGCACTGTTAATGAAGAATTGTGGACAGTATTTAAAGAAGCTAACCAAGTGCAGTTAGCTTTGGCTCAGGTGCATCGAGATATGGAAACCTCTACGCCAGAAGAACTAGATGAACTGATTCACCAGATGGATCGCTGGCAACGCAAGTTTGAAGCTTTGGATGGTTACAGCTTAGATACTCGCATTGGTAAGATTTTACCAGAGATGGGGTTTCAGGTAGAAGATGGTGATCGCCTGGTTAGTGCTTTCTCAGGTGGTTGGCAAATGCGGATGAGTTTGGGTAAAATCCTGCTCCAAAAGCCAGATTTGTTACTGCTGGACGAACCGACAAACCACTTAGACTTAGAAACCATCGAGTGGTTAGAAAATTACCTCAGAGGACTAATTACTCCAATGGTCATAGTTTCCCATGACCGGGAATTTCTTGACCGACTCTGCAACCAAATTGTAGAAACTGAACGTGGAGTTTCAAGTACATACCTTGGTAATTACTCATCTTACCTACAACAAAAAGCTGAAAATCAATCAGCACAATTGAGCGCCTTTGAACGCCAGCAGAAAGAATTAGAAAAGCAACAAGCATTTGTTGATAGATTCCGCGCTAGTGCAACCCGTAGTACCCAAGCGAAAAGCCGGGAAAAACAACTAGACAAAATAGAACGGATTGAAGCACCCACTGGTGGAGTAAGAACACTGCATTTTCGTTTTCCACCCGCACCCCGCAGTGGTCGGGAAGTGGTAGAAATTAAAGAATTAACTCATATTTATGGAGATAGAATTCTCTTTCTAGGTGCAAATCTGCTGATTGAACGGGGAGATAGAATTGCTTTTCTCGGTCCGAATGGTGCTGGTAAATCTACACTGTTGAAAATTATTCTGGGTGCAGAACCACCCACCGAAGGAACTGTGAAGCTTGGTGATCACAACGTCATTCCTGGTTACTTTGAGCAAAATCAAGCAGAAGCTTTAGACTTGACGAAAACAGTCATGGAAACAATTCATGATGAAGTTCCCGAGTGGACAAACGAAGAAGTTCGCACACTTTTAGGAAGTTTCCTATTTGCTGGTGATACTGTCTTTAAGAAAGTTGCGGCATTAAGTGGCGGAGAAAAAGCCCGTTTAGCATTAGCAAAAATGCTTTTACGTCCAGCAAATTTACTCATTCTGGATGAGCCGACAAACCACTTAGATATTCCAGCCAAAGAAATGTTGGAAGAATCTTTGCAAAACTATGATGGTACAGCGATTGTAGTATCCCACGACCGTTATTTTATCTCTCAAGTAGCTAACAAAATCGTGGAAATTCGTGATGGTGAATTCCGAGTTTATTTGGGAGATTATCATTACTATCTCAACAAGATTGCTGAAGAGAAAGAACAAGCTAAGTTAGCGGCTATAGAGGCAGAAAAAGCGGCTAAAAAAGCGGCTAAGGCTTCTAAGTCTGGGGTAAAGCGGAAATAGAGAAATGGGTGACTGATTGTAATTCTGGCTTTCTGTCACCTGTTTTCTAACTAGCAACATATATTATATGAGAGGTGATAATTATGTTATCAACCAATATTCGTCAAGAATCAGTTATGAACAGAGTTGAGCAATTAGTATCTATTTTGATGGAAGAGAACCCTATCTTTAAAAAAGAGGATATTAATTATGTATAAATAGTCAAATATAGTCAAATATCTTGTTAAACTCTTCTTAAGAAATTTACCATTAGAAGAATTTAATACTATGATAGATAGTGAGTTAAAAGATCATTGTAATGGAATAATGTCAGTAGAAGTTTTACCAAAAATAGGTGATGACTTCACACCTGAACAAATGGCTATTTTTGACGAGGTAATTAAACGAAATAGGTGATTTATGGATTATTAGTTAGATACTAACATTGTTTATTTAGCTATTAGAGGCAATCTTAAAATTACTGAAAAAATTGAAGATATTAAAGCTCAAAGAAAAATTATATCTATTAGCTCTATTACCTATTTTGACATTAGGAGATGATTTTCATCGGTTGATGCTTCTAAGCAAAGAGGAAGATTTCACAAATTTTGTTGAAAGTATCCAATTATTTCTTTAGATGATTTGGCAATTTTAGGAAAAGCTGCGGAAATTGACGCCAGTTTAAGATTAAAGGGTTTACCTATTCAAAGTGAAGATTCAAAGTGAAGATGTTTTAATTTCTGCAACTGTAATGATTGAAGGTTTAAGGTTGTTTCTAATGATAGTCATTTAATTAGAGTTGATGGTTTAAGTTTAGAAAATTCGTTGCAGTGATAAAATTGCAAAGTTGGGAATTGTAGGGCTTTAATAAATAAATATTATCTAAACTCACAGTTCAACACTATAAGAGTCTTTTTGATACAGAAGTAGATTTAGAACCATTGACTGTATTCATTGCTCCTAATGGTTCTGGTAAATCTAACATTTGTGAAGCTTTGGCTGTATAATCTAATTTTTTGCAAAGGCTAATAGATAGTACAAACCATAATAAAATTATATGAATTGTTTCAGATTCTTTAGAGAACGTACTTAAAAATGTGCACAGTATTGAATCTAAATTTCGGCATGGAAAACCAGATTATTTTAGCTTTCAGGTTAGTACCCTGCCCATAGCATAAAATTCTGATGAAGAGTATACACCTATCATTAATTTAGGAGTTTATTTTGATTATTCTGAGCAAGCTGTAAAGTTAGGTAATCTTGAAAAGATTAAGACTCTAGTAGATAGATATACGAGTCAATTAAGGGAATTTTTAGTTTCTAATCATTTTTCTACTTCTCCTCTATACTCCTCTATACAAAGCTCTTAAAAAGGTTAATATTTACGATTTTGCTCCAATTTATATCTCTTTCACAGGTTGATCAAATGCCAGGATGGAAAGGACTAGAGAATGAATTGCTTATGTTTTACTTGGTATTTTGCATACTAATCGTGAGGGTTTCGATGAATTACAAGAGAGTTCAACACAGCTTGTTCCTAATATTAAAAAAATTGTGTTGCTCAGTGGTAAAAATCAAACCTTTTCCCTGGAATTAGTTGATATATATTCAGATCATCATATCCCTGCTGCTGATATATTCATATGCTACATTGAGACTTTCGGCTTTTCTCACTGCACTATATCAAGAAAATACTCCAAGTACTATTTGTTTTCAAGAAATCGAAAATGGAGTTCATCCTCGGTTACTGCACAAAATGATGGAGTTGCTAAAAATTGTTTCCACTGAAGGAATAACTGGTAATCCTGTGCAGGTTTTAATTACAACTCATTCTCCTGTGCTTTTAAATTACGTCGAACCACATCAGGTGCGTACTTTTGATTCAGATAAAGAAGGTAAAATTCAAGTTCATAAATTACCTATAGATTCTGTCCGCTTTTAAAAAGCTTTAGAGGCTTATGATGGAGCATTAGGTGAACTTTGGTTGACGAATTTGTTTGGAGGAAATCCAGAATGAATCGTCTCGGATTGGATGAATTGCTGAAGGGGAGGCAGAACAGGGGGCAAGTATTCCTTATATTAAACCAGAAGATGGTGGCAACGTAATTGAAAGAAAAAATGAAGGCGCACTGCATAGTTTAATTAGACGAGAATTGGAAAATGCTGGATTTCCTGATCGTGATTTTGTCCAAAGACATCTGTCAATTAAAGAAACTCAAAAACTTACTTTACGCACTGGACATTCTATTTTAGATCCAAAATATCTAGCCCATATTGTTATTTTATGGAAACCATAAGAGGTAGATATGATCATCATTGTGGTTGATGCAGATGATAAACTAGAACAAAGATAAATTGATTTAGAACGGGCTTTAAATAAAATTCGTGATAATAATTTAGATATTAAGGAAAGTGGATTAAATAAGGTGTAAGAGTGCCAATAATATCTATACACCAGA
>ERZ1034419.36-NODE-36-length-34800-cov-39.256699_pt1 | contig 34800 bp, 34 predicted proteins | sample MGYA00520531_ERZ1034419 | MGnify/ENA primary metagenome ERZ1034419 (study PRJEB33736, sample SAMEA104288485) | Azolla nilotica | place: Sudan | collected 1982 | study: EMG produced TPA metagenomics assembly of the PRJEB19522 data set (Is there foul play in the leaf... | reverse complement strand
TCTGGTGTATAGATATTATTGGCACTCTTACACCTTATTTAATCCACTTTCCTTAGTGTAGCAATAGGTATTTGATTTCCACTAAAAATGCCTATTGATGTGTTATCCTACTTTTGTCAACTTATACTAAAAACGGTTTAAAAGTATCATTCTGAACATTCGCGGAGCTTCTCTGAAAGAGATAGTGAAGAATCTCCGATATACTTCTCTGCATTACGTTACGTATGGCTTACACCAAGCTGCGCTATCAATATGACATAAGTCCAAGTCTCACCCGTTTGTAGTATATTAATACTACTTTTGCCTAACAGCAAAATTAGTAAGTATTCATTGATCACAATTTAATATAAAAGCAATTTTCTTCAACGAGTATAACTACTTACAGTTATTTAAAATTTGTCTAAGAGAGACAGAACATGAGGCACGACTTATGTCGTTATTTTCTTGTTGCTCTTGTTGTGATCAACTAATTTTTCTAAACTTGAGTATTTTTCTAGTTTTTCCCCCTTTGTTTCTTAGTGACAAAACGCCCCTTCTTCCTCAGGAACAACCTTTAATACTAAATTAATGGCATGAAGTGTTTCTAGTTATTACCTTCTAATTATTACCTTTTTTATACTACTTGGCTGGTATTATTAATGTGTGACAGTTAGATTAGACACTTGAGTTAAAAGAGTATAAAAATTTATCCCCTCCATCTCATGACAAAGGGCGTGAAAAGGTTAAGCAGTGAAATACTTCGCTACAGGGTGATAAGTAATAATCGCCGTCGTAGACTGTTCAGGATATAACTGTTCACTTTCATCCATGAACATCTTCATCCTGTCAGTTCCCAACAACTCCAACTGCTTAAACTGATCATGAATATTCGGACAAGCAGGATAGCCAAAACTATACCGAGAACCTTGATAACGCTGCGCCAACATATCCCTAATATTATCCGGTTCAGCATCACCAAAACCCAACTCCCGGCGAATCCTGGCGTGAGTCCATTCCGCCAAAGCCTCCGCCACTTGCACCGCTATACCATGGAAATACAGGTAATCAGTGTATTGATTATCAGCAAATAACTTTTGTGCAAACTCTGTCGCCACTTCCCCCACAGTCACCGCTTGCATTGGGAAAACATCAATTATTCCCGACTCCTTCGGTGCAAAGAAATCTGCAATACAATATCTTCTCCCAGAACGTTGACGGGGAAACTCAAAACTAGCAATTTGTTGTGATTGATTTTCTACATCATATATATGTAGAGAATTTCCCTCAGACTGACAAGGGAAATACCCATAAATTACCTGGGGATGTAACAAATTTTCTTCAATAATTCGGTGTTTCCAATCTTCTAAAATTGGATAAACTTTCTCAGCTAAAAACGCCTGATATTCCTCTTTAGATTGTTCCTTGGATTTGCGGAATTGCCACTGTCCAGCCACCAAAGCTTGCAAATCTAAATACCAGAGTAATTCTTCTAAAGAAATATCATTAGTTTGTAAAAATTGCGTTCCCCAAAAAGGTGGTTGAGGACGCTCAATATCTATTGCTACAGCCTCAGAACGATGGGTATCTATTTCTTTCGGTTCAGCAGCTACTTGGTCTTCAACAGTATTCTCTACTATTTCCTGATGCTGATAAATTGATTGTTCAGATCCTCCTAATTCATCTAGGAATCCTTTTGAATCATCCCAATTACCTGCATTTTTGGCCGGTATTAATTTATCCATAAAATGCAAATCAGAAAAAGCATCTTTGCCATAAACAACTTTACCTTTATAAGTTCCTTGGCAATCTTGATTTACAAATTTAGGAGTTAAAGCCGCACCACCTAAAATTACAGGAACACTAATTCCTCGTTCATTGAAAACCTGCAAATTTTCTTTCATGAAAGCGGTAGATTTCACCAGTAAACCACTCATAGCAATACAATCAGGCTTATGCTGTTCATAAGCTTGAATGATATTTTCTACTGATTGCTTAATTCCCAAATTAATCACCTTGTAACCATTATTTGACAAGATGATGTCCACCAGGTTCTTACCAATGTCGTGAACATCCCCTTTTACTGTCGCAATGATAAAAGTACCCTTAGCATTATTACCAGATTCTGATTTTTCTATGAACGGTTCAAGACAAGCAACCGCAGCTTTCATGGTTTCCGCCGATTGTAAAACAAAAGGTAATTGCATTTGTCCAGAAGCGAACAATTCACCAACTACTTTCATCCCATCTAACAGGAAAGTATTAATGATTTCTAAGGGAGGATATTGTTCTAAAGCTTTTGTCAATTGTGCTTCTAAACCAATCCTTTCGCCGTCGATAATATGACGTTTTAAACGTTCTCCTATTGGTAAACTTTCATCAATGCCGGTGTTACGTTTAGTTTTTACTCCTGCAAAAATGGTTGTTAGTTCTCCCAAAGGATCATAAATGCAGACATCACCATCAAATTTCCGTTCATCGTAGATTAACTGACGACAAACTTCTTGATGCTGAGATTCAATTTTAGCCAGTGGTAAAATTTTGCTGGCGCTAACAATTGCTGCATCCATTCCCGCCGTCATCGCTTCATGCAAAAACATTGAGTTCAAGACAATACGCGATGCTGGGTTTAAACCAAAAGATATATTAGAAACACCCAAAATTATATGACATCCAGGCAATTCTTGACGAATACGGCGAATTGACTCGATTGTGGCTTTACCATTCTTTCGATCTTCTTCAAGACCTGTAGAAATCGGTAAAGCCAGAGTATCAAAAAAGATTTCTGTGGGACCAATACCATACTCTACGGCTTGGCGATAAGCACGTTGAGCGATCGCAAATTTTTTCTCTGCTGTTCGCGCCATACCATCTTCATCAATTGTACCAATAATAACACTAGCACCATATTTTTTTGCTAATTCCAGCACCTTCAAAAAGCGTGGTTCACCGTCTTCATAGTTAGTAGAATTGAGTAAACATTTACCTCCAGCAACTTTTAACCCCGCTTCCATTTTTTCCCATTCGGTGGAATCAAGCATTAATGGTAAAGTCACATTCTTGACAATTCGGGAGACTAACTCGTGCATATCACGCACGCCATCACGCCCTACATAATCAACGTTAACATCTAAAATGTGTGAGCCTTCTTTAACTTGTGATCGCGCCATCGACACCAAACCATCCCAATCTTCTGCGTTCAGTAAATCACGACATTTTTTAGAACCACTGGCGTTCAGACGTTCACCGACTATCAAGAAAGAATTATCTTGTTGGTAGGGTTGAGTAGTATAAATTGAAGCTGCTGCTGGTTCTAAACTAGGTTGTCTAACTTTCGGTTTTAAATCTTGAGCAATTTCTGCTAATTGTTGAATATGTTCCGGTCTTGTCCCACAGCAACCCCCAATCACTTGGACACCTAAATCTTCAATAAAGTGCATTAACGCCATGCGTAATTCTACAGGTGTAAGCTTGTAATTTGCCTGACCACCAACGTTTTCTGGTAAACCAGCATTGGGAATACAGGAAACTACGAAGGGCGAATGTTCTGATAAATACTTGATATGTGGTTTCATCAAGTCGGGACCAGTAGCACAGTTTAAACCAAGAATATCAATGGGATAAGGTTCTAAAATCGTCAGAACAGCAGCAATTTCCGTACCTACCAGCATTGTACCCATGGTTTCCATAGTCACGGAAACCATTAAGGGTCTTCTTTCACCTTTTTTAGCAAAAACTTCCTCAATAGCATTCAACGCCGCTTTAATTTGCAGCACATCTTGGCAAGTTTCCACCAAAAACAAATCAACACCACCATCAAACAAAGCTTCCGCTTGTTCGGCGAAAGAGGCTTTCATGGTGTCAAAGTCAATATGTCCCAAGGTAGGAAGTTTGGTAGTTGGTCCAATAGAACCAGCAACAAAGCGGGGTTTTTCAGGGGTAGAAAATTCAGCGGTGACACTTTTAGCTAATTCTGCTGCTTTCTTACTGAGACAATAAGCTTGGTCTGCTAAGTCGTATTCTGCTAGAACTATGGACATAGCACCAAAGGTGTCAGTTTCAATAACATCAGCACCAGCGGTGAGAAAGTCACGGTGAACTTGGGCTACAGCTTCCGGTTTAGTATGAACCAAATATTCGTTACAACCTTCATACTGTGCACCGCCAAAATCTTCTGCTGTCAGGTTTTGGGTTTGTAGGTTAGTTCCCATCGCACCGTCAAAAACGATAACGGGACGTTCTGGACTATGTAGCCGTTCTAGGAAGGGATATGTCATATTGTCTGAGAAACAAGTTAGTTAATCTGGTAATAATAGACGTATATTTATTATTTTCTAAAATTTTGATACTGCAGGTAAAATTGATAGAAATAAAATATTTTAATGCTTAAAAGTGCCTTTAAACAAAGGCCCCTTACAATGGGTTTTTGCTGGTAATTTTATTTTGTATCCACCACAACCTCAATATTGAGATTGAGAATGTTAAAATAAATCTACAGACAGAGGGAGAGGTAAAAAAATCATCTATACTAGCTTAGTATATGATTATACCTTTTACTGAAAACCAAAGTATTACTTACTTTTCATGCCAGCAATTTTATCATTATTTAATTTAGATATATGACATTTAGAGATTGGGCATCTAGAGTCACGCTCATTTTTTTCATGTTTGCTACTCTGATTTCGGTAGTATTTATGAGTCGGTCAAGACAGATACAAGTTCATAGCAATGCTTCCACTTCAGGGGCTACTGTTGGGAGTCAATATCCACAAGCACAACTTCAGTCAGTAATAACTACAGAGGAAAAAAAGCGAACTTTATCTAAAGCACCTGTTAATAATCAAAATCAAATTAGTCAAATTAATACCCAATACGCCACTACTGCCGCCTTTTCCCAATATAAACCCAATTTAGCTAGGGCTGAAGTAGACCCTAGCAATTATGGAGAACGATATACCAAAGATGCTAATGGTGTACCACTAAATAATCAACCTCTGATCGTACTCCATGAAACTAGTAATTCTGCTTCTAGTGCAGTTAATTTTTTTCAGACACCACACGATGATGAAGATGTACAAGCAAGTTATCATGCGTTAATTACAACCGATGGCACAGTCATTTATTTAGTACCGCCAGACAAACGCGCATTTGGTGCAGGTAATTCTGCTTTTAAGGGTGTTAATGGTATCGAAACTGTACAGACTAATCCCCAGTTACCACCATCTGTGAATAATTTTGCTTATAATGTTTCCTTAGAAACTCCTCGTGATGCTTGGGGAAAAACTAATATCGAGGAACACAGCGGTTATACTGAGGTTCAATATGATTCTTTAGCTTGGTTAATTGCTCAAAGTCAGGTTTCAGATGAGAGAATTACAACTCATCGCGCTGTAGATATTGCTAATGGAAAAGTTGATCCGTTAAGTTTTGATTTTGATAGGTTTTTTAATAAATTGCATTCTTTTCGGGAGTTGAAAACTTTTAATAATGTGAAAAAGAGTTAGTAATTTATTTAAATTCATTTTGTTTTTTAAGTTCTTTGACTAGAATATGTACTTTTGTTGATTGATTCGTACATCCATCTTGATTAGGATGCATTTGTTCTAATTTAATTGCATGATTAATTGCTGTTCCTTGATGGCTTTTGAGTTTTTCATATAGCAATTTATCAGTTTTGTCATAATTATCTCCTTGTTTGAGAATACCAGCTTTTTTTATTTCTGTTTCTAGTTTTGGACATAATTCCTTGTAACTTTACTCAAGCAAACAGAAACCATAAAAAAATAGCTCTAGGTATGAGAGATATAACTAGAGCTTGATCAATGTATGGAAATCCTAAATCCTACTTACTAAAACTATAAATCTGCTGTGTCTGCAAGTGATCACTCAAAGAAGAAGGTAGTACATCAGAATTCAACGCCTTCCGATCTAACTGTACTTGCAAATTAGTCAGAGGATCACTACCAGAAGAAATTAAGAAATCCAACTTCTGGACATAGGGTAAATTTAGTAATTGATCCAAAATTTGACAAATTGCTTGCAAATAAGGATGACCCTTCTGTTCATACCAATTAGCATGAGCAATTTTTGGCTGGTCAAATCCTAAATGAACAGTTAAGGATGGCTTATCAAATAAGGCAATTCGTAACGGACGCGCTTCTTCTTGCAAAAGTAAATGATTCGTTGTTGCTAAATGCCGAAGTTTCTCTAAACGTTCATAGCGTTGCGTCACTGAATCTGGTTCATCTTCCCAGTGTAATGCTACTGTCACCAGATAAGTTTGTAACAACATATGTCCCAACTTTTTGGCTTTGGTAGCTAGGTAAGAAGAGTTATAATCATTGGCTTCAATTAACAAAGGCACTCGATCTACAACTTCCAAACCATAGCCCTTCACACCAGCAATTTTACGAGGATTATTGGTAATTAGGCGAATTTTTTTAATACCCAAATCCATAAGTATTTGCGCCCCCATTCCATAATCGCGCAAATCAGCAGGAAAACCTAAACGCTCATTAGCTTCCACCGTGTCAAGTCCCATATCCTGCAGCGAGTAGGCTTTGAGTTTATTAATCAAGCCTATACCCCGTCCTTCTTGACGCAGGTAAACAACTACACCTTGACCAGCATTTTCAATCATTTTCAATGCGGAATTTAACTGCATTCTACAGTCACAGCGCAAAGAACCTAAAGCATCACCCGTCAAACATTCCGAGTGCATCCGCACCATCACAGGCTCATCTTGGAAATTTGCTGGGTCGCCCTTGACGATCGCTACATGGTCAGTATTATCTAAAGTGTGGCGGTATCCGTAAATATCAAATTGTCCAAATCGACTGGGTAGCTTGGTAACGATTTCTCGGTACACCAAGCGATCATTTTGGAGACGATAGCTGATAAGATCGGCAATGCTAATAATTTTAAGTTTATGGATTTTAGCATATTCGATTAACTGCTGTAATCTTGCCATTGAACCATCAGGATTTTGAATTTCACAAATTACCCCAGCGGGGTATAATCCTGCTAATCTTGCTAAATCAACTGCTGCTTCTGTGTGTCCTGCCCGTTTGAGTACACCTCCAGCTTTAGCCCGAATCGGGAAAATATGCCCAGGACGACGTAAATCCAGCGGCTGTGTGGCAGGGTTGAGGGTAACTTGAATAGTACGGGCGCGGTCCTCTGCGGAAATGCCAGTGCTAACGCCCAAGTGAGGACCAGCGTCAATGCTGACAGTAAAAGCAGTCTGGTTAGTATCTGTAATATTACTCACCATTAATGGTAAGTCTAGTTCATCCAGGCGATCGCCCGTCATGGCTAGACAAATTAGCCCTCTGGCTTCTACCGCCATGAAATTTATCATGTCAGGGGTGGCAAATTGGGCAGGACAAATTAAATCGCCTTCATTTTCTCGATTTTCGTCATCTACCACCACAATGACACGACCCGCTTTGAGGTCGGCTAAAGCGGCATCAATAGAATCAAATTCAAAGGCTTGGCTAGTCTTAGGCTGTGACACAGAAAATTTCCAGCTACCAACGTAAATTTTTTTAACAATTTCTTATTGTAAATTGTAGCTTGTTTATCGAAACCAGATATTATCTGAGATAACTAATATATCTTTTGCTTGACAAACGGTTAGTTCATACATACTTTTATGGGTATAAAATCTAATATACATAGAGTATAAAGCTATGGATTAGACCTCTTGCAGAATTGATTTTTTGTTACTCCCTTCCCACTAAAAGAATAAGGTTATAGTAATGGGGTATAGGAATAATGCTTATGCGTAAGGTCGAATCCCACACCCCTAATTTTATACTGGGAAGGGAGCAAACTAAGGGTTTGGCTTTGTTTTAGCCAAAAGTTAGAGTTACATAACTTATGTTTGAATTAGTGAGTGATCGTAAAGAACACCAGAAATATCTAAAATCTAAAATTCCCTATCATACCACATAAACAATTTTGCAAGAGGTCTATTGTTTATTTTCTAAGACTTCTAGGTCGTCACGCTGCTACTCGTTCGTTTGCAATTATGGGTTCAGTCTGCATAACATCGAACATATACTTACCAGCTTATTTTCGGACATATGTCACTCAGTATACTTCTGACTGCCTATTTTTCCTAACTCCTTCAAAAATGGGCAAACTGGGAGATTGAACATTGACTATTATCGTATGCCTATTCCCTTCCCAGTATGAAATTAGGGGTGTGGGATTCCACCTTACGCATAAGCATTATCCCTATACCCCATTACTATGACCTTATTCTTTTAGTGGGAAGGGAGTAGTTTGATCAAAAAAAGCTAAACGTTCTCTGAATTCTTCAATTTCGATTAATAGTTCTACTTCTTGTTTACCTTGCAACGTCCCTGCTGCAGTTTCTTGACAGCGCTCTTCAATACTCCCAAATAGTTTTTGCAACTCGACTAGTTGTCTGAGGTTGGGAATTAACTGGTGGTTCCCCGTACTGGTCAGCCCAATATTTGAGATGTTCTAAAAGAAACCGTATCTGTCCTGCCAATCCTGAATAAAGTTGGATTAATTTGACTATTTTAGTATCAAATGTATTTTTTTTAAAAAAAGTATATGCTTGTAAAAATAACCCCTCACCATCAGAATCTAATCTCTGAATCATTTGATTTTTAACTTGCTCAACAAGAACTATAGATAATTGCTGTTCCTCTACATGTGATAACTGTGGATAGTTTTGAATTTTTTCTGCCTTTTCTATAACACCTGTTACTGTTGTTACTGTAATACCGTCATCAATCAAAGAATACGATTCTGTATAATTGGGCATATATTAAATCTGGTCTATACCATATTTTGGTAATACATCACTATCAATACTATCAATTACAGATACCAATCCTGGTAAAAATTCGTCCATTCTGTTGATGTTTGTATCAACTAAGTTATTGATGAGTCCGAGAGTAGGAATAGCAACAGATACATCAAAACTAGTTTTATGGCGGAATTCTCTCAGTTCAACATCTAATTCAAAATTCCCTATGACCATGTTACAATTAGCCCTATTAATACATTCTGTAACAGACAACAGCTTATTTTCAAGTATGAGAGTAGGATAAATTGAGTAAAAAACTACTTGCTGTTTCGAGTATACTTTACCGTAGCAATTCCATGTACCATTTTTACCTTGGCAGGCAAGACGTAATATAGGTTCGCCTTCAATTTTGATAAATGCCCAGTCATCTTCTATAAAAAAATTGACCAATCTTTGAACAATATCTTCATGGTCATAACTAGGATTAGCTAATTCTTTAAACCCCTCTACTACTTCCTCAACTCTTTGAGAAATAGTTTCTTCATCTATAGCAGATATACTACTATCTATCCATTCTTGCAGCCCTTTGGTTATTTTATCTAGAGACTGAACAATGGTTTCATTAGTTATTGATTGAAGATTACTTTCCGTCCAATCCTGGGAGAAATTGATAATGGCGCTGTTAAAATTTGCGCTGTCAGATATGTTGTTATTTATTACAGATAGGTTTAGGTAATCCAAGAAGCTACGGTAGGGTGTTTTAAGTGGTAAACGTGGTTGTTTAACTTGTCAGCCTAACCAACTTTCTGTGTTAAAACGTAGATGATTGGGTTCTGATTGACTAAGTTGATGAAGAGAAGCAGGTTCATTATTCAAATGTGGGTACGGGAGTGGTTATTTACTGACAAGAACAAGGCATAAATACGAAGTTATATGTATCAATTTCAGACCGGTGTAATCAGATTTATTTCTGTTGGTAATATGAGCGAAGCAGTTCGTTATCTAACTAATCCACAAATTGTCAGAATTACTTGTTCATACTTATGGGGATTAAACCTGAATCGTTGTTGGACAAATCGAAATATTTTTACAGAACGAATGCGGTGTTCAGCAAATACCAGTTTGGCTGAGAATTTCTAGTTTTCTTGTTTCTGTTGAATCGTTAATTCTCGATTCTTGGGTTTCTTAATGGGAGTAGAAATTAAATCTTCTCCTTGGAAGTAGGTTGTAAACAAATTGAGCCGTTGTAATCTTCTAGCTGCGCTATGCAGTTATCATCCTTCATGATATAGTATGTCGTTGGATTCTAAAATTGACAAAAGTCCATCTTCCCCTCCTGAAATTAACTTTTTGCCATCTGGTGTCAAAGCTAAATCCGAAACTCTTCCCTCATGTACTTTTTGCATCACTACTCGCTCACCATCATTAAGTCGAAAAATTACAATAAAGCCTACTAATGAACCTGATGCCATATATTTACTGTTGGGATGAAAACAAACTGACCAGTATGCACTATGCTCTGGGTTAAATCTGTCAGCTAAGTGTCTTTCTCCTGTTTCTAAATTCCATAGGAAACATTGTGCATAGATGCTGAGTGCAGCAAAATAGGATAAGTCTCGACTGAAACTTACCCAACGTGCTTCCTTGGGAGTATCGTCCAATGTTTGAATTATGACATTTTGCTCAATATCATAAATATGTACTTGATTAATATCCTTCCCAACTACTGCAACTTTTCTTCCATCTGGAGTAATATCTGCTACTGCTGGTCTTTGATTGTTAGACTTAAAAACTACATAGTCTTCCATCAAGCAGTAGCGCCGACAACTTTCTATATTCCAAACCTCTGTCAATATTCCAGATGTTACTGTTAATTAATATTGATATTAAATTGCTAATTAAGATAAATAAACAGCTAGGGTTTGAATTTCATTGTCGTCGAATCTTAAAGAAGGTTTTTTTGGTTGCCAAGTATAAGTAATCAAGGAAGCAATCACATTGACTATAGAATTAATAACACTACGGTGTCGAGAATAAGCAAGTTGTGAAATATATTTGAGTTGATCATTAACAGTTGCAATTAAAGAACTTTTTCGGAGCATTAGTTTTCCTTCAAGTAAGAAGAACTTATTTCTCATATTTTTCTTAGGAGGAGTGATTAATTTGAGTCCATTAGACCAAAGTTCCTACGAAAGTTTCTGATAAATATATCCTTTATCTCCAAATAATTTCCCAGATATTTTCTTGGTCAAAGTAGGAATAGGAACTTATTTATCTACATTGCCAGGAGTAATTTTAAACTTAAGTAATTCTCCTTTTTCATTAAAAATGAAAAGAACTTTAAAGCCAAAATACTAACAGATCGAACTTGTCCCCGAACCTGCTAAACCTTTGAATATCTTGTTTATCTTCACTCTTTCAAGATGATAAATGGCAATAGGGGTACTATCAATAAAATTGATATCTGTGTTGATTCATTTCCGACTATTCAGATAATAAATTAAAGGCGTTAAAGCATTTGGCATTAATTCGATAAATCTTTGATAACTTACTAACTGAGGAAACTCACCTTGGCAATATTTTCGGATATGCTTCAGGTAATAATCTTTAAAATTGCGGTAACTAGAGCGATAGCGCAGCATGACAACGTAGGAGTCTTGGACTATAAATAATAGACTTCTTGCAAAATTGTTGCTGTGGTATGATAGACAGTTTTAGATTTTATGTATTTTTGGTGTTCTTTGCGATCGCTAATTCAAACATGATCATATAACTCTAACTTTTGGCTAAAATAAAGCTAAACCCTTAGTTTGACATAAAATTAATTCTGCAAGAGGTCTAATATTTATCAGCTACGAGACAAACAACATCTTTATTTTGTGTTCCTCTCCATTGTTCTTGATGTCGTCTTTGTGGTTCTTTTACAAAGGATTTTTCAAAAAAAGATCCAACTACAATAGCTGGAGGATCGATTTCTGCCAGACTCAAAGATGTATCTCCCTCTCCTATTTTAGTTTGCCATAGAAGATTCCAACTAACCAAAGCAACATCCCTCATAAAATCAACCTCTCAAGGATGTTCTTTGATCAATTGCTTTGTTGTTTCTGTCCAATGATTTTTATCAATACCCAAATAAGGAGATACCATTTAATCTAAGCCTTGCAATAATTCACTGGGTGACATTCCCAAAGCATGAGCAATCAGGATAATGTTCAACAAGGTAACATTTCTTTCGTCACGTTTAACACCACCTGTGTAGTTACAATGTAGTCCTGCTAGTTCTGCTAACTGTTATTGGGAAATATCCTTAGCTTTCATGACCTTACGAACATTTTTGCCAACTTTTTGAAGTTGAGAATATTGTGTTACATAAAGAACATAATATTTGCTGGTATTTAATTTCTACACACTATAAGTATGATTTTTTGGTAAAGATCAATTTATAAGTACGCTAAAAGCAGCTATTTGCTATACAATGCAGCCAAAGTTCAATAATAAATAGGTGATCACCAATGAGCTAATAGCTCGATTGTTGATAGTTGATAATGAATTAACCAAAAGCGGATAAGGATTTCAGATCATGGGTAATTTAAGGCGCGTACCAGTTGGAATTGTTGGCGCGTCAGGTTATGGCGGAGTGCAACTAGTTCGACTCTTGATGGATCATCCTGAAGTTGAATTGGTTTATTTGGGTGGTGAAAGCAGCGCCGGAAAAACCTTTGCTGATCTTTACCCCCATCTGGGTAATATAGTTAACCTAAAAATTGAAGCGGTAGATCCAGAAATCATTGCTAGTCGATGCGAAGTGGTGTTTCTGTCTTTACCCAACGGTTTAGCCTGTCAAATCACTCCCCAACTTATAGGAAAAGGATCTAAGGTGCTGGATCTGAGTGCAGATTACAGATTCAGTGACTTAGCAACTTATATAACTTGGTATGGTACACAAAGAAGTGATCGCAGCATTGCAGCTACAGCAGTTTATGGATTACCAGAACTGTACCGTGATCGCATTGCCGAATCTCAACTCATTGGCTGTCCTGGTTGCTATCCCACAGCCAGCCTACTCGCACTTTCACCACTCCTCAAACAAGGTTTGATCGTTCCAGAAACAGCGATAATTGACGCTAAATCTGGCACATCTGGCGGTGGTAGACAAGGCAAAATCAACCTCTTATTAGCCGAAGCAGACAACTCTCTAGGGGCTTATAATGTCGCCCGTCATCGCCACACCCCGGAAATCGAGCAAATTTGTAGCGATTTAGCAGGACACGAAGTAACAATCCAATTTACACCCCACCTTATCCCAATGGTGCGGGGAATATTAGCCACCGTCTACGCTATACTGCGAGACCCCGGTTTAGTTCGTGATGACTTAATCACGATCTACACCGCTTTTTACCGTAATTCCCCATGGGTAAAAATCTGTAATAGTGGCACTTACCCCCAAACCAAATGGGCCTGTGGCAGTAATGCTTGCTATATAGGTATAGAAGTAGACCCACGCACAGGCCGCGTCATCGTCATGTCAGCCATTGACAACCTGATTAAGGGTCAAGCTGGACAAGCAATTCAGTGTATGAACCTGATGCTAGGCTGGGATGAAACTTTGGGGTTGCCCAAAGTCGGATTTTATCCTTAAGAGGGAATAGGGAATAGGGGAAGCAAAGAAGAAAAATAAATTCTTCTTACTGAACTCCTGATAGCGGAGCGTGGCGTAAGCCATACTCCTGAACTCCTATTTCCTACTTAGATCCTAAACCAACAGTACCAGCATAAACAGCGCGATCGCCTAATTCATCTTCAATTCTGAGTAAACGATTGTATTTTGCTACCCGTTCACTACGACAAAGAGAACCAGTTTTAATTTGACCTGCACGAGTGGCTACAGCCAAATCAGCAATAGTTGTATCCTCAGTTTCACCAGAACGATGGCTAATGACTGAGCGGAAACCGTTGCGAGTAGCTAAATCAATGGTTTCCAAAGTTTCAGTCAGTGAACCAATTTGATTCAACTTAATCAAAATCGAGTTACTTGCTTTTTGCTCAATCCCTTTTTGTAAGCGAGTAGCGTTAGTAACAAATAAATCATCACCCACTAATTGTACTCCTGAACCCAACTTCTGAGTCAGTAATTGCCAACTTTCCCAATCTTCCTCATGTAAACCATCTTCAATGGAAACAATCGGATATTGGTCAACCAACTGGCCTAAATAATCAATAAACTCAACTGGGGTATGGGGTTTACCATCATAAAGATACTGCCCATTTTTGTAGAACTCACTGGCTGCCACATCCAAGGCTAAAGCAACTTCTTCCCCAGGCTTGTAACCAGCTTGTTTAATAGCAGCTACCAATAATTCTAAAGCTACTTGGTTAGATTCCAGGTTAGGTGCAAAACCACCTTCATCACCGACACCAGTCAGCAAGCCCTTATCATCCAAAACCTTGCTGAGAGTTGCAAACACTTCCGCACCCCAACGCAAAGCTTCCTGGAAGGAAGGCGCACCGACGGGTACAATCATAAACTCCTGAAAATCGACATTATTAGCTGCGTGCGCTCCACCATTGATCACATTCATCAAAGGTACAGGGAGCAAATTCGCCAAAGGCCCACCCAAATAGCGATACAAAGGAATTCCCAAAGACTCAGCAGCAGCTTTAGCAGCTGCTAGTGAAACCGACAAAATTGCATTTGCGCCCAAATTAGCCTTATTGGGTGAACCATCCAAAGAAATCATGATTTTATCCAATGATTCTTGGTCTAGGGCATCCAAGCCTAACAATTGGGGTGCTAATACCTCTTTCACATTCTGCGCTGCCTTGAGTACCCCTTTGCCACCATAACGGCTTTTATCACCATCTCGCAGTTCATGAGCCTCAAAAGTACCTTTCGAAGCACCGCTAGGAACTTGCGCCAGTCCTACTGCACCATTAGCCAAATGTACTTCAGCCTCAACAGTCGGTCTTCCCCGTGAATCAAGAATTTCGCGGGCGACAATAGCTTCAATAGCGGTATCCAGAAATTTTGTCATTTCTGCTTCGTCCTTCGTTTATATCGTGTTTAAGGGTTCAGACTTTTCAGTTTAATTCTGAACCAACCGTTAGTTTATGGGTTTCTGAGGCGAAATAGGCTGAGATTAAAGAAGATTTTCAATCATGAAGGGTTAAAGGGAACCTATTGAGTAATAAACCGAACATTGGTTACTGCTAAACTAAAATCCCAATTTTTCTAATAATGGTTTTGTAGAAACAATATGACGTTCTAAACCCAGTTCTTTGGGACTAACTCCCAGTGCCAAAGCAATTAATTGAGGTAAATGTAATACTGGTAAACCCAACCTTTTCTCAATTACTTTTTCTACTTCTGGCTGACGAGAATCTAAGTTTAAGTGGCATAAAGGACAAGGTGTGACAATACAATCAGCACCAGCAGCTAATGCTTCTTGAATGTGCATCCCTGCCATTTTGAAAGATTCTGTAGTGGCATAGCTAGATAGAGGCCAACCACAACATTGAGTGCGTCCACGATAATAAATAGGTGTTGCACCTACTGCCCGAAAGACATTTTCCACAGCTTCTGGTTGGAATGGATCATCATAGGGCATGGATTTTTGAGCGCGGAGGAGATAACAGCCATAAAACGCTGCACATTTGATTCCACTTAACTTACGAGTGACTCGCTGGCTAATTTTCTCTAAGCCATAATCTGTTACCAAGGCATAAAGCAGATGTTTAACTTCTGTCCTTCCCCGATAAGGTGAACAACCTTCTTTTGCTAACAGTCCATTAACTTGATTCAAATAAGCGGGGTCGGTTGATTGGGATTCTTTTAAACGTTGGTCAACGTGACCAATAACACCCTGGCAAGTGCTACAATGTGTCAGAAGTGGTAGATTTAATTCTTCTGCTAAAGCAATATTCCTGGCGTTAACAGTATCTTCCAGCAATTGGGAATCTTCTTTAAATGTACCTGAACCACAGCAAGCAGCTTTTTTGAGTTCAATTAGTTCAATACCCAGTGCTTGAGTCAGGGACTGAGTAGATAAATAAAGCTCCCGACAGGCTCCTTGAGCAACACAACCGGGGTAGTAAGCGTATTTCAGCGTTTGTGATAGCATAAGAATATATTTGTTTTAGAGCTTATATTTCCATATTTATCTAAAATCAATAGCTTATAGAACCAGCTTTTCTGCCTCCTACTTCCTATCTTTTTCCACTAATTACTAATAACTGTACTGAGGATCACGCTTTCCGATAAGATGTATATGCTCAAAAAATCATCTCCCATAAAGAGCAGATCATAGCAACTTGTTAAGGACTTTTATCTATGAGCCAACCTGATATTTTTGACAGAGTAAAGAAAATCGTCGTTGAACAGCTAGATGTTGACCCTGAAAAGGTCGTATCAAGCGCCTCATTTACAGATGATTTAGCGGCTGATTCTCTAGATATAGTGGAATTGGTAATGGCTTTGGAAGAAGAATTTGAGATCGAAATTCCTGATGAAGATGCCGAAAAGATTTTAACAGTACAAGAGGTAGTAGACTACATCAACTCTCACATTGCTGCATCTGCCTAAAAGTTATCAGGGACTGGGAATTAGGAACAAGGGACTGGGGAGATGAGTCAGTTATCGGTTATCACCATTTACTGGTCGCTGTTTAATATTCACTGTTCACTGTTCCCAGTCTCTATACTGTTCTGCATTGTTCTACCTGCTGCTTGTTCGCTACCTTTAACTGAATCATGACAGACTATAAACGTAAACGCGTTGTTGTAACGGGTGTTGGCGCGATTACACCTATTGGTAACACACCATCTGAGTATTGGGAAGGATTGTTAAGTGGACGCAATGGTATAGACCATATTACAGCTTTTGATGCGTCTAAACATGACTGTCGGATTGCTGGGGAAGTGAAAAACTTTGATCCTCATCAATATATGGAGCGCAAAGAAGCCAAGCGCACGGATCGGTTTGCCCAATTTGCGATCGCAACAGCTAAACAGGCTATATCAGACGCACAATTAATTATCAATGACCTCAATGCCGAACAGATAGGTGTCATGATCGGTTCAGGTGTTGGTGGCATTAAAGTATTAGAAGATCAGCAAACAGTCTACCTCAATCGGGGTCCAGACCGCTGTAGTCCATTCATGATCCCCATGATGATTGCCAACATGGCAGCAGGATTAACAGCAATCCACACTGGAGCTAAAGGTCCTAATTCTTGCTCAGTGACAGCTTGCGCGGCTGGTTCAAACGCCATAGGTGATGCTTTTCGTTTGATTCAAAATGGCTATGCCCGAGCCATGATTTGTGGGGGGTCGGAAGCAGCCGTTACACCATTGTCCGTAGCAGGCTTTGCTGCTGCCAGGGCGCTTTCCACTCGGAATGACCCTAAAAAGGCTTGTCGTCCATTTGACAAAGATCGTGATGGTTTTGTCATGGGAGAAGGTTCAGGAATTTTAATTCTTGAAGAATTAGAACACGCTCTCAAACGCGGTGCTCGTATTTATGGAGAAATGATCGGTTATGGTATGACCTGTGATGCTTACCATATGACCTCCCCCGTACCCGGTGGTTTAGGTGCGGCAAGAGCGATGGAACTGGCCCTCACAGACGCTAAACTGACACCAGAAATGATTAGTTACATCAATGCTCATGGAACTAGCACCCCAGCCAATGATGTCACAGAAACAGCAGCAATTAAAAAAGCGTTGGGCGATCATGCTTACAAGATAGCAATTAGTTCCACCAAATCCATGACAGGTCATTTGTTAGGAGGTTCGGGTGGGATTGAAGCAGTGGCTACAGTTCTAGTGATCGCTAATGACCACATTCCCCCGACCATCCATCTAGATCATCCTGATGATGGTTGTGACTTAGATTATGTACCCCACATTAGCCGCGCTCAAAAAGTAGATGTAGCCCTATCCAATTCCTTTGGATTTGGTGGTCATAATGTCACCCTGGCCTTTAAGAAATACCTCTAATACTAATTTGGGGTGTAGGGGTGTGTTCTGTGGGATCTAGGGAAAGAATAACCTTCTGCCCCTGCCTCCTGAAGTGAACCTGCGGAAAGTATTATATATACTATCATTCCCAGCTGAACCAAGGGTTCGGCATGACCCAATTATTAGCTCTATTCATCACCAGAAACTCAGAAGATCCCGCTTGTCCATCTAGAAGTAGGAATGGGATGATGAGAATGGTGGGATCACTTTATAATGACCCCAGAATTAGAAAGCTACAAAGAGTGCTAACCCGTCGTTAAAAACAAGAGATTATGGCTGTTGCAACCCAATCCCTCGAAGAACTTTGTATTAACTCGATTCGCTTTTTGGCTGTTGATGCCATAGAAAAATCCAAATCGGGACACCCCGGACTGCCGATGGGGGCGGCTCCAATGGCTTTTGTCCTTTGGGATCGCTTTATGCGCTATAACCCCAAAAATCCCAAATGGTTCAACCGTGATCGCTTTGTCCTATCTGCTGGTCACGGCTGTATGTTGCAGTATGCCATGCTGTACCTGACAGGCTACGATAGCGTCACCATCGAAGATATCAAACAATTCCGGCAATGGGGTTCTAGAACTCCTGGACATCCAGAAAACTTTGAAACCGCTGGTGTAGAAGTAACCACTGGACCACTGGGTCAAGGTATCGCTAACGCCGTCGGTTTGGCTATGGCTGAGGCACATCTAGCCGCTAAATTCAACAAACCCGATGCCAAGATTGTAGACCACTACACTTATGTAATTCTTGGTGATGGTTGCAACATGGAAGGTATTTCCGGTGAAGCTGCTTCCTTAGCCGGTCACTATGGCTTAGGTAAGCTGATTGCTCTGTACGACGATAACCATATCTCAATTGATGGTTCTACAAATGTAGCATTCACAGAGGATGTTTCCAAACGATTTGAAGCTTACGGTTGGCACGTCCTCCACGTTACAGATGGTAACACCGATTTAGACGCAATCTCCAAAGCCGTCGAAGCAGCCAAGGCTGTCACCGACAAGCCCACCATGATTAAGGTAACAACCACCATTGGTTATGGTTCTCCCAACAAGCAAAACACCGCTGGTATTCACGGTGCCGCTTTGGGTGGAGATGAAACAGCATTGACTCGTAAAAACTTAGGTTGGGAATATGCACCATTTGAAATCCCCAGCAATGTCCTCAACCACACACGCAAAGCAGTACAACGTGGTGCCGATTACGAAAGTGACTGGAACAAAGCCTTAGCTGACTACAAAGCTAAGTATCCCGCCGAAGCTGCTGAATTTGAACGTTTCATCAGTGGTAAATTACCCGAAGGTTGGGATAAAGTTCTACCCACCTACACCACAGAAGATAAAGCACTACCCACCCGTAAGCATTCAGAAACCTGCCTGAATAAATTGGCAGCAGTTTTACCTGAATTAATCGGTGGTTCAGCTGACTTAACTCACTCCAACCTCACCGAGATCAAGGGTTTTGGTGACTTCCAAAAAGGACAATACCAAAACCGTAACATTCACTTTGGGGTCCGTGAACATGCTATGGGCGCAATCTGTAATGGTATGGCGCTACATGGTTCGGGATTAATTCCCTACGGTGCAACATTCCTCATTTTTAGCGACTATATGCGTGCTGCCATTCGTCTGGCCGCTTTATCTCAAGCTGGGTCAATTTGGGTGATGACTCACGATTCCATCGGACAAGGTGAAGATGGGCCCACTCACCAACCCATTGAAACACTAGCTTCTCTGCGAGCTATTCCTGATTTAAGCGTAATTCGTCCCGCAGACGGAAACGAATGTTCAGGAGCTTACACAGTCGCAATTGAGAAGTCTAAGGCACAAGGTTCTACTCTGTTGGCGTTCACTCGTCAAAATGTTCCTAACTTAGCAGGTACATCAATTGAAGGTGTGAAGAAAGGAGCATACACTATTGTCGATTGTGCTGGTACCCCTGAGCTCATCTTGATTGGTACTGGTTCAGAATTAAGCCTGTGTGTAAGTGCTGCTGAAAAGTTAACAGCACAAGGCAAGAAAGTCCGTGTTGTTTCCATGCCTTGCATAGATTTATTTGATGCCCAGGATGCTGCTTACAAAGAGTCTGTTCTACCTAAAGCAGTCACCAAGCGTCTCTCTGTAGAAGCTGCCAGCAGTTTCGGTTGGCATAAATATGTTGGAACTGAAGGTGATACTGTTAGCATTGATCATTTTGGTGCTTCTGCTCCTGGTGGTATTTGTATGGAGAAATTTGGCTTCACTGTTGATAATGTATTAGCTAAAGCGATCGCATTATTGGGTTAATTAGCAATAGTTTATTTCTTTTATTTTTTAGGGTGGGCTATTTGGCCCACCTTTTTTTTAGTCATACAGGAGGTTTGCTACTACTATCCAGTAGTATTTGCAATGCATCCAACGTTTGTAAACTATTTAAGGCCGCTTCTCGAACTACTGCTTCTTCTTCCCTACTCAATAGAAGTCCTAAACATTCAACAACTTCTTTCTGTACTGAAAGATTAAGTTGTTTACGAGTGCTAAATTTAGCCAATTGATGCACAGCAACCAAACGCTTTAATGAATCTGTTTCTGTTAAATTGTTCAACAACTGGTCAAAAGATTCTTCCTCTCGATTTCCCTGAAGGCTGAAAATTTGCCAAACCAACAAAATTAAAGTTAGCAACGTGCCCACACCTTGGACAATAGTTGCAACAGCCAGCCAATAACTTGGGGAATAAACCCAGATTTCAGCAGCTATATAACTAATAACAGTCGCAATACCACCACTGGTAACAGCTAAAGCCAACCGACTATTGGCACTATTTAAAAACCTGCGTATTTCTAACCAACTTAGTTGCCAGTTCCACTTAGGTATTGAGTAAGACACAAGCATTACTACAATACCAACAGCAAGTGCTAACAACAACTTCCAGTTCCAAAACAGCATAGCAACGATGATTGTCAAGAAGCCAAGAATACTTCCTGGTTCAAAAAAACCCTTTAAATTTCGCTGCCTTGGGCTTCCTATCTTGATCTGTGGAAACTGGTTAATTAATTGCCGCCAAGAAGACGAGGCCTGTACCACAATTTTTTACCTATTTGACTACAAAACTACTTAATCAGTTATCAGTCTCTTCACTATTCCCTAATTTAACTGCTCAGATTACAGAGGTGTGGGGAACCCCATAATTAAAATCAGGGTTCAAATCAGGACATTGTATTTCTGGTATCGCGCGTCTCGAACTACATTTTCTTCTCCATCAATAAATCACGAGGTGTCCTGAACGAAGTGAAGGATCTCGGCTTTGTACTTTTTATGGTGTGGGAAAAACTATCTTTCCCTACACCCCACACCCTACTTTTAGTGAGTTAGAACAACAAAACTTAAATTCATTAAGGGTGAAGTGGCCATCAAAACAACAGAAGCTCACTTTTTGAATGTAATTTGCTGTTACAGATAGCATAGTATTTGGAGGTATGTCCGACCCAGAATTTACAACATTACCAGCAGGGAGAACTGATTTATCCAGTAATTTATCATCTTCGTCGTAGGCATCAACAACCAATCGCTGTGAGCTAGTCACTAAGGCACTAACCCAGTTAACAGGACGTAAGAAAACAACTTCTAACAATCCGTTTTTGGGAGATCCTATTAAAAGGTTTAGTCCTGAGTGGCTTGGAAAAGCTGGATTTGACGGTTGTACAGCTAAACAATTATTAAAAATAATGCCCTATCGTTTAAATTGGGTGTCTACTCTTTTATAAGATCTCAAATGATCAAAATTTAAACGAATAGATATAAGTAAAATTACTTAGTCCTCATAAAAATCTTCACCAAATAGATCAAACAGATCCTGCCCTACAGAAGTAATAATTTGGTTAGGTAAATCAGAGCTATCAAGCTGGTTAGCCTTTTCCAGCTTTTGTACTTGTTCTAATTGAAGAGTAGCTTGATTTACCATCACACCCAGCTTTACCATTTTTAGACAGTAACCACGTCAATAAAATAGCTCTTGTTTTAGCATATACAAATAGAATCAGTAATGCCGATTTATTTCAGCTTTCCAGCTATCTTTAACGCTCAGAGTTAAGGGTGATTTTTCTGTTAGGCTACCATAAAAACCACATAGGTATCCATTAGTTAGGTATCCATTAGTATTGTTATATCCAATCCTATCAAAAAACTTTATTCCCTGGTAGTTTCAACATAATTTATCTGTTTGATTAAAAAATCAACACAAAATCTTTATAAGTCATTTCGTAATTTTATATTTCCTTAATCTAACAAGAGTCAGAAGTTCTGTTGTGGTTAGTTGGCTGATAATCAATAAGAGTGAGGAGTTTAGCGGAATCAGTCAGCACTTTGGTGCAACCTGAGTGCTAAAAATACTCTCTAGTCAAAAGAATCACAAAGAATACTTATGTTGCAATTACTAGGATTTGAGCAACGCTTAATCAATACCTCGTTGGGTAAGATGGTATACCATACTGCTACTGACTCACCTTGGCAGGATGAAAGTACAAAACCTGATAGGGAAACTTTGCTGTTTTTGCATGGTTTTGGTGGTGGGTCTTCTAGTTATGAATGGTCGAAAGTATTTCCTGCTTTTGCGGCTGAATATCGGGTGATTGCACCAGATTTAATTGGTTGGGGTGGGTCTGAACATCCACAACGCAATTACAAAATTGAGGATTATTTAACCACAATTCGGGAGTTTATTGAACAAACCTGCACAGGGAGAGTGATGGTTGTAGCCTCTTCTCTGACGGCGGCGTTTGTCATTAGAGTCGCAATTTCCGATCCAGATTTATTTAAGTCTTTAGTTCTAGTTAGTCCAGCAGGACTTTCGGATTTTGGGCAAGACTACTCCCGCAGTTTTTTTGCCCAGTTAGTTAGCGTGCCTTTGGTTGATAGGTTACTGTATAGTACGGGAATTGCTACTGATGCGGGGATTCGCAGTTTTTTAGAGCAGCGACAATTTGCCTACTCTAATCGAGTCTATCAAGAGATAGTAGATGCCTATTTACAATCTGCCCAGCAACCGAATGCTGAATATGCAGCACTATCTTTTGTCCGTGGAGATTTGTGCTTTGATTTGTCTGTTTACATTCAAGAGTTAACAACTCCCACTGCTATTATTTGGGGACAGAAATCACAATTTACTCCTCCAGAAATTGGTCGGCGATTTGCGGAAATTAATCCCCAAGCTATTCGATATTTTCAATCTTTGGAAAATGTGGGATTAACACCACAATTAGAATTACCGGCGGTAACAATTGGATTAATTCGTAAGTTTTTAACCTTGTTAAATGTGTAATTGGGCATCGGGGACTGGGTAATGGGTAATTGGTAATTACCAATTACCCATTACCAAAATACTATTTATCTTTTAAGCGAATATCAATTACGGAAGCGTTGAAGTTATAGTTAAAACCTTCCAATTCAAAAGGCATCCCGATTTTTACTTTACTATTACCTAGAACTGGCCCGTTGTCGGTAACTTGAGCTTTTCCTTCTAAAGTCAAGAGAAAATCTGTACTAAAATTATTTACTCTAGGATCTATTAATTCTTTAACTGAACCATCTGGTTGAGGAACAGTAATAGTCCTTTCTAGTTGTTGAATGGATTTAATTCCTATTTGACCATAGGGTTGATTGCGGATAATGACATTTGTTTTACCGCCTTTGCTAAATCCTTGTTGAAATAATTGTTCAGGATCGCGGATGTTTAAACCACGCACTACTAAGTCTACTTCTATAGGTAGTGTTTTTGTACCGACTTGAGCTACAGAACCGGAAGTTCCGGGAAAGATAAAGATACCAATTATCACTAGCAAGATTACCAGCGCAGCACCTAAATCGAGTAAGTTGATTTTGCCGAATAAGCGACCTTGGGAATCTAAAATAGGCATAACAAGTTTTTGGAAATTTAAAGTGAAGTAAACTCAGGCTTTATTTGGTAATAACTCAAAACACCTAGACAGTGCAGTTATGCGAACGTTTATCACGTGTGTGAATTTATAGTTGATGAGAAAATAGGCTGAAAACCCTGATAGCAGGGATGAAAGCCAATTAAGGCGTAAACGCCTCAGTGGTTTAATGATTATAGTAGAAAGCAACAGGGAAGGGTAATTAACCTGTCTAAACGCCCTTTTGCTGCCTAATATGCAAACACTGCACTGCTATTGGCTGCCTCTTTCTGAGGAGCTTCGCTAACAAGTCCGGAAACCCGCCCAATGCAGTGCTTGACCTTAACAACTAAAATCTTGCTGTTTCTACTTCGTAACGTATCGCCTTTCTCAAAGATCCCACTCATTGGCATTAAACCAAAAGCCTATACCTTAACATAAAAATAATTCTGCAAGAGGTTTCTTAGAGTTTTTCAAGTAAAAAATGCCCAATTTTCATTACGTAGGCGTAGCCTTCCATAGGGTATGGAAAGGAGGAGATTGAATCAATCTAAAAGTCATGGCGATCACTCACCGCAATACGTTTATTCTAAGTGCACTCGCTGAACCAAGAATCCCTACATCTTTAAGTTGGGGAGTGTCAAAAACTGAATTCCCACCCTGTTAACTTTCAATTATCACCTGTAACCAGCTTTCAATCGTGTAGATTTAAGAATTTCCGTATCACCTTTTTTCACGATCAGGGTTGATTCAGCATTTCCGTCTTCTGTAATTGGTTGTTCTAAGATGTAGATATAATCTCCATTTATCCACCCTGTAACATATTGACCATCTCGACAGAAAATTTTACCCCCTGTTAGTTCAATACATTTACCTTTTACATCACATCCTTTAGAACTAATATTTCCTGTATTATTAACTCCCGTCCAAGAGTTGTGATCATCTGTTGTAATTCTGCATTCACGATTACTTATAGTTTGGGTTTTATTATTTGCAGATTGAGATTTTTCTGCTGATATTTCTCGACTGACAACCTCATTCCCCAAACTCATGGTTGCTGATGTAACAGTTTTAGGTTTAGAGTTTTAGGTTTAGATGATTTTTTTTCTTCTAAAACTTCCATTTTGGTAAATATATATTCTTGCCGAGTTTTTCCACATGCTTCAGAACTTTGACAGTCACTTACTGATTCTATTGTGTAAATATTGTGTAAATAGCGCGTACTGGCTTATTTAAGAATTTTCCTTCTTCTGCACAAATATCAAAACTTGCACCAACTCAATTTTCAACATCTTTTTTATCTACTAAGGTGACATAACATAGTAAATCACTATTCAGTAATTCTTTAACCGTCCCAGTTTGTGGCTGTTTTGGTAATTTTCTGGTGGGTTTTACATTTTTTTCAGTCATATTATTAATGTTTGAAGAAGCAGATTCTGTCTCAATATTCGTTTCTGTTCTACCTGGACTTTCTGTTACAGATTCTGGGGAAGTTTCCGGTTGAGACTGTACTAAAGTATTAGTAGATTGTGCTTGTATTGTCCTATTTGGTGAATTACTACAACTAACAGGCGAGATGCAGGAAAGAACTAAATAAATTGTAGGAATTAAATTTTCCATTAGCTTTTAATTTAAACTCCTTATTTTAACTGAGATTTAACCAAATCACCAGGAGCAAAAGCACCATTTTCTGTAATAATGGCTGTAATTAAGTCTGCGGGAGTGACATCAAAAGCAGGGTTATAAAATTCCACTCCTGAAGGTGTAAGAATAGTGTTACCAAGTTGATAAATTTCTGCTGGATGACGTTCTTCAATGGGAATTCGACTACCTTCAGCTAAAGCAAAATCAATGGTAGAAATAGGTGCAGCAATGAAGAACGGAATATTATGGGCCTTAGCAACAATTGCTAAACTGTAAGTACCGATTTTATTAGCAGCGTCCCCATTTGCAGCAATTCTATCAGCACCGACCACAACTGCATCAATGAAACCTTGTTTCATGCAGTGTGCGGCCATATTATCAGTAATAACTCTAACAGGAATTCCTTCTTGTACACATTCCCAAGCGGTGAGTTTTGCACCTTGTAAACGGGGACGAGTTTCATCTGCAAATACTCGTGTTAATCTTCCTTCTCTCCAAGCGGAACGCACTACACCCAATGCAGTACCATAACCAGCAGTTGCTAAAGCACCGGCGTTACAGTGAGTAAGTATGGTTAATTTTTCGGGACTTTTCGGTAAAGCTTCTAAACCATGATCACCTATTTGTTGACAGGTTTGGATATCTTCAGCGTTGATAGTTTGGGCAGTTTCTAGGAGAATTTGTTTAATTTCTGCGATTGTTCCTAAACTTTCATAGGCAGTTTGCATCATTCTACCTATAGCCCAAAATAAGTTTACTGCTGTGGTACGGGTAGAACGGAATAACTGGGCAACTTTTTCTAAACGGCTAAAAAACTCTTGTCTGTCGCTATTTTCAATTTCCCTTGCACCCAAATATATACCATAAGCCGCAGCTACACCAATCGCCGGCGCACCTCTAACAATCATAGTTCTGATTGCTTCCGCCATGTCTTCACTGCGGTGAATTTCTACCACAGCATACTCATTTGGTAAGCGGGTTTGGTCAATTAGTAAAACTGAGTTATTTTTCCAAACAACAGGGTAAAGCATAAATTGGTGATTGGTAATTGGTAATTCGTAGTTGCTGATTGGTGATTGGTAATTTGTAATTCGTAATTGGTTAAGAGTTATTCTCCAGTTCCCAGTTCCGAGTCCCCAATTCACATCTCCTGCTACTGTGGGAAATACGCGATCATTATAGCAACTTTAGGTGATTATGTGCGATCGCTTCGGGAACATGACCAAGTAGTGAAAATATCTAGCCTTTTTGTGCTACTGACCCATTTAACACCAATAAATAATTAGGTTTCAATAACAGCGACACTTCTGTGACAAAATTACCCCCACTTTTGGCACAGCTGTATCCGCTGGTAGTATCCCCTAACTTAAATCAATATCTACTCCTTTGGAGGGGATAACTTGTAAAAGTTGTAAGGATGCTTTGAGTTCTGTTACTAAGGTTATGGCTAATATGATGCTTTGTGCAAAGGAACTACTTTTAGCTTGTTGACTGGTGAAGGCTAAAAATACTCGTGATGTATGTTGAATAGGTAATGGAAAGCGAGTTACTAATATAAGTACAGAACTGCGTTCAACAATTTTATCAATCACAACTGCGTTCAACAATTTTATCAATCACACCACCAAATAAGTTTTCTTGGTAAGTAGAGTAACCCTTCCATCCACAGACTATGATACTGGTTTGTTTTTCTTCTGCTACCCTTGCAATTCCTTTATCAATTGATTCATCAATTCTACCAATAGTTATAACTTTGATAACTGCTGCATTGGCAATAATTTCTGCGGTGGAAAGTAATTGATTTTGTCTAGCTTTCTGTGCTGGAGAAATCGGTTTACCTGCTTCAATTAAAATGTGGAGAATAATGTGCTGGTGGCGGATTTTGCTAATATAATAGTTAATTATAACAGGTTATCTTCTGTATTTGGATTAGCAACTGGAACTAAAATGTGATCGCCTAATTTTCTACCTTCACTTCTTTGATTAGTAGCATCTTCTGGTTTTAGTTTGTTCCCCACTTTGCTGTCACCCAAGGATATGCAATGCAGGTAACTAAAACCATGGCAATTGTACCATTCACTGTTAATTGATCTAGCAATTTGATGTTGTAAGCAAGGGTAATTGCAGCCAAGGTAGAAACAGCTTGTGCCACCGATAATCGAAACATTACTATCACCCTATCAAATTTAAATGCAAGTAATTCACCCGCACCCCCACCACCTAGATATTTAGCGATAATGGCAACTGTCAGAATAACACCAGATACTATTAAGGATTTTGGTTCTTGAATCAGAATTCTGGGATTTACCAACATTCCCACCGAAATTAGAAAAAATGGTACAAATAGAGTATTACCAACAAATTGAATCAGATTCATTAATTAAAGGACTAAGTTGGGGTATCTATTGGCTAATAGTGACTCCCGCTAAAAAGGCGCCAATAATCGGTTCAATTTGGACTATATCTGCCCCATAGGAAACTACAAATAAAGTAGCAAGAACAAAAGTAAATTCTCCCCCTTAATCATGTCCGAATTTGCGAAAAAACCACTTTCCCAAGGGAGGAACACCCCAGGGGGTAAGGAAGGTATAAATAATCAGTGAAGGAATTAAAAATAACCAAAACTGGAATGTTAAACTACCTTGATGCGCCCTTACTACTACTGCTACTACTAATAGTGCCAAAATATTAGTGATTTTAGTGATTAAAGTGCCACCAGGAGTAGTAGTTAAAACTTATGATCGCATGATTCCCAGTTTACTGACTATAGGTAATACCAGCAAGGTATGGGAAGGAAAACAAGAACCGACTAAAATCGGACGTAAAAATCCGTAACCAATTGCTAACATTATCCCCCCGTACCCAATATCATCGGGACGGCAAATGTCAATAAAACAAAAATCAACGCCTTATCTGTGTTATGTTTTATCTCATCCAGGCTGGTTTCCAACCCTGCCATGAACATGAGAAACAATAAACTAAACTCTACCTAAAAGAACAATTGTGTTGTCCCGCGCCAAAAGTCCCAAGCTATTAGGCCCAACTATTACCTCTGCCAGTATTAACCCCACAATTCGCGGTAGGTGCATTTTTCCAAAAAAAAGGGGTGAAATCAACATAATCCCCAAAATCACCGAAAATATGGGTACAGGTTCTTTAATGGGCGTAGCAACAATGGCAGGTAGGAAAAAGCTAATAGCATCTGCTTTCATAGATATATTTAGTATATTTAGGTATTACGTTGGCACTCCACTAAAATATCTAGTAGCTTCTCAAAACACAAACCCCTTTGGTTACTATTATTTGGGTATATTTTTTTTTACAAATTAGGCAAATTCTCCCGTCCAAGAATTTATTGAAGTTGGTAAACATTTATGAGTGAATCCTTATTTAGTATTGAAAATTTGCGTGTAGCTTATCCACAACGTCACCAAGAAGAAGTAAGTTGGGCGGTTGATGATGTATCTTTTACCCTCCAATCTGGTGAAAGAATGGGTTTGGTAGGAGAGTCCGGTTGTGGTAAATCTACAATCGGACGGGCAGTAATGCGTTTGTTACCCTCCTCCAGTCAGTTAGAAGGACAAGTAATATTTCGTAGGCAGTCAGTGTTAAATCTAACATCTGATCAGCTGAGGAAATTTCGAGGTGAAGCTGTGGCTTTAATTTTTCAAGACCCGATGACACGCCTTGATCCGTTAATGACTATTGGTAATCATTGTATAGGAACTCTACAAGCACATTCCTCGGAATTATCCACACAGCAAGCAAAGCTAAAAGCTTTAGCAACTTTAGAAAAGGTGAAAATTCCTGCTAATCGCTGGAATCAGTACCCCCATGAGTTTAGTGGAGGGATGCGTCAACGAGTTGCGATTGCACTAGCTTTACTTCTTAATCCTAAACTAATTGTTGCTGATGAACCTACAACTAGTTTAGATGTAACCGTCTCTACCCAGATTTTACAAGAATTGACGCGATTGTGTGCAGAGGAAAACATGGGATTATTATTAATTTCCCATGATTTGGCAATGGTCGCCGAATATTGCGATCATATTGGTGTTATGTATCATGGCAAAATGGTAGAAATGGGGAAAACATCATCTGTATTTAGTAATCCCCAACATGAATATACCCAATCTCTATTAAAGGCAGCTTTACATATACAGGCAGTTTATGAAGTTGAAAATCAGTCCCCATCACCCATTATCAATCATCAATCACCAATTTTAAAAATTACAGAACTCAAACAACATTACACCATTGAACCTAATTTTATTCAACGTCTATTTAAAGGATCAGGTCAAACAATTAAAGCTGTAGATGGCATTGACTTGGAATTATATCCAGGCGAGATATTAGGACTAGTAGGAGAATCTGGTTGTGGGAAAAGTACACTTTCCAGAACAATCTTACAATTAATTCGTCCTACATCTGGAAAAGTCGAGTTTTTAGGACAAGAATTAACTAAAATATCGCTGCAAGAAATCCGTTCTTCTCGCCGACAAATACAAATGATATTTCAAGATCCTCACGCTTGTTTAAATCCAGCCATGACTGTGGGAAAAAGTATAGCTGATCCTTTATTAATTCACAATTTAGCGAATGCTAAAAAAGCCAAAGAAAAGGTTCTGTGGATGTTAGAGAAAGTCGGATTAACACCAGCAGAACTTTATTATCAACGCTATCCATCTGACTTATCTGGAGGACAACAACAACGAGTTGCGATCGCACGGGCTTTAATTACTCGTCCTAAACTGGTAATATGTGATGAACCCGTGAGTATGCTAGATGCAAGTGTACAGACACAAGTTCTAGATTTGATGTTGCAATTAAAAGCCGAATTCGAGTTAACTTACTTGTTTATCACCCACAATCTATGGTTAGCGAGATTTTTGTGTGATCGCATCGCCGTTATGAATGGTGGTAAAATAGTTGAACTAGGTCGCACCAAAGAAATTTTGGCCGATCCCCAACATCACTACACCAAAACCCTCCTAGCTGCTGCACCTTTATTAGCCAAGGTCTAATATAATTAGTTATTAGTCACTAGGAAAATTACTCGCTCATCTCCCTCATCTTCCCCAATCCCCAAATTAAATAATGTCTAAAGATTTAACATCAAAACCTTATACAACGAATATAAATCACTCAGACAAATGGCAAGAAAGAATAGCCCAAGTAGCATATCGCTTCAATAAACAATATCAAAATCAACCCTTTGAAGTACCAGATGAAGTACAAGCAATGCCAATATTTAGGGAATGGACTACAGGTTTATTAAATAGTAGAATTGTTTCACCATTCTGGGAAATTGCCCAACCTCAAAAAAAGCAACACTGTTTAGATATCGGTTGCGGTGTCAGTTTTTTAATATATCCTTGGCGAGATTGGCAAGCATATTTCTATGGGCAAGAAATCAGTAACATAGCACGCGATACTCTCAATTCCCGTGGTTCACAATTGAACTCAAAACTTTTCAAAGGTGTAGAATTAGGGGCATCACATCATTTAAACCATCCTTCCGAACAATTTGATTTAGTAATAGCTACCGGATTTAGTTGTTATTTTCCCCTGGATTATTGGCATATTGTATTACTAGAAATTAAACGGGTATTAAAACCCGAAGGACATTTTGTATTTGACATTCTGAATTCAGAACAACCTTTAGCAGAAGATTGGGCCGTTTTGGAAACTTATTTAGGTGCTGAAGTGTTTCTAGAAACTGTATCTAAATGGGAAAAAACTATTAAAACCGCAGGTGCTAAAATAGTAAAACGTCAATTAGGAGAACTATTCGAGTTATACAAAGTCCGATTTTGATACAGAATTCCTAACATTAAATAAATCCAAATCCTTATAATAAACCCAAATCCTTCAAACTGCTGCGTGTGATCTCGATTTGGATAGGTGAATTATCTGGTTTATTGATATCAATAGTTTGCGGCAAAAAAGTAGACATTCTTATTCTTTTCCAAATAACCAACAAACCAACCTATTTGCGGTTTATTACTACTTAACTATCCCGTTTTAGCCGGCAGTCTGTAATCTGGATTTTGTTCACGCACCATAATGTCTTTAACAACGTCCATAGTCAGTTTTGAAAACGATAAATTACCTTGATACAAACTTTGCAAAAAATCAATTTACGCTTTGGGTGTAATTTCCAATGGACTTTGCAGCCAGAAACGATCAATATCTACGGACGTACCAATCTGACGGTTGCCATAAACTACTTCATCAACCCATTGCTGCATTCGTACATATCCAATTTTGGGTGCTAGAATTTTATAGAACCAGACAGTTGAATTTTTGAACGCTTGACGCAAATTTGTATCCTGATTCCAACCTTCAGAATCCCTATGAATTCCATCCCAAGTCAGAACAGCCAGATCATCAGCAATCACACCTGTTTCTAAAGCCGTCAAGGCATTGGAAATTTTGAAGGTTGAAGCTGGAGTCATTGCAGTGCGATTGCGTCGGGGATTGTGTTCGTAAGTTAGGTTATTTTTTGAGTCATAGATATAGATTATGATCTATCGTTCAATCCCAAATTTTTGGAAATGCCTCCCCAAATCTGGGACTTTAACATTGACTTTTGCCGAAAGTTCAGAGGAAATATAAGAAGGTTTAGCCTGGACATATTATATTGATCCGAAGCTAATAATAAAGCTAATAATAATTATGACTATCAATACAAGACTTAGCGATTGCCAGATACTAAACAAGATTTTTCTCTATTGAAATTGAATAAAAACCGCAGAACACCTGATCAATTTTGCAGTGACAGTGTATTTTTTATAAAAATTTTACCAAGAATTCTGCCATAGCCGCAATGATAATCCGCCATGCCACCAAAACAGACTTACCAACAATTGTAGAAATTTATAACGCAGCGGTGCCTAGTCGCATGGCCACCGCCGATTTAGAACCTGTGTCTGTGGACACTCCCATGGCTTGGTTTCAAGGATGAGTACCCTCACAACGTCCTCTATGGATAATTGAGGTAGATGGTGTAATTGGTGGATGGTTGAGTTTCCAATCATTTTATGGCAGACCCGCCTATCATTCCACGGTCGAAATTAGTATTTACATTTCCCCTGATTTTGAACACCAAGGTTTAGGAAAACAACTGTTAACTAAAGCAATTACCGAAAGTCCAAATTTAGGTTTAAACACTTTAGTCAGCTTCATTTTTGCCCATAATTACTCCAGTTTAAAACTCTTTGAAGAATTTAGTTTTCAACATTGGGGAAATTTGCCCAAAATAGCCGATTTAGATAGTGTACAAAGAGATTTAATGATTATGGGGTTGCGAGTTGGAAAACTAAATTTATAATCAACAAATTTATCATCAACACATTAAAGTATCTAAAAAGTATCTAAAATCCAGAATTTCTCAGCGCCATGAAACACAAAAATTAAACTTCTACTATAGGAATCCGCTTTGATTTCTGATAGTGCAGGGTGGCGTAAGCCATAATTGCTTGCGTAGGCAGGCAAGAGGCAAAAGGTAAGAGGATTACAGAATATTAAGGTGTACGGAGTTATGTTCAAAAATCAAGTATTAATCATATTTAATACTAACAACTGTTTATGAGTGTTGTTTTTAACTAAGTGAAGAATCTCCCAGATATATAGAGCCTACGGCAAGCATAGAGCCTACGGCAAGCATAGAGCCTACGGCAAGCTCCGTGTTCACGCAGTGTCCCAAAGGGATGAGCTGCACTAAGTTACCCATGGCTTACGCCACGCTGCGCTATCAGTATGACATAAGTCCAAGTTTCATCTGTTTGTAGTATATATAGATATACTACGGAACGCCTCTCAAACCTAATGCACTCAATACCAGTACTAACGAGATAGTAAACTGTCAAAGTGGTATTCAGTACCAACTTTTAGCTTATTAGCATTATAGCGAGGAGACATCAATAAAGAAGAATCGTAAGGACTTGGTAAATCAGGAGTACGAAGATAAGGATCATTCATAGCTTGTTGGGTAAGAACATCATGATAAAAAGTGTTTACCAACTCAGCATCTTTAGCGATTTCATTATCCGGGAACGTTGTTCCAAACTTACCCCCTGGACCAAATAAAGAATCTACCTGACGCTTTAAACTACCATTGTTATAAAAATTAGGGTCATAGCGAAAATACGCTCTTTCAAGAGTGTCAGTAATTGTTTCATAATTTTCTGGTTGCATCTGAGCAACTGTAACGATAGGAAAGGCTGCACTACTAACCAGCAGTACTAATAACCGACTCAAGCCTTGCCAATTTATACTCATGTTCATGACTCCTCAATTTTTGTGTGAATCTTAATTTATGCTTAATTTCAGAACTCTCATGAGTTCAACCTTTGGTGTAGCACAACTTTTAACGGTTTGTAATGTCTTATTCTACTGAAACATCTAACCAGTCAGATATTTGGGCGACTACTACTGATTTAACTACCTTGCGTCAGAAGTTACTAGATTTATTTTGCCGACTTGCTTATCAAGAAGGTGATTTTGTTCTCTCTTCTGGACAACGTAGTTTTTACTATATTAATGGTAAACAGGTAACACTCCATCCTCAAGGTGCTTTGGCAGTAGGACGATTGTTGTTATACCTCCTACCAATAGATACACAGGCAGTAGCAGGTCTAACACTGGGTGCTGATCCCATTGTTTCAGCAGTGAGTGTAGTTTCTGTTTATGAAAATCGACTCCTACCCGCGTTGATTATTCGTAAAGAAGCTAAAGGTCATGGCACAATGGATTATATAGAAGGACCTACCTTGCCAGCAGGTGCAAAAGTAGTGGTGCTAGAAGATGTTGTAACTACGGGGCAGTCTGCACTGAAAGCGGTTGAACGTCTGCAAGCAGCAGGTTATACCGTAAATCGAGTAATTTCTTTGATAGACCGACTACAAGGAGGCGCAGAGTTATATAAATCTGCTGACTTGCAGTTTGATGCGTTGTTTTCAATTCAGGATCTTCAAGAAGAGTACCGTAAAATAGCAGGTAATAGGTGATAGGTCAGGACTTACGCAAGTTGCATATTAGTAGGGTGCGTCAGATCTAATATTATATATATTGGTTAATATCAACTTATTAGGTCTGACGCACCCTAAAAGGGACTTTATTGTGACACTATCAGTCCTATATCGTGATAGGTAATAGGTGATAGCCATCACTGGCGTCCCTACACTCCACACCCTGTTTTCGGTCAAAATGTGAAGAACCTTTTGTAAATCTCAATAAATTAGTAAAATATATAGTTAGTATAACTAATACTAATTCTATTTATCTTTACAAATTTCAATTTACCCTCTAATGTTGTAGTCAGGTAGGCAAAAAAACCTATCAACATCATAAAGAAATAAAGCACTTATAAAATGACCACAACCTTACAACAGCGTTCAACCGCTAGCTTATGGGATCGCTTCTGCGAGTGGATAACCAGCACTGAAAACCGGATTTACATCGGCTGGTTCGGTGTATTGATGATTCCTA
>ERZ1034419.35-NODE-35-length-35222-cov-40.599852_pt1 | contig 35222 bp, 39 predicted proteins | sample MGYA00520531_ERZ1034419 | MGnify/ENA primary metagenome ERZ1034419 (study PRJEB33736, sample SAMEA104288485) | Azolla nilotica | place: Sudan | collected 1982 | study: EMG produced TPA metagenomics assembly of the PRJEB19522 data set (Is there foul play in the leaf... | reverse complement strand
ACATAAAATCTAAAACTCTCTATCATACCACAGAAACAATTTTGCAAGAGGTCTAGTGTTTCCGGTTTAGTAGAAAATCCGCATATCTTATCTTTTGGTGATCAAGGTTGGATGTGTGGAGAGGTAGAAAGTAAGCAATGGGTGAACCCACCTGCTACTATTATTTGGTTTTGTTTAGTCAATAGAATGTTATGGGGTGCTATTCCTCCTAGTAGGTTAAGTACCCATTGGTTTATTTATCCAGATCGTTAGGGTACATCAGTAGATAGTAGAAAAACTCGTCAGTTAGGTCAGAAAGTATATCTTTATCCTAGTTGGCTTGTTCCTCCATCAGCTATACTAAGTAAATTAAAAATTATAGCTTATCTTCAGCGACTAGCACAAGAATAATAAAAAGGTTTTAAATATGTCTGAACTATTTGTAGACCTTAATGCTATCTGCAATCTTGCAATTAAAGAAACTGAAGAACTTATTAAGTTAGGTTTTGATATTAGTGATCCTTGTATTGTCACACCACTGGGATGGTATGGGAATAAACATTCAGAAATTGCGGAACATTGTAATGAAGCTTTGCTGGAATTGATAGATAAGCAATCTGCATCTACTCCTGCTTTTGTTGGTCCTGGTTATTATGATAGTGATTTACATTATTTTTAATATATCCCTAAAATTTTAATCTAAATGGGTAACTTGAAAAAACTTAAACCAACTCTAATAAATCATTTATAAAAATTAGTGAATCCATATTGGAATGATTCAAAGACTTTAACTATTTTATCAAAAGCTTCATCCCATTCTTACTCCTCTTAATTTTTAGGCACAAATTGGGGAATATATTTATCTTGAAAATTCACAATTAGTTCGACAATTTCTTTGACTGTGTTCAGAGTTTTACTGTTTCACTTTTAAATTTATTTTGAAAGTCTTTACCTATAAAAGGTATAGCAGCTTCATCTACTTCAAATCTTCCTTCTATAATTTCATCAATACATTCATCATAAACACGCTGTTCATCTTCTTCATTGGGATACTTTAGCAAAACTGTGATAATATGTTTCCTCTGATCATTGCTCAGTTTTTCCTTGAGGTATTTGAGATAATTAATGCTTGAATCAAGTGTCTCTAAACTGATGGGAGCTTTAATCTAAACTATATATTGAAGTCCGTTGTGAGGCGTATAGATAGTTAACAGTCCATCTGCTAGAGTTTTTTCTAAAAAAGGTTCTATACTGGAGTGGTTGTTGTCTTGATCTGGGGTAATTCTTCCAGCTTTTGTATACATTTTTGTAACCAAGGATGTTTAGGTTGCATAGGATATCATCAGTATTATTTAATTAGAATGTTTTATAATCTGAAGTATCACTAAAAAATGTTTAAACTAAAAAGAATATTCAGCGGCTTTATATTAATCGCAGTAGAACTAATATACTGGCTCACTCAAGTTTTTGATATTAGATATTTGTGCCGACAACGTACAGCACTTATAAAGTATCAAGGAATTCTCAATTGGGTAAAAACTCAAAACCTCCCCTTAGACACCAGCGAAGCTTTGAAATTACCTGATAATTTACTCGGTATTACTCATGATGACCTAGTTCAAGTCCTACATTCATCAGATGATAGACACTATATAGACACTATGTGGTAATCATGATTAAATATCATAACTCAGGTATTGCCAGCTGAGTCAAAGGAATATTTGCTTGTGACGCACCTTTACAACCTAGATATTTGACCAAAATTCCTAATGTTTGTTACCGGATCAATATTTCAGGAGAATACCAAAAACCTTATAAAGTAGCCTGGGCGTTTACAAATATTGAGGTTGATAAGCAATACAATGATTGTTTATTTGCAGTTAATCGTCAATTGAACTAATTATTTTATAAATTCATGAATAGGTATTTGCGCGACTTAATCCAAAAAGATATCTCTACTTGATAGGTATCTATAAAGACAACCTATCGAGTGTTTTCTTCAGTCATTAAATTGCTTTCTTCAGCAAGTGCTTCTAGATGAAAAGCAAGATTATTGAGTGCGAACTGAATTTCTGTGCTGTGAGGAATACTTCTCCATTTTGGAGTTGTTGCATGGTCTAATGCGGTTGTATCTATAATATCGCGCAAAAACAATGAGTTTTTCTGAGTCTGTTACGGCTGTAGCCAAATTTTCCAAAAATTCTTGAGGTGTCATGGGTTTGCTAAGAATCTAAACATCTGAGAAATTCTGAGATATTATGAGAATAACTGCTACACCTCTATGAATCTGTTCAACATTGCCTTAAATTTGTTATTATTACAAAATAAAACCCGCCTTGATTTGGGAATTACTCCGGTGAAAGCGGGTTTCAAATTCTTGATTTGGTGCAAAACTATCCGACAACTTCAACTGGCTTTGCTTCCGGTAACAACCGTTTCACACCTTGCTTAACAAAAGCTTCCAGAACAGCCAGTTTTTGATTCTGTTGGAATACTTTTTGTAAAACGTGGTGTAATTTTTCCAGGTTCAAACCATTTCCTGTTTCTAATGCTATTTCTTGCTGTTCAAAATACTCAACTAAACTTAACCCAGCAACTCTGGTTAGATAAGCAGCACTCACTCCTTCTACCATTCCCCCAGCAACGAAGGTGACAGCGTTAGTTTTGAGAATAGCAGTCACAGCCCTTGTAGAAAGTTCTACTAATCCTAATTTCAACATTAAGCTTCCCATAGTTTCAGCTACTTGTTGGCCCTGTTCTAAGAAAATTTTTTGCTGATAAATATTACCCAAATCCATAACCATTTGGGCGTTAATGGCCGCAGTTGCGAGAATATCTAATGCGGGGATTGGGTTTGCAAAGGCAGCAGCGGCAGCTATCCACTGATTTTGTTCTATGATGGGTGTAGAGCGATCGCACCGTACTCTATTTAAACAATCTTTCGCTTCAGCTTTCAATAACAGCACTTTTCTCATCGTTGTTGTACAAACTAGCTGCTGTCCTTGCTGCGCTAACACTTCCCCGAACTGTTGTGTCAACTGTTGAATATCTGCTGCTGGTTGTTCCATCCATTCTTGCACAGAACCATCAGTTTCATATTTTCTAACTTTCACAGGTAATGGAGAAGCAGCAGTAGCCACCACATTTCCTTGCATTCTCTGTTTCAATGATTGCAAAACTGTAGCACGTTCATCTACTTGATACTGGTCTTGTTTGTTAAAAACCAGTAATGTTGAGTGTTTTGCGGCTTTTAGTTTTTGCAAAACTTGAAATTCGGAATCTGTCAAATCACCGTTTGTGAGGAATAAAACAAAATCAGATTTTTGCAATTCTGATAATGTGACTGCATCAGAATTTTTACCCACTCCTCCAAATAAAGGTGCTGTTTCTGTATATTGTAGAGACGTTGTAGATAATTCTACATTTTTGAGAATTTGAATAACTGTACTTTTACCTACAGATTTACCACCAGTAACAGCAACTTGAATTTCTCGTCTGTCTAACTCTAAGGGTAATTTAACAAATTGTTCGCGTAGGCTTTCTAAAGCTGGATGGTTTGCTGCTTCTTGTGCGAGTTGATTAATTATAACTTCTGTTTGAGAAATTCCTCTTTCCACAGATGCCCTATCTACAACTATATCATTTAGCTGTTCACCAGGGCGATTTTTCTGCAATAACCAGAAAACCCCACCGACAGCTAAAGCACTCAGAAGTCCGAATTCTCCCACCTGTACTATGGAATCATGCCAAGTGTCTAACATCCACAAGGAGAAGGACAATCCCAGTCCTCCCACCAATATTGGTTTATGTAACTTCACAATTCTGATTCTCCGCGCTTGGATAGCTTTATATTCAGAATAGATCAAAACCGGCTGATCCGAGTGAAATAGATGAACAGATTTAACTATAAAATACAATTATGCACTAGCTGACTAAAGATTCTCTTATTTATAACTTGAAGTTAATACAGATGGCACAAGAATTAAGCGACATCAGAAATAGCATTACAGAAGGACGTTACACACACGCTTTGGCAATCGTGGATTAATTAGAAGGAATAGGTAAAAAGGTAATTATGAGGCAAATTAAATCTTTTCTAAAGGTCCGGTTGATACATTTAATCAAGAATCAAATAGAATAGCGACTAAGAAATTATTGGGCTGCTTCTATTAGTTATACAATCTTATAAATTCAAGATGTGAATCTCAAAGATAATAAAAAATCGTATTACAGCACTGAAGATGAATGGCAAATTTTTATCCAATATCAACTTACACTAGCAATAGGATATGTAAGTTTAGATATTTTGAATAATACTTTAAAACGACAACAAATTTTACAAATTCTCAATCAATAGAAATTATTATTCAATACAACTGAGTTATTAACAATAACATATAACTATGCAAATAGAGAATTACCAGACATCATAGATAATTGTCTTGCTAAATTACCAGGTGGTGAAGATTGGATAAATGGCTAAACCGTAAGAATTCAGGAGTCAGAATGTTTGAGAAATTGGTTAGTTATCAAATAGGTATTTCTGGTGTTAGCCTGAAAAAGCTGACGGCTGATATGTTTTCACGACTGCTATACAATTACCTAAAGAATTTGTGATAAAAACTTTCGCGTTCTTTCCTCCTTCGGTTCAGTAAACAAGGTATCAGGAGTGGCTTCTTCAACTAAAGAACCAGCATCCATAAGAATCACTCTATCTGCAACTTCCCGCGCAAATCCCACTTCGTGAGTCACAACAACCATTGTCATCCCCTCACTAGCAAGATTTTTCATTACATCTAAAACTCCTCGCACCATTTCCGGATCTAAAGCGGAAGTTGGTTCATCAAATAACATAATTTTTGGTTGCATAGCTAACGCACGCGCTATAGCTACTCGTTGCTGTTGTCCACCAGATAACTGTCCCGGATATTTATTTGCTTGTTCTAAAATTCCCACTCTTTCTAAGAGTTGCATTGCTAATTCTTCTGCTTTAGCTTTTGGTAATTTACGTACCCAAATTGGTGCTAAGGTGATATTTTTTAAAACTGTCAAGTGGGGAAATAAATTAAACTGCTGAAATACCATTCCCGCTTCTTTGCGAATTTTTTCAAAATTACGCAAATCACGACCGAGAGTAATTCCATCAATACTAATACTTCCTTGTTGATATTCTTCTAAAGCGTTAAATGTACGGATAAAAGTTGATTTTCCTGAACCGGAAGGACCCATTAAAACGACCACTTCTCCGCGATTGATTGTTAAACTCACTCCCTTGAGAACGTGAAACTTACCATACCACTTGTGAACATCTTCAGCAAGAAGAATTGGTGTTTGTGCTTGCATTGACTTAAACCTCAAATTAATATTTATTAATTTTTTTGAAAATATTTAAATCTTAATTACCTAACTGCTTTTCTAACTTACGAGAGGCCAATGACATGGAGTAAGAAAATAACCAATAAATTAAGCCAATAAATATATATACTTCCGCATATATACCAATAAACTGCGGCTGGGCTAAAATAGAACGAGCAATTCCTGTTAATTCCACTAATCCAACTAGGGATAAAAGCGAAGTATCTTTAAATAAGCCTATAAACTGTCCGACAATTGCGGGAATAACGGCACGTAGAGCTTGAGGTAAGATAATTAATATTACTACTAACGGTGTATTAAATCCTAGTGCTTTTGCAGCTTCAGTTTGTCCTCTAGGTATTGATTGTAATCCACCACGCACGTTTTCAGCCATGTAAGCAGCACTAAATAGTACAAGTCCAGCAATTCCTCTAATTAAGCGATCTAAACGTAACTCCGTTGGTAAAAATAAAGGTAACATAACTTGAGCAATAAACAAAATTCCTATGAGTGGTAATCCTCTGACTATTTCAATATAGAGGATAGAAAACCAACGAGTTAGGAATAAATTACTTGTACGACCTAATGCTAATATCACACCTATAGGAAAGGACAGTACAATACTAACTATAGCCATTAATAGTGTAAGTAATAGTCCATTCCATAGATTTCTTGATACAGGTTGTAAGCCGAATCCTCCTCCAATAAGCCATATATTAATCGGAAAAGATAATAACCATATTGGTGCAATCCAAGGAGTGATAAATTGAGAAAATCTGCGCTTGATGATATTTGACTTCTTGATAAATAGACTCAACGTTATTACACTTAAAGTTGTAATTATTCCTAGAACAATCCAAATTCGCCAATATAAGCTTTGGAGAAATCTACCAACTAAAAATAAATGTAAGTTTACTGGAATAACTTGCCATTGTGCTTGATGAAATGCCCAAAATAAGCATCCTTTAACTATCCAGAATAAAAAGTATAGGCAAATTGTATTTAATAATGTATTATACCAGGTACTAAATAGATTTTTGCGTAACCAAGTCACCTTATTCATTTATTATTGATTTCCTGGAACTATCTTTCTTTAATTTGTACGCTGTGATTTAATAAATTCATCATCAATGAAATAATTAAACTGAGAGTAAGATAGGTGAGCATAATTAATATCATCACTTCTACGGCTTTTCCAGTTTGATTAAAGGTGGTAGAAGCAACAAAATAAATATCAGGATAACCGATAGCGATCGCTAAACTAGAATTTTTTGTTCAATTCAAATATTGACTGGTCAGTGGGGGAATAATGACCCGTAAAGCTTGAGGAAAAATCACCAACCGCATCAGCAATCTTGGCTTTAGTCCTAGAGATAACCCTGCTTCCCATTGTCCCTTAGCTAATGATTTAATTCCTCCTCTCACAATTTCGGCAATAAACGCACCTGTGTAAAATGTTAACCCCAGCAGTAAAGTTGAAAATTCTGGGGAAAAGGTAAAACCAGGAAGTTCTATGCCATTTTGACTAAGGTAAATTAATCCCCACATATGAAATTTATTTTCTACTTTCGGAAATACAAGAAAAACGCTAAAATACCAAAAAAGTAACTGTAATAATAATGGTGTATTCCGAAAAATTCCTACATAAACTAGACTGATATTTCGCACTAGCCAATTATCAAATAAACTCGCCACTCCCGCAGTTATCCCTACAATTGTCGTTAGAATGATTCCAGCTATTGCCACCAGCAAGGAGTTAATTAAACCTACCCATAAAGCAAGAATATAGGTGTCAGTTGGTTTATAATTAACCAGAGTTTCGCCAATATCAAAAGACGCTTCCTGCTGGAGAAAGTCAAAACCGAATTTAATCCCTAATTGCTGTAAATTCCGGTTCAAATTCATCCACAGAATAGCAACTATAGCTATTGCTAAAATTACAGCGATACATTGCACTGCAATTTGCCAGAAACGATAATCACGCCATATCGGTGGTTTAGTATTAGTCATTGGTCATTAGCAATAGGGAATAGTGATAACTGATAACTGATTCATCACCGAAATGGTGGAGAATAAAGTAATCCACCTTTTATAGCAAGTTGATTTTGACCACGGGGGAGATTGAGTTTGGTTTTTCCACCCAGGTTACGATCGTAAACTTCACCATAGTTACCAACGTGCTTGACTATCCTCGCTGCGAAATCATTTGTTAAGCCAATTCCTTCACCTAAATTTCCTTCTCTTCCCAAAAAACGCTTAATATCTGGGTCATTACTATTAGCAAATAGTACGATATTCTCAGAACTAATTCCCAATTCTTCAGCCCTTACCAATGAATAAACAACCCATTTAACGATGTCATTCCACTGAGGATCTCCTTTAGCAACTGCTGGTGCTAGAGGTTCTGAAGACAGCAATTCATCCAAAATAATATTATCTTCCGGTTTGGGTAAAGTCGTACGTCGAGAAATTAAAGCCGAAAGATCAGTAGTTACACCATCACAACGTCCTTCAGCATAGGTTGCAAATGTAATATTAACGCCTTCAAAAACAACGGGTTTATAAGTAATAGAACGTTTCCGCATTTGGTCTGCTAAATTTTGTTCTGTAGTTGTACCGCTTTGAGTGCAAATTGCTTTATTTTTCAGATCCGCTAAAGATTTGATTCCACTATTTTTACTAACCATAATTGCTTGAGCATCATAAAAAATCACAGGTGCAAATTGCAAAGCAACTGAAGTCTCTCTACTCATTGTCCAAGTAGTATTACGGCTGAGTAAATCTATTTCTCCAGTTTGTAAAGCTGTAAATCTTTCTTTACTATTCAGGTTGCGAAATTCTACTGCATCTGGATTATCAAATAAAGCCGCAGTTACAGCACGACAAATATCTATATCAATACCGCTATATTTAGCGTCAGTTCCCACAAAGCTAAATCCTGCTAACTCACCGCTAACACCACAAATCAACTTGCCACGGTTTTTAACTGTATTACCAATATTACGAGATACTTGGGTTGCAGGAGCGCTGGCTGTATTTACCTGTGTTCCCGACTCACCACTACAAGCAGCAAGGGTAAAGAATAGAGGAGTGATTGCTAATATCAAAGTATATTGATGTATATATGAAGTAATCCAATTTATGTCAACCTCATAATAGAATTTAAACTCACAACCTCTACTCCACAGTAGTTGTATTTTTGATTCATGGATGTTGAAAATTGAAAATTGATTAATTAGTTAATTTTTTCGAAATTTACATATAAAAATGTAGAACGACATGACAAGAAGTATGTAACAAAATGTAAATTAGCCTGAAAACCTCTTCACTCTTGGATGAGTGCCTTTTGCCCTTCGGGTTCTCCAGTCGCACCCTGCGGGAAGGCGAAGCGCCTACATGGGGGAAACCACGCCACTTGCTTTATGCTGGGAAACCGGTCCACCGCAGTGGCTCCCCAAGACCGCGCTGGTTCACCTCTTGCCTTGTCATAAGGACAATTTTTAACCCCCACTTACTTAATATGCGAATAATCTCCAATTAGAAGAATAATCTCCAATTAGAATTAGTGAATAAATAATTATTAGTTAATTAGCCACACTCAAACATGAGTTTACCAAAAGTTTGGTAGTTACTCTCACTTTTTTGGCAGTTGTGTAGAATTTATGCAGATTCTACACAACTGCCAAAAAGTAGCTGCATCAATCTAAATCAATGTCCATAGCAGGTTAAACTAGGTGTGGTGACAGCCGCTCCACCGTTCCTTAATGAGGCTTTTATGGGAGCTAATCTGAAACAGATAGCCAATTACTTAGACAACCTTGGCTGGGAATACCGTTTTGATGAAGAAGAAGACCGGATTATTACAGGTGTAGAAGCTGATCACCTAGAAGATTTTCTGATAGTCGTTCAGTTGGATGAAGATGGAAAATTTTTCCGAGTCTTTGCACCTCAAGTTCTCGCAGGAGTGAAAGAGCATCCGTACAAAGCTTCTATCCTGCAAACCATGCTGGCCATTTCCTGGGAAACCAAAATGCTGCAATGGGAGTATGACCCCTCCGATGGTGAAATCCGTGCCATTATTGAGTTTCCTCTCGAAGACTCAATTCTCACCGAAAGACAATTTCACCGTTGCTTGAGTGGATTAATTCAGGTTGTTGACAGCATAGCATTACCGCGACTACAACAGGTGATGGCCACAGGAGAAGATCCAGGCAATCTAGAACTTGGAGAAAGACTGTTACTAAGTATCCAAGAAGAAGCACCAGGATTACTGGATCTGCTAGAAAAAGCAATGGAAGCTCGGAAAAAGCGGGGAAGTTTTCCCAATGAGTGAGGCGCAATATCACTGAAATAGCTATACTCCAAAGTGATAACCTCACTAATATACTGAAATTTTTTAAGGCTGGATTTTATGACATCCTATACAACCTCCTCAGCCAAAGCGGAAATGAGTGAACTCCGACGCTTAAAAAGCTTGCTACCGCCAGAATTGCAGAGTTGGGTAACAGTTGAAGGCACAACCGAGGTCAATCCACCCCTGGTTCGTTGCGAAGAAATTGGTAAAGACCAGGTAGAAATTCAAATCGACTTGGTAAAATGGGATGCTTTGGCAATGGATCAGCGTAATCTCCTATTCTGGCACGAAGTAGCTCGTGTGCAGAACGACACAATTCCCAAAGACGGCTGGGAAATGGCAGCACTAGCAATCGGTTTAGGTGGTGCTGTGGGAGAGTTATGGGTACACGATGGCTTGCTACTGGTCTTAGCTTTAGCTTTGTGTGGTGTTTCCGGTTGGCGACTGTATCAAAAAAATAATGGTGACAAGCAACTCAAAGAATTAGTTGATGCTGACGAAAAAGCGATCGCACTAGCTGCTCGTTTTGGTTATAGTCTCCCCAACGCCTACAAGAGTTTAGGTAGTGCCTTAAAAACCTTAATTGACAATACCCCCGGTAAGCGTCAGCGTTCTCGCTACGAAGCTAGGCTTTCTGCTCTTAAACGCAGTGCCAATAAAGCCAAAGCTAAATCTAGGCCCTCTGATGAAGGTGGATTGTAGAGGACTGGGGAGATGGGGAAATAAAATCATCCTCCTCATCCTCCTCATCCTCCAACAACCTACATCTGATTCAGCATTTTATGGGTTTGGGGGATCACCCGCACTTGTTTAACAAACTTCTTCATCAAAGCTTGCCATTCTAAAACTTGCTCTGGAGCAGGAGCTTCCACAGGTACTGAACTGAACTGTTGAGACTCTGCCAAAGGTGTCACAGGTTGTAGAAAGATGGGTATATCCTGACCAACCTCAGCAACTAACAAAGCCGAGCGTTCCAATTCGCCAGGATCTGTTCTTTGAGAGACAATTATCTTGACAAAAATATCTAAATTTGCATCAAAGCATATTTGGAGGAATTTTTTATGTTCTGTCCAATAAGTTTCGCCACTCACACTAGCCAATTTTAAATCCATACCTACAGAGTCGAGGTAGGGGAGAATCATGGTCAATTGCTCAGGGCGATGTCCTCCAGTTTCCAGGTAGATAGGTAAATTGGTCTTCGATCGCACTTCGGGTAAAAATTGCGCCAAAAATGGGGCATGAAGAAGTGGTTCGCCTCCAGTTAAGCTAATGCTATCGTGTAGAAAAGGTAAATTTTGCCTTTCCACCCATTTTATCAACGTGGCTGGAGGAATAGGATTAGAGTGCATTTCAAAATCTCTCAATCCAGGGGAAAGCTCTATTTTACATAGAGATGGTGCATCCCATGTATGGGCGCTATCGCAAAAGTGACAACGCAAGTCACAAAGACCAAAGCGAATAAAAATTTGGCGTGTCCCGACATTGAGTCCTTCCCCTTGAATAGCAGAAAAAACTTCAACCAGGCGTGCAGTAGGTTTAACCGTAGTTTTAGCAATCATGAGATGATAGATAGCAGTGCGATGATCACACCGTAGGCTCAACAACAGGAATATTTGCAGCTTCTTGTTCCATTGTGAACTGTATTTAGCGATCCCCAATCTCTGAGCGAAAAACTGACTATTTGTACCAATACTTGTCGGTTAAGAAGGAAAAGGGAATGGAGAAAGGAAAAGAAAAAACCGTTCTTTCACCTTTAAACTTTTCTCTTTAACCAATTAAAAGTTTAAGTCACAAAACCCCGTGCAGTATTGCTACGTCTCCTTAATCCTACTTTTAAAATTTAGGTTCAGTAATTTTCCAGGACAAAATAATGTTTGGCAGATTAGATTTAGATGGCAACTAAAGTGCATAGCTTCATGAGTAGCCAACCCACAGAGGCAGATTTCCCAGTTACTTACCTGAACGATACAGCTATAGTGCAGGCACCTATACGTTTAAGCGCGCTTGAGGCTGTTGGCTTTAAGCAAACCTGCCAAAACTTAATCCAAGCTGATTCACATCCCCAGCAAGTTGTCCTTGACTTCCAAAATACTATTTTTATGGATAGTAGTGGTTTAGGGGCTTTAGTAAGTAATTTTAAATATGCTCAACAAAAAGCAATCGCATTCACACTTCGTAATGTTACCCCTCAAGTTATGGCAGTGCTAAACCTGACTGGATTAGATCAGGTATTTTCTATTGAGTCTATTAACAGAATCGAACCCATAGAATCCAGCAGCCTTGGAGATAGTCAGAGAAACATACCTCGAAAAGTAGAGCCGTTACCTCAAACTCATCCTTCTGTGGCCTCTTGGATGAAAAGACTGATTGATATAGTTGGATCATTAGTAGGTTTAGTTATTACAGGTGTTTTACTTATTCCCATTGCGCTCGCTATTCAAATAGACGATCCCGGTCCTATTTTCTTTAGTCAAATTCGTTGCGGCTGGATGGGTAAGCGTTTTTCTATTTGGAAATTTCGTTCTATGTGTGTTGATGCGGAAGCTAAAAAATCTCAAGTAAAAAACCAAGTAGAAGGTGCTTTTTTCAAAAATGAAAACGATCCGAGGATTACAAGAATAGGAGGCTTTTTGCGTCGTACAAGTCTAGATGAACTACCACAATTCTGGAACGTCCTCAAAGGTGAAATGAGTTTAGTGGGTACTAGGCCACCTACCCCAGATGAAGTAGAAAGATATGAAGTACCAGAGTGGCAGCGTTTCGATGTCAAACCAGGAATGACAGGCGAATGGCAAGTAAACGGACGCTCCACAGTACGCAGTTTTGAAGATGTAATTCGCTTGGATTTGCAGTATCAGAAAAATTGGACTTTACTTTACGATTTAAGACTGATTCTCAAAACCATAACCATTTTGTTTAACAAAAATAGTGGTGCTGTTTAACAGTTATCAGTTAACAGTACCCCTGTTGAAGCTAAAAACTACCAAATTTCATTTCTGAATTTACCCAGACCTGTAAAAGCGGGTCTGGGTAAATTTTGCTGTAAGCTCAGTGTTTATAGCGGCTTCCAGCGAAATCTAAGTAAATAAATGAGCATTAAAAAATTTTTCTATACTAAATTCAAATTTAACCATACAGAACATGGAAGTGGTCTTAATGTAAGATCACTGAAAAATTTGAATCTTCTTTAACAAAAGATATCAAAATTTACACAATCTTCAACGAAAAGTTACTGACAAGCAAGAAGTATAAAGAGATAATGAAGTGAACCAAGAGATAGTATACTCCTAAGTGACTTTGACGACAGATACTGATTGTCAGTTAACAACCACCAGGAAACTCCGACTAATTTGTTATGCGGATTTTAATTTACTCCTACAATTATCACCCAGAGCCTATTGGTATTGCACCACTAATGACTGAATTAGCAGAAGGACTGGTGAAACGTGGACATCAAGTACGGGTAGTTACAGCTATGCCCAACTATCCTGAACGTCAAATTTATGAGGACTATCGCGGTAAACTGTATTTAACAGAATATAAAAATGGTGTTCATATCCAACGCAGTTATGTTTGGATTCGCCCCCAACCCAACCTATTAGATCGGGTAATGTTGGATGCTAGTTTTGTAGTCACCAGTTTTTTACCTGCAATCATGGGCTGGCGACCTGATGTGATTCTTCTGACCTCCCCATCTCTTCCAGTTTGCTTACCAGCAGCCCTTTTAGGATGGTTACGCTCCTGTCCAGTCATCTTAAATTTACAAGATATATTACCTGAAGCAGCTATCCACGTCGGTTTACTGAAAAATAAATTACTAATCAAGATATTCACAGCACTAGAAAAATTTGCCTACGCCTCCGCCACTAAAATTAGTGTAATAGCTGATGGGTTTGTAGAAAACTTACTTTCTAAAGACGTACCAGCCAACAAAATTGTGCAAATTCCTAACTGGGTTGATGTCAATTTTATTAGCCCCTTACCAAAAGAAAATAACCCTTTTCGTGCTACACATAACCTGAAAGGTAAATTTGTAGCTTTGTATTGTGGCAACATCGCCTTAACCCAAGGTCTAGAAACAGTAATTAAAGCAGCCGCTAAATTAAGTCATATCACAGAAATTGCTTTTGTGATTGTTGGTGAAGCCAAAGGCTTACAAAGACTGCAAAAGAAATGTTTGGACGAAGGTGCAGACAACGTTTTGTTATTACCATTTCAACCCCGTCAAGACTTACCGCAAATGTTGGCAGCAGCAGATGTAGGGCTAGTGATACAAAAGAAAAACGTGATCTCCTTCAATATGCCATCAAAGATTCAGGTTTTACTTGCCAGCGGTAGGGCTTTGGTTGGCTCCGTACCTGATAATGGCACAGCAGCCAGAGCAATTAAACAAAGTGGTGGTGGAATTATAGTTCCTCCAGAAGATTCCCAAGCCTTAGCAACAGCGATTTTGGAATTGTACCAAAACCCGGCACAAGTAAAGACTCTCGGCTGCAATAGCCGTCAATATGCTGTTGAGCAATATGCCTTTGAACAAGCCTTAAATCAGTATGAGACATTGTGTGATTCATTGACAGCCGATGCTAAAACCATTCAGCCTCCAGTTGTCACAACAGCAGCTAATAAAAAGGGTGTAGGGGTGTAGCTCACAAGGGTAGGTTTTTTACTTGCCCTCACGAGCAAGTAAAAAACCTACACCTGTAAGGAGGCAGGGGGAGAGAAAGAGGCTTCTCTGAACCTTATTGAGAGGGGTTTAGGGGGAAAGATCTTGCTTGCTGCTTCCTAGCTAATTGTGAACCCAGCACCATAAACACCTATTTTTTTGTTAGTATTCAAAAAAACCTATTCACAGAACCGCAAATTGTTTGTAAGTGTAGTAGTTGCCAACGTAATTAACACAAGCTCACATTCTCAACTTTTGATGATTCAAGATTTGTCAAAAACTGTTGGCTGAGTTTTGTTGGTCATTATGTTGACTACGAGATATCAGACAAATTGTGAAAAAAGGAAAAACGCACCTGAGGTTGAATGACTAATTATTTCCAGGGAAATTTCCCATTAGAATCTGTCCCGCTGACAAGAACTACAGTGAAAAGCCCAATGGCTGCGACTGATGATGTGAGCGGAAAATTAGCGATAACCATTGCTGAAGCAGGATCAGAACGCAAAGCTGGTGAGATTTTATTGCTCAGAGTAGCAGATGTCTCTTACCTGTCTGATTACTTTGTGATGATGACTGGCTATTCTAGGGTACAAGTGAGGGCGATCGCCTCAGCAATAGAAGCAAAAGTCGACACTGATTGGCAACGTCGTCCCTTAAGCACAGAAGGAAAAGCTGAGGGAAGTTGGGTATTACAAGACTATGGTGACGTGATTGTTCACATCATGATGCCTAAAGAAAGGGAGTTTTATAATTTAGAAGCGTTCTGGGTTCATGCCGAACGCATTTCGCTACCAAACGCTGATGATGGTAAGTCAAAATGATGAGATCCTCAGTTTTTGATTGCCCAGTTCCTACAGAACAACAACCGCTTAATGAGTACGAAGAATTGAAAAATTCCTGGCTATTTCGGGATACAACCTTATGCTGGGGTAATTACACCAAGAAAATTTTTTGGATTTGGGGTTGGTCGTGGCTGGTGGCAGGTCCAGTAGCAGCGGCCAGCTTTCCTCCACAAAAGCATATTTTTTATTTTATTCTTTGTGGATCTGCTGCCGCTAGTCTGGGAGTGGTGCTGCTGTTAATGCGGTTGTATTTGGGTTGGTTCTACGTCCGTGATCGCCTCTACAGTCCCACCGTATTCTATGAAGAATCTGGTTGGTATGACGGACAAACCTGGACAAAACCCCAGGAAGTCATTAGCCGCGATCGCTTAATTGTCACCTATGAAATCAAACCCATCCTCCAACGCTTGCAAATTACCTTTGCAGGTTTGGCTTTAATGTATCTTATTGGTACTATAGTTTGGCATTTGCTATAAATTAGTCATAAGTTATTAGTCATTATTGTTACACAACCAACAATTGATAACTGACAACTGACGACTAACAACCTAAAAAATAGATATAAACCCATGACAATGGGAAAAAGAACACAAGCCACAGCACTGGAAGTCCGGTTGCTACGGGAAGGTATTATCGAATCTCGGCATATAGTCCAGGCTGTAGTTAGCGACAAACGGGGACGAGTTCTGTCTGTTGCTGGCAACGCCGAAACCGCTGCATTTGTCCGTTCTGCCCTTAAACCATTTCAAGCACTGGCTCTCACCAGCACAGGCACACTGGAACGGTATGATTTGAGCGATCGCGACTTAGCAATTATCACCAGTTCCCACAAAGGCAGCATGGAACAGGTGCGACAGGTATTTAACATCCTTTGGCAAGCTGACCTTGACCCCACAGCCCTACACTGTCCAATTCCCCAAGGTAAGAGCAGTGCATTAGAATATAATTGCTCTGGCAAACACGCAGGAATGTTAGCTGTTTGTCAGCAACGCCATTGGCCTTTAACCAGCTATTTGGATCGTAAACACCCAATTCAGCAGTTAATTATCACGAAAGTTGCAGAATTGCTGCGAATGCCAGCAGAAGAATTTCTCACCGCCCATGATGACTGTGGCGCACCCACATATCTAATGCAACTTAGTCAAATGGCATCTTTATATGCTGTCCTTACCTCTAGCAATAGCTTGGATATGGAGCGCATTGTCCGCGCTATGAACCATAATCCCTCGATGGTGGCTGGAGATGGGGAATTTGATACCGAACTAATGCGCCTAACTCCCAGTGAACTGGTCAGCAAAGCCGGTGCAGAAGGTGTGCAGTGCATCGGCCGACTTGGTGAAGGCATGGGATTAGCAATTAAAGTCATGGATGGAGCTAAACGCGCAAAATATGCCGTAGCCATTCACCTGCTGCAACAAATGGGCTGGATTACTCCCAGCGTCGCCCAGAGTCTATCTGAGAAGTTTATGAACCTGGGAAAATACAAACGTTTGGAAGTAATTGGAGAATTATCGCTTTTGTAGTTGACAAACTTTTGACTTCGCGTTATATTAAGGGAGTCGAGAGACAAAAGCAACGCGGGATAGAGCAGCCTGGTAGCTCGTCGGGCTCATAACCCGAAGGTCAGTGGTTCAAATCCACTTCCCGCCACCAAATTAAAAAATGAAACCCTGTAATCTTAATTGATTGCGGGGTTTTATTTTAGGCGGTACTTGAAGCTTATCGAAAAAATGAAGTTGGAAATGAAGTTTTGGAAATGAAGTTGGAGTTGACTTCCCACAAGGAGGATGATTCTTTCAGAATAGAAATCCCCACTTATCTTGAGGAAGTTACTTGAATGAAAAAGTAGATAGCAGCTGATATAATAGCAGCTGATATATTAGATCTGTGATAATTAGGCATTTCTTGATAATTGATAATATGCTATCTCGTAAGGTGTCTTATCCGAAAGTACGGCACTGTCTTTTATTGATATTTAATCGGTGCATTACGCTAACATACACTAATTTCATAATGAGGAGTTGGTGTTATGGAATGTTTGGGTTAGTTCAATTTGTGAACGTATAATTGAATATTTATCGTAAGCATTCAGCAATAAGCCATCAGCTTTTTGAGGCTCACACCAAAAATACCTATTTGATAATTAACCAATTTCTCAAAGATTCTGACTCCTGACTCCTGAATTCTTAGTATTTATCATCTTGTAGATCCTTAAATCTTGTAAGTCTTGATTCAGACAATTTTCAATCACGATTTACAAGATGATAGAATTAAAGATAGTGATTGGAGCAATAAAATTATGATTTCAATTAATGAACCTCAACAGCAATTACACAATTCTGAGGAATAATGCTCTTCATCAGCAACCTCAGCAGTTCTAGAATTAAAATTAACTTTGTTCTCTAATTTAACCTAATCTGTGACTACTACACCCCTTTCCCACAACTTGCCACAAACTGTTTCAGTTCCCGATACATTGGGACGCTTTGGCCGCTTTGGTGGTAAATATGTTCCTGAAACTTTGATGCCTGCTTTAGCTGAACTGGAAACAGCGTATCAGCAATACCGCAATGAAACTAGTTTTCAAGCAGAATTACAAGGTTTGCTGCGAGATTACGTAGGACGTACGACACCTTTATACTTTGCTGAACGTCTTACAGCCTATTATGCTCGTCCTGATGGCACAGGGGCCCAAATTTACTTGAAACGTGAAGATTTAAATCATACTGGCGCTCATAAAATTAATAATGCCCTTGGTCAAGTATTGTTGGCAAAGCGCATGGGTAAAGAGCGGATTATTGCTGAAACTGGTGCAGGACAACATGGTGTAGCGACAGCGACGGTTTGCGCTCGTTTCGGGTTGGAATGTGTAATTTATATGGGTGTTCACGATATGGAACGCCAAGCCTTAAATGTGTTTAGAATGCGGCTGATGGGGGCTGAAGTTCGTCCTGTTTCTGCGGGTACCGGAACTCTCAAAGATGCGACTTCTGAAGCTATCCGCGACTGGGTGACAAATGTGGAAAGCACCCACTACATTCTGGGTTCTGTGGCTGGACCCCATCCTTACCCAATGATGGTACGTGATTTTCATGCGGTTATTGGTGAGGAAACTCGCGCTCAAGCTCAGGAAAAATGGGGCGGTTTACCTGATATTCTGATGGCCTGTGTGGGTGGTGGTTCTAATGCTATGGGACTATTTCACGAGTTCGTTAAAGAGCCATCTGTGCAGTTCATTGGTGTGGAAGCTGCTGGTGAAGGTGTGAATACTCGCAAACACGCGGCTACTTTGACAAAAGGACAAGTTGGTGTATTACATGGTGCGATGAGTTATCTGTTGCAAGATGATGACGGACAAGTAGTTGAGCCATACTCGATTAGTGCAGGTTTGGATTATCCTGGTGTGGGTCCAGAACACAGCTATATGAAGGATATTGGCCGGGCTGAATATTATAGTGTGACAGATGCTGAGGCTTTGGAGGCATTTCAACGCCTATCGAAGCTAGAAGGAATTATACCAGCATTGGAAACTGCTCATGCGATCGCTTATTTAGAAACTTTGTGTCCTCAAGTTAGTGGTAGTCCTCGTATTATTATTAACTGTTCTGGACGAGGTGATAAGGATGTCCAAACAGTAGCAAAATTTTTAACTCCTCAGTAAAGATGTAAGTAAGTTAGTAAGAATTCAGGAGTCAGGAGTCAGAATGTTTGAGAAATTGGTTAATTATCAAATAGGTATTTTTAGGGTGAGCTTGAAAAAGCTGATGGCTTATTGCTGAATTCTTACGTAAGTTATCAGCTGATCCCTACGCGAATAACTTTTCTGTGAATGTTTACTTGCTAGTTTTAGTATCCATGACATCTGTCAGTGGATACTATTTTTTATATATTTTTTTGATTAATAATGTAGTGTCAATAACAGTTAATCAGGGGATGCATTGACTACAGACATATGCTGGATACTAATTTTCGGGAAAAGGTCATAAAATTGGCAGATTTTCAGGAAGGTGAACTGACAAACCTGATATATCAAATAAGTAAGTGGGCGTTAAAAATTTTCGTTATGACAAGGCAAGAAATGAACCAGCGCGGTCTTGGGGAGCCACTGCAGTGGACCGGTTTCCCAGCATAAAGCAAGTGGCGTGGTTTCCCCCATGTAGGCGCTTCGCCTTCCCGCAGGGTGCGACTGGAGAACCCGAAGGGCAAAAGGCACTCATCCAAGAGTGAAGAGGTTTTCAGGCTAATTTACATTCTTTTACATACTTTTGTTTTTTCACGTCGTTCTACTTAATTCCTCAGTTGATGAATACTTGACAGTATCCTGCTACTTCTTCTGACCATTAGAAGATAGAGTATATGTCTAATAAATCCATAAAATACCTAATTCTCTATGTTCCGACAAACTGCTTTTGGCATGGCTTTAAGTACGCTTGTCCTTGCTAGTGGATTGATGACTGCTCCTGTTCCCGGTAATAATTTTACTAAAAAAAACGCTCATGCTCAGTCATTCAATACTTCTAGTCAGGCAGCTATGTCGAATTTTAATTCTCAAAATTCTACTTTAGAAAAATTAGTTTTTGAGCAAATTAATCAATATCGGGCTTCTCAGGGACTTTCACAGTTAACGTTAAATGTAAGTATTACTCAACAGGCCAGAATTCACAGCCAAAATATGGCTAAGGGTACAGTTAAGTTTAGCCATCATGGTTTTGAACAGCGCGTTAAAGCTATTCCTCTTAAATATGATAGTGCGGGGGAAAATGTGGCTTTTAACATTGGATATAGTGATCCAGCATATCAAGCTGTGGTTGGTTGGCTCAATAGTCCGGGACATTTGAAAAATATTCAAGGAAAATATAAACTTACAGGGGTAGGTGTAGCCACTAATGCTAAAGGTGAAGTCTACCTCACGCAAATATTTATCAACACTAGATAGATTTTATTGCGAACTTTCTGCACATAATAATTTAGTGTCTGAGAGTGTAATTTCAAGACACTATAATTTATTTCTGAACATTTCATGACATTACCAGATTTTCAGGTTAGCGATAGCGATTTAGATGCAGCTTCCCTCTCTGAATATTTGCAATCTGAGGCCATTGCTGTTGATACGGAGACTATGGGATTATTACCGCAGCGAGATCGCTTATGTCTCGTCCAGTTGTGCAATTCAGAGGGGAAAGTGACAGCTATCCGCATCCCTAAGGGACAAACAGAAGCTCCAAATTTAAAACAACTTTTGGAAGCAACCCACATCCTCAAAGTATTTCACTTTGCGCGGTTTGATGTTGCTACCTTGCGTCATAACCTAGAAGTTCAGGTTCAACCTGTTTTTTGCACCAAGATTGCTAGTAAATTAGCCCGTACTTATACCAATTTCCACGGACTCAAAGATGTGGTGCAGGAGTTAGAACAAGTAGAACTTGATAAAAGCGCCCAAAGCTCTGATTGGGGTAACGCGGTTAATTTATCTGAGACGCAACTGAGTTACGCCGCCAATGATGTGCGCTACTTACTCAATGTACAACAAAAGCTCACCCAAATGCTGCAACGAGAAGGACGTTGGGAACTTGCTCAAAAATGTTTTCAAGTTCTACCAACATTAGTTTCTTTGGATTTATTACAATTCAAAGATTTATTTGAACACTAGGAATAATTAGTAATTCGTAATTATTGATTTTCTCCTATCTCCTCCCAGTTCCCAGTCCCCAATCCCCAATCACTTCTGCTGAGTCTCTATATGATTTTGAATGCGGGAGACAACATTGTAATCATCTGCACCTGGGGGAGTTCTTGATTCTATAATTCCTCCTGTTGCGCCACCAATCGCTTTCCATGCACCAAGGCCACCTTTGAGTTGAGATACATTTTTAAATCCAGCCGAACGTAATATTTGGGCAGCCTGAGCAGTTTGTCCATCATTAGTGCCGTAAATGTAAATATCACGGCTGGTATCTAAAGATATTGCTGCACGGTCTGTTAGTTCATCTATGGGCATAGACATTGCTCCCATAATATGACCTTCATTATAGATTGAGCGATCGCGCACATCCAAAATTGTGAACGCTGGTTCACCCCATTCGAGGCGAGACTTAACTACATGAACATCAGACTCAGCCTCTATTGGTGGCTGTTGGGGAATAATGCCACTCATGACATTGTTTGCCATAGCTTTTCATATCAAGTAGGTTAACAAAAACTTAACAAAATCTAAACACTACCTTTATCTTTCTTTAGCTATAAGCCTGGCAAAATCTCTCTTGAGATATATTAAAACGATAAAAAATCCTTTGGGATTTGAGGAAATTAAAATTAATCTAAATAATAAAATTTTTTAGAATTTATCAAAGATAGTGTGACGACAAACTATAGCAGATTGCAGATCAATGAGGTACAAAATCTAAATTGAAACCAAGAGAACAAGAGAGTTTTACTCCTGACTCCTGATGTATATGCAGTAAATATTAACTGCGTATACCAGAGCGGATCAGAAATTTTAGAGCGTTTTAACTCTTATGTGTTACTCGATGTTTTTTTTGTATCCATTTTTATATATGTACATAATACGCTTATTTATTTTTTGCCTGAGCGCCTAATTTACTTAGCATCACTGGTGTGCCTAGTTTTCAAGATATTGTAAATTTATACCAAAATTTTAAAAAAAAATACCAAAATCATACATTACCGATACATTTTAGAAGCTTTATTATGAAGTTTGCATAAATTTCAGAAAAAATTAAGTGTTTACGAAGATTACAACATTTTTCATACCTAGTTTATAGTAGGAGCAAATATACTCTTCAAAAAGAACACCTAAACTCATCTATCGCTACATAAAATCAATAAATCAATAAACAGACTGCATTGCATTATGGATACGCTTCCCATGACTACCCCTAAGATTATGATTGTCGATGACGATTTCAGTGTCAGAAATCTCGTCTATCGGTTTCTCAGTCGGAAATATCGAATAGAATCGGCCGCAGATGGTAAGAGTGCTATGGCATTATTTGAACAATTCAATCCAGCTTTGGTAATTCTGGATTGGAATCTACCAGATGTTAATGGCTATCAACTCTGTCAAGAAATGCAAAGTCGTACAAATGTTTTAGTTTTGATACTTACTAGCCGGAATGATGAAGCTGATAAAATTAGCGTTTTGGCAGCAGGTGCAGATGATTTCATGACTAAACCATTTAGCTTAGCAGAAGTAGAAGTTAGAGTAGAAGCACTTTTAAGACGAATTCGTTACATCCATCCTAGTCAATCAAAACGCCTTGTTTTTAAACAACTGGCAATTAACCCAGAAGGTCGAGAAGTGACACTAAACGATAAACCTTTAGCCTTAACTGCTTTAGAGTTTAATATCTTACATTTCTTAGCCAGTCATCCCGGTCAAGCCTGGAGTCGTCCGCAACTAATCCAAAAAATTTGGGGTTGTGATTATGTGGGAGATGGACGAGTTGTAGATGTCCATATTGGTCAGCTGCGTAAAAAAATGGAAGTTGACTCTAGTACACCAGAATTTATCAAAACAGTACGGGGTTATGGTTACAAGTTTGAACTACCGGAAGGCTGTAGAGTTTAAACTCTCGATACTAAGAGCAATTCATGAACACATTATTGAATTGAGGCTTGATTAGATAATTCCTGTTATTTTTGATTTTTGCAGCTAAAGTCTATCAGGGAATTTGTGTCTACTGAAGCCTCATGGCAATTTTGAATTTTGAATTTTTGTTTAAGTCTCCCTAATTAAGTTATTCCATAACTATAAAATGTAGGCTCAATATATATTCTTTTTAAGATTGATTAAATTAAAGAAACTAATGAAAATTACCGTCATGAGTTTTAACCTCCGCTACGACAAACCGGATTCGGGGGTGCGTCAGTGGGAAAAGCGTATAGGTGCGATCGCATCGGTCATTCAACACTACCAACCTGATTTAATTGGTACACAAGAGGGTAAAACCCCTCAGCTTAGTAATTTACAAGCACTTTTACCAGAATATAAATTTATTGGGGGCGATCGTACTGGGACAGGAGAAGGTGAACACTGTGCAGTTTTTTACAATCCCCAACTTTTAGAACTTCAGCAAACCAAAGATTTTTACCTCAGTGATACTCCAGAAATTCCTGGTAGTATTACTTGGGAAACTCGCTTACCACGCATGGCAACTTGGGCTAATTTTACAGTTGGTAATCCTAGTATTTCTCTAACTATTGTCAATACTCATTTAGATCACGAAAATGCTAAAGCTAGAGAGTTAGGTGCAGCTTTAGTTATTCTACGTTTAATGGAATTTCCGTCAGAAGATTATTTACTGCTAACAGGGGATTTTAACGCTAATCCCACTACCTTAGCACGGATGATTTTAGCCGATAGTTACAAAATACAAGATGCTTTAGCAACTCTTCCCTTAGACAAACAGAAAACCTTTCATGAGTTTACAGGTGAGGCTTCGGATGCGATAGATACGATATATTGTGATCGCCGTTTCCAAATCGAACAAGTAATTATTGACCGTCAACAGTGGGAAGATATTTGGCCTTCTGATCATTTCCCTGTAATTGTAAAATTACAGACAGTTTCATCTTAATTCAATCGGGAGCATCGCAAATGTGTAAGTCTATTGTCATGCTGTAGTTGCTTCCCGCAGGGTATGAAGCGCAGCACAATGTTCACGCAGTGTCCCGAAGGGATACACTTCACTCCGTTCCGCATGGCTTACGCCACACTTCGCTAACAGAATCACAATTTACTAGGAGTTACGCATTGACAAAGAAACTCATCCATGAGTATTAAGCAGCACCAGCATTGGTAAGACTTTCCACAATGTAGTCGCGCACAACTAAAGTGAATAAGTTCCTTTGCAATTCAAACCAATTAGAAATTATGTTTTCAGAGCGCATTTTTTCTAAACGAACAGATGCTTGAAGTGAACAAAATATCTGTGTTTTAATTGCTTGGCTATCTCTAACCATAAATCCACAAATTCCACATACTTGTTTGATGGCTCTATCAAAACTTTCAATCCCCCAATGAGTATCATGAATTGTCACAAATTCACTTTTGGTGATTTGATTGAGAGCTTCTTCATCAGGTATATACACTATACCCCACCACGTGAATCCTTACCAAGATCCTTTGGCTTTACGAATATCCTGGACTTGAGTGCGGTTTTTAAATAAAGTACATACCACAACCTACTTTTATTTGGGTTAGATGTTCAGGGGGGTAGGCTTCACTCTACAACCTACACTCTATACCTCTGTTTCACTAACTCAACTGCTAACTTGATCGCTGCTTTCATACTTGTTGCGTCAGCAATACCCTTTCCCGCAATATCAAATGCGGTTCCGTGGTCGGGTGAAGTTCTGACAAATGGTAAACCAATGGTGGTATTTACAGCGCGGTCAAAGGCCATCAACTTGACAGGAATTAAACCTTGGTCGTGGTAAAGTGGCAAGTAAGCATCAGCGGGATTTTTAATATCAGAATTACCATACCAAGCTTGACCAGGTTTAACCCACATTGTATCTGGCGGTATGGGTCCTTCTAGTTCTAAGTGGGGGCGTTTTTGGCGTTCTTCCTGTAACCAGGGAATTAGCCAATCTATTTCTTCTCGTCCTAATTGTCCCATTTCTCCACTGTGGGGATTTAAACCTGCGATCGCAATTCTTCCATTTTCAATACCAAAATCCCTTTGTAAACACTCCTCTAATAAATCAAGTTTCATTGTTAATAATTGCGGTGTTAAGGTTTGAGATACTTGATATAAAGGAATATGTGTGGTAGCAAGTAGAGCGCGGAGAGTCCAACCTGTAAAGGGCGATCGCGCTACAAATAACATTCCAAAACGCTCCACACCTGCTTTTTCGGCTAACAGTTCCGTTTGTCCTGGGTAATAGCATCCAGCCGCTTTCCAAGCAGATTTAGCGATGGGTGCTGTGACGATACCATCAAAATCACCAGCCAAAGTTTGCGCTATAGCACATTCCATATAAGCAAAACTCGCCGCACCACTAACCTCATTACCCACCCCGGTCATAATTTCGTCTGAATGTGGCACATCAATCACAGATAAATCTGCTGGATTTGCCAAATCTAGCCAATTACTCGTATTAGCAGTTAAAATTTTATACTCTTTAGTGAGTAAATCCCGACAACCCACTACAACCACATCACAGTTTTGGCTAACTTCAGAATCTGCCAAAGCCTTCAAAATCACCTCTGAACCGATTCCAGCAGGATCTCCCAATGTTACCGCCAAACGTGGAAGTTGATTAGTCATGAGTCAGTGGGAAAATTACTTTCTCTTAATTAACCTACATCGCCGTATCCCAGCCCCAATTCCAATTAGCTGCTAAAGTAGTTTAGAATTATTCACAAAGGTCTAATCCCATAGCACTAACAGACCTAGTTTACCTGATTTATGAGGGGCAAAAATAAGATTTGAAACATCAACTCTAATTTACCCCTCTCAGAAACAGGAAACATAAATAAACAATTCACAAAGGAGAATCACAGTAAATGGGCGGCGAAATCTTAAATGCAGCTATGTTGTCTTTCGGCTTAATCTTCGTAGGCTGGGGCATTGGTGCTTTGTTACTTAAAATTCAAGGCGCAGAAGAATAAGCAGAGATGCAGGGGGTAGGGGCAGGAAGAGAAAAATTAATTCTTGCTCCTGAACTCCTGAGAAAAATGTAAATTTTTATTTCCATAGCTAAATTCTGTTAAGATTCTTTTCATAAAACATTAAAATTTATAACGACCCTCATGACATTATTAATCGTCGGTGCCACTGGCACCTTAGGAAGACAATTGGCTCGTCGTGCTATCGATGAGGGATATAAGGTACGCTGTTTAGTCCGAAGTACGAAAAAAGCTTCATTTCTTAAAGAATGGGGAGCAGAACTGGTCATAGGAGACTTGTGTACACCCCAAACCGTAGAAGCAGCATTAGCAGGTGTAACCCAAGTGATAGATGCTTCTACATCTCGCGCCACAGATTCATTAACTATTAAACAGGTAGATTGGGAAGGTAAGGTAGCATTAATTCAAGCAGCAAAAGTAGCTGGTGTGGAGCGTTTTATCTTCTTTTCAATTCTTGATGCTGATAAATATCCCAACGTACCGCTGATGGAAATTAAGCGGTGTACCGAATTATTTCTAGCTGAATCTGGCTTAGATTATACAATCTTACGTTTAGCTGGGTTTATGCAAGGATTAATTGGTCAATATGGCATACCCATTTTGGAAAATCAGCCGGTGTGGGTGACAGGTTCTTCATCACCAGTAGCTTATATGGATACTCAGGATATTGCTAAATTTGCTATTTGCGCTTTGAGTGTGCCAGAAACCCAAAATCAAGCTTTCCCTCTGGTTGGTACTCGTGCTTGGAGTGCAGAAGAAATAATTAACATTTGCGAACGCTTGTCTGGGAAAGATGCCAGAGTAACACGGATGCCCATTGGCTTACTGCGTAGTGTACAGGGGTTGCTGCGGTTTTTTCAATGGGGATGGAATGTTGCCGACAGACTAGCTTTTACAGAAGTTTTAGCCAGTGGAATAGCCCTAAATGCTCCAATGGATGAAGTATATACAGTATTTGGTTTAGACAAACAACAAACAGCTACTGTAGAAACATACTTGCAAGAGTATTTCAGCCGGATTATGAAAAAGCTGAAAGAGTTAGACTATGAAAAAACTAAGAATAAAAAGCAGAAAGATAAAAAAACTCCTTTTAAACAGTCTTCAAAAGTTAATAGCCAATAGAATAATTGATTACTATGGAGTTAGTAGTGGCGCATTAACTACGCCTTTAAGAGTTTAATTTTGCCTACTTAAGAATCCCTATCTCTTTAGAGCGGGCAGTGGACACTTCACTTGTTGGATTTTGCACCGTATTCAGGGATTAAATTTATGATAGCATAAAATCTCTGAGGTCTAAAGCCCTCAAATGGCTTTCATCAGGGGATTAAAAGACATTAAACACTAAAAATTTTTTGGGTTTTTAGGGTTTAATTCCGGGGTTTTCAGCCTATTTTCTTATAAAGATTAAGAATCGCCTAAAATTGGATATTTAAGTGTGCCGAAAGCAGGCATTATTTACAACGACATTAAGCCGGTAGCGGTTCATGTCGCTATGGAACTAAAAAATCAGCTAACCGCAGCTGGTTGGGATGTGTGTGTGACAACTAGTATGGGTGGTATACTTGGCTATTCCCATCCTGATAGTTCAGTATGCCACACCCCGATTAAAGGTCTAAAACCCCCTGGTTTTGACTCAGACATGGAGTTTGCGGTGGTGTTAGGAGGAGACAGTACTGTTTTAGCAGCGTCTCGTCAAGTGGCACCCTTTGGTATCCCTTTGTTGACAGTGAATACTGGTCACATGGGATTTTTGACAGAAACTTATCTTAACCAACTGCCCCAAGCGATTGAACAGGTAATGGCAGGTAAGTATGAAATCGAAGAACGAGTCATGCTCACCGTCAAAGTTGTACGGGAAGAGGCAGTATTATGGGAAGCTCTCTGTTTAAATGAAATGGTGCTGCATCGAGAACCTTTAACCTCGATGTGTCATTTTGAGATTGCAATTGGTCATCATGCAGCGCTGGATATTGCAGCCGATGGTGTAATTGTTTCTACTCCAACTGGTTCAACTGCTTATTCATGAAGTGCCGGTGGTCCTGTGATTACTCCTGGTGTACCTGTATTGCAGCTAGTACCAATTTGTCCCCATTCCCTAGCTTCTAGGGCTTTGGTGTTTCCTGATAGTGAACCGGTTAACATCTATCCAGTGAATATCCCCGGGTTGGTGATGGTGGTAGATGGAAACGGTGGGTACTATATTATACCGGAGAATCGGGTATATTTGGAGCGAGCACCATATAATGCTCGCTTCATTCGCTTACAATCACCAGAGTTTTTCAGCATTTTAAGGGAAAAATTAGGTTGGGGTCTGCCACATATTGCTAAACCCAATTCAGTAGGACTACCTTAGTTATCAGTAGTAAGTGTTCTTTTATCAATGGTAGTCAAAATTGGTTTTCTTCCAGAATTGACAGTTAGGCACTTGTATTGGGAATGAGTAATTAAATTTGCATCTTGGGAAAGTCGATGTTTTATCCAGAACGTGCTAAAACATCGTTAACACCAATTTATAACAAGTAGTATTGCCTGAAATTTATGCAACAAACCAATAGCTAATAACTGATGGAATACAGTTTTTTCCATTACTAATTACCAATTACCAATTACTAGTTACCAATTACTAATTACCAATTACCAACTGATATTATGCTTCCTCACAGTGCCTGTGTTCTCGTGATTGAACCCGATGATAGTCTAGCTAATCAACTGGCTTTTGATTTGGAAGAAGCTGGCTATGATGCGATTGTGGCTCATGATGCAGTCAGTGGTTTACAACAATACCGTGATGCCGGAGGTGGGCATAGTCATCGCCCACCTGCTTTAATAGTTATAGACCGGATGCTGACTGGAGAGTCAGGACTCTCGTTGTGTAGAAATCTTCATACTATCGGCAACTGTTCTCCTGTATTAATTTTAATGGCTAGAGATACAGTTGATGATCGTGTAGCTTGTCTGGAAGCTGGTGCTGACGATTACATTCTCAAACCCTATCGCTCGGAAGATTTTTTAAAGTTGGTTCGTTTGTATCTCAAACCTGATGTTGATACCACAGAACAGCTACGCTTTGGGGATTTGGTTTTAGATATCGGAACCCGTTGCGTCATCTACAACAGCAGAACCATCGAATTGACAATGAAGGAATTTGAATTATTAAAGTTTTTTATGGAACACCCCCGTGAAGTATTAACCCGCGAACAAATTTTAGAAAATGTTTGGGGTTACGATTTTATGGGTGAGTCGAATGTGATTGAAGTATATATTCGGTACTTACGTCTGAAAATTGAAGAAGAAGGACAAAAGCGCTTAATTCAAACGGTTCGTGGTGTAGGGTATGTATTAAGAGAATCCTAATAAAATAAGCTGAGTATCAGAGTGTTGTCAACTCGTAAATTTTTTAATGTAAAGGCAATGTGCTACGCGAACGAGCCATTAAATTAAACCTACTATCTCTCCCTACTTTGCCTCGCTGAAGATGGTGTATCTCGTATAAAGCATGATGAACAAATTAACATTTTATATCGTTTTGTTACACAGTTTGTTTTTAGGGATAGGAACTGCTGGCCCTCAGTCATTGGAGACAGAACCACAGAAAAATATGGTAACTTCGCCTCAACTAACTTTACCAGCATCAAAAATATGGGTACTTAATCAGAATCAGAATAAATAAGTACAAAAACAAGCTTTTATGTGGGTAGTAGATGATCCACAAAAAGCCAGGAAGCAGCCATTTCTAGAAATTGCTCAAACTGCTAATAAGCTAACCGAAAAGCCGACCAATAGTGTTCAAACTGGCAAAGAAGATGAGTTGGAACCATTTGATGAAGTTGTTAAAGACTGTCAAAAATTAGAGGGTATATTTACTCTTTATAGCCAAAAAGACAAGAACAAAATACATTTAGAAATTAAGCCAGCGCAACTACAAAAAAACTCCTTAGCTACGTCCACGTTGGAATCTGGCATTGGTGAAGGAGGGATTTATAGTGGTATGCCATTGCAAGATTTTCTGTTTTATTTCCAACAAGTAGATAATAACTTGCAGTTTGTCGTTCATAATGTTAATTTACGCAACCGTATAGAAGGTCCACAAGTGCGATCACTCTCCCGATCTTTTAGTGACTCTGTATTGTACAATCTTCCTATTAAAAGTAAAAGCATTCATCCTCAACCAAATACTATCCTCATTGATTTAGAGGATTTACTGCTGACAGATTTAGCTGGATTATCTGCAACTTTAGATTTAGCTACTAGTCCAGACAAAATTTATTTTGGTAATGCTAAAGTTTTTCCCAACAATGTAGAAATTGAGTCAATTTTCAATTTGACTGGTACTAGCAAGGAGCAAGAGCAAAATTATAGTGTACTAGCTGATAGTCGAGGCTTCACTATAGCCTTTCCCAATTGCCTAATAATAATTATCAACCCCGTTTGGCAGATGATCGGGTAGGATATTTTTTGACTGCCTATCAAGATTTATCCACACATTATAGTAATGATCATTTTGTGCGTTATGTCAATCGTTATAACTTAGAAAAACAAGATCCTAACGCCGAAATTTCTCTACCGAAAAAACCAATTATTTTTTGGATTGATAATGCCGTCCCTTTTAAATATCGTGATGCCATTAAAGAAGGGGTGTTAATGTGGAATTAAGCTTTTTTGAAAGCGGGATTCAAAGATGCAATAGAAGTCCGACAAATGCCCGATAATGCTAAATGGGGTACTTCTGATATTCGTTACAATACTATTCGCTGTATTAATACAGTGGATTAATAAAGTAGATGGATATTTTGCTCTTGGTCCATCCCGTGTTAATCCCTTGACTGGTGAAATTTTGGATGCAGATATTCTTGTACATGCCAGTTTTATCCGAGCCTTAAGAAATAATTATCGGCAAATTGTTTTACCTTCACCAACAGCAACTCCTACTACCTTATCAGCATTGATGGAAAAAAATCGCCTGCTTTGTCGCCAAGGTTATAAAAATACTAAAGGATTAGTTGGCAACTTATCCAAGCTAGCGGGAGAGTATGATTTATGCTATGGTATAGGATCAGCTAATAAGTTTGCTTTTGGTTCATTGGCAATGTCATTACTTAGCAAGTACTACTCCTAATAAAGACAAATTAAAGGATTATATCCATAAATATTTACGCTTAATTATTGCTCATCAAGTTGGTCCTACTTTAGGATTACGACACAATTTTTGTGGTAGTACCTTATTAGCACCAGAGGAAATGAATAATCTTGAAATCACTCCCACTAAAGGTTTGATATCTTCGGGGATGCATTATATTTCTCCAAATATAGCTCCGCGCGGTACATCTCAAGGAGATTATTTTCCGAATCAGGTGGGAAGCTATGATATATGGGCAATACAGTATGGTTACACTGCTTTTGGGGCGAGAATTTCCATAGCAGAAAAACCATTTTTAGAAGAAATTGCTAAAAAATCGGCAAAACCAGAGTTGAGTTATTCTCCAGATGAGGATACATCTAGTATTGATACGACATCTGCGCCTTCGGATAATAGCAGTAATATTCTAATTTATTCACAATCCGAGTTGGATAATTGTCTGAATATGTGGGAAAGTTTAAATCAAGGCTATCCAATTTCTGGAGAAAGTTACAGTGATTTAAGAGAAAGATTTAACACCATATTTGGCAATTATTTACAGCATTTGTATTATACTAGTAAATACATTTGTGGACAGTCTTTTTACCGTGTTCATCCTGGTGAGAATCAAGGAAGATTACCATTTATCGCTGTACCTGTCGAACAACAACGGCAAGCATTAGCGACATTGCAAAAATATGTTTTTGCTGAGGATGCGCTGGAGTTTTCACCAGAAGTAATAAATAAATTAGCCCCAGAACGTTGGCTACATTCGGGTAGCAGTCCTACCAGGGGACGCTTAGATTACCCAGTTTATGATTTAGTATTGTTTGTCCAAAGTACCGTATTGAGTGATTTACTCTCAGGCGATCACCTCTCTCGGATGAAGGATATTGAACTCAAAAGCGCAAAAGGAGAAGCACTGAGTTTACCTGAGTTATTTGGGACTTTACAAACCGGAATTTGGAAAGAAGTTTTACAACCAAAAAGAAAATTCAAAATTTCTAGTTTGCGGCGGGGTTTAAAACGCCAATATGTGAACTTCTTAACAGCAATGGTATTACGAAAAGTAGATGTACTAGAAGATGCCCGCACATTAGCCTGGTATAAGCTCAAACAATTAAACAATGAACTCCGGGGAATGAATTCTGATGACGAATATACTAAAGCGCATTTACTAGAAACCCGCGATCGCATTGAAAAAGCTTTAAATGCACCGTTGCAGGGGAATTAATAAACAGTTATCAGTTGTTATTCTCCCCCTACTTTGCCTACTCTCCTGTATCCTGCTCCCTCTACACCCCATTTCCTACTCATGACTCAAACATTAGATTTCATCAAATTTTCGCCCAAAACACAGCAAGCGCCCACCGCTTTAATTATCACATTACACGGTTGGGGTGCAAATGCTCAAGATGTTGAAGCTTTAGTGCCTTATGTCAACTTACCTGATTATGAATTCTTTCTTCCCAACGCACCTTATCCATATCCATATTCTCCTTTGGGTAGAGCTTGGTATGACTTACGGGATGGGAATATGTATGAAGGATTGGCAGAAAGTCGGCAATTGTTGATAGATTGGTTACTTTCTTTAGAGAGTAATACAGGTGTGCCCTTATCACGCACTATTTTGAGTGGGTTTTCTCAAGGTGGTGCGATGACTTTAGATGTGGGATTAACTTTGCCCCTTGCTGGTTTAGTTGTGATGAGTGGGTATTTACATCCCAACACAGGAAATCTTCATCAAAATAGTTTTCCACCCACATTAATTATGCATGGAAGACAAGACCAAATTGTACCATTACAGGCTGCTATTAAAGCAACAGAAGTTGCCCAATCCCTGGGAGTGGCGGTGGAATATCATGAATTTGACATGGGACATGAAATTAATTTGGAAATGTTAAAGGTATTGAGAAAATTTGTCATTAAGATAACTAGTTAGACTCAATAATTTTCGATTCTGGGTTTTATATTTTGGATTTTGGCTTGTAAAAGACTTACTACATAAGCTTTGTAGCTTTCTTTATGTCACAATCATTTTGCAAATTAAACTTAAGTTACAAATTTTTTACAACATTAGGGTGGAAATCAGCTAAATTTTTACAAATTAAATGGCCACTAATTAGTAATATAGATTGGGTGGAAAATTTTAACGCAGCTCCACCTAAAGCTGAATGCGAATGCTGCAAAAGGGAGGGGCAAGCATTATGACAACTCTAAGCATTTCCAGGAAAGAAATTGCTGCCATGACAACAACAGAAGTAAAAGATTTAGCTAACCGTCTGGAATTAGATAATTATAGTAATGCTTTTGAGGGTTTAAATGATTGGCATCTACTGCGAGCAATCGCGTTTCAGCGTCCAGAGTTGGTTGAGCCGTACATACACCTTTTAGATTTAGAACCCTACGACGAAGCCTAGAGATTTTAGATTTTGGATTTTAGATTGGGTTTGACGAGCTAAAATCAAAGATAATTGAAATTATGCCTCCAAATGCCATCATCTGCAAATCCCAAATCCCAAATCCCAAATCCTCAATCCAGACGAGTTATTGTTGCTGTAGGCGGCGGTATCGCCGCCTATAAAGTCTGTGAATTGGTTTCTACTCTGTTTAAGTCTGGGGTAGAAGTGCGAGTTATTCTTACTAAGTCTGCTCAAGAATTTGTCACTCCTTTAACTTTAGCCACTTTATCCCGACACCAAGCTTATACTGATGATGATTTTTGGCAACCAATTTATTCTCGTCCGTTGCATATTGAGTTGGGTGAATGGGCTGATTTAATCGTAATTGCGCCTTTAACTGCTAATACTTTGGCTAAATTAGCTTATGGAATGGCAGATAATTTACTGACAAATAGTGTTCTCGCTTCTACTTGTCCCGTGTTGTTAGCACCAGCCATGAATACAGATATGTGGGAACAGGTAGCGGTGCAAAGAAATTCGCGGCAGCTATTGACAGATAAGAGATTTTATGGTATTCAAACTGGTTCTGGCTTGCTGGCGTGTGATCGCATTGGTGCTGGCAGAATGGCAGAACCCGCAGAAATATGTGTTTATATTCAATCTTTATTACATACCCAGAGGAAAAGAGATTTAGCTGGAAAGCAGATTTTAATTAGTGCTGGAGGAACGCGAGAATATTTAGATCCGGTGCGATTTATTGGGAATCCCTCCACAGGTAAAATGGGTTTAGGATTAGCACAGGCAGCACTGCACAGAGGCGCAAAAGTAACATTAGTGCATTGTCCAGCGAGTTGGGATGTACCTGTGGGAGTGGAAGGAATTGAGGTAGTTAGTGCAGACCAAATGCAGCAGGTAATGTTAGAGCGTTTAGCCAATGCAGATATAATTGTCATGTCTGCCGCAGTTGCAGATATCAAGCCTAAAGAATATAGTACCGAAAAATTACCCAAGCGATCACTCCCCGAAAATTTACCTCTTGCGCCAGTACCGGATATAGTTGCTGAACTAGGAAAACGCAAACAACCCCATCAATTATTAGTTGGTTTTGCAACACAAACAGGCGATATTATTACTCCTGCACGGGAAAAATTGCAGAGAAAACAATTAGATGCAATTGTAGCGAATCCTATTGATAAGACTGATAGTGGTTTTGGTAGTGATAATAATGAAGCGGTGTTTTTAGATAAGCAAGGAAGAGAGGTAGAAATTCCGGCTTGTTCTAAGTTGGAAATGGCGCATTATTTATTTGATTTTCTTGTTGGTAATTGGTGATAGAGAAATATTCAATGTGTCACCAAAGAAAATATATAAAAATAATATTAGGGTTGTTGATACTAACCCTAATATCTATGAATGAGAATTATATACATGAGCAACTCTCTAAGAATTAAGAGGTCTTTTGATAGCAGTAGGATCAGGATTTACTTCATCATCCTCATCTAGATCTATATCATCTTCTGGAGTTAGAGGCTCGAAACTATGACGAGTTGGAAGTTCAGGTAAACATGTGATCTAACCCTATCAATGTGTGAGGCACTATGTCTGTCATCAGTGCAAGTGAAGCGCGTGTTAACTTTCCCGATATTATGAACTGTGCTGAATATGGTGGTGAATGAATATTAATTTAGCGTCATGCTAAACCTGGGGTAGCAATAATTAGTATTGAGGATTTAAAACCCACATTCCGCACTTCAATACTTCACTTCAATACTTCAATAAGTAGCATAAAAAACTACACTCATAGGCAATTCAGAACTATAGTTTTTAAAAATCCAGTAGCCATGAAAATATAAATTA